>Ga0209181_10008666_pt1 | contig 13591 bp, 7 predicted proteins | sample MAT05_FD_187208 | JGI IMG/M metagenome (GOLD analysis project Ga0209181, IMG submission 187208) | Freshwater microbial communities from Lake Fryxell liftoff mats and glacier meltwater in Antarctica - MAT-05 (SPAdes) (version 2) | ecosystem: Environmental > Aquatic > Freshwater > Ice > Liftoff... | reverse complement strand
CAGTGCCGGGTTTTCTTCCCTGGCGCCATGTAAAATGATCAGATCATATAAACGCACCACTTCTCCTGCCTTGGGTGTCCCGTTGAAATAGGGCGACAGCAAAAATTGACGAAGCCGGTTTTTTTCAGATAAATTAAGGCGGTGTAATACTTCGAGCAATTTTCGGTTGAGCATAACTCTGAGGTTTTTTATTTTTTGAGCCTCCACTTAGGAACGCGGCACCAATAACTTAGTCATTTGATGCCACCCTTTGTTCCATCATACGGCCGCTATTTTTCTTTAAATAGCCCCACTATTCGCAGAAAAATAGTGTTGTCTGATGAAAAAATGGTTGACCTAAAATGACTAAGTTATTGGTGCCGCGTTCCTTAGGCATCTGGAAAATCGGAAAAAAGTGTAAAAAATTGTTTTCAGAAATCAACTGAGTTTTGCACCAGATTTCACCAATAAATAAACAACTCATGCAATCACTTACCTTTAAAGCACTTCTATTTTTCGCGGGTGCCTTTTTCTCCGTCCTCTCTTCCGCTTCTGCGCACAACGAACCCGCCACATCCAATTCGCCTGCAAACTGTCCGCCGCCACCAGCACCCACTGGTCTGACGGTGACCGCAGTGACCGCCACAAGCATTTCTATATCATGGTCAGCAGCCAGTGGCCCTTTCTTTCAGGTAGCCGCAGTCGACCTTACCACCTCCTTCACCTATCCTGTAATGGCTGGCTCTAGTAACCAGGCCAATATTACAGGGCTACAGCCCGGTCATGTACACGGCATTTACGTCCGGGTTTCCAAATGCGCGGAGGGAGAATTTGGCGATGCATCCTATACTGAAGGCACCACCGGGATTATTATTATAGATATGGTAGGTGGATTTCAGGAAGGCGGTTGCACTCCCAACACCCCGTTTTCTGGCAATCAGCACCTATTATGTGTTAAAAAATCCACTTTTGTCACTTCCCCCTTCAACAACGAGTCCAAAGGGCGCATCACCTTCGATGGAACTGGATGCACATTTGGATTCGCTTACACTGAACAAGCCGGTGCCGTACCAAAACTGACCGTTGTTCCTTTGACGATGACCGGACCGTTCAATTTCCAACAGGTCGGCACAGGCATGGTCAAATGCACCTATGGCAGCTCGCCCCTTCAGCAAATTGAACTGTTCAATGTTTCCCCCCAGGAAATGACAGCTACAGACGCAAAAGCGTTCATTAAGTTTTCTGAAGCATTTTCCATGGCAGGAGGTCATTATGCTTATTGCACTCGGTGCGGAGAAGGCGATGGAAAAGGGAGGTCTTCGGATGAAGACGGTACTGCCGTTGCCTTGACGAATGAAGAATCTCCAATTTTAGTGAGCCCCAACCCTTTCACCGAATACACCCGCATCCAATACAGCGTAGCGGTTCCCACTTTGGTAAACATACAATTATACGATGCCATCGGCCGCCTTGTACACACCGTCCAGCCCAATACACTGGTTGAAGCGGGCGAATATACGGCGACTGTACAAGGATCAAGCCTGCCGAAAGGTTCGTACTTCGCAGTTGTACAAAAAGGCGATCAGCACCAGGTCATTTCCTTAGTGAAGCAGGAGTAATCTTCTTTCATACTGCTTCTCATCTGAAACATTCTTCTTGCAAGGCTCTTTCTCCTTTACCGGGGAAGGGGCTTTTTGCTTGGATTAAAGGGGGCCGGTAATCGTTCTGAAATCCCGGAGCAAACGTGATTTCGGAGGTGCAGCGCACCGGTACGGATGTATTTCGGTGCGCTGCACCTCCGAAATAAGGGTCTGTTCCCGCTAACAAATCTTTCGGTGCACTGCACCTTTTAGGAACGCGGCACCAATAACTTAGTCATTTGATGCCACCTTTTGTTCCATCATACGGCCGCTATTTTTCTTTAAATAGCCCCACTATTCGCAGAAAAATAGTGTTGTCTGATGAAAAAATGGTTGACCTAAAATGACTAAGTTATTGGTGCCGCGTTCCTTAGAACCAATCGCCTCTGCCTCCGGAGGGGAACGTGCTCCGCACCTGGGAGTTGTTGCTGTAGAAAAAAGGCCTTTTCTCCGACCGGTGAGAAAAGGCCTTTTTCGGAAAATGCGCAAAAAGTGTGGTTGGCGACCGGGGGGTGAGGGCCCCACCTTTGCCTCAACAATTGCGCAATTACCCTCTTGATCAAAAAGGCGACACAATCCTTTGTGAAGCAAACTGGAGAAACACCATTCAGATTTGTAATGGCCGTCCGTCAGTTGTCGGCACAGGAGGTCCTTCTACCTGGGGAGGAGGGCACGATGGCGGCGGAGATCAAGGTAAATCCGGCGGCGACCGAAGCGATTCATCCACGGGTGCCATCAAAAGTGGAAACATTCAACTCTCCCCCAATCCTACGCAGGATATGTTGAATGTACGCTGGACTGATTTCAGCGCCACCGATGCAAAGGTGATCAATCCCAATGGCCAAATCGTATTGGAGAAAAATCTGAATACGGCGGATGGCAGCATTGATCTGCAAGTAGGCAACCTACCTGCCGGGATTTATATCCTTGAGTTAAGAAATCAGGCAACTGGGGACAAAATGACCCAGTTGTTCTCAGTGAAAAAGTGATGGTGAAATCTGAACTTTAGCGGCTGGCTTGGCATTAACCAAGCCGGCCTTTTTGCATCACTGTTGCCCGCCTTCCGACTTCTTTTTTTCCTCTTCTTCTTTGCGCCCGAACAGTTTTTTGAACAGGTTCGGCTTTTTGTCCTTGTCGCCGTCTTGTTTGGAATCCTCCGGCGACGTGGCGGGCTCCCCTCCGGGCGTTTCGGTTATACCTGCGGCGTCTTTTTTCTTGGAGTGGGTGTACATGGATACGAGCGAATCGCGTAGCAACGAGTCTTTTATAGCAGTAGTAACGTAAAACGAATCCGGGGGAATACTGATCCAGGGATAACAGCCCACACTTGCCAGTACTTCGGGTTTGGGTGTCGGAAATTTTTCCGTCACCAGTTTTTGCAATTTGCCGCCTTTGGTGGCAATGCTATTCCAGAAATTGCCGACGATCGGAAGCGCCATCGCGGACCCTTGCCCCAGGTTCATACTGCGAAAACGCACAGCAGGGCTTTCGGCGCCGACCCAAGCTCCGGTGACGAGTTGTGGATTGAAGCAGATGAACCAGCCATCCGATTGATTCTGTGTCGTACCGGTTTTGCCAGCAAAATCCATGTCGTAGCTCACATAGCGGCGCAATCGCTGACCGGTGCCATAATTAATGACATTTTTCATCATCTCGATCATGGTAGCGGCCTGGTTGGGCGTAAGGGCCACTTCGTGAGCGCCGAGGTTGGGATTGGCCGCAAGTTCCGTTTTATAATCGTAGAGCAATTCGCCGTCCCGGTTGTGGACGCTCAACACCGTCACCGGCTCCGGGCGTTTGCCGGCATTGGCGATGGTGCCGTACACTTTCATCATGTCGTACAGCGAGACTTCCGTGGCACCGAGACTGATACCGTATTCGCGGGGCAATTTGGAGGTCACCCCCATTTTGACCGCAAGATCAATGGTCTTCTGAATGCCCACTTTTTCAATGAGTTGCGCGGCGACGACGTTTACTGATTTGGTCAAGGCGCCCATCATGGAATACCAGCCACCGTAACTCTCGTCGGCGTTGTGTGGCTCCCAGTCCACGATCTTTTTGATCTGGTTGGAAAAATAGTCGCAAGGTTTGATGCTGTCTTGCAGGGCAGCGGCATAGATAATGGGCTTGAACGTAGAGCCGACCTGCCGCCGGGAGCCTTCGATGTGGTCGAGTTTGGAATATTTAAAATTGGTGCCGCCGATCCAGGCGCGGACGTAGCCGTTGCGGTGGTCCATCGCCATAAAACCGCAGTTGAGGCGCAGGAAATAATAGCGCACTGAATCAAGCGGCGACATCGTGGTATCCTGATCAGACCCGCCATTTTTCCAACTAAAAATGGTCATTTTGACGGGCTTGTCGAATTCTTTGGCGGCCTCCTCCTTGCTCATGCCTGCATCTATATAAGTTGACCAGCGATCGCTTCGATGCACTTGCTCATCAATCCATTTATCATCGCCCCACGGCTTTTCCTTTTTATAATTTTTCCAGTGCTTGTCAAACTGAGACTGCAACTCAGCCATGTGTTTTTTCACCGCCTGCTCCGCAAAATCCTGCATTTTGCTGTGCAGGGTAGTATAGATTTTCAGGCCGTCGGTGTAGAGGTTGTAGTTGGAACCGTCGTCTTTCTGGATGTTTTTCAGCAATTTTGGCATCACATCGGTACGCAGGTACTCGCGGAAATAAGTGCCAAGGCCATCCAGATTGCTGTCCACATTGTAGGATTTGGCGCCGATCGGCTTTTTACTCAACTCCTCGAACTGCTGTTCGGTGAGGTGGCCGTTTTTGACCATTTGGCGCAGCACCACATTGCGGCGCTCTTTTGACCTATCGGGACGGCGCACCGGGTTGTAAATAGAGGTGCCTTTGAGCATCCCGACCAGCGTCGCTGCTTGCTCTACCGACAGGTCCTTTGCTTTTTTGTTAAAAAACTGACGCGCCGCCACGTTGATGCCGAAAGCGTTTTCGCCGAAGGGCACCGTATTCAGGTAAAGATTGAGCAGTTCCTGTTTGGAATACACCCGTTCGAGCCTGATCGAGGTAAAATTTTCGCGTATTTTGTTGATCAGCAGGCTTACTCCCGGAATGTAGTAGTTGCGGCGACCGTACAGGTTCTTCGCCAACTGCTGGCTCAGGGTGGAACCGCCGCTCAAATTGTCTTTGCGCAGTACAAACCCTTTTACCACCCGAAGCCAGCTCATAAAGTCGATACCGCTGTGCTCCAGGAAGCGGCGGTCTTCGGTGGCAATGAGGGCGTTGATGATATTGGGCGATACGTTGTCAAGCGTGATCGCGGTTCGGTTTTCGATAAAATACTTGCCGATGAGCACACTGTCCTGGGTATAAATCTCTGTGGAATTGGCCGTCTCGACGTTGCGCAATTCTTCAGAAGAAGGCAGTTTGCCGAACAACCCGATCCACACGCCAACAATCAGAAACAAGAGGAAATAAACACCCCAGCGGAAAAAAGTACTGATCCAGCCCAGTGTAAACCCGATAATCGGCCATCGCTGCCGGAAATTCGCCCAGCGGTTGCGCATGGGTGCCGTCAACCTGGAGAGCGGGGCAAAAATTTTGCGGACGGGAGCAGTCACTTGCCGCCACCCTGCCCGCACAGGGGCCGTTTTATCAGCAATCCATTGGCGAGCGGTTTGAAGGGTATGGAGGAGGGATTTGAATGTATCTCGCATGCAGAAGTCGTTGCGCTCAAAAAGAGGGCGAAGGTAGGAAAAAATCTTTCTTCCATGCAGCATGGAAGCCGGTCAACGCTCTGCAAAATACTTCCACAAAGCTGCTGCGTGGAGTGCCTGAAAAACCTCCCCGTCGCGCAACAATTGGCGCACGCGCCCGGCAGGCAGCACCTCTACCACAATATCCTCCGTAGATTCCAATTCCTGTTCGCCGAGTTTTTCCACCCCTTCGGCCAAAAAAATATGACTGGTGTTGGTGTGGGTGGCGGGATTGGCGGAGGCCTGCAGCCAGGGTTGCCAGGTGCCACCGCCATATCCCGTCTCTTCCAGCAGTTCGCGCTGTGCGCTGGCGAGCAGCGACTCGCCGGGATCGGCCACACCGGCGGCCAACTCGTGATAGACCCGCCCGATCCCGTGCCGGTATTGGCGGATGAGCACAATTTCGCCCTGCTTTGTGACCGCCAGCGTCATCACCCACTCCGGATACTCGAACACGAAATAATCTTCGATCCGGGCACCGTTGGGCAGCAGCACCGTGTCTTCCCGGAGGGTCATGTACGGCGGACGCGCATGGATGTAGCGGCTGGAAAGGACTTGCCAGAAATGGATGTGTTTTGCCATTTTTGTCATCAAACGTTAGGTTTCTCGCAAAGGTGCAAAGGCGCAAAGTTTTCACTATCTGATTTTATACAGCGTAACTATCCAGCCGCCCCTAAATACTTATGATTTCCGACCTCGGAGAGGTCGGAAATCATAAGTATTTAGGGGCGGCTGGATAGTTGCCAGGTGGCAGCTCTGCGAGAAATGTTTTGCGCCTTTGCGAGAAACCCTTTGCGCCTTTGCGAGAAATCTTTGCACCATTGCGCCTTTGCGAGCACCCCAAAGTTGTACTTTTCCCCCTCGAAATTATTCGTGACACATCAATTTTTATGAAAAACAACAAAACCCTCTGGTTTGCACTTATTAGCGTAGCGGTGGTAGCGGGGCTGCACTTCCTTCCCGGAATCTTCGGTGCAGCATTAGATCCATCTTTTCTGATGACCGCCCGATGGTGGGCTGTGGGCGCCTTGATCATCTACGGCTGGAAATCCAATACCCTGACAACGTGGATTTTAATCAGCATGGCGATTGGTTTCGAGGTGGGGCTGGATATGGGCAAAGCTGCCAAAGATTTCGACATACTCAGTACCGTATTTATCCAGTTGATCAAAACGGTGGTCGGTCCGCTGATTTTTTCGACCCTCGTCATCGGCATCGCCGGGCAGAGCAGCGGCAAGCAAATGGGACGCATTGCGGTCAAAGCCTTCACGTATTTTCTGCTGGCGACCTCCATCGCTCTGGTCATCGGGCTGGTGGCCATCAACTTTACACAAGCAGGCGCAGGCATCCAGCGCAACGATGCGGCTGACAAGATTATGGTGCCCGCCACCGAATTACAGGCGAAGGTGGATACGAGGAAAAACGAGGCTCAACTGATGTATGGCGACAATGCAGTGACGGTAAAACCGCCCGATTTCAAACTGAACTGGAAATACACGATCCTGCACACGTTCCCCGAAAACGTCGCCAAGATGGTCTATGAAGGGGCCGTGCTGCAAATCGTGGTATTCACCCTGTTTTTTGCGCTGGGGCTGCGACAAGTGTCGGAGCGGCACCGAAAAACGATGCTCGATTGGTGCGAAGCCCTGTCGGAAGTCATGTTCAAATTCGTAGGCATTATCATGTATTTCGCGCCGTTTGCGGTGGGCGGGGCCCTGGCTTCCACCATCGGCGACAAAGGGTTGGACGTAGTGATTAACCTGGCAAAATTGCTGGGAACACTGTATTTAGCACTGATTGTCTTCATTTTGGTGGTATTTGTGCCGGTGCTGTTATTTTTCAGGATTCCGATTCTGCGTTTCCTCCGGGCTGTTTATGCGCCCGCTTCGCTGGCGTTCGCCACGGCCAGTTCGGAAGCGGCTTTGCCGCAGGCCATGACCGCCATGGAGAAATTCGGCGTGCCACGCAAAATCGTTTCGTTCGTCCTGCCGACAGGCTATAGTTTTAACCTCGACGGCTCTACCCTGTATCTCGCACTGGCCTCTATGTTCTGCATACAAGCAGCGGGACTCACCGAGCAGTTTACCTGGGATAAGCAACTGATCCTCATGGCGACGTTGCTCCTCACTTCCAAAGGCGTAGCAGCCGTTCCCCGTGCTTCCCTCGTTATCCTCACCGCCACGGTGTTGCAGTTTGGCATTCCCGAGTGGCCCATCGCCATCATCCTCGGCGTGGACGCGCTGATGGATATGGGGCGTACCTGCATTAACCTGGTAGGCAACTGCCTGGCTTCAGTGGTCGTGGCGCGCTGGGAAGGGGAGTTTGATGATGCGAAAGCGATGAGTGATATAACGATGAACGATGAACGATGAACGTTGGATGTTGGATGTTGGAGGTTGGACGATACGGCCAAAATTTTCTCGCAAAGGTGTAGAGGCGCAAATATTGTAACTATCCAGCCGCCCCTAAATACTTATGATTTCCGACCTCGGAGAGGTCAAAGGTTTGTAGAAATGCATCGAGTTGATATTAATCCCCGACCTCGGAGAGGTCGAACGTTTGTTTCAACGCTATTTTCTGCAAACCTTCGACCTCTCCGAGGTCAGGAAAACATTGAAATGCTACATTTCTACAAACCTCTGACGGCTCCGAGGTCGTATGACAAAAAGCATTTCAAAGCGGCTGGATAGTTACCAAATATTTGATTATTAATCCTTTAGGAACGCGGCACCAATAACTTAGTCATTTGATGCCACCCTTTGTTCCATCATACGGCCCCTATTTTTCTTTAAATAGCCCCACTATTCGCAGAAAAATAGTGTTGTCTGATGAAAAAATGGTTGACCTAAAATGACTAAGTTATTGGTGCCGCGTTCCTTACGCCTTTTCGAGAAAATTTAATTTTAGCGAGATACTCTGAAATAACTAAATGCCCAAGACGATTTTAATGACAACATAAGGACGAAATGACACATCGCCTCATCACCCTGGTTTTTTTTCTTTGCTCGTCTACCCTGCTCGCCCAGACCAGCACCTTCGATATGGACAACGAAGGCTGGACAGCCAGTGGCGACCCGGTGAGCCAGGTTTCGGACTGGTACCCGACGGGGGGCAATCCCGACGGGCACATCGAAGTACAGGATGCATCCACCGGAGGGACCTGGTATTTCGTGGCGCCGCCAAAGTTCAGGGGCAACAAATGCGATGCTTACGGCAAATTTCTGCGGTACGACCAATTAACCAGCGATACCAACAACCAGCAGGCCTATGGCGGACGGCCCGACATCCGCATATTGGGTGGCAGCCTCACCCTGATCTTTGATAATGCTTATAATCCCGGTCTCGAGTGGACGCATTACGACGTGCCACTCCGCGAAGACGCAGGCTGGCGGCTCAACTCCATCACCGGCCCCGTGCCGACCCAAGCGCAGTTTCGCAATGTACTGGCCAGTGTCACTGCGTTCGAAATCCGGGGGGAATACCGCTCCAGTGCCGATATCGGCGGCCTCGACAATGTAACGATAGAGAGCAAGTTTGACTTCGACCTCGACGACGACGACAGTAGCGGGGCGCAGGAAAGTGATTTCCGGGCCGATACGACTTGTTCCGCCACGAGTCCAGTCGCCGATATGGATGCGATCCTGTTCGTCGAAACCCGGATAGATTCCATCGTCGTGCGTATTTTGTTTTCGAATGCCGGCGCCGAGGAAGCACTGGAATGGAGCACTCTGCCGCTCGCCGTTTCCATCAAACAAACCGGTGCCTTGCGCTACACCCTGGTCAACACCGGCGGCACGGCATCATCGGCCGACTTTATCACTGCCATCCACGCTCTGATCTATCACGATCGCAGCCTGCGGCCGCAGCGGGGAGTGCGTACCGTTCAGTTTCAGATATTTGTGGAATGCGGTGCAGCGGGGAGTGCCTACGCGTATGTCCCCATGTTCCCGCAGCCCAATGCGGGCCTGGACGGCGATTCGACGCTTTGCGCAGGCACAGCGGCTACTTCGTTGCTCAGCATTTTGGGCAACAGCCCCGATCCCGGCGGCTTTTGGTCGCCCAAGCCAATCACTGCTTCCAATCTCTTCGATCCCGCGCAGGATTCGCCCGGCCTGTATGCCTATATCATTCCGCCCGTCGGCACTTGTCCCGGCGATACGGCGCTCGTGCGCATTGCCGTGGAGCGCAGTGTTCAACTTCCCGCCGACACCACCATTTGTAACAACGATGTGCTGACCCTCGCCGTTCCGTCGGGTTTGCTCAGCTGGCAATGGAGTACAGGCAGCCATCAACCACAAATCAGCATCACGTCGCCCGGCACCTACGCCCTTTCAGGTCAAACTGCCCACTGCACCTTCGCAGACAGCATAACCGTTGATTTTTATACTTGTAAGGCCTGCGATTTCTACGTCCCCAACGTGTTCTCGCCCAACGACGACGGGCACAACGACGAGTGGCAGGTCTTTGCCCCCTGCCTTTGGTCGCGCTGGCGTTTGGAGCTGTACGACCGTTGGGGCAGTCTTGTGTTTGCCGCCGATGATCCCGAAGCCTTTTGGGACGGTCGCATCCGGGGCAAAGATGCCGTGCCGGGCGTGTATTTGTGGCGGCTGGAATGGGTGGGTGAGTTGCTGGGGGTGCCTAAAATGTACCGGGCGGAGGGGGATGTGACGGTGGTGCGGTAAACGAATTTCATTTACCTTTGTTAAAATTTAGATCATGGAAGCCGCAAACGCAATATTGGGTAAACCTACACTTGAGCGTCCACGCTCGCTGCCGCGTGTGCGTAAGGAGTGCTTCGACACGCTGGAAAAATTTCTCCGCTGGAAACCCGAAGACGGGTTCAAGTATGAATGGAACAACGGCATCATCGAAAAATCCCCCAAAATAATCATCCCTGCCAACTTCTACATCGTTCAACGCCTCGAGCGGCTTGTTCAAACTACTGTTGCCTACTCAACCGGGGCGCAACTTTTTACTGAACCCGGCACGATGACATCTGCCACCCAACTCCGAATCCCCGATATGGGCTTCTATACCCAGGAGCAAATCCAGAATGCCCGTAAAAGCGGGTTTCCGGTGCCAGGTTTCGCCGTTGAGTTCGTCTCCGATCACGATGCCTACAAAAAGGTGCTGCGCAAATTAGACGAGTATTTTCAGGCTGGCACAAAGGTGATCTGGTTGGTTTTTCCGGAATTGGAGCGGGTATACGTGTACACTTCTCCGGTGGATGTAATGATCTGCCAGGGAGAAAGGGTGTGCAGTGCAGCCCCTGTCATAGATGATTTCAAGATTTCAGCGGCAGACCTGTTTGCCTGATTTTTCAAAAAACGTACGCTTGATTTGACTTTACGCGTCTTTTTTTACCTTTGCCCCTTCATGTTACACAGCACAATTATTTCCAGCAGCATTCTTATTCGCCAGCGTTCGCACACCTGACGGGAAATGGCTGTTTGGAAAAACAGAGACCCCGCCCGGTGTATGCCGAGCGGGGTCTCTTACATTTGCCGCTTTTATGGATGAAATTTTCGGAGAGATCGTTTGGGCTTCATCGGATATGTGCTCCGCACACCGGGCGCATGTATCTTATGGTTGCTTAGGGGTTGCAAACGAGATTTCACTTACTACACAGATCGGGATAACTATGGGTATGTCGCACATTTCCTCGGGTTTATTTTTTTCGCCATAACTGCCGTTTTGATTTTTACATAGCGACAAAAGAAGTACCATTTAACCACTCCTCTCTCCCTGAATACCTACATAAATACAACCATCCACAGTATACGATGTACCGCGAACACAAACAACTCCACCTCCCTTCCATAGACGCTGAAATTCGCCAATTCTGGGAAGACGAGCGCATCTTCGAGCAATCCGTCGAGCAACGCGACCCGAAAAACTCTTTTGTGTTTTACGAAGGCCCACCTTCGGCCAACGGCAAGCCGGGCATCCACCACGTCATGGCCCGCACGGTCAAAGACTTGTTCTGCCGTTACAACACCCTGCGCGGTTTCCGTGTGGAACGCAAAGGCGGTTGGGACACCCACGGATTGCCCATCGAACTCCAGGTCGAAAAAGAACTCGGCATCACCAAGGAGGACATCGGCAAAAAAGTAACGGTGGAAGAGTACAATTCGGCCTGCCGCAGCACCGTGATGCGCTACAAAGACCTTTGGGACGACATCACCCGGCGCATGGGTTATTGGGTAGACCTGGATGCGCCGTATATCACCTTCGAGAACGAATATATCGAGACGTGCTGGTACCTGCTGCAACGGCTGTACAAAAAGCAAACGGCTGAAGGCCAGTCATTTTTGTACAAAGGTTTTACGATCCAGCCGTACAGTCCGGCGGCCGGCACGGGGCTCAGTTCGCACGAGTTGAATATGCCGGGAACTTATAAGGAAGTAACCGACATCTCGGCGGTTGCGATGTTTCGGGTAGTGCGGAACTCCGATTCCGCACATCTTTTTAACTCTGAAGACGAAGACGTGCGCATCCTCGCCTGGACGACCACGCCCTGGACGTTGCCCAGCAACGTCGCACTCACGGTCGGCCCGAACATCGAGTATGTGAAGGTCAAAACCGTCAGCCTATATACAGGGGTGCCCGTCAGTGTTGTGCTGGCCAAAGCACGACTGATTGGCTATTTCAATACGGCCGACGAAAACCAGCCACTCGATTCCTTTAAAGTAGGTGATAAAAAATTGCCTTACTCCGTCACAAAAGATGGCATCAAAGGCTCCGACCTTGTCGGTGTCCGTTACGAGCAACTCCTGCCCATGCCCGACCTGATGACTCCCGAACTGGAAGAAAAAGCCTTTCGGGTCATCTCCGGCGACTTCGTGACTACCGAAGACGGTACAGGCGTGGTGCATACGGCGCCCTATTTCGGCGCCGACGACTTCCGGGTATGCAAAGCAGCGGGCATTCCGTTCATCGGTTTGCCCAATGAAAAGGCGCCGGATTTGCCTCTCCCGCTCGTGGATAAGCAGGGCAAATTCGTGGACGAGGTGCCCGAATTCGGTGGCCGCTACGTCAAATCTGAATACTATCCGCTGGAAGTGACCGCAGACAAGGAATTCAAATCCACGGACCTGCTCATCAGCCTGCGCTTGAAAGAGGACAACAAGGCCTTCAAAGTGGAAAAATACAAGCACACGTATCCACATTGCTGGCGCACCGACAAACCGGTGCTGTATTACCCGCTCGACTCGTGGTTCATCCGCGCCTCGGCGGCTAAAGAGCGTTTGGCGGAACTCAACAAAACCATCAACTGGCAACCCGAAAGCACTGGCACTGGCCGCTTCGGTGCCTGGCTCGACAATTTGCAGGACTGGAACCTGAGTCGCTCGCGGTACTGGGGGGTGCCGTTGCCGATCTGGCGGACGGAGGATGGTGGGGAAGAGATTTGTGTGGGGTCGGTGATGGAATTGAAAAAGGAGATCGAGAAGGCGGTGCAAGCGGGAGTGATGTCAAGCAACCCGTACAACCCCTCCCCTAGCCCCTCCGCTGCGGGAGATGGGGACTACATCAGTGCTTCGAGTGGTGATGGTGGGCACCTTGGGGAAGAAATAGACCGGGGTGTAATGGATAACAAGATAGATGAATGGAGAGGTGGTTGGTTCAAAACAACTTCGCCGGAACGGTGGAAGGTGTTGAAAGGTTTTGCCCGTCGCATGCGGAAAAGTCAGACGCCGGGTGAGGCGGCGATGTGGGAAATCCTGCGGAGTAATCAATTGGATGAGGTCAAGTTTCGCCGCCAACATGCGATTGAGGGATTTATCGCCGATTTCGTGAGCCTTGAACACCGTCTTGTCATAGAAGTGGATGGCACCATCCATGATTTTCAACCGGAATACGATCAAATGCGAACGGAATTGCTCAACGCAGCGGGTTTTGAAGTGGTTCGATTCAATAATGCCGAGCCCATCAATCAAAAATACAAGGTCATTGATACCTTACGAGCCATCCTAAAAAGGCGCAAGGCAGAAATCGAAAAAGAAAACACCACCCAACAAGCCCAACACCAAAATGTCCAAGGTGCAACAAACACCCAGGAAAACACCACCCAACAAGCCCACCACCAAAATGTCCAAGGTGCAACAAACACCCAGGAAAACACCACCCAACAAGCCCACCACCAAAATGTCCAAGGTGCAACAAACACCCAGGAAAACACCACCCAACAAGCCCCCCTCTCCCGCAGGGGAGGGGCCGGGGGTGGGGTTGACTTACACCGCCCCT
>Ga0209181_10008660_pt1 | contig 13596 bp, 13 predicted proteins | sample MAT05_FD_187208 | JGI IMG/M metagenome (GOLD analysis project Ga0209181, IMG submission 187208) | Freshwater microbial communities from Lake Fryxell liftoff mats and glacier meltwater in Antarctica - MAT-05 (SPAdes) (version 2) | ecosystem: Environmental > Aquatic > Freshwater > Ice > Liftoff... | reverse complement strand
ATCTTGTCCGAGCATGGTTTCGAGCAAGTTAGGCAACGCGGCAGTCATATCATCATGCAAATGAAAATCGATGATTCTACAATTACTGTCCCCGTTCCCAATTACACAGAAATCAAAATCGGCACGCTGCAATCAATCATTCGGCAGTCTAGTTTACCTCGGATCCTATTTGAATAATAGTCATTGGCAACATATTGAGATTCAGCAAGTGAGTTAAGTATTGCCCTTCAGGTTTGTTAAAGTAGAAAAAACTTTAACAGGAGAATAGCTAAGATGACCATACTAGACATTGCGATCGCCAAAATCAAGAAATTACCCATTGAGCAAAGAAACGAAGTTATAAGATTTATAGAATTTTTAGAATTCAGAGGTAGTAACGCCAGTCAATCTCTCGAACAGATAGAACGAAATCCAAAAGAGATTTCCTTTGCAGAAGCCGCAAAAGACTTTATTGGTTGTCTAGACAGCAAGTTGGAAGATCTATCCTATAACCCTAAATACATGGAAGGATTTGGCAAATAATGCGAAAAAGCCTCATTCTTACCTTGGACAACGACTTTAGAATTTATCGCAAACATCGTGATCGAGAAATCCCTGTAATTATGCCTGATTAACTTTTTCTTATGACCGATAGCGATCGCAACCCACCACAGATTAACCCAGTTCTGCAAGAAATCGAACAAACTCTTTTTAGCGAAATTCGTCAGCTTATCGACTCAGCAAAGCAAAATGCAGCCACTACCATCAAAACAGAAGTAAACAAGCTGTATCGTCACGATTTAGAGGAATTGCCTCAAGATCAACAGGTATCACTAGATTTACTACGAAAAGATCCTCACGTCCTCGATTTTTTAGATTTAAGCGATCGCTATCTCGAAAAAGATCTTGAAGATGCCATCCTGCGAGATATCGAGAAATTTTTACTAGAACTTGGTGCAGGATTCACCTTTATCGCCAGACAAAAACGCATCCAAATCGATAACGATGACTTTTACATTGACTTGCTCTTCTATAACCGCAAACTCAAACGCCTCGTCGCGATCGACCTCAAACTAGGCAACTTTCGCCACGAATACAAAAGCCAAATGGAACTTTATCTACGTTGGCTTGCCAAATATGACCAAGAAAGCGACGAGCAATCACCATTGGGAATCATCCTCTGTGCAGGTAAAAAACAAGAACAGATCGAACTTCTTGAACTAGACAAAAGCGGTATCCACGTCGCCGAATACCTCACCGTGTTGCCATCCAAAGAACTACTACAAGCAAAACTACAAGAGGCGGTCGCATCAGCACGTCAGCGATTACCAGATCCAGCAAGCGAATTAAAATAAAAAATTCATTTAGACAACGTAAAATGAAAGCATCAATTATTGAGGCAAAACAATGATTACGATGCCCATAACTTTAGAACAACTAATTAACACTTTAAAACAACTACAACCTAGCGATCGCGCCCAAGTTGCTAAAGCTTTAATAGAAATAGAGTTACAGTCAGACCTCACTAGTTTAATCAAAGACCTCTATAGCCAAGATGCCATAGAAGAAGTCACCGATAATGACATCATGAGCGAAATCAAATTTGTTCGCCAAAATAGAGCCATATAGATATGACCTTAAGAGTAGTCATAGACACCAATATTTGGATTCGGATCTTGCTTAAAGGGAAAGTAACATTACCAATATTAAAAGCATTTAATGAGAACAAATTCCAGCTAATCATTAGCCAAGAGCTATGGGATGAATTTCATGATGTTTGGAATCGACCTAGACTAAGAAAATATATCGAGCCAAACCAAGCCTTACAACTAGAAAAGCAGTTACGGAATCGCTCAATCTGGATAGAAACAAAAACAATCCCGCCTCATTGCCGCGATCCTAAAGATTTGCCCGTATTAGCCACTGCCATTGACGGAAAAGCAAATATTATCGTGTCTGGCGATGACGATTTAAGAGCCGATGATGATTTGAGAAAAGCAATGGATCAATATTCTATCCAGTTGTTAGGTGTTAATTCTTTCTTGAAAATTTTAGAACAATCAAACTAAACTAACTGTCAATCGCCCAAATCGCCGCCCAATTTAAAAACGTTAGTAAGAATAAAAGTGCAATTTCTGAAAATCTCAAACATCTAGAATGGTGCACTGGTCAGCTAATGTAGGACGGGTTCTGAAATGTCCATTTCATCCCGATAAAAAAGATGCAAATACGTCGATCGCGATTTAGCTGACTAGTGCCGCGATCGCAATCTAAACAACTTCTAAACGCAGACTAAACGCGTAAATCTTTACTAGGTTCAAAATCTAGCCCTGTATAGGTTAAATCTCATAAACATGAAAATATACCTTGTCAAGTTTCTAAAAATGTTCGATGATTTAGCAGCTAGGAGAAATTTTCCCAAAATTTCATTAATATAAAGGTAAGATACTCCACCATGCTACAAGGATGGATTCAGATTGGCATAACGCTTGTGCTGATTGTAGCGATCGCGCCAATTTTTGGCAGCTACATTGCACGAGTATTTTTAGGACAAAAAACTATATTGGACTCGGTTTTAAACCCATTTGAGAAGCTGATTTTTAATCTCAGTGGGGTTCAGTCCGAAGCACAAATGACAGGATGGCAGTATGCTCGGTCGATCTTGTATAGCAATTTTGCCATGGCGATCTTGCTATTCCTGATCATTATGTTTCAGGGTGTGCTACCGCTAAATCCAAGTGGGCTGAGCGCACCAACTTGGGATACCGCGCTACATACAACGATTTCGTTTGTCACGAATACCGATCAGCAGCATTATTCGGGTGAAACTACGCTTAGTTATGCTTCGCAGACGTTTGGAATCGCTTTTCTAATGTTCACCTCCGCAGCTACAGGAATTGCCGTAGGGATTGCCTTTATCCGTGGTTTAACAGGTAGATCGCTAGGAAATTTCTATGTCGATCTGACCAAGGCAATTACGCGCATTCTCCTACCGATCAGCATTATTGGCGCGATCGCCTTTATGGCGGCAGGTGTTCCTGAAACTCTATCGGGAGCAGTCGTTGTGCCAACTTTAGAAGATCCTAATTTGAGTCAAGCGATCGCGTTGGGACCAGTTGCACATTTCGAGTTTATTAAACAACTTGGCGAGAATGGGGGCGGTTTTTTTGCAATTAATTCCGCACATCCATTTGAAAATCCTAATGGATTTACTAATCTACTTCAGATTTTGGCAATGATTGCGATTCCCACTGCGATGATACATACTTATGGCATATTCGCTAACAACCGCAAACAGTCATGGTTATTGTTTGGAATGGTGTTCATTCTCTATGTTGCCTTCATTGTCATTGCAGGAATTGGCGAGTATCAAGGTAATCCGTTAGTAAATACATTATTTGGTGGACAAAGTCCGAACTTAGAAGGGAAAGAAGTGCGGTTCGGTTGGGCGCAATCAGCTTTGTTTGCAGTGACGACGACTGGAACGATGACTGGCGCAGTTAATTCTATGCATGATTCCCTAATGCCAACAGGCGGCTTTATCACTCTATCGAATATGTTTCTGCAAATCATTTGGGGAGGACAAGGAACAGGAACCGCTTACTTGTTTGCCTATTCGATCTTGGCAGTGTTTGTGACTGGGTTAATGGTCGGTAGAACTCCAGAATTCTTAGGGCGCAAGATTGAGAAAAACGAGGTTGTATTAACCAGTTTTCTGATTCTGCTTATCCATCCTATTTTTATCCTTATTCCTGGCGCGATCGCGTTAGCATTTCCCGATCAGTTAGCAGGAATTAGCAACCCTGGTTTTCATGGACTGACTCAAGTAATTTATGAATATGCTTCGGCTGCGGCAAATAATGGTTCTGGCTTTGAAGGATTAGCAGACAGCCAACCCGCCGCAACAGGACTATGGTGGAACTTGAGCACTTCGATTAGCGTGTTAGGCGGTCGTTATATTCCAATTATCGCCTTGCTTTTATTAGCAGATGGAATATCTCGCAAGCAACCTGTCGCTATGACTACTGGCACATTGCGTACTGATACGGTTCTATTTACCAGCGTCACCGCAGGCGTAATTTTGATTATGGGTTCGTTGACCTTTTTCCCAGTGTTAGCACTAGGTTCGATCGCCGAAGCCTTTCTCATCGCTAGAGGCGGATGAAACCGAAGATAATTTCTGAAAGCTATGCTTCGTAAAGCTTTTAAAAATTATCTGGGTCTGAATAGCAGTAAGAGTTCTCTACCAAAATCAATGAATAACAATTCAGATAATAATTTATCATCTCCGTCATCTCCACAGGCTATTGGCAGCCCTCGCGATTCGCGTAGAAATAAGAATAAAGTCTCAACGGCTGGACTCTATCAACGCGCGGTCAAAGATGCATTTGCAAAACTCGATCCCCGCATTGCTGTGCGTAACCCAGTCATGTTTATGGTTTGGGTCGGTACGATTGTCACCTTTTTGGTCACACTCGATCCTAATCTATTTGGCACAGTCCAAGGCGATCCCAATCAAGAACGGGTTCTCAATGGTCTGATTACCGTCATTTTATTTTTTACGGTAGTGTTTGCTAACTTTGCCGAAGCGATCGCGGAAGGACGTGGTAAAGCACAGGCTGACTCATTACGGACAACGCGATCAGATACGCTCGCTCGCAAAGTCTTGCCAGATGGTTCCATCCAGCCAACTAGCTCGACAGAACTGCGTCGTGGCGATTTGGTAAAAGTGGCGAGCGGCGAAATGGTTCCATCTGATGGCGAAGTAATCGCGGGCGTTGCCTCTGTAGATGAGTCAGCGATTACGGGAGAGTCGGCTCCAGTCCTCAAGCAGCCTGGTACAGATATTGCCAGTTCGGTTACGGGTGGAACTCGGGTCGTTTCTGATGAACTGACGATCAAGATTACTGCCGATCCTGGGCAAGGATTTATTGATCGGATGATCGCCCTTGTCGAAGGTGCAGAACGCTCGAAAACTCCGAATGAAATTGCTTTGACTGTGCTGCTTACAGTGCTTACGCAGGTGTTTTTGATCGTAGTAGCGACGATGACACCGATCGCTAATTATGCGAATGCGCCAGTCACGATCGCGATTTTGATTTCACTGGTGGTGGCTCTCATTCCTACGACGATTGGTGGTCTATTAAGTGCGATCGGCATTGCAGGGATGGATCGAGTTGCTCAGTTCAATGTAATTGCCACATCAGGTCGCGCTGTAGAAGCTTGCGGTGATGTTAATACATTAGTACTTGATAAGACAGGAACAATTACACTCGGCAACCGTTTAGCCGATGAATTTATCCCAGTAAACGGACATTCTATGGCGGAAGTTGCCACTGTTGCTCTTGCCGCAAGCATATTTGATGAAACTCCTGAAGGTAAATCAATTGTCTTGTTAGCCGAACAGTCTGGGGCGATCGTCAACTTTGATCGCGACCAAGCTAAGGGAATTGATTTCTCGGCACGTACTCGGATGAGTGGCACTGATTTACCCGATGAGATCGAAGTTCGTAAAGGCGCAATTGATGCGATCCGAGGTTTTGTGCGATCGCGATCGGGTAACATCCCCCCAGAATTTGAAGCCGCTTATGAGAAGGTGTCTAGACTCGGTGGAACTCCCTTGGGCTTAAGTCTAGGCGGTGATTTGCACGGTGTAATCTATCTTAAAGACATCGTTAAACCAGGTTTGCGCGAACGGTTTGATCAACTACGTCGTATGGGTGTTCGCACGATCATGCTCACAGGCGACAATCAAATCACCGCTTCTGTAATTGCCGAAGAAGCAGGCGTAGATGATTTCATCGCTGAAGCCACGCCTGAAGATAAAATCGAAGTAATTCGTCGCGAACAGGCGATGGGTAAACTCGTCGCGATGACAGGCGATGGCACAAACGACGCACCTGCTCTAGCTCAAGCAAACGTGGGCGTTGCTATGAATTCTGGTACTCAAGCCGCTAAAGAAGCCGCAAATATGGTGGATTTGGATTCTGACCCAACTAAGTTAATTGACTTGGTAGCGATCGGTAAACAACTGCTAATTACGCGTGGTGCTTTAACGACCTTCTCAATCTCTAACGATATTGCCAAGTACTTCGCAATTATCCCCACGATCTTTGCCTCGTCAGGGATTGGAGCGCTGAATATTATGGGTCTAAAAAGCCCCCAATCAGCGATTCTCTCCGCCCTAATCTACAACGCCTTAATCATTCCTGCGTTAATTCCCCTTGCTTTAAAAGGAGTGAAATTCCGTCCTCTTACCGCCGATCAACTATTGCAGCGCAATATTCTGATTTACGGTTTAGGAGGAGTAATCGCGCCATTTATCGCCATCAAAATCATCGATGTTCTTATCCCAATTGCTTAACATCCTCAACCTAAAATCCTATACAGCTATGAAAAAAATTTCCTCTCATATTTTTAATGATTTCGCGATCGCCGATCTCACAAATCTTTGGCAAGTCTCAACTAAAAAGAAGTATCCAATCTATCTATTTTTAGGACTCTGCTTTAATCTAATCCTCGCCCCCGCCGTTTACGCTGCGGCTAATGCCAATAGCTTTACGCGCTTTCAAGCATATGCATTAGGGCTTTTAGGACTCGTTACCTTTGGCTTCTCAATTTATCTATTTGCCGTAATGTTTCAACCAGAAAAGTTCTAAGCCTATCCAGTTAAGTTGCCAACTTAACCTCACTCATCCTTAAAATCCTGCCGCTATTTTTCGCAACATGTAAGAATTTATGAACGAAATTATTAGAGCTATTCGGGCCACCTTTGTTCTCTGGGTGCTTGTTGCTGTGATTTATCCCTTTACGATGATCGCGATCGGTCAAGGGCTTTTTCCAAGTCAAGCAAATGGAAGTTTAATCCGCAACCCTCAAGGACAAGTTGTCGGCTCGGCTTTGATTGGACAACCATTTACAAGCGATCGCTATTTCAATAGCCGTCCTAGTACTACCAACTACAGCACCGCCAATCCCAAAAACGATACTAATAGCATTCTTAAAACAGGCGTTTCTGGTGCAAGTAATCTTGCGCCTAGTAACCCTGCGCTCTTGGAACGCATCAATAGATCTGACATTGGATTAAATCGACTTAAGCAAGCAGGAATCACGCCAACAGCAGATCTCGTCTACACCTCTGGTTCTAGTCTCGATCCGCATATCACTCCTGAAGCCGCTAGAGCACAAATTCAAAGAGTTGCTCAAACCCGTAGAGTACAGCCTAATCAACTAGAAACACTAATTCAACAAAATACCGATGGTCGTTTTCTCGGTATCTTTGGCGAAGATGGTGTGAATGTATTGAAGTTAAATTTAGCGCTTAATACTTTATCGCCATCTTAAACGTTAGGATAGTCGGCACTATACGTTGACTATCTTAAAATTGCCGACTATCTTAAAATTAATATTATGATTAAACCTCGTCGTCGTGGCAAGCATAAAATATTTATTGGCATGAGTCCAGGTGTCGGCAAAACCTATCGAATGCTAGAAGAAGCACATCGATTGCGAGCCGAAGGGATTGACATAGTAATTGGCTTATTAGAAACCCACAACCGTGCTGAGACAATTAGTAAAGCGATCGGATTAGAGCTAATTCCTCGTCTTGAGATTGCTTGGGAAGCAGTAACGCTAACGGAAATGGATACCAATGCTATTCTGGAGCGACAGCCGCAACTAGTTCTAGTGGATGAATTAGCACATACCAATGTGCCTGGGGCAGAACGTGAAAAACGCTATCAAGATGTAGAAGTGCTCCTCGAAGCGGGAATGGATGTCTATTCCACTTTAAATATTCAACATATCGAGAGCCTTAACGATACCGTGGCAAAGATTACGGGGGTTATCGTCCGAGAGCGGATTCCCGATCGCACTTTAGAAGATGCTGATGAGGTGATGGTCATTGATGTTACGCCTGAAACTCTTCAAGAGAGATTACGCGATGGTAAAATCTATGCGCCTGACAAAATCGATCAATCTCTCAAAAACTTCTTTCAGCGTCGTCATTTGATTGCGTTGCGAGAGTTAGCACTGCGTGAAACTGCCGACAATGTTGAAGAAGATATTGAAGCACATGATCTGGGAAATTCTACTGCACATCCCATTTGTAATATTCACGAGCGGGTTTTAGTTTGTGTTTCTACTTATCCCAATTCCCTTCAGTTGTTACGAAGAGGAGCGCGAATCGCTGGATATATGCATGCACAGCTTTATGTGATGTTTGCGGACGATCCCGATCGCTTTTTAACCAAAGCTGAAAGCTTACATATCGAAACCTGTGAACGGCTTTGTAAAGACTTTGATGGTAGTTTTATTCGTGTACGAGACGGCAACCCATTGAAAGCGATCGTGGAAGCAGCCCAAAACTATCGAATTACTCAGATCGTGATGGGTGAAAGTCAGAAATCACGCTGGCAAATTTTATTGAAGGGTTCACTGACCCAAAAGATTTTGCGAATGCTCAAAAATGTTGATATTCACATTATCTCCACTAGTAAACTTGCCGATACTAGCGGTTAACCTTTTCACAGCTATTTGCTTTCAAAGCCGCCATAGAGAAAAAACTAAAACCCATGCGGGGCTTTGCCCTGCGCCCTTTCTTATGGGAGCATCTCACTTTGGAACATTTGATAAAGGCAAGGGGCTTAAGCCCCTTGTTCTAGGCTTTGCAAAATAGGCAATGCGCCAAAGTGAGATGCGACCTTTCTTGTGGCGCTTTTGGATAATTCCGATCAAAGTAGATTAGTCATGAAGCCAAGCTTCGGTCGCGATCCCTAATTGACTAGCTGTATGAATCAACTGATGTAGTTCTAAATTAGAGATACTTTCGCAAAGATTTACCTCAATGTGAATTGGCTGCTTTTGGACAGATTCCAAATCGAGGATTTGTCCAGCCAGTAGACACTTGGGTGCAATCCGTTGCGACAGGTAGTTTAGGAAAGCCTCTTGAGAAAGGTCAAGGTTTAGATGCAGATTTAGACGAGAAGCGATCGCTAAGGATTCTTCAATTTGATTGAGGTAACTTAATAATGATTTTTGATCAATATCTTGAAGCTGCGAAAGTTTCTGGATCTGGCTCAAAATATAGTTTTCCAGAAGCTCGGCATCTTCGACATGAATAAATTTACAGCCTAAATTGAGCGCCTCGATCGCTACTGCATCTAATCCTACATTCGGGAGCTGTTCACCTGTTCCCAAACGTTCAAGTTGCTCACTGAGTCGATTATTAAGGACAATATCGGCAGCCACTTGTAGCTCTGGAGGCACTGGCAGACCGTCACGACGGAAAGAGATGAGAATCCCATAGTTATCGCGATAGACTTGTTCATATAATTGATCGAGCCTTGTTAGAGTCTCATCGGCTAGCTTTTGCAAAATTCGATGGCGTTCTTCCGCAAAGAGATGATGCAGATTGAACTGCTCACCGCTAAAGTTACTTGACATAGCCAGAATTACGGTGGCGGTATTTGCTTGTTTGAGAGTCTTAAACAAGGTTGCTTTGATTTCTTCATACTCGCGTCGTCCCGTAAATGGTTGGATACAGCAATGGAAGTCGTCACCACCGAGATGAAGCACCGCAAAAATATAAGTTACTGATTCTTGAGTGATCCCAGAGACTAGTTGAATTTGCCCGATCGCTAAAGACATGGAGCCAATCCGTTGCAGTTGATAATCCTGCTGCTGGATCGTATAGCAATAGATTTGTTGCGATCGCGCATAGTTACCTAAAGTCGAACTGAGCGCATATTGAGCAGCCACCTGAGCAAGAGTAATCCGATTAGTGACCACCTGTTGACGATAAACGCCTTCGCCGTTTTTAAATTCAGCTAGATTGCTAGGTGCTTCGGCTAGACGCTGGATAAATTCATCCTCAAGCAACACACCCGCGACATCTGCAGCCAGTTCGATCGCTCTCGCGGCATAGCGTAAAATCTGCACAGTTTCAGGGCGGGATAATTCTTCAAAAAACCAACCGCAACTAGTAAACATTAAAAGGGAATGGCGCTGCATTTCCAACAGACGCAGAGCATCAACCCGCTGAGAGGAGGTTGACACCTTAGAGCCACATTGTTGCTCAAAAAATCGCTCTAAAACTGGAGAATGTTCAGCAATACCTTCACTTAAAGAATATTGCAACACGTCGATATAGCGATCGCGAGCTTCCCACGGGTCATTAAAATATTTGCGCCCAATATCTACAAACACAGTGGCGAGGTGATCGCGCAGCCAGTTGAGACTATCGCGCAATGGTCGCCGCCATAGTAATTGATAATCAGAACCTTCGCCGCCACATTCGCAGCCGCCTTGCCAGCGATTCATGCCATGTGCACAACTCCACGCTGTCGCTGATTTAAGTTCTGCTTCGTATGTGGGTGGGAATAGACTTAAATAATGAGCGTAATTAGTTACCGTCCAGCCGTGTTTCGGAAATTCTTCAACAAAAGCATAAGAAAGGGTCTTTTCCGTAAAGTGCTTGTGATGTCCAAACGTCTCCCCATCAGTTGCTACTGATACTAATTGACTTTGACGGTGATCGTTTCGCACAGCTTGATTAATCCGCTTGGCAAAATTATGAGAATTGCCTAAAAGATCGCCAAATCCCATATCGCGAGAAATGGGGCCATCATAAAAAAACACATCAATATAAGCATCATTATTATCCCCAGATAAATGGAACTGACCAAGCTCCGCTACATTACTGCCAGTATTTCTGTGGCGACGTAAATAGCAACGATAAGGACGGTTAGGATCGATTTGTGCACTTCCTACCTCTTGCCAAGCAGGATGAGGATGCTCATTGGTAGGCATAGGACGACAGCGCTGTGCCTGTGATGGGGCAAGAATAATAAACTTAATCCCTTCTAAAAACAAAGCCTCAAGGGTTTCATAATCAACACCAGTCTCCGCTAACCACATCCCCTCAGGTTCGCGCCCAAATCTTGACTGAAAATCTGCCTTACCCCACCGAATCTGCGTTAACTTATCCCGCCAATTTGCCAAAGGCATCATGATGTGGTTATATACCTGCGCGATCGCGTTGCCATGACCATTTAGGCGATCGGCACTGCGTTTGTCTGCATCTAAAATTGCTTGATAAGTATCGCGATCGTGAAATTCCATCCATGAGAGCAGCGTTGGCCCCATGTTGAAACTCATGTACTCATAGTTATTAACGATTTTGACGATTTTGCCATCACGACGCTCGATTCGCGAGAATGCGTTGGGGCGATAACATTCATGGTGAATCCGCGCATTCCAGTCATGAAATGGAGCTGCACTTTCTTGCCGCTCAATCTCATTAATATAAGGATTCTCACGGGGAGGCTGATAAAAGTGACCGTGAATCGTAATATAAATTCCTGAATCAGTCGGATGCTGAACATCAGGCAAAGCAACAGAAACAGCAACAGTCACGCAAATCTTCCTTATATTACAAAAAATATATTTAAATCATAAAGTAAAAACTTAGAAAGTAGAGAGAGTCGTACAGCCATTCTCGCTACTTTCTAGGTTTTAGGCGAAGCATTTGTGTCATAGTTTTCTAACGACTTTAGGGAATCGACTATGAGTGGGAGCGTCTTAGGGACAACCAAAATCTTAGGAGTGATAGGTTTTCCTGTCAGTCATAGCCTTTCACCGATCATGCATAATGCGGCGATCGCGGCGATGGGTCTGGACTATGTATATGTGCCGCTTCCGATCGCTGTAAACGATTTACCAGCAGCGATCGCAGGACTGAAGGCGATTCAATCAGTTCAAGGCTTTAATTTGACGATCCCTCATAAAGTCGAAGTGATCCCCTTACTTGATGAAGTCCTGCCGATCGCCAAATCTGTCGGCGCAGTGAATACGGTTAAGCGCATTGGCGATCGCTGGGTCGGCACAAATACAGATGTAGCAGGTTTTTTAGAGCCTCTTAAACAACTAAACTACGATTGGACAGAGCGACCAGCCGTTGTCCTTGGCAGTGGTGGTGCGGCTAAAGCTGTAGTTGCAGCCTGTTTAAAATTAGGTTGTCCAGTCATTCATGTTGTGGGACGTGATCCCAAAAAGATGAAGAAATTTCATGGTGTCATGACTAGCCAACTCCAAGATTACAATTTGCGAGTTCATCCTTGGACATCAATACCGCATTTGCTAGAAGTCGCAGGAATTATCATCAATGCTACGCCCATTGGCATGTCTAACGATCCGAATACGCCGATCTCTGAGGTAGAGATGGAGCTATTACCTAGCCATGCGATCGCCTATGACCTAATTTATACCCCGCGTCCAACTAAATTTTTGCAAATTGCTGCGGCACGTGGACTCAAAGCGATCAATGGTCTAGAAATGTTAATCAATCAAGGGGCGATCGGGCTTGAGTGGTGGCTAGAGCAGCCTGTCCCCATTGAAATCATGCGACAAGCATTATAGCGATCGCTTGCGATCACGGTTAGGATAGTCAAGAACTTAAGCTCTTTATTCTCAAATCCATCAATAATTGCCCATATTTAAAGATGTCGTCTTGCGTTCTAACTGATGACTAGCGGCGGTGCTATGCTTTTGCTTTATCAAATTAAAAGTATGAAACCTGAAAAATCTTATCGCCCAAATGTGGGGCTAGTCGTTTTTAACCGAAAAGGAGAAGTGCTAGTCGGTGAACGTCTTGGTGTGCCTGACTCATGGCAATTTCCTCAAGGCGGTATTGATGATGGGGAAGATCCAGAAACGGCAGCTTTGCGAGAGCTTTATGAAGAAGTAGGAATTAATAATGCCGAAATAGCCTATGTCCATCCTGATTGGTTGTACTACGACTTTCCGTCTTCACTGAAGCTAACTGGTAAATGGGCAAACTATTGTGGGCAAAGACAGCGTTGGTATGCTTTTTATTGGAATCACCCTGCCTCTGATTGTCAGTTAGATATTCATCACCGCGAGTTTCGGGTCGTACAATTTATGGCGATCGAGCAGACTCTCGATTCGATTGTCAGGTTTAAAAGAGAAGTCTATCAACAGGTAGTAAAAATTTTCACCCCTGTCATTCGCGATTACATCGGTAAGTTGAATTAAGCAATAACTACTCTTGAGAACTCTACATAATTCCTGTAGATTAACGTTATTGCAGAAACGCAATCTCTTTGTCATATCTATAACTTTTTTGAGGAGTACATAGTGGATTTTTTTAAATATTTACACTCTACGCATCTAGGTACAACTTGGCGTAGATTTTCTTTATTTTTTATTACTTTATGCGTTGTTGTAAGCTTACAACATTTTATTGCTGAGCCTAGCGTATCTGCTTTTAGTTCAACATCTAATGCGATCACATCATCTATAGTAAATAAGCAAAATGGCGATCGCCTCATCGCTCAAGACACTACTGTTGACCCATCTACTACTAGTATCAGAGACTACGAATCACTAACTGAAGAGCAAAAAGCTCTTGTGAACCAAATCCTTCTTTTTTCAGTAATTTTTGGGGTTATTGCCTATCTCTTCACTAGTTTTTGTCTCATGAAAATTGCTGACAAGCTCAGCATTCCGAATAGTTGGCTTGCATGGGTTCCGATTGCCCAAACTTGGGTAATGGTTCGCGCCGCAGGAAAACCAGGTTGGTGGTTAATCTTACTTTTT
>Ga0209181_10008658_pt1 | contig 13601 bp, 14 predicted proteins | sample MAT05_FD_187208 | JGI IMG/M metagenome (GOLD analysis project Ga0209181, IMG submission 187208) | Freshwater microbial communities from Lake Fryxell liftoff mats and glacier meltwater in Antarctica - MAT-05 (SPAdes) (version 2) | ecosystem: Environmental > Aquatic > Freshwater > Ice > Liftoff... | reverse complement strand
GCTTTGAAGAAATCTCCACTGCCAAATCGATCGCGGATCGGTATTTGACGGCAGAGCACAAAGACAGCGAAATGCTACTTGAAATCGCCCAAGCCCTAGCTCAATGTTCCGCTAGGTCGAAAGGGGACGTCAAAATGAACTTCGAATTACAAGCGATTTCCGCGATCCAATCTGCTATCAAGTTTGGTTTTCGGGATGAGTTCGTTTTGAAGAACGACATCGACCTGGAACCCTTACGAACACTTCCTGAATTTGAGCAAGTTCTCGAGGAACTGCGAGGCAAGTAGTTGCATCTTCGAACTGCTTCAAGTTCTTTGTCGTTCAACGCTCCGTTGGTGCATTGAGTCCAGTTCGTATGGAATCAAGTCTCGCGAACGACCTGCATTGCCTATAGGGTAATTGTAATTACACTATCGTAAACGCATTTACCTATCTCAAACAAAACACATCTCTGAGAAAGCACCAATGCCCAAACGAGTTGTGGTTACCTGGATTGGCCACGCGGATTTGATTGCACATAGCCGCTTGGGATGAATTGCACCTAAGTCAAACTAAAGGAAGAGTTGAGTTGCTTTCCGAAACAAACAGTTGGCTTGAAAGGATGGGCGTTGGAGTTAAAATTTTGATGGGACCAGATGTAATCGCACATCGTGATTCAGGCAAGCCAATGAACGTTTTAGCGCGGTAGATGTCGAGACCACGTCCAATTTTGATGGGCCAGCCGTTGTCGATTCGGATCTCGCGGTCATGCATTTGAGGATTGAATTTGACTTCGAATTTGATGTCATGCTCTAATAGACTCTGTGCCAAATCCTTTCGCATCGGCTGAGTTTTGGTTGGGCTTTGGATTGGGGATTTTGGAATGGGATTTTTGGTTATGGCTTTCGGCCGCGTCCTTGAATCATGTCGTTTGCGCCAACCTGAGTCATTTGCTGTCGAAAGGCCTTGCCATACTGGAAGCCTTCCATTTTACGACTCAAGCCGCACTGCTGAAGGATCTCTTCCAATGATATGCCTTGTTCACCAAGATTCAGATTCCCCAGGATTTTGTAGACGATGGCATCGCCGGATGATATTCGACAGTCCTCTTTCACGCTTACTAACATCGCGAGAGATTCAGCTTCGCCATCGTCCAGGTCCGCGAAATAGTTCGCATCGAACTGGGATTTGAACGACAATATCTCTTGTTCTGGCACCTCAAAAACCGTGATTTTGCCAGGCGCGATGTCGTGCGCAAAATCGATATCCTCTCCCCATTCGTCCTCCTTGGCCTGGTGATACTTCGATTCGCGGTGAGCAACAATGGAAGAGAGGTGAACTTCAAATTTATCGATCACTGCGGTCCAAAGTTTCATTTCATGAAGCTTGATCACCACGCCAGCGTCAAGAATCAGTAATTTCAACTTCGGCATTCGCCTGGTACTCCATCCCAGTGTAAATTTCCGTCTCGATGATCTTCATCGCTGCGCGTCGCGAAAGGCCCATGTATTTTGCGAAGACACCAGTACCAATCATTCCCTTTTCGATCGCCTCACGTGCAAGTGCCTCGAATCGAATGGGGCGGGTACTAGGACGCGTCTCGTCTTGTCTTTTTTCCCATTGTTCAACTCGCCCCCCAATCTTTCCGAGCATTTCCGCAGCATTTGATTTTTCGATCAGCTTGTTCGAGACCATTTGCCAAACCAACGCTTGCACCGAGACGTCAAACTGCCTCGCGATCTCGAATAGATCATCGAAGTCCAGGCTCTTCTTGCCGTTCAATTGGGATGCAACGGACAGCTTGAGCGGCTCCGGAGGAACTAGCAGGCTTCCCGCGAAACAGTTGGCAAACTTCTCCTCCTGCTCCGTAGCTTGATCTGCATTAGCACCAACACGAAAAATCTTCCACGTCAGCAAATGAAACAACTCATGAGCAAGGTCGAAATTGCGGCGCCACCGGACATTGTTGCTATTGAGAAGAATAGCCGCGCCATAACCATCGTTTAACGTGCAGGCCGCTGTGCCAGAAGGCTCAAATGGCAGATGAAAGACCTTCACACGACATACCTCTTCGAGAACCCGCAAGAGCGAGCTCCCCGGGCGTTCTCCCAAGGCGTGACTCTTGCGAAATTCATGAGCCAAGCGTTCCGCATCCGTATATTGAAAAAGGCGGCTGCCTGATGAAGCGAATGGTATCTCACAAATAGTGGGGTTTCCAACACATTGTTCCAGCCTTTGGAACTGTCCCGACAACTCGATCAACTTCAGTTCGATTTGAGCCGAATCATCAGCAGGTTTTTCTCGCCAAAGAACGACCTCTTTTTCAGGCTCGCCTACTTGATAAAAGAAGTCCGGGCGGCGACGAACTGCCTCGCCAATAGTGACCATTTGCAACGCTGACGGATCACGCACATCGTTTTCAAACTCCGAAATCGAGGAAATCCCAATCTCCGTAGCTTCGGAAAGCTGCTTTTGGGTCAATCCCGCGGCTTCCCGAGCCCACTTCAGCCGGCTACCAAAACTCATACAAACCTCCAATTATTCTGCTTCCCAGTATTGTACCTTGCTTTATCGGCCGTGGAAGTCAAAAAACTTCTGAAAACCAGAAGTTTGGATTCGGGAATGGGTTACTTGGTTTGAGAGATTTTGGCGATATTGCCTGATTAGGCTTTCGAGACTCCGATTGGCAACCAACGGGCTTAGTGGGATAGGCTTCCAGCCTGTCGAGGGGCTTGTTGAATCAATTACCCGTGCAGGCGCCGCAGCTGCGGCACTTGCAGCTAAAGTAATTTTGGATTCAGGAGCAAACGCCGATTCCGGCTTTAGATCGGTATAAACTATTGAGTGCGCTTTCAAACACCCAATACCCAATACTTGAGTCCCTTCAACTCGGCGAACCAGAGCGTAGATAAAAGATCATCGACCAGAGTCGATCGATTTCGCCACAGTCGATGACTACAATTGGCTTTAGTCCGTCAAAGCATTGTTCGGCTTAAGCAGCCATGTACCAACGGAAGCCGTCTTCATGATTTCCTGCAAAGCCACGATCAATCGAGTCAATTCTTGAAAACGCCGAGTGGTTGACTAAGACGGCGCGGTTCCAGATTCAATTCCTGCCAACGAACGAACCGAGATCGGAAACAACTTAGAAAACTCCGTCTGGGTCAAGTCAATGCTTGTACGCAGAGATGCAAAACTTGCCTTCTCGCCAGACTTAGGTGTGCGTTTTGTCTTTGGTTTAGACGCCGTTCTTGTCATTGACGATTTCTTTGTCCTCTATTGTCTTCATTTATTTTCTTCTCTTTAACGTCTTCCTTTTCTATTTGTCGTAATCTTGGCGTCGATTATCTCCTTGTTCCTTAACCTTGTCACGAATCTCTTGCTTTGCTTTTACCAATCGCTCCGGCCAAACAAACGTTGGTGCTTTGGACGGATCGTATCCCGACATGTGATCGCTCAACCGATCGAGCGGCTTGGTATAGCTTAATTCTTCATCACCGAAAACCTCCTTGCAGATTGCGGCTAGACGTGGGTCGTACTCGAACAACTCCGCTCGCGTGTTCACATGATTGTGATCGTGATCTGGCTCGCGATTGTTATTGAACCAAGACTGAACGCCTTCAGCAAAATACTCCATGTGGTTGACGGATGCATACTTGCCTTTCCACAAGCCTTCGCTCATCGCTTTTTCGTAGCAGTCCTCCAATCGGCTATCAAAAGTCGTTTCAACGCGAATTAATCCACGTAGGTGCATGTTGTGTGCGAATTCATGAATCAAAAGGTTTTCACTGGAATAGGGATCTCCCTGGAAGGCCAGCAAGTTCTCTTCGCCACATGAGCAGATAGCGTCGGTTTTTGATCCACCCAATCCCCGTGCACGCGCATCCCAAAAATCTTTGGGCGTCATGTTTCGCTGTTCCGGCAAATCGGTCGTAAATTCATTATGAGCCATTACAATGAGTCGCGAGCCGCTTTGAATCATGGCTTTGCGAACATCCGGTCTCGCTCGCAACATCCTATTGACGAGGTAAGCCGCTTCCTTGAGGGCATAATCGTCGACCTTTTCCGATGCAACGATCGGATAGCCATCTGCATTGACATATTTCGTATAAAAAGGATCGAGTCCGAGATCCTTGGGAGGTCTGGTTACCGGCTGGGCCATGGAGCACCTGGTAACGCATATCCAAACGAGCAAGGTCAATACACGCAAGAGAAATCGTTTCATATTCAGAGTCGTTCAAATAATGGGCTCTAAGATGGACTGCTATCGGCTTGGCATTCGGACGTCGCAAGCCGTCGCCGAAAATGAAAAAGCCCCTGAAAAACTGGGTGTCCCCAGCGTTTCAGAGGCTCTAAAACGGAGAGGACAGGATTTGAACCTGCGGTAAGAATTTCTTCCTACGCCGAATTAGCAATCCGGTGCTTTCGACCACTCAGCCACCTCTCCAATTAATCGTATTCTGCCGAAATCCGCACAGAATGCAAGGTCGTTTGAAGGATTCCTGAACATCGTCGACCGACGTGGGTACCTGGCAAATGTTCAACCTTGAGTGAAAATGGGTATTTTGTCGATCAATGTCTGAATATCCCAACAGAATAGAATCGATCCCAAAGTTCGAATAAACCATTGCATCCCGCACTGCGTTGGGAATGTAGTCGCAAAAAAACACAAGAAAATTTGCCAGTCATCGGTTCGGGTGCAATCTTTAGCTGTCGATCATGGGCGATCGATTGTGCGAAACCCGCCGCGACTAAGTCTCACGGTGAATGTGGCTAGACGTTGCCACGGACTAGGGTACCTCGCCATCGCCCATTTTCGTCTTTGAACCGACAAATCACGGACGACTTTCTACAGGTACCATACCATGCGACGCATGATGCACGCAGCAGCCATACTCTTGGCAATCGCTACACAAATTCAAGCTCAAACTGCCCCGACTACGTCAAGTCTCGAGACACCCCACTCGCTTCGACCGGACCTTAACCAGTCTGCGGAAGTCCATAGTCCGCTTGAAATGAACGGCTCGCCAGCGAAACCATTGGTTCGTCAAAGCACCCCGGCGGAAACTCAATTTATACCTCGCGAATCTGGCCGAAATTATTCGCAACTTGCCTCCTATATGAGTTGCAATGACTGGAGCCCGAATCTATGGAACAACTATGCATCCGAACGGGCTGCCATTGCCGCTCGAATTTCGCAGCACGTAGATATGCAGTGCAAATGTTTCGATTCGCATCACTGCAAATTACACAGTCAGGCTGCCGGCTGTGGCGCTTGCGATGTGGGGAATTGCAGAATTGGAACCGGCCACAAAACGATCAATCGCTATCGACAGCCCGTCTCGACGCTTTATGCTGCGTCCTCGGATTCTTGCGGAACGGCGTGCTCGTCGGGATGTGGAGCTCCGAATGCTTGTGAGATCGGCGGGACCGGAGGTGGGCAAAGCCAGGGGGGATCGCTATCCTATCCCGCGTCTGCGATGCGTCCAATGATAGCCAATCCGCCTCGCGATCGAGTTGCATCTCCCGTTATGAACGATCTCAAGGGCTCTTTCTCAGTCCTAAACACTCAACCGAGCCCCTCCACACTTCGCTAATGTAAAAAGTTGTGCCGATTGTATGGGTTCTTGCAACTCGAACCATCTGGCTTATCTTTTTTGTTGGCCCTAGACGATGATTCTCGTAGCACGGATTGGGAAGTCGGATCAGTCGAAAGTCTGATCGGCCGACATCAATGGTCGTGGTGTGACGATGGAGCGGCATACCACGACCTTTTTTTATGATTCTTTCGATCCATTGGGCCGCTTATTCTCGAACGTGGCCATTGCTGGCCGCCTGGCCGCCCAGTTTTAAATGGTTGGCTCCTTTGCCAATTCCGAGGAAGAATCGCGTTTAGATGGCGAAATCGGCGTCCAAGTGAAGGCTCAGTTGTTAGACGAAAATGATCGCGAGGTCGTTCCAGCAACGATGCTGCGGTCTTGCTGACCATTGATGGTTTGACGAGTTTCGCGTTCAGCACTGAAGGTAACTTTGGCAGCCACGTAATAGTCCCAGCGGGTCGATTGGTCGACGTCACCGGTTGGTACTTTGCGGCTGACGATACTCGAGCGTTTCTGATCACCAGTTATCCTGAGAGCGGTGCAGGAAAGAAAGGTATTCCAACGTCAAGTGTCGGCGTGATAACCGCGACGTTTGATGCGAGTTGGAAACCAGACGCTACAGCACCATCGGATGAAGTTGGTGCTAGGGGAGTCGATACCGCCACCGGCATTGGGGAGCGAACGGGTCAACGCTGGATTTCGGAGTCGCGAGTGATCGGCAAGCCTCGCAGCGTCGTTAGCATCCGCTACAATCGACCAGAATAGAAAAGCTACGCTTTCAGGGCTCGTTTTGAACCACGAATAGCACGAATGACACGAATGAAGACAAAAACAAAAAACAAAAAACAAAAAACATGAGATGATTTTTAAATAGCAGCATCGAGCACTGGATAATCATTCAAAACAGGAAGCAGACTGCTTTTTTATTCGTGTGATTCGTGTGATTCGTGGTTTTTTAAAAACTGTATTTGGGGGGTTAACTAAAGCATGACTGAGATCCTTTACAAAGAAGAGAGTTTCAAGGTCATTGGTGCCTGTTTCGAAGTCTACAACGAAATGGGTTGCGGGTTTTTCGAAGCCGTCTACCAGGAATGTGTTGAGCTCGAGTTTGGTATCCAGCAGATCCCATTTATCGCTCAGCAACAATTGCAATTGACTTACAAGTCCCATCCATTGAAGTCTCAGTACATTCCAGACGCGATTTGTTTCGACAAGATCATCGTGGAACTAAAGGCAGTCAAGGAGTTGACGGACGAACATCGAGCACAAGTTCATAATTACCTCAAGGCAACGGGCTACCGCCTCGGCCTGCTCGTGAATTTCGGACACTATCCAAAACTGCAATACGAACGCATCGTGCGGTAAAATTTCAGGCCTCGTTTTGAACCACGAATAGCACGAATGACACGAATGAAGACAAAAACAAAAAACATGAGATGATTTTTAAATAGCAGCATCGAGCACTGGATAATCATTCAAAACAGGAAGCAGAGTGCTTTTTTATTCGTGTCATTCGTGTTATTCGTGGTTTAAAAAATTGAGAATAGAAAACAGGAAAATGATCATGCGTCCAGTCCCAAACCTTACCCGACGTGATTTTGTATTGCATTCCTCGATCGCGGGTCTAGCGGCCAATCTTGCATCCAGCCAACCACTCTTTGCGCAGGCTGGACGTGGGAAACAATATGCAGTCATCGTCGGGGTCAAAGACTACGACCCAGAAGAACTCAGCCCTCTCCGATTCACGGCTCGGGATGCCGAGGCGTTGGCGGGCGAATTGACCCGATTGCAATTCGATGTTTAACTCATGACCGGTGCAGCCACCCGTCCACAACTAAAACCCAATTCGGCTGACAAGATCGAACGCGTACTCAAAAATCGTGCCGCAGGATTAACTGCCGACGACACGCTCATCTTTGCATTCATGGGTCACGGAGTGCAGTTTGCCTCAGACAAGCCAGGTAATAATCAGAAAGACGAGGTACAAGAACTCTATTTCTGTCCGGAGGATGCGAAACTCGGCGATCGAAACTCACTTCTCTCGATGGACAAGGTTTATGACGCACTGGGAGGCAGCCAAGCTGGTCGCAAACTGCTGTTGGTCGATGCTTGCCGCAATGACCCACAACCTCCAGGCAAACGCCGTGTCAAGGAGACTGAATTGGAGCCCGTCGGTCGTGCCATTCGGACCGTTCCGAAAGGGATGCTGGCGATCTTTAGTTGCTCGGAAAGCGAAAGCAGCCCCGAGTATCCAGACCTCGACATGGGCTACGGCCAAGGGCATGGTGTGTTTACTTATCATGTGCTGAAGTATTTACACGGAGACGCTAACGAGACGTTTTATCCTCAGCAACAACTGACCGTCACCGACCTCGCCCACTATGTCGGTCGAGAAACCAAGGATTTCGTATGGAACAAGGACAACAAGGATCAAATCCCAATCCCGCATGGCAAACTGGCCCCTTGGAGTCTTGGATCTGCACCGTCCGGAAAGCAACCACTTGAAAAAACGTTCCGTAGCAAATCAACGGGTATGGAGTTGATGCTCTTGCCGGCTGGAACTTTTACGATGGGTTTCCAGCCATGTTATCGGATTACGCAAATCGAGAAGGATGGGAACAGTATCAAGTCGGCCCAAGTTGGCATCAACAAGGGAGTCGCTGGTTACCGATTGCCAACGGAGGCCGAATGGGAATACGCTTGTCGAGCGGGTACAACGACCCCATTTCATTTCGGGGCAAATATCACGGCATCTCAAGTGAACAATGCCGGGGGTGCAGGGGGCCATGCCCCCGCTCGCTCGCGATTTTTTTAAACCACGAATAACACGAATGACACGAATAAAAAAGCTGTCGCACTCATTTTTTGAATGATCATCCCCTACTGTTGCGGCCCAAAAAAGCCTTCCCACTCTCGTCTTGATTTGCGTTCTTGTCTTCATTCGTGTGATTCGTGTTATTCGTGGTTCAAAACGGTCCTCATTTCCCACTCGTTCAGTATTGCCCAGCAATGCCCTGTTCCGGTGTACACCGTTTTCACCAACGAACAGCTTGCACAAATGGTGCAACGCGGCGTTAACAGTAAAGCGGCGCTACGGGAAATTGAGGGCGTTGGTGAGGCCAGAATCGAAAAATACGCTGATCGCATTCTACTGGTTTTGTCCTCACTCGTTCAACCACAACTTTCGGAGCTCTTTGAAGAAGTTCGCGACGATCGTTTCAGTTTCGGGCGGTTTTCCCAGTTTGTCGTCTATGATCCGGAGCTGCGTGTGATATCGGCACCCTCGTTTCGAGAGCGAATTGTTCATCATGCGATCATGAATGTTTGTGAACCCCACCTTGATCGCTGGCTGATTAGTGATTCCTTTGCGTGCCGAAAGGTTTGATCGGTTTGTAAAGGAAGATTTGCGAGTTGGTGGATACGTTCGCTATATGGACGATATGGTCCTGTAGGGTGAATCACCGCGAATCCTGAATCAATTGCGCTATCGATGCTATGAATTTTTGTCAGAAACCCTTTCGCTTGAGGCAAAGCCGGCCAGCGGACAGCATTCGCGAAATGGAAGGAATTTCTTGGGTTGTCGGGTCTTTCCTACCCACGTCGAACTAAACCGAACGAGTAAGATTCGGTTCCGGACTAAGCTGCGTGCATACCAGCGGTTAGCAGTGTCGGGAGCGATGTCCGCAAGAGAGCTACAAATGAAGGTCGATGCGTTGTTGGCCTTCACTCGGAGCGCAAATATTAAGAGTTGGCGGTTTCGAACGGCAGTACTATCGAGTCTCGGCGAAAAGGCTGAGGGGAGCTTTCGAGACGCCTACTAACACCACTCAGCACCGAACTTGAATTCGAATGGTCGGTGGTACCGAAACATTTAGGATAACGATCGGTTCCAACTGACTAGCAACCGCATAACGCTTGGAGCTAAAGAGACACGAAAGCCGAGGTTGTTGTTCCGGTTGCCAGGCGAGTTCCTGTTACGGTTCTCCGACCGGCAGTTCCTGGCGTTGTTGTTCCAGCTACCGCCTCGGTTAACCCGGTTCGAGCCCTCTTTTTCAATCGCACCGACAGGATCCGTCACGGCTGCCGTTTCGTAGTCGCCGTAAGAATCTTGGCACCATTCCCAGACATTCCCGTGCATGTCGTAGAACCCCCAAGGGTTCTCTGCAAAACTGCCGATTGGCGCGGTTGTTACGAAGCCGTCCTTGGCTTGAATAGCGTATTTCCAATTGTACTTGGCCTTCGCTGTTCCATCGGCAACATTACCTACGCTCGCTAAACCCTCAGCGTTATCTCCCATAGAAAATTGAGTGGTTGTTCCGGCACGGCAAGCGAATTCCCATTCGGCCTCCGATGGCAGTCGATGCGTCCGCCCCTTCTCGCGACTAAGCCACTGACAAAATCGATTGGCATCGTTCCAGGAAACGTTGACCACAGGGTGATCGTCCCCTTGCGTGAAACCAGGATTCCGCCAGTTGTATTGCACATCTTGCTTAGACGTGCCATCGGAAATATTGAATCCGTAGCCACCCTTGCCATCGCTTTCTGCCTCAGTTTTGTAACGCGAGGATTCGACGAATTTGCGAAATTGCTTAACAGTGACTTCGTGTTGCCCAAGATAAAACGGCATTGCGGAAGCACTCGCGTCTGCATCAATACTTATGAAACGTTGATGCTGCCGAAAACTTCCCACTTTTCTTTCATTTCATAGCGTCGAATGGAGATACTCATCCTGCCGCTCGCTTTGGCGCGGCGGCCCCTGCTGATTCCATCATTTGGATGGCAGATAAATGGGGGGACTGTTAAGCTGTTTCAAATACCTCTCCGAAAATCGCAAGAATTCGTCGTTTGCGATTCGCTGTGCAGTCATGGTCGCGGCCCCAATTCTTATGGCCGTATCTAACGAAACTCCTGCCCCACCCAAGGCCTCGAACTGAGTTTGAATCGCCTTCACTTGTGGGTCATTGGTAATTCTTTGGATTGCATCCCCATTTTGCTCGCTGGCCAATTGAGAGATGCTAGTCTTCCAAGCAACAGTCCACTGGCCGGATGCAAGCTTTACCATGAAAATGGATTCGACGGTGGCTGCGTTTCCCGAAGGTTCCGTTCGAACGTTGGTCGCTCGGAAGTAGCCAGCATGCATTTTTTCGGCTTGCAAGATGGCACTCTTGGTCCATTCTGCCTCCGCGCTTTTGACGTTGAATGGCCTCTTGGAAACGCCAGTTAATTCCTGAAGCAGCGAGTTTAGTTGCGACTGCATCATCTGCCCCATCAACGAAGCGAAATCAGGAGGTCGTTCGCCTCCAACCAAAAGCATCACCTCACCTGAACCCTGAAATTCAATTGCCTTATCAAGTCGGTAGGACACGATAGCTAGCCGAATGGTCCAATGCTCGTCCTCTTCTGACGTAACATAAAATCGGCTTGAGAGATCCGGTGGGGATGTTGTAGCGTCGATTTTCTTCAGCTTCAACTCGCTGGCGAGACTGCTCGGTTTACGCGATTCGACATCAGGCAACCGTTCGTGCCAACTCCATACCGCAATTCTACGATTCGCATCTGTCGCAAAATTCAGACTCGATACCGTTGTCGAATTAACTCTAAGAACCAAGAATTGATTTTCTTGTTCGGATGGGTTTTCGATTTCCGACTCGATTCGTTCCAATTCCGATCGAACAAGGAAGCCGAATGCGCCATCCCGCATTTGAGCCGGGTCATTCACGAGGATTTTGAGCCGATCCCGCAACTGCAACCTTGCTTTTGCGGACTCTTGTTTTGCGGACTCTTCTGCCTTTAGGTAGGCAGCTTGGTCGTCCTTCTCGAGCCAACCCTTGGGAACCGCGATCGATACGTCTTCATTGGGTTTTGCGCTAAGCACAAAGCCACGGATCTGTTTCTGGTTTTTCAAATGGACGACATCGACGGCCAATCTTGCCGATTCTCGAATCTGGCCGAAGGTCGACGAATTCGCGACAACCACCAGCATGCAAGCGGATGCAAACCATACTAAGTTGCGTTTATCCATTGCGAATACCCATGTCGTGACCACGCCTCTTTGATCGGTTTTCCAGTGTTCTTGAAGGTTAGTGTATCAACTTGACCACTACTAAGTTACACTTAGGGTTGCCTTCAAATCGAACAAAATACGTTGGAGATTGAAAAAAGGACGCATGAATTCCAATCAGCCCTCGAAACCGACCGAAGAGACCGACCACGCCGAAATCATCGAGGGGGGCAGTTTAGGCAAAGACATCAAGAAGAAGCCCCTCATGTTTCAAGGGGACGTTTCGGATCTTTTGCCTCAGTTGCATCTTCATGCCGCCCCGCTGGAAATCAACGATATCTCGCCCGAAGCGTGGAACAGCATCGCTGAATACTGCCTTCAAATTTGGTCGTGGAACCAAAGTATTAATCTGACACGACATACGACCCCCGAACTCTTTATCAAACGAGACCTTTTGGACGCCTGGCACTTGGCGAAATTGCTGGAGCCGAACGAAGAGATATTGGATATCGGGTCCGGAGGTGGTGTCCCCGGAATCTTAGTGGCAATTCTGCGCCCAGACGTTCAAGTCACGCTTTGCGATAGCGTGGCCAAGAAGATGACCGTAGTGACTCGGGTCATCGATCATCTCAAACTAAAGATTCCCGTTTATCCGCTGAGCGTTCAGAAAGTACTGGAGGAATTCCGGTACGACACATTGACTGCTAGAGCGGTTGGCCCACTATCGCGAATATGTACTTGGCTCCAAGAAGACTGGCACAAGTTTCGTCGACTGCTTGCAATCAAAGGGCCAAAGTGGGTCGAGGAGCGGGGCGAAGCTCGTCACAAAGGGCTGATGAAAAATATTGAACTAAGGCGCGTCGCAGGCTATACGATGCCCGATACCGAATCGGAAAGCACGATTCTGCAATTACTTCGCCCGCGATGATGCCTTTGCCGGTTCTACCGACTTTTTCGATGCACGCGGGTGGGCCTTCGTATACGCTTGCTTAAGTGCGGCAGTACTCACATGCGTGTAGATCTGCGTCGTAACGAGACTCTTGTGTCCTAGCATTTCTTGGACGCTTCGAATATCTGCACCGCGATCGAGCAGATGCGTTGCAAAACTATGGCGAAGGGTGTGGGGGGTGGTTCGTGAATCCAATCCGCTTTCCTTAATGTACTTTTCCAACATGCGGGCAATACTCCGCGTTGTAAGCCGCTGACCGAACTTGTTAGTGAAGGTGGGGAGATCTTTCGAATCACCGTGGTCGGCCCGTTTGCGAACCGCATAGTAAACATGCAAGGCTTTGGCGGCATGCGTTCCAATCGAACCGATGCGTTCCTTTTTGCCCTTTCCACGAATGCGCACGGTCCCCTCGTCAAAGTCCAAATCGCGATCGTTCATGCCAACGACCTCACTCACTCGCAGTCCGGCGCTGTAGATTACTTCGATAATAGCAATATCTCTCAACCCCATTGGATCGTTGGAGTCCGGCGACCCAAGAAGCGTTTTGACTTCATCGGCGGTCAAGAAGTGGGGAAGTTTGCGTTGGCCGCGAGGGTTTCGAAGCGGCTTGGCCGGATTGGTATCCGCCATCCCCTGTCGCTGCGCAAAACGATAGAAGCTCCGGAGGGAAGCGAGCTTTCTAGCGATGCTGGTGCGAGCGTAGCCAGCGTCGTGCAAAGCGGAGACATAACCCCTTAGATGCGATGCGTCGACCTCGCGAGGGGCCACTTTCTTTTGGCCTTCATCGGTCAAAAAGTCCGCTAAATCCATCAAGTCTTCGCGATAGGACTTGATGGTCAGGTCGGAAGCGTTGCGCTCGACATCCAAATACCGTAAGAACTGAGAGATCTCCGCGTGCATCCATCATCCTTTCGATCTGGGCAAGTTTCGGCTTGACTAGTCTACACTCTAAATGGTGACCGCAACGAACGGTCTTTGGAAATGCCAATACAACTATTTAGGCGAAGGGCAGTTTGAAATCTACCTATAAACTGGGTGGCACGGGTGGCACGGGTGGCACCCTCTGAGGTAC
>Ga0209181_10008657_pt1 | contig 13601 bp, 8 predicted proteins | sample MAT05_FD_187208 | JGI IMG/M metagenome (GOLD analysis project Ga0209181, IMG submission 187208) | Freshwater microbial communities from Lake Fryxell liftoff mats and glacier meltwater in Antarctica - MAT-05 (SPAdes) (version 2) | ecosystem: Environmental > Aquatic > Freshwater > Ice > Liftoff... | reverse complement strand
ACCGTCTTGTGCAGTGACATATCCCGCTCCTGGGTGTCTAACCAAAAGCAACCTGGCGGCAATTGTTCTTCATCTAGCCAGTAGGAAATTCCCCGCTGCTTTAGTTGAGCGGCGATCGCTCGAATCGCTGGCTTGTCTTTGCTGTTGTGACAGAGAAAAACATCAAATGGTCTAGGGCGATCGGGTTCAGATGAGGAATTCATGCGGATAGCAGCAGTTTCTATCAAATTTTGGCACAGAGCCGCCCAAGCGTCCCTAAGCTTGTCCACCCTTAGTGTAGTCTTCGCGATGATCGATCGGGTTGCTCTTTGTCCTATTCTGACAATGACTCTGGCAATTGCGATCGTAATTGTTGAACTTGGGCGATCGAGAGCTTTGTGAGTTTGGCAATTAGGCGTATGCAACGATGCTGGTAATTAGGTATCACATCTCCTGAAACGACTGCATGTCAATATTTTCAGGAGGCAATTTTTGATGTTTTTGAGCACCATGAGGTTGATTAGCTGCGCGGCCACGCAACTAATCAACGAAAAAAGTGGCTTTTAGGCTGCTGATATCCCTAAAAAGTGCCACTGTACTATCCACTATTGAGTTCAAGCTAGTCCTAAAGAAGTCCAAGCCTGTACTACGAGCATCAGAATTGTGTGGAAAGAGAGGGAAACGATTGCTTAGTAACCAGAGTTGATGTTTTTTTAGGGATTGAAATCTTTATGTAGCAAGACTTCCAGGCTTGTGATACCTAATTACCAGCATCGTTGCCATACGCCAAACACCAACTCTGTCCTCACCTGAATCTCTCGATCACCAAATGTTGACCTGAACCCAAATACCGGGTTACGCGACAACTGGGGTGCTTGATGCAGGAAAAGCTGTGCTCCGACAGCTTCTAATTTCCTCCGCTCTGCACTATAATCTTGGCGATCTGTAACCATACTTTATTAGGTTGTGAACAGGGTACAGGGGGTCTCTCCTGCATGGAGGTACCTTTTTCGCTTGTTTACGACTAACGAATTAAGAAGGTTGCACAGTTTTCTAGACAGGAGTGGTATGAAACTGAAGTACTGGTTGGCTGCTTTAATTTCACTTTTTATCTTATTATTTGCCTCTCATGCAACAAAAGCTCAGTCTCAATCTGTTCCTGAAAACTTTCCTGCTATACCTCCCCCCTTTCAACTAACTCCTCTGCCACAAACTCAGACTCAGACTCAGACCTTTAAGATTGGTCATGTTGAAGACTCTCAACCAGTCTCATCTGCTGGTCGAGAAACGGGGTTTTGTGATGCTTTGAGTTCTATATTCAGGGCTAACAAGCCTGAAAAAGTTAAAATTCAGTTCGATAGTCGTTTTATACATTCTCAAGGAGTTGCCATTGAATGTGGGCCCAACTCCATTACAAAGGAAAGAATAGATGACCTTCAATCAAAGCTCTTGCCAGTTACGGGAGTTTTTACAAAACCCTTCTTTAGAACAGAAACAAAGATTGTAATTAGAAATAGTAAACGACATCTGCTAAGTCCGCAGGATGTTTCACCTGATATTACGGATTCAGGCAATTCATCTTTTACTGTTGCTGTTATTGAGAAGACAACCACTGAAGATGCACTAAAAAAGATTTATCCTAACGCAAAACTTGTAGAGGTGAAAGACAGAACAGCGGCTATAAACAGACTCAGGTCGGATAGCTCAGATCCAATCGATGCTTATATTAGCGATGAGGTTTTATTACCAAAAGTTCTACAAGCACTTGGACAAGACGCAAGTCAGTTCTCTATAGAGCCGAAGCTTTATGGACTTACGAATGAATATTATGGAATAGTTATATATAACGATCCCAACAATCTCAGCTATAAATTCGATGAACTACTTAACACAGTTGAGTCTTGGCTCAATAGGCAGGACGGATTGAGAGAGGTTGAGAAGTTGAAACGGGAGCTTGACTATAATGCGACATCTAATGTTTTGAAGTGGTTTATCTCAACAAATTGGCTATATTATCTTCCGTTGCCTCTATTGATCTTACTAGTGTTTTTATTGTCTATAGCCTTGTTTCTTTTTCTTTTCTGGATATTGCCTCAGCTTGCTCAGACCCCACCAATTCAATCACTCTTTAATCGGCTTGGAGGTAGAAGACAGAATTCCAGAATTAATCAGGTTGTTAATGTATTTGTAAGTGGAGCTAGCAATACATTAATTCCCAACTATATTGATAGAAATGCTGTAGCCACTTTACTTAGTGAATTTAACGAAGCAATCGTACAGGCGAATGTACAAACCTCTTCCATTGAATCGGAAGAGACAGAGCAAGTTATTGAAAACTTAGCTAGTAGAGCAGAGAGTGATTCTTACTTCCGTAAAGTGTTAAAAGCCATGTTAGTACCAGCAGGAGATGCAACAAGGGAAGAAGCAAGCGAGTGGTGGAAAACTGTTGTGAAAAGGGCTTTGGAACGTATAGAGGAGAGCGTACAGAACACGTTCAATCCATGAAAGGAACACAAACGTTCTTCTTGTTGTCCTTTGTTGTGGAGCTTAGTGGTGCAGAAAACTCCTGAAACCCTTATGGGTAAAGGATTCTCAATAACACAGCGATCTTGGGATTTTTTGAGAAATCGAACGAGGGCAGTGGGTTTCAGCCGCTATTTTGATCATCTAGGCTGTCCATCGTAAGACTCAAAAAAGTTTTCTGCACCACTAAGGTTGTGGAGACACATTTAATGTCGCCAAAGCAGCAAACCTTGCCTCATCAGCGCTTTGGCAATGAGAGACTCTGACACACTTTGCCACACACTCTACAACTCCATCTCATAAATCTGTGCAATTTCCGCCGCCTGAACCCCTAAATAAGCCAGCGTCTGCTGCTGGGTCGCGTGCCCAAACGCCTCCATCAGCTACGGCACAGCCGTCCCCCTTTCCATCCGCTGCCAATAACCCCATGTCTTGCGGAGCGTGTGACTGCCGTAGCTGCCCTTGAGTCCGGCATTCTCACACCAGGTCTTGACCATCGTGCTGACCGTTGGAACAGTCAGACATCCCCGCTTCCCCATAAACAAAGGCTCATCATCCATCAGGGGATTAGCAGCAAGATGGAGCGAGATCGCTTCCACCACCGTATTATTCACAGTCACCTGACGGAATTTCCCCGTCTTGCTCTGCTTCACCGACAAGACATCCCCTGGCAGAAGCGATCGCACCTGCCCCACCTTCAGCGAGAGCAACTCATTCGCCCGAAACGCCGTATTCATCCCCAACACAAACAGACACAAATCACGGGGATGATCCCGCAGCATTTTCTTAATGCGCCCGATCGCCCGTTTATCCCGGATCGGCTCAACCTTCAGCACCGAACCCGGAGCCGGACGATGGGGATTTTCACCTTTCAAAAAGGGCATAGCCATCCCACTAAGTTACATGACCATTCAAAGTATAACTTAATGAAACTTTCCTCTCTCAAAATCCCTCTATCTTCCCAAACCCCTCTCAACCCCTTACTCCACAACCCTTCCAGCCTTTCCCCCATTCACTAACTTTTATTCAATACTTAGTGAAACAATCAAAACTAAAAGTTACAAAGAATTACACTAAAACTTACACTAAACATCTTTTACAAGATTCTGGAGAACAGAATCCTGGGCGAAGCTGGCGTATGGCAACGATCCTGGTAATTAGGTATCACAAGGCTGTAAGTCTTGCTAGATAAAGCTTTCAAGTCTTAAAAAACATCGACATTATTAACTAAGCGATCGGTTTCCTCTTTTTCTGCATGCTTTTGATGCTTATAGTACGGACTTGGACTATTTTAGGACTAGCTTGAACTCAGTAGTGGATAGTACAGTGGCACTTTTCAGGATATTAGCAGCCTGAAATCCACTTTTTTCGTTGATTAGTTGCGTTCCCTCGCAGCACATCAACCTCATGATGCTCAAAAACATCAAAAATTGCCTCCTGAAACTATTGACACGCAGTAGTTTCAGGAGATGTGATACCTAATTACCAGCATCGTTGCCATACGCCTGATGAAGGCGGCTTAAAGGCTGCTGCTGAGGAGATCCAGGTATTTGACTGGGGAACCCTCGCTCAGTACATCGACTGGGAGTGCATCGCTAATGATGTGTTCATTAGTCTGTACTTCTCCCAATACGAAGGGTATCAAAAGGTTCATGTTTATCTCAGGTAAAAAACAGTAAGCTAGTGCCGAGCTACAGGCGCTTTACAAATAGGCTCATAGCAAGCGATCGCCGGATTCATCTGGCGATCGCTTTGTTTATTTGCCGGAGCTTTTGCTGTGTTCAGCGTTCGGGGTGGTTGGGCGGGGGATGGTGGGCGGCGCTTTAGCAAAAAATTAAACCCCCCTGCGGCTGGGTGGCTGCGGGGGTGGAAAACCTTGCGAAGCCAAGGAGCTTGTGGGGTGGCTAAGAAGCGGTTTTCCACGCCTGCCGCCGGGTCTAGAGCGTAGGTGTTGAGCTAACTGCCTGACAGTCCCAGCCGCGAAGCGCTTGAGGCGTAGCTCAATCATATTGCCTGCTGTCTGGCGATCGCAGGTCGCTACACTTAACTGGGAGAAGATCGGGTTGACTAGGGGTTAAAAAAAGATGTGGCTTTGTAGACTATCTTTTTCGAGTTACTCAGGCTGCGAACTTCTATGTAGAGCTGGATTTTAGAGCTGAGATTATTTACGAAAGGGGTACTGGATGACTCTGTGTAGGGACCAGGATTATAGACTAATGAGAGAGACTTAGTTGGAGCTGCACCACCCACACCGACAAAAGAATTAACCTGTAGTCTACCGCCCCTAACGTTGCCAAATCCAGTTAATGTTGCAAAGGCGGCTCCTGGTGCAATATCTAACCGAAAAAAGTCAACCGTATCATTCTTATTAAGTTTACCTTTGTACTTAAGTTGAATGGGTGAACTGCTTGCCCTGAGAGTCCCTAAGAATTTTGCAGTGGCAAATGAATCATCGTTTGACCCAAAAGCATTTTTTATCATTCTTGTCTCTGACGATTGCCAAAATTGGTTTTTTGAGAACAAAGATTTCATGTCTGCACTTTAACTCTAAGATTTACTTTAAGAAATTTGATTGTGATGAGCATAAAGTCATGGAACGAAAGTTGTCAAATCCCCCTCAAAAGCGCCGGGGCACCGAAGCACCCCGACGCCAACCGACTAAGCCCAACAGCGCCTACCAACCTCACGCTGCACAGCACACTCAGGAAACGAGCTAAGCGACAACGCCCGCGACCGAGACTCATACCAAATTGCGTCCTAAACCGTAACTTTAGAAATGCCTAACTTCCTTAAGTTGCTGGGACATAGGATTTGAGAATTACGCTTTTAGAGGCGACTTGGTATCAGCAGCGCCAGACAACACGCGACCAGAGAACGAAACTAACAGCGGCTCAGACCACTCACAAGGAAACAACAGCGCCAACCGACCAGCAAAAAACGGTGAACACCGAAAGCGAAACCAAACCGACCGGGAATGCAAAGCCGAACCACAAGCCAACAACACACAGCCACGGACAAACAAACGAGCGCAAACCGCCTCACACTGCGCCAACGGCACACCATGCAACTCAAAAGCGCCCGTAACCGAAGAGCGACAAAACCGAACCGAAGACCAAATAGATAAAGCCATGCTGGTAAAACCAAACGCAACGCGATCGCGTTACGCCTGTCTTTTCTCTTTGGCTCGACACCAACCAAACTAGGTGCAAGGGCGCGGCTTTAGAGCAGCTAATGGTTAAAAGAAATTGAACTCACTAGAGATTCATTAAATAAGGGCGATCGCCGCGCTTGCGAAGCCCTTGCGCCGGGTTCTCTAGGCGTACAATAGCAAAGCCTGCGGATGGTTCAGAATACTGCGCCACCATCAAGGCGACCGCAGGGCGCACAGCCACGCGCGAAGCAATGTGCAGTCAGGCAAACCGTGAGGCTCATTCATCCTTGCTCAATACCTGCCCCTGCTGGGTTCCATCGATCGAGATTTGTACACCATTCAGTCCTCCTTGAATATTGATTACGCCTCTATAGCCTGTGAAAACAGTTATTCCAACAATAATGGTGATGGCGATCGCTACACCACTTGTCGCAGTGATGATTAATGGTAATTGTTTGTTTGATTGCATGAAACTCTCCTAGATAGATTCAGAAAAGCCGCTACCCCTTTTTGTTCGGAATTGGTAAACTAAGCATGAAATAAAATGTCAAAAGCCGTAGGCTCTTGTTTAACAAGGGTTTGCGGCTTTTCCTTGTATGATCGATACAGTAGCAGAATTTTTAAAAATAGAAAGACGCCTTCATTTAGCAACGGCGCAAAAAACAACGCTAAGGCTGAAAGCTTTACACCATAAGGATTATAGCCTCTCATTTTGATAGATCTATAGCGACCGCAATGGATGAAACCCTTGCTAACTCTGGCTTTTAGCTAGATCACGCTCATGTAGCGGCAGAGCCTTTTTTCAACTCTCAGGACAACTCTGGCGTAGTTTTAGCTTATATCGCCATTAGGTTATGGTCTGAAACCCTTGATTTCTCGTTCCCAACAAAGTCTGAAGTAGCCTGAACCCATCTAAGCAGTTACATTATCTGGCGACTACTCCCTTTCTGAAAGCCAGTCATAGCAGTACTTTTGAGCTTAGCGTTGTTTTTGGTGCCGTTGCTAAATGAAGGCGTAGTACAAGGTTTTGATATCCGAAACACCCTGCTAGCATACCTTTAGTGCCCCTCATGATACGAAATCGCACGAATCGTTGCCATACCCGAGATTGAACGAGGGCAATCGGTTTCAGCCGTTATTTTCACCATCTAGGCTGTCCATCGTGAGACTCAAAAAAGTTTTCTGCACCACTAAGCAACACGTCTACAACACTACCGGCGTATTAGCATCTCGACCCTGGCTCTGCATGGTCGAGCCTATAGAGTCGGTTTTCTTTACGAAATTAACAGCATAGACCTTATCACGAGAAATACTTTCATAATGCTTAGCAATGGTTGCAGGAGTATTACCTACCATATTAGCAATATCCTTGATGCCTATTCCTGCTTGAATTTGTGCGTTGATAAAGGTATGTCGTGTCCCATAAGGAGAGTGATAAGTTTCGATTTTTCCCTCAGCAATGAGTGTTGGTAAAATTCCACGAATGTATCCTTTATCTTTGGGATTTCTTCCTTTCCCGTTCCAAATCTGATTGAGAGATTCCCAAGTAATATGTGTTTTCTTACGACAATGAAAAACTAAATCGTTTGGATCTGCATCTTTAGGCTTGAGATTGATTAAGAATTCTTGAAGAGCAGGATAACAGAAAAACGATCTAGATTCATAAGTTTTAGTTTCTTTCTCTAAGTGGAGACGGTCATCATAGCTTCGACTAAAGGAAATATGACTGCAATCGGGAGGAATATCACTCCATCTTAAAGCAGCACATTCTCCATGCCTACAGCCTGTCATAAACAAAAACTCAACAATCAAGTCCCAAGGAGTTGAATTAGAAAACTGAGAGGCCATTCGTTTTTCTAAAGCACGAATAATTGCTTCAGCCTCTTGCCAAGTGAAACCTTTAACTTTGGTCTCCATCGGACGAAAAATGCCCTGGTTAATTAATTGTTGGACTTGATAAGGTGTTCGTGAGTTATCTCCCTGAATAGTAATGTCACGGGCATATCTCTTGAAAGCATTTCTAAACTCGTGGGGTAACTTTTCCTCAAGCTTAGCCCATTCAACCATTTCTGATAGCATATTTAAGATCTCTTTGGCTTTCAAACGAACATGTCTGTCCAAAAGATATTCTCTAATTTTTAGACCATCTTTAACATTTTGATGTGGACATCGTTCAAGACTTCTTTTGTAAAAGCGTTGATACCTTCTTATATAAGTTGTTTTAGCTAGGTTAGGTTGTTTATAGGAAGCATACTCAAGGTACATAGAAATTAGCGTCTGCCGCTGAAAGCAATTGGTCAATCCTGACATAAATGACTGCGCTAGATTTGTGTTAACTTTGTTTTCAGTCTTTCCAAGCTTATACTCTTCAATAAGTTGTTTCTTAGCTGAGAAAGATTCTTCAAATGCAACTGAGTGATTAATGATTTCTGTGTTTATTTCTGCGATTAATTTAGTAGCAAAAGTTCTGTTCTTCATGTTGTCTTCTAAGCCTAAGTAGCGATAGCAAGTCCTAATTCCTTTGCTTAGAGAAGCAGGAATCTGTAGGCGAAGACTATTCTTATCAGAAGATAACGTAATTTGTTTTTTGGATGGTCGACCGATTGATTTAGACATTCTCGAAAAATCCTTGATAGTTTTTTAGTGGTTTGATGAAGAGCTTGCTAGAGGCTAATTAGAGTGTTTTTTTAATAGAAGTTGTATACACGTGCCTGTATACAACTTCTAGGGAAGGAATTGTTTCAGTGAGGGGCTTGCAGACCCCTTTATATAGAAATAAATCTAGAAACCTAATAGAAATCAGAATGAATCTGTTGGAATCCATTATTTAATCTTTAACAAACTGCTGCATAAGCTTTTAGTAAACTTATGTTTGGCTTTGGAGAACTGATTTTAGTCGTGGAATTGCGAAAATTAGACTGGCTTAAAATCTATAGGAGAAACTTGATTCTTCAATGTTCAGATTTTAGACTTTCCCCTAAGCTAGTTAGGTCATTGCATTGTCTTCTGAATCAAGAAAAACGGGTTCGAATATTCTTTTCTCAGGATTCCATTGCCAACCGACACCGTCTGGATCTTTTAAAGCTGACCAGGTCAAGAACCTTCTATCACTTCTATTAAAAGATACTGTCCTTGCAGAAGATCCTAGTCGTTCTGCTAAATCGCGTATGTTTAAGCATGGCGACACTCCTTCAATATAGAAGTCCACTGCAGGGTCTGGTCTGATCTCTAAGTTAGGTTGCTGGGCTTTATTATCTGGCTCAAAATAGGCTTCAAAGATTTTGTTGATCGCCTCAACGACAGATAAGCCATCATCGTGTCTCCATTGATTAAACTTTTTATACACCGAAGCTCCGAGCGCTAAATGTAGAGGGTCATGTTCAGGAGGTGTGAAAGATTTATAAGACCGCCACTTAAGCTTAATATCATCTGAAATAACTTTACTTAACTTCTGTGAGTTCACTTGATAGCCTAAAACAGACTCTATCCAAACCTTAAGCTCATCAAACTCAGGAAAAACACTTCTGATTCTCAATTCCCACGCTAGCTTTTCCATCAACCAATAAGGAATATCACCCTTTCCCTTCAGGCTATGTATGTCCCTACACTTACTGTTGCTTAGCAACTCACTTATTCCACCGTTCTTGTAAATTCTCAACCACTCAGTAAGGGTTCTACTCCCTCGTCTACCGTTAGAAAGCCCAATAGCCTCTGCTAGCTGACTATAGGAGTCTAATTGATCTGTTTTAATTAAGTAGAGTGCCCTTAGCATTCTATTAATATAAAAATCCTCATATTGCGAAATTAAAAATAAAAGTTCTTCTGATGACTCACTAATCTCACGAGCCACTAATATTCTTGACCGACCGTTACAGCTTGGCTTCATATCTTACTCAATCAGTAGATGGATGGTGAAAACCTTGAGTTTACTGTCTTCAGTTGGACAGTAAATTCAAGAAGAAACCAGATAAACAATTGCCAATCAACTAAAGAATTAGTCACTGGAAGAATCTCCTTCGTTTGAGATTCCTAATTGGGAAACCCAAAAATCAGAAGTTAGCGATTGTTTAGTACGCTTAGTCAACCACTAAGAAGTTCAGCGCAAGATTTGTTTGGCTGTCTTGCGACTGTCACATATCGCTTTAACCCTTCTTACTCGTGGCGCTGAATGTACGTTGGCATCCCTTGTTTATCTGTCTAGTTCACTATCGCAGGCAGATTTGAGAGATTTCATCCAATTTTTTGGCTGATAAGGCTGACTTAGCCTGACTTAGCCTGACTTAATATTCAGTAGAGCTCTTGAATAAATCAGCTTTTGGCAGGAGCTTCTAGTAGTTTGAACTTCTTCATTTACAATTCACACAAGAGGCATCATCATTAGCGATTGTTCAGAGCCACGGATGATAAGGGTAAGCTCACGCCAACTGGTTGAGAGGTCGAATTGGCACTGTGCCATCGACCTCGTCGATTCAATGTTCGAGCTTATCGCCGACTTGCACTTCGTCGGAGACACAAATGTGCTCTTGTCGCAGTTGCATATCGGCTGACGATCGCGGTCTAAATAGGCTTTGAAACCACCATCCCTATCACAATTATCACATCATTGATCCAGGCAACATGCCCAGCATCGACTGATTCAAACCTGATAACACTGGGTAGAGCGACTGGACTATAAGGTATAATTGACTACTGTCTCTGTTTAATCGTCGAATTAGCCCTCTATTTTCAAAGTAGGTCTAGTATTTGGAAATTAATGGCTAAACTAACACTAAAGTTATTGATTGCAGTCAATGTCAATGCATTTGTTCCCAGCCGATTTCCTGACTAAATTAGCCAATCAATACCAGCTTTCCTTAAAACAGATGGCAGCCTTCATTGCCTGTTTTAATAGGGGTGGAAGTAGTTTTGAAATTGCACAAACCCTCTGTATCTCCGAATCTGCTTTTGGAACTCGTATGAGTGGAGTGTATGCAAAGTTTAGCCTTGGCGGTAAAGGACCCAACAAACGCCAAAAGCTACATGATTTCTTGTTGAAGGAAGAGCAAAGATCAATTTCTTCTAAGCCTCCAACCGTTGTAAGTCAAGGAACCAATATTGATGAATTAGTACAGCAGGTGCGGAAAGCCATGCAACCGTTGATTCAGGCACAGTGTGGTCATTTGCGAGTACTTGACATAAGCCAGCCACTCTCGGTAGGTACTATTTACACCCATGTCAATATTCTGCAAAATATCCCTGGACGCAGACGTCTAAACCTTGCTGAACTGCTGCAAGACGTATCACCAAGAACCTTTGAACGATTTGGCTTAGGTTCCATTAAAGAAACTATCCCCGGACTAGAAGCGGTTGAAAACCACAGCAAATTGATGATTCTAGGTAAACCAGGATCGGGAAAAACAACCTTCCTTAAGCATCTGGCGATCCAATGTATCGGTGGAGTGTTTCAATCTCATTGTGTTCCTTGGTTCGTTTCCCTGAAGTTTTTTGCTGAAGCTGAAGGGAACCCCGATTTGCTGACGTATCTTAATTCACTCGTGCCCTCAATCACAGGGATAAATAGTCATTCGTCCTTACCCAGCAATATGCTCATCCAGGCAATTCTGGATAACGGACGTGCCCTGATTTTGTTAGATGGATTAGACGAAGTCCGCGAAACCGATGTTCAACGGGTATTGCGTCACGTTCAACAGTTCTCGGAACGCTATCCTCGCAGTACCTTTGTCATCACCCGTCGTATTGCTACTCGTGAATACATCTTTGAGGAGTTTACTGAAGTTGAAATCGCCGATTTCGATGAGGAACAAATTGCTGACTTCGTGGGTAAATGGTTCAATAGCAGACAGCGAGGTGCTAGTCAAGCAGAAGAATTTCTAGAAGAACTAAGATACAAACCTTGTATCCGTGAATTAGCTATTCGTCCTTTGTTGCTCGCCTTGTTATGTCTGGTATTTGAAAGTTCAGGTAATTTCCCTCCCCTGTACTGGAAAATCTACCGGGATGGATTTAAGGCAATGTTGAAAAAGCGACCGCAGATTACAGATACTGTTCGAGAACCGTTCTATAAATCCCTTTCATCCAATGCTAGAGAAGCCTTATTTCGCCAGCTTGCTTTCGCTACCTTTGAAAAAGAAATCTACTTTTTTGATCTGGATACAGTAGAAGGGTTAATTAAACAGGTATTGCCCAATTGCCTCAACTCTAAAAAAGATGATCTGAAAATAGAGGATTTAGAGATAGAGGCTTTCTTGGCTGCGATTGAGAGTCAGCATGGCATCTTAATCAAACGTGCCCACGAAATTTACTCCTTCTCCCATCTCACCTTCCATGAATATTTCAGTGCCCGACATATTGTAGAGACAGTTAATTTCCAATCGCTTGAAACACTGGCAACTCATCTCAGCGACCGCCGCTGGCGTGAAGTATTGTTTTTGACGTTGGAAATGCTACATCCTGCAGATGGCTTGATAAGCCTAATGAAGCAGCAAATTGATGGATTGCTGGCAGAAGATGAAAAGCTGCAACAGTTTTTGACTTGGGTGGATAACAAGGCAACCTCGGTGAATTCACGTTACAAACTTGTCGCTGTCCGCGCTGTCTATTTTGCGATTGCTCTCAATCTTACCATCATCCCCACCCCTAACCTCAACACTGACGTAGAGTACGGGTACGAGGTTGACCTCGCCTGTACCCTCGACTTAGATTTCGCTACGGCCTTCGACAATGAATTCGACTCAGATCCAAACCCCGACATTAATTTCAACGACCCCAACATCCCTTTCGACATCACTCTCAACATTACTCTCGCTCTTGCCCTCAACTTCAACTGCGCCTTCAACTTCAGCCACATCCTTGGTGAAACTCTCAAGAACGTTCCCAGTAGAGCTAGTGACCCCGCATTGCAACGCAAGTTGCAACAGATGAAAGACCAACTTCCGAATACTTCTAAGAAAAATCGGAAAATGTTTCAGCAGTGGTGGCAGGCAAATGGGCAAGCCTGGACGGAGCAGCTTCAGGCAGTGATGATCCAGTACCGCAACATCGGGCATAATTGGCAGTTTAGCGATATTCAAAAACAGAAACTGCAGCAATACTACGAGGACAACGACCTTTTAGTGATTTGCTTGAGAAAAGATGTTAGCGGTAGTTTGAGACAGGAAATTGAAAAGACTATGCTGTTGCCGCTTGACAAGATTGACAGACAGATGCCAAAATCACTCAAACGGTAGCTTGGTGGTGCAAAAGACAGTGTTTTTCACCAAGCCTGTGTCACTCCACCCCTCTCAACTCCGAAGATAACAAGATTTCTAAAGTTGGTGATCGCTGCATCCTGCGATTTCGATTCACAGATCTAGACCAACAACTTTTCCAGCGACCAAGCCCAACAATCGCCCTCGCTAGGGAGATAATGCAGAGCTTTATTGGGTACTCAGAAGTTTAGTGCGGCGATCGCCGACTTGCGATGCTCGGGGGAAACCTCCAAATACTTCTGAAGTGTTGCCAAATCTTTGTGTCCGCTAATCTCTTGAATGTGGCGCAGGGGCACCCCAGCGTTACTCATGCGAGTCAGGGCCGTCCGTCTAAAGCTATGGGTCGAAACGCCTTCCATCTGCACCCGATCGCAAGCGGCCTTGAGAATCTCATCGGCGGAGCGGGGATTGATCGAGCCATTGTGACGATGGCGACCGGGAAACACATAGCGATCGCCCGGCACATACCCTTCTAGCAGGGCTTTGAGCTTGGGGTGAGTATCAATTTGACGAGTTGCTTCATCGCCTTTAGTATTGCCCTTGCGAATGGTGACCACCGATCGCGCTTCCAGGTGCTGCCCCTGGCAATAGATGTCGTCCGTGATGAGTGAGCAAGCTTCACTAATCCGGCAGCCCGTGTAGAGGCAGAATCCGAATAGAGCCCGATCGCGGGCAGTGGCAAAACCTTCGCTCAACAGTTT
>Ga0209181_10008647_pt1 | contig 13609 bp, 9 predicted proteins | sample MAT05_FD_187208 | JGI IMG/M metagenome (GOLD analysis project Ga0209181, IMG submission 187208) | Freshwater microbial communities from Lake Fryxell liftoff mats and glacier meltwater in Antarctica - MAT-05 (SPAdes) (version 2) | ecosystem: Environmental > Aquatic > Freshwater > Ice > Liftoff... | reverse complement strand
GGGTACGCTCGCAGAAGAGCGCGACGCGACGCGCGCCATCGCACTCTGCGCCGCGGGGCGCGTCGACGAAGCGTCCACCGCGGCGCGCGCATTCCTCACGGCGCACCCCGGCTCACCGCTCGCACACCGCGTCCGCGCCGTGTGCACGCAGCCGCCAGCGCCGCGCTGACTCTCGGCGCGTGAGCGCGGCACTCACTCTGAGCCGGTGAGCGCGACACTCACTCTCAAAGCGCTCGCGGGCTCACTCCGACGAGCGCGCGCGCCAGCCGATATCGCGGCGCAGCTGCTTGCCGTCGAACATGACGGCGTCCGCTGCGCGATAGGCGAGCTCGGCGGCCGCGTCGATCGTCGCCGCGCCCGCACACACCGTCAGCACCCGGCCGCCGCTCGTGCGCAACAGCTCGCCATCGCGCTTCGTGCCGGCGTGAAATACGCGCGCTCCGGGCGCCGCGGCAGCGACACCTTCGAGCCCACTGATGACGTCACCGGTACGCACGCGGACCGGATAGCCCGCCGCTGCGAGCACCACGCACAATGCGGCTCCGGCACCGAAGCGCGGCGTAATCCCGCCGAGATCGCCGCGCGCGGCCCCGAGCAGCAGCGGCAGCAGATCGCCGTCGAAGCGCGCCATCAGCGCCTCACACTCCGGATCGCCGAAGCGCACGTTGTACTCGAGCGTCCACGGCTCTCCGTCGACCACCATCACGCCGGCGAAGAGCACGCCGCGAAACGTGCGGCCCTCAGCGCGGAGCCCGTCGAGCATCGGCTCGATCACGCGCTTCAGGATCTTCTGCTCGACCTCTGCGGTGACCACCGGAGGCGGCGAATACGCGCCCATGCCGCCAGTGTTCGGCCCGCGATCGCCGTCACTGAGCCGCTTGTGATCTTGCGCGGCCGCGAGCGCGACATAGCGCGATCCGTCCGCGATGACGTGATAGCTGACCTCTTCACCGAGAAGCAGCTCCTCGATCACGACGCGTCGGCCCGCGTCGCCGAAGACGCGCTCGCGCATCATCGCGTCGATCGCCTCGACCGCCTCGGCGACGTCGCCCGCGACGACGACGCCCTTGCCCGCCGCGAGACCATCGGCCTTGACCACCAGCGGACGCGCGCACTCGCGCACGTACGCGGTCGCCTCGTCGGCGTCGTCGAACACGCGGAACGCCGCCGTCGGCACGCCGTATTTCGCCATCAGCTCTTTCGCGAGCACCTTCGAGCCCTCGAGCTCCGCCGCTGCGCGCGACGGCCCAAACGCAGGAATGCCGGCGGCTTCGAGCGCGTCGACGAGGCCGGCGACGAGCGGTCCCTCGGGCCCGACGACGACCAAGCCGACGGCGCGCTCCTTCGCCAGCTTGACCAGGCCGACCCGATCGCCGACCTCGATGGCGACGTTGGTCGCGACCGTGCTCGTCCCCGCATTGCCCGGCGCGCAGAGGACCTCGCTGACGAGCGGCGACTCCGAGATCCGCCAAGCGAGCGCATGCTCGCGCGCGCCATTGCCGACGACGAGGACCTTCATCGCGTGCTCCTAGTGACGGAAGTGCCGGAACCCAGTGAACACCATCGCGATACCGGCAGCGTCAGCCGCCGCGATCACGTCAGGGTCCTTGACCGATCCTCCGGGTTGCGCAACCGCAGTCACGCCCGCGCGCGCCGCTGCCTCGAGGCCATCGGGGAACGGGAAGAACGCGTCGCTCGCGAGCACGGCGCCGCGCGTGAGCGCACCCGCTTTCTCGCAGGCGATCTGCACGCTGACGACGCGTGACATCTGCCCGGCGCCGACGCCTACCGTGCGCGCCGCGCCGCCGTCGGTGCCGACCGCGAGCACGATCGCGTTCGACTTCACGTGCTTCGACACGCGCCAGGCGAAGTCGAGCGCGCTCAGCTCGTCGGCCGTCGGCGCGCGCTTGGTCGCGAGCTTGGCCGCGCGTACCTCCGCGCCCCCCGACGCGTCGCGGTCTTGCACGACGAGCCCACCGTTGACGCGCTTCCAAGTGCGCTCCGCATAAGTCGCGGGCAGCCAAGGACCCGTCGCGAGCAAGCGTAGATTTTTCTTGCCGTGCAGCAGCGCGAGCGCGTCTTCGTCGTAATCCGGCGCGATCACGCACTCGAGGAACGTCTCGACGAGCAGCGCCGCCGTCGCGCGATCGACCTTCTGGTTGAGCGCGACGATGCCGCCGAACGCGCTCAGCGGATCCGCGTCGCGCGCCGTGCGATACGCCTCTGCGAGCGTCTTGCTGGTCGCGACGCCACACGGATTCGTGTGCTTCACCACGACGGCCGCCGGCCCATCGAGCTCGCGCACGCAGTCGAGCGCAGCGTCGCAGTCGACGAGGTTGTTGAAGCTCAGCTCTTTGCCGCCAGCGCCGATCGAGCGGGAGCGCGCGAGCGTCCCCTCTGCCGCACCGCGCTCGACGTAGAACGCGCCGTGCTGATGCGGATTCTCGCCGTAGCGCAAGCCGTAGACCTTCTCGAACTGCAGCGAGAGCGTGCCGGCAAACGACTCACGCGGCGCGTCCGTCGACTCCGGCACGGACGTCAGATAGCCAGCGATCGCGCCGTCGTAGGCCGCCGTGTGGGTGAACACCTTCGCCGCGAGCGTGCGACGCACGATGGCATCCGGGCGCCCGTCCGCCGAGTCGAGCGCAGCGAGCACCAGCGCGTAGTCGCTCGGGTCGACGACCACCGTGACGCGCGCGTGATTCTTCGCCGCGCTGCGCAGCATCGAGGGTCCGCCGATGTCGATGTTCTCGATCACCTCGTCGAACGCCGCGCCGCGCGCGACCGTCTGCTCGAAGGGATAGAGGTTCACCACGACGAGATCGATGGTCTTGCCGCCGATGCTGGCGAGCTGTTCACGGTCGTCGTCGCGATCGCGCATCAGCAGCCCGCCATGGACTCGCGGATGCAGCGTCTTGACCCGCCCATCCATGATCTCCGGGCTCTGCGTGTATTCCGACACGTCGATGACCGTGAGCCCGGCCTCGCGCAGCGCTTTCGCCGTACCGCCCGTCGAGAGCAGCTCGACGCCGGCCTTGGCGAGCGCCTGCGCGAAGGGCACCAGCCCCTGCTTATCCGAGACCGAAACGAGAGCGCGTTCGATGCGGGCCATGCGTGCTCCTTCCGGTCGCCGCGTACCGCGCAGCGCGCGCTACGTCAACCGGTGACGGGCGCGACCGACGGCGAATCGGCACCACGCCGCGCGGCGATCGCGCGCGGGCTCTCTCGCGGCGGCTCACCGACATACGTCGCGGTATCGACTGGAAGCGAGCGCAGCACAGCGGGCGCCTGGCGCGCGCCTTCAATCGCGTTTGCGGCGAAGTTGTGCTGCGCGAGGAAGGTCATCAGGGCCGGTGTTTCGGCGACGCTGAATCCGAGGTCGAGCAGCAGCGCAGACGCCCCGGCGAGGATGTTCGGCCCGAGTCCGCGCTCCGCTTCCACGCGGCGCGAGAACGCCTCCTGCAAGCGCCAATGCGGACCGCCCTGCAAGCCGCGCTGCTCGACTCGCTGTCGCAACGCAAAGAAGCGCTTGTCGTGCGCTTGGAACGGGACGCCGTAGCCGACGAGTCGCTTGCGACGCGCCAGCAGCGAGGTCATCTCGGCTTGCACGCGGGTATCGTCGGCGCAGTCGTCGTCAATCGCATTGCGTAGCTCCGCCCATAGCTCGGCGGCAAATCGGGTCGACCAGGGTCCAATGAGGTCGCCCTCCATGCACAGCTGGCCCGCGGCGAACGCGGCCAGAGTGCCACCATAACTGGCGACGACGCGCGTGAGCTTGAGCGGCCAGATGCGCGGGTCCGCTACAGTGGTGATGACGGCCAGATCGTCGAGCATCTCGCGCGACGCACGGTCGACACGCCGACCGGCAACTGCCATGACGTTGAGCCCGGTGTAGGTCTCGTCACCGAGCAGCTCGGCAAACGTGGAGTAACCGAAATAGCGATTGTCGTCGTGCCCGCCATGCGCAACGCGCGTCGGTATCGAGGACTGCGTCATCGCGCATCCTCCGCGTAGCTGAACGGCGGGATGTTCATCGGATAGTCGCGCAGCACTCCGCGCTTGACCGCGAGCGCCTCCGCGGCGCAGGTCGCTAGGCGGGCGACGACCAGCGCGACCTCGATTCGGTCGGCGGTTCGCAATCCGCAGCCGTGCAGCAGTGTTAGCAGCGCCGCGTCACGTCCGAGATCCTCCGCGGGGAGCGCTCCCACACCCGACCCGGCGAGGGCGTGGCGCAGTCGCGTCACCGACGCCCGGTCCTCGTCGTCGGTCGCGCGCGCGATCTCAGGGAGCTCCCCGCCGCGATCAGCATCGAGCCAAACGAGCAGCGGGGTGTAGCGAGCGAGCAGCCACCTCGCCTGTTCCGCGAGCGTCACCGCGGCGGTCCCAGTGATGGCCGCAGCGGTTCCGGCGCACGTGCGCGCCAGGACGCTCGCGTGGGTCGGCGCTTCAGTGACGGCGAGCGGCGAAAGAAACGTCAGCGCGATCTCGAAGCAGGTGCCCGTCGACGCCTCCGGCGCCTCGCCGGTCAGCGCCAGCAGCACTGACTCGCCAAAGCGGTAGTGTCGCGCCAAATCGCCCTCGACGTCGTAGCCGTGGACGCGCGGCCGGGTTCCCGGCGTGACCACGCGGGCGGCGAGCGCTCGAGGCCACTCGTTGCTCTCCGCGGGCCCGCGGCGCTCCTGCGGCGTGGTGCTCATCGATCGATGAACCCGGCGAGCGACTTCGCCCGCTCGCCTAGGGGCGGACAGATGCTGCCATCGACACGCACCTCGATCAGCGCGGGTCCGTGAAGGCGCATCGCATCGACGACCGCCTCTTGGATCTTGCCCGGCGTGTCGACGACCCACGATGGCACGCCCATGGCACGCGCGATCGCGGCGACCTCGACCTGACGGCGGTACTTCACCGAGTTGAGCGGCTTGCCACCCCCGACGAGCTTGCTGCCATGCCAGGTAATGCCGTGCATGTTGTTGTTCTCGACGATCCAGATGACTGGAATGTCGTATTCGGCAGCGGTCAGCAGGTCCATGCCATTCATCGCAAAGCAGCCATCGCCGACGATGGCGAACACCGGGCGACTCGGCACGGCGAGCGCCGCGCCAATAGGCGCGAGGGTGCCGTGGCCCATCGAGCCAAAGCCGAGGTTGATGAAGAACTCCTGCTTTCCCCGCATACACAGGTCGTGAATGTTGAAGAGCATGTGTCCGCCGATGTCGGAGAACACGATCGCGTCCTCGGGCAACACCTCTTCGAGATCGACGCGCCAGCGCTGGGGGGTGAGCGGAATCGCGTTCGAGTGGCGCGCGGCGACGTCGTCGTAGCGCTCGCTCGTCTTCGGCAGCGGCGGCGCGGAGTCCCACAGCGAGGCCGGGCGCGCGCCCTCGCGGATCAGGCGGTGTACGTGATAGACGAGTTCGACGAGGATGCTCTGGGCATCACCGACGAGCGGGACATCGACTGGGTAGTTCCGACCGATTCGGTCGACATCGATGTCGAGCTGGATCAGCGACTCGCTCGGTCGGAGCGCGGGATCCCAGTTGAGCGTGCTGGTCTCGTTGAGCGAAGCGCCCACGGTGAACAGCACGTCGATGGACGCACTGCACAGAGTCTCGCGCGCGGCGCGATGCCCGGCGACACCGAGCACCCCGAGCGAGCGCGGGTCGTCCTCTGGGAACACGCCCTTCGCGCGCGGGCTGGTCGCGACGCGGGCCGGGAGGAGCTCGGCGATGGCCCGGAGATGCTCTTCGGCGCGCGCGATGCGCACCCCGGAGCCTGCGAGGATCACCGGATGTTTCGCCTCGAGCAGCACCGCGGCGGCGCGCTGTACTGCGCCTCGATCGAACGGATGGGTGTCCGGTCGATAGCTCTTCGGATCGAACCACTCCTCGCTGAGCGGCTGCTCCCAGAGATCGACTGGTACGTTGAGATGCACCGGCCCGGGACGACCGCTCAGGCACAGACGCATCGCGCGACGCAGATGGCGCGAGAAGCTGCCGGCGGAGGTGATCATCGCCGAATACTTCGTCACGGGTCGAAACATCGCGACGATGTCGATGTCCTCCCGCGGCGTCTCTTGCGCTGCGCCCTTGCCGAGCGCGTGCGACGCGGCTTGTCCGGTGATGACGAGCAGCGGGACACCGTCCGCGAAGGCACACGAGACGCCCGTGAGCAGGTTCGTCGCGCCGGGTCCCGACGTCCCAGCGCACACCGACAAGCCATGACCGGCGCGCGCAAAGCCATCGGCCATGAACGCCGCGCCCTCTTCATGCTTGCTGACGATCAGCCGAAGCTCGGAGTCATCTTCCACTGCGACGAAGAGCGGATGCAGCAAGCCACCGGGGATGCCGAAGACGACACTCACGCCCTCGGCCTTCAGGTATTTGAGGAAGACGTCGATGACGCGTGGCGCCCGCGCGGGGTGAGGCTGAGGCGCCTTGGGCGGCGAAGACGGGACCAACCTGACGACGGTGCTCATGAAGCTTTGGTCTTTCGGATCGTGACCACACGGAGCAGGACGTCCTTGTAGTTCTCGATCGGACGCTCCGCTTCGGCGGGCTTGGGGCTGACGCGCAGCGGCGGTGTGAGCGGGAAATGAACCCAGAAGGTCGTACCAGAAGCAGGCTTGGACATGACCTCGAGCCGTCCGCCTACCTGGCCGAGCAGCTCTACGACGACCGACAGCCCGACTCCGTAGCTGTCGTTCGCGCGTTGTGTACGGTCGCTTCCTTCTGGGCTGAAGGCCCGCTCGATCTGTTCGCTCGGAATTCCGCGTCCGGTGTCCGAGACCTTCAGCGTGAAGAACTCAGTGGTCCCGTCGACCTCGACGACGATGCTGCCGTGTTCGGTGTACTTCGCCGCGTTCGTCAGCAGATTGTCGACGACGCGATCGAACAGCACGGGGTCAGCGTCGATGTGCTCCGGCGCCTCGCGGGTCTTGAAGACCGTCGCGCGGATGTCCTTCCCCTGAACCAGCGCGCGCAGGCGACGACGCAGGCGATCGGTCAGCGGCGCAACCTCGAGGCGCTGGGGTGCCAGCTGCGCCATCGGCGACCCCTGCGTGACCATCTTCATCAGGTCCTCGAGGAGAAGGCGCATCTGCTCGACGGCGGCGTCGAGATCGGCCAGGACAGCGTCGCCCTCGGCGTCACCGTAAGGGCGGAAGTAATCGACGCCCGCGCGGATCACCGTGAGCGGATTGCGCAGATCGTGGGAGTAGCCGCGAATCCTCGTATCGCGCTGCTCCTGCAGCTGATGCAGGCTGTCTGCGACTCGCTGCATTTGCGCGCTGCGTTCCGCGGAATCGACCTCGAGCCGGCGCGTCCAGTCGCGCTGACGCTCCTGCAGCTCGAGGAGCTCTTGGCGCGCCTCGGTCTCTTCGCGTGCAAGCTCGCGGAGGGCCTCGGTCACCTCCTCACGGACTGCAAGGTTGGCTGCGCCAGTGCGCTGGTTCTCGAAGATGTAGCCGAGCGATGCGCCGAGCAGCGGCAGGGCGACTCCGCCAACATCGACACCGTTCGTCCACGCGGAGAGAGCGCCGAACGACGCCGCGCCCACGAGGAGTCCGAGCGCGCTCGGATACCACCGCTTCTGGTCGAACCAGCGTAGGTGATAGTCGCAGAATGGATCGCCGCGACTCACGCAAGATTCCTCGCGAAGATAGGCGGGGGGCAGGCCGAACAATGTCGGCAGCGCGGCAGTCGCCGCTTGGCGCGAGAGGCACATCAACCGACTCTCGGGCGCGGTCGCGCGATAGCGCGCATGCATGCCAGTGCGCGTACTGGAGACAACCTCGATCGCGCCGTAGTTGCAGACCAGATTCATGGTCTTCATCGCCTGCAGGTAGACCGTGTGCGGCGATGTCGCCCACAGCACCAGGCGCATCGCGCCGTAGCCTGCCGCCAGCTTGTAGGCGCAAGCCACGCGAAAGGCCCCGTCGTCCTCGAACAACGTGCGTGCCTCTGCGAGCAGCGCCTCACCTTGCTCGAGCGTGATCCACAGCGAACGCCCATCGAGCGCTGTCACGTCCAGGCGCCCCGCTGCGACGACTGAATGCAACGCTTCCGCGCTCACCTGCTCGCGCAGATAGCGCGCGAGCGGCTGGAAGATCCGCGCATTGAGCTGCGGAACTTTGGCGGCAGCGAGTGAAGTCATGTGGTCTCCATTGAAGCCATTGATCAGTTCGCTCCGTGAACCCGCACCACCTGTTCAAAGAGCCGGTCCGCATCGCCATCGGCGTTCGTCTCTTGGAGCCGTGGCGTTGCTGGAGGCGCAAGCTCTATCGGGATGAACACCCAGAAAGTCGTGCCGTCAGGCGGCGTGCTCATCACCTCGAGCCGCCCGCCGATCTGCGCCAGTAGCTGGACGACGATCGACAGGCCGACGCCGAAGCCATCGACGCGCTCGTCGACCAGCGAGCCGCCTGGCCGAAATACTCGATTGAACCGCTCCGATCCGATGCCAGGGCCGGTATCAGCGATCTTCACCGTCAGAAAGCCAGGAGCGCCGCCCACTTCCACGTTCACGCTCCCGCGGGCGGTGTACTTCACGGCATTGCCGAGCAGGTTGTCGAGCACGCGATCGACGAGCAGCGGATCGGTGACGATCGAGCTCGGCGCCTCGCGCGTCGTGTGGACCGCCACGCGCAGCTGCGTGCCGTGCGCGAGCGCCCCGAGTCGACGCTGAAGTCCTGCGCTGAACTGCTCGACCTCGACGCGCCGCGGCTCGAGCGCGACGAGCGCACGACCGCGCTCCCACTGCTGCATCGCCTGGCGCAGAATCCGATCGATCTTCGCGAGTGCCTCGCGCCCATCGTCGACGGCGGCGCTCTCCTCTTCGCTGCGTGAATTGGTCTCGCTCGCCTCGAGCGCGTAGGGGACCACCGTCAGCATCGTGCGCAGATCGTGGACCTGTCCGCGGAGGACTTGAAGGCGCTTCTCGCCGACGCCGGACATCTCAGCCAAAGCCGCGCTGCGGGCGTCGAGCTCCTGCTCGACGCGTCGGAGCCAGTCGCGTTGACGCTCCTGCAGCTCCAGCAGCTCCTGGCGCGCCTCGGTCTCGCCGCGGGCAAACTCACGCAACGCGGCGCCTACTTCGTCGCGCACAGAAAGATTCGCGGTGGTGATCCGGCGGGTCTCCACGATGTAACCGACTGCGGCGCAGAGTAGCGGTAGAGCGAGGCTTGCGAGGTCGATCCCACCGGTGAGCGCGGTGAGTCCTCCAAGTGCTGCGCCACCTGCGAGCCCGCCAATCGCCGTGGGAAACCACCGTCTCTGGTCGTGCCAGCGGAGGTGGTACTCGCAGTGCGGCGCACCTCGACCGATGCACACATCCTCGCGGAGGTAGGCGCGCGGCAGCCCGAAAAGCGTGGGGAGCGCCGTGAGCGCCGCCTGGCGCGAGAGACACATCAGCCGGCTTTCATGTGTCGTCGCACGATAGCGAATCACCGACCCCGTTCGGCTGCTCGTCACGAGCTCGCTTGTTCCGTAGTTGCAGACCAGGTGTTGGGTGTCGACGGCGTGCTCGTAGACAGCGCGTGGGGAAGTCGCCCACAGAACGAGTCGCAGCGCGCCGTATCCATCGCCAAGCTTGTACGCGCACGCATCACGGAATGAGTCGTCGTCTGTGACGAAGTCGCGAGCAAGGCGAAGAAGGGACTCCGCGCGCCGGACCGTGATCCACCGCGGACCTCCTTCGAAGGTACTCAGGTCGAACCCTGCGCTCGCGGATGCCCGCGCCAGCGTGTGTGGATCCACCCGCTCCCGGAGGTAACGCACGAGTGGCGTGAGTACGCGCGCATTGAGGTGCGGGATTTTGATCGCTCCCGAATCGCATGCCGAGCCGCCCTCCTCGTGCGGCGCCAGCTGGGGGCTCGTTGAAACTGCCATGGACGCGATTTGCCTCCGGGGCGACGTTACCATTTGGTATGGCCGAGGTCACCGAAACGATCGCGCAAGATCGCGTCGCAAAGCGCTTTTTTGACCACCAGCACGCTACTCTACGCACATGTCCGACACACACGCCGGTGCCCGCCCGCTCGCCGTCTTGCGCGCGATGATCGACGGAATCGATCACGAAATTCTGCAGCTACTGGCGCGGCGAATGAGCATCGTCGCCGAGATCGCGTCGTGGAAGCGCAGTCATGCGACGCGCATTCGCGACATGACGCGCGAGCGCGCGCTGCTCGACGACCGACGTCAACGCGCGGAGCAGCTCGGGCTGTTGCCGAGCGTCGTCGAGTCGATCTACCGGCTGGTGCTGCTGGCGAGCCGCGAGCATCAGGCCGCGCTGCGCACCGAGGTGCCGCTCGACGTGGAGGCGCGGACGGTCGCGGTCATCGGAGGTCATGGCGGCATGGGTGCGCTCGTCGCGCGGCTGTTCGCTGATCTCGGTCACACCGTGTTGGTCGCCGATCACGGCACGGAGCTGTCGAACGTGGAGGCCGCTCGGGCCGCGGATGTGGTCGTGGTCAGCGTGCCAATCGAGCGCACCGTGGAGGTGATACGCGAGGTTGGTCCACACGTGCGCGCAGATGGCTTGCTGATGGACGTGACATCGCTGAAGCAAGAGCCGATGGCGGCGATGCTCGCCGCGACGACTGCGAGCGTCGTCGGCACACATCCGATGTTCGGGCCGCGGGTACACACGCTGCAAGGCCAGCGCTTCGTGCTCTGCGAAGGGCGCGGCGCCGATTGGGCGCGCTGGCTGCGGCGGATGTTGCACGCGCGCGGGCTGATCGTCGCAGAGGCGACGCCCGCCGCGCACGACCGCGCGATGGCCGTCGTGCAGGTGCTCACGCATTACAAGACGCAGGTCACCGCGCTGGCGCTCGCGCGACTCGGAGTGCCGCTCGACGAGACGCTGCGCTTCACCTCGCCCGCGTACCTCATGGACCTCTACGTCGAGGGCCGTCACTTCGCCCAGTCGCCGGAGCTCTATGCCGCGATCGAGATGGGCAATCCGCGTACGGCCGAGGTGACGCAAGCGTTCGGCGATGCGGCGCGCGAGGTCAGCGCGCTCCTCGCGGCGCACGACACAGCCGGCTTTCGTGCGATGTTCGAGGAGGTACGCGCATATTTCGGTCCGTTCACCGAGACGGCGCTCGAGCAGTCGAGCTTCCTCATTGATCGGCTGGTCGAGCGCAGCTGAGCGGCGCAATTCAGCGCATGCGAGCGAGCCAGCTACTCCGGCAGCGCAGGTGCACCTTCGAGCGGCGTGTCCGCGGTGCGCGACTCGCGCTGGCAGCGCTCGAGCCACTCGGCGGAGATGCCGAGCATGCCGGCGATGGTCGGCGCGACGCGGCGCTGGTCGGCGACCTCGCGCGTCTCCCCGTTTCTGATGCCTGGACCGGCGAAGATCACCGGCACGAGGACGTCGTAATCCCACGGCGAGCCGTGGCTCGTCCCGGCGCCGGCGGGCACCTCTTCGTCGATGACGCTGCCGCTCGCGGGGACGACGAATATCTCACCGGGCGGCGTCGGCGGGATGCCGAGCGCGACGGCGCGATCGAGCTCATTGCTGCTCGCGGCGAGGCGCGCCGTATCACGCACATCGTATGTGGCGAACACGCCGTCGACGGCGCGGAGTGCGTCGCGAATCGCTGTGACGGCGCGATCGCGATTTGCGGGAATACGTGCGCTCACCGAGAGATAGAGGAACGGCTGTACGAACGCCTCGACCCAGTCCCCTGCGCCGAGCGCCGCGTCGCACGCTGCCTCGGCGCGCTCGACGAGCGTCCCCGGCAATACGCGAAAGGCAGCGCCCCCATCGGCGCGTGTGCGCTCGGCGAGCGGCGCGGCGCCGTGGTCCGCGGTGATCAGCACCGAGACCTCGCCGCGCGCACGTAGAGTGCGCAGAAGTCGGCCGGCGGCCCGATCGGTGCGAATCAGGTTGTCGAGATACTCCCAAGACTCGGCACCAAAGGTGTGACCGACGTAGTCGACATTGCTCAGCGAGATGGCGAGTAGATCGGGTGTCGCGTCTTGACCGAGCGTGAGCGCGACTGCCGCGTGTTCGCTCAGCGCGAGCAGATCGTCGGCGGCCATCGGCGTCGCCAAATAGGCCTCATACGGGTCACTGCTGCTGCTGGGCCGATGCGGAAAGGTTCGGCCGTAGCCGTCCCAATCGCCCTCGCCTGCGCCGTCGTCGTTGCCCGCTTGAGTCGCGAGCATCGCCGCGTTCTCCGGCTCCCAGACGATGACGCTCGGATCGATCGGATGCGCTGCGGTCCACTGCGCGAGCCATTCGGGAAGCGCCGGTACATACGCTGTCGAGGTCGTGTAGCTGTGCGTTTCGCGGTCGAACCAGATGGCGAGATCGGCGCGGTGCCCACCGGGCAAAACGGCGCTGCGATCTTTCATCGACAGCGCTGCGACGTGCGCGCGGTTGCTGGTCACGTCGCGCAGCACATCGCCGACAGTCGACACGCGCAGGATGCTCGGGCTCGCGAACGCGCCGTCGTGGCCGAACACTGGATGTTCGGCGTCGTCGACGGTGGATATCTTCTTGTGCCGCGCTCTGTCCCACAGCTTGTTTGCCGGAATGCCAGAGAGCGACGGCGGCGCGCCCGTGTAGATCGCCGCGTGACCGGGCGCGGTGTAGGTCGCGGCGTACGGATAGCGCACGCGCCACGTCGTGGTGCCAGCGGCCATCGTGCTGCGGATGAGTCCGTCTTCCGCGAGCTGCGACGCGTACTTCTCGAGCACCCAGCTGCCGAGCTGATCGTAGACGACGACGACGACGAGCCGCGCAGGTCGCGGCCACGCGTTCGGCCCCGCGTCCGCGCGCGCGGCGGGAGTCGTCGAGGGCGGCGTGGCGTCTGAGGTGGACTGCGTTGCGGGGGGCGAGCCAGCGAGCAGCGCTGCGACGAGCCCTGTTAGGGGGAGCAGCACGATCACGGCGAGGATCGCTTTCGAGCGATTGGGCGTGGGCATGGCGGCTGACCTTAGCAGCCCGCCTATCGATCAGCGCGCACGGAGAGCGACGACCCAGCTCACGCCGTGGCGGATACGCACGTCGTCACGACGGCGCCCCGATCTCGTCACTCGTGCGCATGTGATCAGCGGTCGCTCGTGACCAATCCGCGTAGCGTTGTTCGCGGATCGCAGCGCGCGCAGCGCGGGTGAGGGCCGCGTAAAAGTGCAGGTTGTGCTCGGTGCAGAGACGGGCCGCGAGCATCTCTTTCGCGACGACGAGGTGGCGCAGATAGCCACGCGAGTAGGTCGTGCATACCGGGCAATCGCAGCGCGCGTCGAGCGGCGATTCGTCGTCACGATGGCGCGCCTGCTTCAGGTTCACGCGACCGCCCCAGGTGAGCGCCTGGCCGTTGCGCGCGTTGCGCGTCGGCAAGACGCAGTCGAAGAGATCGACCCCCGCGCCCATGCCGTGCAGCAGATCGTAGGGTGTACCGACGCCCATCACGTAACGCGGCTTGTCCGGCGGCAGCTGCGGGACGATCTCGGTGAGCGCGCAGTACATCTCGGGAATCGGCTCACCGACGGAGAAGCCGCCGAGCGCAATTCCGTCGAAGTCCATCGCGGCGATCTCGGCGAGGTGCGCGAGCCGCAGATCGACGTGCGCGCCGCCCTGCACGATGCCGAAGCGCGCCTGTCTT
>Ga0209181_10008642_pt1 | contig 13617 bp, 9 predicted proteins | sample MAT05_FD_187208 | JGI IMG/M metagenome (GOLD analysis project Ga0209181, IMG submission 187208) | Freshwater microbial communities from Lake Fryxell liftoff mats and glacier meltwater in Antarctica - MAT-05 (SPAdes) (version 2) | ecosystem: Environmental > Aquatic > Freshwater > Ice > Liftoff... | reverse complement strand
TCGGATAGAACGCCGGGATTGGACCTTGCGGAGGGAACGCCCCTCCAATGAAATCAAGGATTTGCTCCGACGAGCCTCCGTCGAACCGGACGAGCGTCTCTCGACGCATCCGGCTCTACGGGCACATACCGCGGCGGCTGGTAAAGCCGCCCCCTTATGGCCGCTGGTGAGGCGGCTTTCCCGGGTGGCATGCCCCGTCTCAATGGCGTCAGATCAGCGTTTGACGTGTCTGACAGCCGCGGCCCGGTGGCCGCTGATGCCGCAGTCTTTACCGTACCTGTGCCTTTCTTTCCAGCGTGCGGACAGGAGAGCGTGCAGAGATCGCATGAGACGTCCTGAGTCCGCAACCGGGAGAGCCTGTAGGAAATCGGCTGGTCACCCTGGAACCCCTGTTATACTGGCAGCGTACAGTTTGTTGAAGGAGCCCGCCTTGGCTAAACGAACCCCCGAACCTGAGCCCACGCCGATCGGTGACATTCTCCGGCATCAGCGTATAGAGACACTGGGGAAAGGCCTCCGCGAGATGGCTGCAATTCTCGACATTGCGCCTGCTCACCTTACCGACATCGAGAAAGGGCGCCGGACGCCGTCTGAAGCACTGCTCGAACGAATCTGCAACCACTACAAAATCGACACGGCCACGCTTCGGGCCGGCTGGAGCAAGCTCGATGAGAGCGTGAAGCGGATCGGTACCAAGAATCCGACGACGGCCGAGAAAGTTCCTGCACTTCTGAACGCGGCCGAGAACATCTCCGCTGCACAATGGGACTCGTTGATCGAGCAGGCCAAACGATTCTCGCGAGATCAACGGGGGCGGACGTCATGAATCCAAATGACCTCCAAGTGTTCAGTGAAACACGGGCCGACCTTGATGAGGCGGAGGTAATCGCCGCTGAGTGTTTGGAGCGATGTGTGAGTGCCCTGCGCCTTTCCGAGCTTGTCGCCCCGATTCCTGCGGAACTCTGGGTGGAGCACCCTTTGGGATTCGACTTCGGGTACGAATCCATTGCTCCCCGAACTCCTGGATTCGAGACATGCGGGTACGCCAAGCTCGGTACCAACATCATCAGGCTTAACGAGAGCATCGCAGGCAACAACAGCAAGGTTCGATGGACGACCGCTCACGAAATCGGCCATCACCTGTTGCACACGAAGCCAAAGCACTCCTGGACGCCACTCCTCACGAACGAGCCGTCGTGGAGGTATCGCAATCTGTGGGAGCGGCAGGCGGACCGATTCGCCGCGGCATTTCTTATGCCTCCCAAGCTACTCGTTCGCCAATTGTTTAAGGTGTGCCACGCCTTCCATCTCAACGACGAAGAGACGATTATCGAACTTCTTTCGGATACACCTCACGCAACCCAGCTCTGGACGGAGGTGTTCGTGCCCGAACTCGCCAAGTCATTTGGAGTCTCTCCGTTCGGCGTCGTGTACCGTCTCGCCGACCTCCGCCTGTTCGACGGAGCGCCGATTCTCCTTCCCAAACACGCCTTCCGATTGGGTCTGCTTCAAGCGCCGCAGCGCTGAGTTGATCTCATCGACTTGTTCCGCTGACTCTGTGTTCGCATGACCGCTGTCGTTAGTACGGAGACTACCATGCTGTTGAAGACCGCCACCGCTGCTCCAGAGCCCGACCCTCGAAGAGGCACGTTTACCGTGATCGAACTCGCCATGTACCTCGGTGTGAGCCGTGCCACAGTCTGGCGCCTCCATTCGGCTGGTAAACTGCCACGGCCCATCAAGCTCAATCGAGCAGTCCGATGGGACCGATGGACCATTGAGGAATGGGTGAGTGACGGCTGTCCTCCTCGTGAGAAGTGGGAATCTTCCCGTCCCGCACACTGACCCGGAGTTTTCGTGGTCAAGGAGTTCTCATGCGGTTGTTCAAAACCAAGTATCGGGACCGATCCGGTCGCAGCAAGACCGCCGCCAAGTGGTACATCGAGTTTCGCGACCAAAGGGATACCACCCGGCGCTTGCCCGCATTTTCCAGCAAAGCAGCCAGCGAAGAGCTTGGAAAGAACCTGGACAGGCTCGTGTCCTACCACGTCGCGACGGCGGGGCAAACAGACCCCTCGCTCCAAGGGTGGATCGCGGACTTGCCGAAAGGCATTCGTCGCAGGCTTTTGGAGATCGGACTTATCGACTCTGAGCGAGCGTCCATGTCCAAGCCGCTCTCCGAGCACATTGCCGATTTTCGTGCGGGCCTGGAATCGAAGGGCAATACGGCCAAGCACGTTGAAGCTACATGCACGCGAATCTCTCGGATCCTCGACGGATGTCGATTCACGTACTGGCCACAGATCACGGGCACGAAGGTCCAGTCCTTTCTGAACGGGCTTCGTGAGGGGGAGGAGCAGCTCAGCGCCCAGACTTTCAACTACTACCTCGGTTCACTGAAGTCTTTTTGCCGCTGGATGGTAAAGAACCGGCGAGCAACCTCGTCCCCGGTATCGCACCTCGACCCCCTGAACGCGAAGACCGACCGCAGGCACGACCGCCGAGCGCTATCTACTGAGGAACTGCTCTGGCTCTTGGCCGCAACGGCCCATGGATTGCCTCGCGCCAAGATGACCGGCTTCGAAAGAGCGATGCTCTACCGCGTCGCCATCGAGACCGGCCTCCGGGCCAACGAGATCCGGAGCCTCACCACGGCCAGCTTCGCACTCAATGCAATCCCGCCCACCGTCACGGTCTCGGCCGCGTATAGCAAGCACCGTCGAGAAGACGTGCTCCCCATCCGTCCGACGCTCGCCCGCGACCTCGCAGCGTTCTTCGAGGGTGCCGAGAAGGGCAAGACGGCGTTCGCGATTCCAAGCGAGTCTCGTGTCGCTGGAATGCTGCGCGGGGACCTGGCGTCCGCACGAGAGGCGTGGATCAGCGACGCCAAGACCGAATCGGAACGGGAGGAGCGGCGGAAGTCGGAGTTTCTCGTCTACCGCGACTGGGCCGGCAAGGTGGCCGACTTCCAGGCGCTCCGGCACACGTTCATCACCTTCCTTGCAAACGGCGGCGTGCATCCGAAGACCGCCCAGACGCTTGCCCGCCACTCCACCATCACCCTGACGATGGACCGATACTCACACACGCTCAAGGACGCGGAGGTCGAAGCACTCAAGTCGTTGCCGGACATTCCCTCGGGAAAAGACTCGGTCGCGACTCCCCCTGACCGCGTGGAAGCGAACGGGCAGAATGTCTTGGCGTCCTGCTTGGCGCAAAACGGGAGTTTTCGTGATTCCGGTGGCGATCCGGTGAGACACCGCATCGAGCCCGAAGGCACCGAACCAGACGACGCAAAAACCCCACAAAGCACTGGAGTTTCCGAGCGATCCCGTGAGGCGCACAGAGCGATAGAATCGTCATCGGCCCCGTGGCGAAATGGCAGACGCAGCGGACTTAAAATCCGTGGCCTTTCATCGGGCGTGTGGGTTCAAGTCCCACCGGGGCCATTTCGAAATGTATGTGTGAGGGTCACCGCAACTTCTTGCGGGCCCTGCGAGCCGACCGCGTCGCCGGCGTTTTCGCGGGTGCAGGGTGCTTGGGATCATGAAGGCCGCGGGTGGCGTGAGCGAGAAGGCGCTGCACCACCGGGTGCATGACCCGTCGCTGCACGGCGATGGCGTAATAGGTCTCCCGGACGCCGCGGATCCAGCCGATGCGTTCAACGCCGAACTGCGGGCGGACTTCGTTCTCGATCATCGCGGCGGCTGGGAATGCGGCGAGACCGCCGCTGCCGAAAGACTTAAGCAGTTCTCGGTCCTCGAACTCGGCGAGCACAACGGGCCTAATTTTATTGGTGTCGAACCAGAGGTCGAGCGATTCGCGGAGCACGGTGTTGCGGACGGGCAGGTAGAGCGGCGCGCCATCGAGGGATTGCGGAAAGCCGCGGCGGAGGTGCTTGGCCAGCGCAGGGCGCGCGAAGAACGCCATGGCGGACTCGAACAGCGGGTGGCTGATGGCGTGCACCCGGGAGCTGTCGGGGTGGGGGCGGTCGGCGATGACGAGGTCGAGGTGGAAGAGTGCAAGTTCGGCCAAGAGTTCGTCGATACGCCACTCGCGGCAGACCAGGCGCAGGTCGGAGTTCTCCTTAAGCAGCGGTTCGAGGATCCTGCGGACGATCGGTTTTGGAACGAAGTCTGACGTGCCCACGTTCAGGACCCGGGGGTGGCCGCTAAACTGGCCTGCAAGCGCATCGGGGAGTTCGGCCGAGATGCGGAACATTTCCTCGGCGTGCCGGAAGACGATCTGTCCGGCTTCGGTGAGATCGATATTGCGACCGCGCCGGGTGAGGAGCGCGACCTTGAGGCTCGCTTCGAGCGATCGGATCTGCGCGCCAACCGTGGGCTGTGCGAGGCCGAGTTCTTTGGCGGCGCGTGTCAGGTTGCGGTGCTTGCCGACGAGCCAGAAGTAGTAGAGGTGGTTGTGGTTCATCGGTGAAAAGCTCTTCACGCAGACGCGGAACGGATGGAGGTCTACGCACGAATGTATGCTTGATTGTCACACAAGGTTAAACCTACTGGTCTTTCTGAACGCTCATTCGTACCACTACCTGTGGATTCACTCACGTACACCTTGTGGCTTCACTGGATGCTGATCAATGCGGAGCCGAGCGCCCCGCGGGCCTCGGCTCAGCGTCGAATCGATCCGGACGGTATTCCGCCGAGCCTTGGCAGCGATGCTCGAACAAACGCGGACTTGGCCGCGGCGCGAGTTGACGGCAGGCGGCGGGCGGGCGGCTTGAAGGACGATCAGAAAACCGACTTGCGGAAGGATGCGTGATGCAGGCGGACCTGCTCGACACGTTGATGGTGATCGCTCGAACGCCTCTCCTGCTGGTCGCGAGCGACTACGACGGCACCCTCGCGGAACTGGTGGCCGATCCGGAGCTCGCCACGGCGAACGTTGCGGCGCTCGAGTCGTTGCGTGCGCTTGGCGCGCTCGCTTGGACCACTACCGCCGTCGTATCCGGCCGGTCGGCAAACCAGCTCAGCAAATTCCTGGGTGACCAGAGTGCCGAGCTGCGCATCGGCTCGCATGGGGCGGAGTGGCTGGCGGCCGGGGTTGACCTGGGCATCGAGCAGCGCGACCGGCTCGCCCAGATCGCCGCCGTGCTCATGAATATCGCGAGCGAGGGCCGTGGTTTGAGCTACGAACTCAAGCCCGCGAGTGCTGTCCTTCATGTTCGCAACGCCACCGCCGAGGTGGGCCGTGCCGCGGTCAAGCTGGCCGTTGAGCGTTGTGGATCGCTGCCGGGCGTGTTTATCCGTTATGGCAATCTGGTTGTTGAGTTCATGGTGGTGGACGTCAACAAGGGTCAGGCGCTCCGGCGAGTCAAGGCTTCGACGGGGGTGACTGCGGTGCTCTTTCTGGGTGATGATCTGACCGACGAGGACGCCTTCATGGCCCTGGTTTCGGAGGATGTGGGCATCAAGGTCGGACCGGGAGAGACGGCTGCGAGGTTCCGAATCTCCGGGGTCGGGGCGGTGGCCAAGGTGCTCGGCACGCTGGCGACTTTGCGAGCCCAGTGGTGCCGATCTCGCTTGATCGTGCCGCTGGACATGTGCGCGATCCTCTCCGATCAACGAACCGCCGCCGTGGTCTCGCCGGGTGCCCGGATTTCATGGCTGTGCCTGCCGCGGCTCGACTCGGCGGCGGTGTTCGCCGACCTTATCGGCGACTCCACCGCCGGCGTGTTCGAGATCGCGCCGCTTGATGCCAGTGCGCCGCTCCGCTGCGGCTACTACGGCGACTCGTTCGTGCTGGTAACTGAGTGGGCCCGGCTGAAGGTAACTGACTATCTGGATGCGGCGGCGGGGCGCGCGTTTCAGAAAGCCGGACGAACAGACCTCATCCGCGTCATTGAGGGCACGACGGCGGCGAAGATTCGATTCGCTCCGCGGCTCGACTTTGGGCGGATTGCAACGCAACTGGAAGTTCGGCCCGATGGTCTTGAGATCCGTGGGTCAAACGACCCCATCGTGCTTCGCTCCAGCGGGGTGCAGTGGATCATGGTCAATGAGGGCATTCACCAGACCGCCGAGGCGATTGTGAACCCGACAGCGGGCCCGATCGTGCTTGAGTTGCGGTACGGGACGGCGAATCTGGCTCCTTCCAGCGAGCGCGAACGGGACCGGCGCGAGCAGAATCAGCGATTCTGGTCCGGGTGGGCCAAGTCGCTAAAACTGCCAGCCAATAGACCCGATATCGTCAAGCGGAGCGCGCTGGTGCTGAAGGCGCTTTGCCACGGCCCGACCGGGGTGATCGCGGCGGCTGCTACGACCAGTCTTCCCGAGCAGATCGGCGGCGCTCGTAACTGGGATTACCGCTATTGCTGGCCGCGCGATGCCGCGATGGCGGCGGCGTCGCTCGTGCGGCTGGGCAACACCGGGCACGCGCTGAAGTTTCTCGACTGGATGGTTGATGTGGTCGACCGGTGCGACTCACCGGAACGGCTGCACCCGATCTATACCATGTCGGGGAGTCATCTGCCTTCCGAGGCGGAACTCGGCCATCTCTGCGGCTATGCGCAGAGCCGCCCCGTGCGGGTCGGCAACGCCGCGGCGAATCAGGTTCAGCTTGACGTGTTCGGGCCGATCGTGGACCTGGTGGCGTTGCTTGCCGAGCGGGGGGCGCCCATTGCGCCTGATCACTGGCGGCTGGTGCGCGCCATGGTGCGGGCCGTTGAGGCGCGATGGACCGAGCCCGACCACGGCATATGGGAGATGCGGCTTGAGCGCCGGCACCATGTGCACTCCAAGGTGATGTGCTGGCACACGATCGATCGCGCGATGGTGGTGGAAGACGTGTTCTGCGGCACGCGCAACACGGATTGGGCGGCACTCCGCAGTGCCATTGCGGCCGATGTGCTGGCCCGCGGCTGGAACAAGAAGCTTGGTGCGTTCGGCGGCGCGTACGAGCATGACTACCCCGACGCGTCGGTGCTGAAGATCGGGTTGACGGGACTTCTCAGCCCAGAAGATCCGAAGTGGGCAGCGACCGTGGACCTCGTGTCGAGTCGGCTTCGAGAAGGCCCGACCGTGCGCCGCTATCGAGTCGATGACGGCATCGCTGGCGGCGAGGGCGGGATGCATATCTGCACCGGCTGGCTGATTGAATCGCTCATCACGATCGGACGCATCGCTGACGCGCGGGCGTTGTTTGAACAGTTCGCGGCCGTAGTGCGGGGTCCGGGGATCATGACCGAACAGTTTGACGCCCGTCACGGGCTTGCCGTTGGCAACCTTGCCCAGGCGTATTCGCATCTGGCGTTTATCGATGCAGCCGTCGCGCTCGACCGGGTTCGCGCCGAGTCCTCAGGAGAATCATCATGACAAAGTCACGGCGACCATTCGCCCCCAACTCGCTCCGTTTCGGACTCTTCATTGCCATCCTCGCCGGTCTTGCGACAGGACTGGTGTTCTGGATCCAGATCACGAGCGAACATCGTGAGGGCTTGGGCGATTTGGCACGCCGCGCGCAGCTCTTGGGGCACCGCATCGCGCCCATGGCCCGGTTGGCGCTTGACGGTACAGACGCGGCCGCCGCGGGGATCATGGGCGACCGGCTGAATGGTCATTCGCGGCTGCTTGGCATGGCGCTCTATCGCTCCGACGGAAAGCTGCTGGCGAGCGGAGATGGGCTGTCAGAGGTCGCAGATTCGGTCAAAGCGGCCGTTCAGGTGGGCCTCGCTTCCAAGGCGGAGGTTTCAGACCTTCATCGCGATGGTGGGGGAAGCACGCACGTGCTCGTGCAACCAATCGTCGACGCGACGGGTGACCTCAAGGGCGCGATCGTGGTGCTGCATGATGCGCTCTATCTTGAGGACCGCATGACCCGGGGGATTCTGCGCGGCATGCTCTGGTCGGGCGGAATCGGTATCGGGATGCTGTTCATCACCACCGGCTTGGCGTGGGTGCTCTTTGAGCGACCCCTGCACAGACTCGCCGAGTGGATGCGGAGACTGCGGTTTGGCAACACGCCCGAACTGCCGCCGCGGAACTTGCCAGTCGGTCGTCTGGCTGATGAAACGGTGCACCTCGCGGCGTCGTTCCGGGCCGCGCGCAGCAAAGAGCGCGAGGATGCGCAAGACATTGTTCGGTCCGACAAGGCTTGGACGCGCGACCGGCTGCGGGCCCATGCGATCGATGCCCTCGGCGGTCAGCCGTTGGTGGTCGTCAGCAATCGCGAGCCATACATGCATCAACTCCGCGACGGCAAGCCGGCGCTGGTTCGGCCGGCCAGCGGTCTGGTCACAGGTCTTGATCCGGTCCTTCGCGCTACCGGCGGACTGTGGGTCGCGCACGGCGCGGGCGATGCCGACCGGCAGACGGCCGACAACGCCGGGTGCATTCCCGTTCCCCCCGAGAATGCCCGCTACACGCTCAAACGCGTGTGGATCACCAAGGAAGAAGAAGAGGGGTACTACTACGGCTTCTCAAACGAGGGGCTCTGGCCGCTCTGTCACCTCACCCATGAACGTCCGGTCTTCCGCGCCGCCGACTGGGAGCAGTACGTTCGTGCCAATCAGCGATTCGCCGACGCCGTCCTTGAAGAGATCGGCGATGAGCGGGCCGTCGTGATGGTGCAGGACTATCAGCTTGCGCTGGTTCCGGGCATGCTCAAGGCGGCCCGTCCGGACCTGCGCGTCGGGATCTTCTGGCACATCCCCTGGCCGAATGCCGAGGCGTTCCGCATCTGTCCGTATCGGGTTGAACTGCTGCAGGGCATGCTCGGGGCGGATCTGGTGGGATTCCATCTCCAGCAGCACTGCAACAACTTTCTTGAAACCGTTGATCGAATGGTCGAGGCCAAGCTCGACTGGGATCGTTTCTCGGCCGAAACCAAGGGCCACACGTCACTGGTTCGGCCTTTCCCCATCAGCGTGCAGCACTGGTCCGAACGGGGCGTGGCCTCCGGTGAGCAGCTTGCCTCACAGATCACGCGCCTGCGGGAGCAGCACCAGCTCAATGGCTGCGCCGTTGGGGTCGGCGTTGATCGCATTGACTACACAAAGGGCATTGCCGAGCGGTTCAGGGCCATCGAGCGGCTGTTCGAGAAATATCCGCAGCACCGCGGCAAGTTCACGTTCGTGCAGCTCGGCGCGCCCAGCCGAGTTCACATCCCGCGGTATCGCGATCTCGTGACTGAGCTTGAGGCGATGGCCGATGAAATTAACTGGAAGTATCAGACCGACGGGTGGAAGCCGATCCACTTCCTGGTGGATCACCATGAGGGCCCGGCAGTTTACGCGTTCCTCAAGATGGCATCGGTCTGCGTCGTCAGTTCCTTGCACGACGGCATGAACCTCGTCGCCAAGGAGTTTGTCGCGGCCAAGGCTGAGGGTGTTGGCCCCGATGATGATGTCACCCAGGAGGGTGTACTTGTGCTCTCAGAGTTCGCCGGCGCCGCTCGCGACTTGCCCGAAGCGCTCATCATCAACCCCTACGACACCGAAGAGTTCGCCGATGCCATCGCCCAGGCCATCAGCATGGACCCGCGCGAGCGCCGCCAGCGCATGACCCGCATGCGGCTGCGCGTGGAGGAGTTCAACATTTACCGCTGGGCGGCCGACTTCCTGACAGCGCTCTCGCAGTCGAAGGGGCACTCGGAGCAGGGCGCTCAGAAGGGCACAGCGGCGCGGTGAGGCGAGCAGGCCTGAACCTCACGCCACCACCTCACGCCACCACCCACGTACCGGCGATCGGCTCACCCGGCTCGGCCAGGGCGGCGGACAGAATCGTTCGCGGCTGGCGGCCGTCGATGATGCTCACGGCCGCGCTCCCGCCGCGGATGGCCTCGAAGCATGCGTTGAGTTTGGGAAGCATGCCGCCCGCGATGATGCCCGCGGCGCTCAGGCTTTCGACCTGGGCCTTCGAAAGCGACGGCGCATGCGGCGCGGCCGGGTCGGGCGCGGTGCGGACGCCGGTCGTATCGGAGACGAGCATGAAGACGGGTGCCCGCAACGCAGCGGCGATGGCGCCCGCGGCCAGATCGGCGTTCACGTTGAGTTTGGCCGCACCATCACCGGTGAGCGCCACCGGGGCGATGACGGGGACGAAACGCTGTAAGGTCAGCCCGCGAATGACGGGCGCGGCAACGCGGGTGATGCGGCCGACGAGTCCGAGATCTTCACTCGGCCGGCCCGGCGATTGATCGGTGCCGGTTCGCTCGCCGAAGAGCACGCACGAGCCGAGCGAATGGAGCGGATACGGCGCGGCACCTTCTTCGCCAAGCAGCGAGCAGAGCTCGCTGTTGACATGGCGTACAAGCACGCGTTCGACAATCGCGAGCGTCGCCTCGTCGGTGTAGCGCTGGCCCTGCACGAAGCGCGCCTGCAAGCCCGCCGCCGTCATGGCGGCGCTAATGGCCTTGCCGCCACCGTGAACGATGACAGGAAGAGCGCCCAACGCGCTGAGCGCCGCAACATCACGCATGACCTGCCGCATCTGCGTGCTGTCATCCTGGATTGAACCCCCAACTTTCACGACCACCACCACATCGCGCAGGCGCGCGATCCGGGCGTGTCTTGAGGCGAGAGTATCGATCGCGGCGTCAATCATCATCGATTGTTGACGGCCCCGACCTCTCGCGGTGCCGCGTTGTCACAAACACCTGGCCTCACTTGGGCGAAGGCGCGGGCTTGGTCTCGGCCGGTTCAGGGGCCTTCACGGGGTCCTCGCCGCTGGTTTTCTTCCAGCTTGTGTCGGCCTTGGCATGAAGCGACTTCTCGTCCTTTGACCAACTGGCACGGGTGTCGTTGAAGAAGTCCTTATAGAACAGAAAGAGCTTGCCGTCGGTGATTTTGAAGGACGTGGGATCGATCTCCACCTTCTCGCCGGTCTTCCCCATCGCATATGCGCACCAGCCGCCATAAGCCGCTTCGAACTTCTTTGGTTCTTTCTTGAACGCGTCGAGATTGGCTTGTGAGGCGAAGTGATAGAGCACGCCGCGGAACGTGAAGGCGAACTTCTTGCCGCCCTTGGCGGGCTTGCCGCCGCCCTCCGGGAAATAGGCGACGGGGTCGTAGCCGTCAATGGCCGGCTTGCCGGTGGGAACGTTGTAGTGCTTGGTATCGCGCGTGACGGAAGGATCGTTTTCGGCCAGTTTGGCGGGGGTCTCGGGCGTCGCGGCGGGCGTTGGTGATGGCTTTGGGGTGGCATCCTGCGCCAGGGCGGTGCCGGCGAACAAAAGGACACTGAGAGTCAGCAGGGCAGGGGCGTTCATGGACATCTCCGAGAGTTGACTGGGGCCGAACAACTGTTCGATGCACACCGCCGACTGAAGGTTTCGGCCGCGGCGCTCTGGCCGGGTCCAAACCGGCGGCCCCGGATCGCTCCCGCGCTCTACACTCGGGCGTCTTCCCGGAGCCACCATGCCACTTACCCGCGAACAGATCGCCCAGCGCGCCGCCAAAGAACTCAAAGACGGCTACATCGTCAACCTGGGCATCGGCATGCCGACGCTTGTCGCCAACTACATCCCCAGCGGGATGGACGTGTGGCTCCAGTCTGAGAACGGCCTCCTGGGAATCGGTCCCTTCCCGCGTGACGAGAAGGTTGATCCCGACCTCATCAACGCGGGCAAGCAAACCATCACGGCCCGGGCCGGTGCGTCGTTCTTTTCATCCTCGGACTCCTTTGGCATGATCCGCGGCGGGCACATCGATATGTGTATTCTCGGCGCCATGCAGGTGAGCGAGACTGGCGATATTGCCAACTGGATGATCCCGGGCAAGATGGTCAAAGGCATGGGCGGCGCGATGGACTTGGTGGCGGGTGTTCGCCGCGTGATCGTCACCATGGAGCACAACTCCAAGGACGGAGCTTCCAAGGTCGTCAAGCAGTGCACGCTCCCGCTCACGGGTCAGCGCTGCATCTCCATGATCATTACCGAACTCTGCGTGCTCGAGTTTGATGAGAGTCGGTCGCGATTCGTGCTCACCGAGGTGGCCCCCGGCGTAAGCGTTGACGAGGTAAAGCAGAAGACGGCGGCGGAGATTGACGTGGCCTCGAGCGTTCGAACCATCGGCGTCTAATCCTGCCGTCTGGGTGCGGAAGTTCCCGCATTAACCCACGAACGACCGCAGCTTTTCGAACAGCGTCAGCACGCTCAGGTCGAGGATCTCACCCGCATCAAGCAGCTTGCCGTTGCAGGTTTCGCAGCTCTCCAGCCGGACGTGCACCTGCACCGGATCGTGTACCACCTTGAGCGGGGTCGCATCGCGCGGGCAGCAGTGTTCGCCCAGCGAACTCCCCGGCTCGGCGCCTTCGATGGGGCCGATGTCGGCTTTCTTTGCCGCGTTCTGCATCGAGAGCAGTTTCTCGAGCTCGAACGCGTCGAGCCAGATTGCCCCGCAGCGCGCGCACCGGTCGAGCGCGACGCCCGCGCCGCCCTTGTCGCTCCCGCCGACCGTCTCCCGCTCCATGAGCGTCGCGTCCTTTGGGCAGCGGATCTTGCCGACGTTCTTGTCAATGTCATCAGCATCCCGGAAGCGCTTGGCCATGGAGCATTGTTCCCGCGCCGACGGGCAGAATCCGGCCCGATCCGCAGCGCAACGATCGATACCATGGTCCCATGCTCCACTGGTTCGATGCCCACCTCGACCTCGCTTACCTTGCCGAACGCGGCCGCGACCTCACTCTCCCGCCGGAATCCTGCGGCGGGCCAGACCTTCCCGCCGCGGTGACGTTCCCGGCGCTTCACGAGGGGAACGTGACGCACTGCCTGGCGACGATTTTTACCGAGGCCGATGGCCCGACCGACCAACCCCAGTCCTACCCCGCCGACGATGCCGAGGCCGCCAATGTCGCCGGCCGCCGCCAACTCGCCCGATACGCCCATTGGCACAAGCCGCACTTTTATCGCGCCGCCGCGGGGTTGAGCCGAGCGCCCGCGTTGCCCGTGCAGGGCGGCCCCGCCGCCCGGCCTGAAGATGCCCCGGACTTTCTAATCCTTATCGAAGGCGCCGACCCGATTCTCGACCCGGGTGACCTTGGCCAGTGGCGAAGCGATGGCGTGGTCGCCGTGGGCCTTGCGTGGTGGAAGCGATCGCGCTATGCGGGCGGAAACGGTACCAGCCTGGGCCTGACCGATCTCGGCCGCGAGTTGGTGCGTGAGATGGATCGGCTGGGCGTGCTGCACGATGCGTCACACCTCTCCGATGCGGCGTTCTGGGAGCTTTGTGATGCCTCGCAAGACCTGATCTTCGCTTCGCATTCCAACTGCCGTGCGCTCGTCGGCGGTGGGGGACGCTTCGAGAACCAGCGGCACCTGCACGACGAGCAGATCCAAGAAATCGTCCGCCGAGGTGGGGTGATCGGGCTCAATCTCTATTCGAAGTTCCTCCGCCCGCTCGCCGCCGACGACACGACCACCCGCGCCTCCATCGCCGATTGCGTGGCCCACATTGAGCACATCTGTAACCTCGCGGGAGGCCGGGCCAACATCGGTCTGGGCAGCGATATGGACGGCGGCTTTTCCGCCGCCCGCATGCCCGAAGGCATCAACCACCCGCGCGATCTGGTGAAAATTGCTGACGCACTGGCGGCCCGCGGCTGGAGCGATGCCGACATCCGCGGCTTTGCCTTTGAGAACTTCGCCCGCCTATTGGGCGTGACG
>Ga0209181_10008640_pt1 | contig 13617 bp, 9 predicted proteins | sample MAT05_FD_187208 | JGI IMG/M metagenome (GOLD analysis project Ga0209181, IMG submission 187208) | Freshwater microbial communities from Lake Fryxell liftoff mats and glacier meltwater in Antarctica - MAT-05 (SPAdes) (version 2) | ecosystem: Environmental > Aquatic > Freshwater > Ice > Liftoff... | reverse complement strand
GAACGCACGCAGCTCGTCGACGACGAAGCTCGGCAGACTCACGCCGTGGGCCTCGGTGTGCGCGAGCAGCTCGGGCAAGTGCCGACGCACCAGCGCGACGGCGTCGCACGTCGCAGTACGACGAGGCTGGTATCCGCGCGCTGGCGAGCACGTAGGCATCGGGCCCGGCCGCGATGCGACCCGCAGGCCAGCGCATTGCCGCGAGATCTCCGAGCAACCACGAACCGTCACCCCGTAGCCGCGGCTGTCCACTGGCCCACCTCCGGGCCACCCGGCCCGCTGGCTGGCCACCTGGCCGCGAGCCGCCGGCGACCGACGTGTGCCCGACGTCAACTAGGGGATCGCTCGAGGTCGGCGATCACGGGCTCGAGCGCGGCGCGACGCTCGTTCGGTTGGCTCGACGACAAGCAGCGGGCCCCGGACGACGACGTCGAACCAACGACGGATGTCGAGTAGGACGTGGGGTGAGCTCGGCGAGATCGCGGCGCAGCACGGTCGCCTCTATCGCGCCGAGTACGGCTTGGAGCCAGGGATTCCTCGATCGCGTCGATCTCATGGTGCGCATCCCGATGGCAGGAATTGCCTCGTCGCTCAACGTCGCCGCGGCCGCGTCGATCCTGTTCTACGAGGTCGCGGCCCAGAGGAGACCCACGCAATGACCCAGCGACTCCCGCAACTGAGTGCGGCTCTTTTGGAGACACGACATTCATCACCTGACGAGCCTCAGTCGGGGTTTTCCGGGCTGGACGAGCACGGGCGGCGTGTCGTTCGCGTAGTGTGATTTGTGGTTGCGCTGGAGCTCGAGCGCCTCGTGGAAGTCGAAGTAGTCATCGATGTCGCCGCTGGCCGCGAGGCCGCGCAGTCGCAACACGCTCTCGGCGGTGTCGAGGCCCCAGCGTGCACCGGTGATGTCCATGCGATCTTTGACCAGGTAGCGACACGCGCCCTCGACGGCGCCGCTGGTGATCGGCAGTCCATCAAGCTGCAGGCATGGATCGATTCCTACGAGGACGATCTCGCCTGCGAGATCGAGCAGCTCGTCTGCGCGGCCAGGCTGAAGCAAGGACGAAGGTGGATATGTGGTCCGGCTCACGGTCGGACTGCGCAAGCGCGAGGATCGCTGGGGCGTCGCCCACGAGCAGATCGACGTCGAGACCGTCGGCACGGGCGGCCCGAACCAGGGCCCGCACCAGAGCGCCGCGCCCGAGCACACGCTCGCGCCGGTGCGGACCAAGTCGTGGTTCGTCACCGGTGCCGAGGTCGATCTGCAGGACGAGTACGATCGCTTCGACACCGCCGCGACGATCCTCCCCGGTCCCGACCTCGGCGCGCTTGGCAAGGACGATCGACGCGAAGCACTGCGCGCGCTACGGGGCGTGTTGCTGCGCAGCGAGACCTTCAGCGATGCGCCCGGCCCCGATGCCGACGCCGCAGCGCGCCCGCGCTCTGGCCCCTGCTCGAGCCGCAGTGGAAGGACCCGAAGAAGTGGTGGAAGGAGCTCGCCTCCGCGAAGGGCAAGCAGGACTACGACTGGTCCCACCTCGCGATGCGCTACTGGCCCGACCGCGTCAAGTCGGTGGCGGTGCCGCCGCTGGGGTGCGGAGCCGGCGGCCTGTCGTGGAATGTCGTGCGGCCGCTGATCGAGGAAGGCCTCGGCAATCTGACCGACGTCACGATCTTCCTCTACGGCCCTGGCGAGACGCCGGCGCCCGCCGAGATGCCCAACCGCACGTCGAAGCCACGGATGACGCCCGGCCGCGCGGCGATGCTCGCCTTGAGCGGCGCGTATCTCGACACCGGACTCGACCACGAGATCACGACGCTCGAGCTGCAGAAGCTCGCGTACTTCATGCAGCTCGCGGGGGAGCAACTCAATCTACGCTTCGCACAGCATCACTACGGTCCGTACGCCGATGCGCTGCGCAAGGTACTCGAGGTGATGGAGGGGCACTACATCACCGGGCTGGGCGACGATGCCTCTCGTCCCGACGTCGCCTTCGAGCTGCTCCCGGGTGCCGTCGACAGTGCTCGCGAAGCCCTCGCGGATCGCCCCGCGACGCAGCGGGCAATCGACAAGGTGATCGCGTTGATCGAGGGGTTCGAGGACTCGTACGGTCTGGAGCTCCTCGCGACGACGCACTGGGTGATGCAGCACGACGTGCGCGCTGCCGAGGATCTATCGACTGCCGTCGAGCAGACGCACGCATGGAGCGCTCGAAAGGCGCGGATGAAGCCCGAGCACATCGGCAGCGCGTGGTCCCGGATCCGCGAACGCCTCGCGTGACCTCGATGGGTCAGGATCTGTCGACGATGGTAGCGCGAGGTCGGATCCCGACTATGCTACCCAGCCCCCTGGGCTCAGTCGCGCGCTGCGGCGCGTAGTAGACGTCTGGGATCAACCGCTGCGGACGAAGGAGGTCGACATGAAAAAGTGCACGATGACTCTGTGTGGCGCCTCGAGCAGCGGCGTCCGCGTCCCTGCGGATGTTCTCGTCGACGCCGTCTCTTCCCTTCTCGAAGGCGCGCGTCAGGCGACTCGTTTTTTCGTCGAGGGGGAGAGCACGCGCAAGGGCACGCGACCAGGTTGGCTCGACGCCGCGTGCGGCATCGAGGTGACCGGCCTCCAGCCGGGCTCGGTCGTGATCGATCTCGAGGCACCCACGCTCGCGGAAGCGGACGCGTCTCGTTTCGGTGGCGGTCGCCAAGTCGCGATGTTCGCCGAGCCCCAGCGCATGATCGATGTCGACGCCACTGCGGTCGATCTCTTTGCCGAGGTGCTCCACAGCGCGATCCACAGCGACCGGGATCATGTCGTGGGCGACCGCGGCTTGCTCGAGACATGTGTTCGGTTCGCTCGCGCCACTCGCGGCCGCTTCGGCGCCATCGAGCTCAGTGGGCTTCGAGGTCGAAATGGTCCCCTCGTGGTCGGGCCCGAGCATGTTCCTCATCTCGAGCTGCTGCGGGACGAGACTCCTGTGCCGCGGGCAGTCCGCGTCGCAGGGACGCTCGACACGATCTCGGCGAGCAAGGCCAGCGTCGTGCTACGCCTCGCCGACGGCAGCTCCGTCTCTGCGCGTCTGGACACTCAGGACAATGAGGCGCTGAAGAATCTGTTCAACGCAAAGGTCGTGGTTTCTGGCATCGCGCAGTTCAGACCGTCTGGGAAGTTGTTGGCGATCGACGTCGAGCACCTCGGCCCCGCGCGCCCGGAAGATGTCGTGTTCGAGCAGGCACCGCGAGCGCAGCTCAGGCTGGTGCCCGCGACCATGGCGCGGCAGGACGCTACCACCGGCGTCTCTGCGTTCTTCGGAACTTGGCCGGGTGACGAGACGGACGAGGAGTTGCTCGCTGCGCTCGAGGCGATTCGGTGAGCGAGCGCATCTACCTGCTCGACACGAACGTCATCTTGCCGCTCGTTCGCGGGAGTGAGCTCGGCAAGTACATCGACGAGACGTTTGGGCTGCGTCGCGCAACGCAGCGGCCCCTCATTTCGGTCGTGAGCCTTGGGGAGGTCCGCGTGCTCGCGCATCGCAACAACTGGGGCGCCGACAAGCTCGATGCGCTGTCGAAGGCGCTCGACAACCTCGTGGTCATCGACATCAACCATCCAGCCATCATCGACGCTTACGTGGATATCGACGTCGCGTCGGCTCGTCACTCCGACGGTGCACGGAAGATGGGCAAGAACGACTTGTGGATCGCCGCCTGCACCAAGGCCGTCGGCGCGACCCTGTTGACCGCGGACGGCGACTTCACCCATCTGATTCCCGATCACATCGACGGTGAAGTCATCGACCCCAGGAGTCGCTTGTGATGACGACGCACGCAGCCACCACGATCGGCGGCCCTGTCTCCCAGTCCGTCGAAGCCGATCTCCGCACATGGGTTGGCAAGCACGGCATCGTGCTGTGGCTCGACGCCGACGCGCACTACACCGATCTCGCCGATCGTCTCGCCACCGCGCGCGACCAGGGCTCGCTCCCCTACGACGTCGTCACCTACCGCGGCAGCCAGCTCGAAATCCTGCTCCGCCTCGAACGCCTCACCGGAGGCGTCCTCAAGAAGCCCGTCGTCCTGCACCTTCCCGGCTTCATCGAAGCCGACGTCAAAGCCACACCGCTGCTCGAGCTGTACAGCGCAGGCGTTCGCTACCGCCGCGGACTCGACACCGCCGTGACCGACGCGGCGGCCGGTCGCGTGCGCCCCGACCAGATCGAAGCCTTCAAAGCGCGCGGCTCCTTGTCGCTCGCCAGCGCGGACGCATGGCTCGATGCCCACCTCGACGGCGGCGACAGCGATCTCCCGATCCACCTCAAGCACCTCGGCCCCGCCGCGATCGTCGACCAACTCCTCGCCGGCGGCGACCTCGTCGAGAAGCTCGAGCACGAGCCGGCGCGGCAGGTCCTGTGGGAGCACGTCGCTGTCGTGTGCGGTCTGCCGCATCACTGGCGAGAGGCGCTGCTGCCCAAGCACAAGCCGACCGCCAACGACCTCGCGTTCGTCATCGCCGCATGGGCGCTTGCCGTCGAATACGTCGACGATCTGAAGCGTGCGCCGATCAACGCCGAAATCCTCGTCGCCAAGACGCTCCCGCGCGCCCTCGTCGAGCAATGCACGGCGCTCGCTCGCCATCTGCGAGCGCGACATCCCGATTTCTATCAGCGCACTGCGGACAGCACCGAAGAGCTGCTCGAAGACGAGCGCAACGCTGCGCGCGCCTCCGACCTCGGCAAGATCGACACCTTTCGCTTCGAGGAGCAGCGCGTCCTCCAAGCCGCACTCGAGGCGCTCGCCGCGGCGGACTGGAACACCGCAGCCGAGTGGGCGAAGTTTCGACTCGACGGCGGATCGTTCTGGCTGCGAGACCCCGCGCGTGATTCTGCATGGCAGCTGCTACGCGACGCCGCTGCGCTCGGCTGCGCAGTCGTCGACGCCGGGCCCCGACTGGTCGCCAAGGATCTCACCACCGCGCTCGCGCGCTACACCAAGCTCGGTGCTCGCGTCGATCGGGCCCACCGGCATCTCGAGCAGCGTCGCATCGCGCTGCTCTACCCGCTGCTGCCCGAGTTCGAGGTGCTCCGCGCCCAGCTCGACGCGGTTCGCGATGTCTGGCGGACGTGGGCCGACGCGTGGTCGATCGATTTCAACGCGTTGTGCCGCACCGGCGGCTTCCTGCCCGAGCCTGCGCTGCAGCAACGCGGATTGTTCGACGAGGTGCTCGCGCCGATGTGCCAGGAGCAGGGCACGACCGCCTACTTCGTCATCGATGCCTTTCGCTACGAGATGGGCGAGGAGCTGTACCAGGCGATCGCGTCGACGCCCGCCGCCCATGCCCAGCTCGCGGCGCGGTTCGCCGAGCTACCCACCGTCACCGAGGTCGGCATGAACGTCCTCGCACCGGTCAGTCGCAACGGCCGACTTCGGCCTGTGCTCGTCGACGGCAAGGTTCAGGGCTTCACCACGGGAGAGTTCCGCGTCAGCGATCCATCCACTCGACAGCGTGCGAAGAAGGAGCGTGTCGGTGGCAGCACCTGCCCACGGCTCACGCTCGACGAGGTCGTCGATCGGGACAACACCGCGCTCAAGAAGACGATCGCACAGGCCAAGCTCGTCGTCGTGCACAGCATGGAGATCGACAACGCCGGCGAGAAAGGCGTCGGTCCGGCGGTCTTCGATCACGTGATGCAGAAGCTGCGTGCAGCATGGCGGCTGCTGCGAGACGCCGGCGTGCGGCGCTTCGTGTTCACCGCCGATCATGGCTACCTACTGCTCGACGAGCGCACCAAGGGCGTGCAGACGCACGGTCGCAAGATCGATCCAAAGCGGCGCCACACGTTCTCGAACGTCGGCGCGAACCACGATGGCGAGGCTCGCGTCGCGCTCGTCGACCTCGGGTACGATGGCGTCGAGGGTGAGCACGTGATGTTCCCGGAGAGCACCGCCGTCTTCGACACCGGCCGGCGGAGCATGAGCTTCGTGCACGGCGGTAACAGCTTGCAGGAGCGGGTGATCCCCGTGCTCACGGTGATCCATCGCGCGGCGAGCGGCTCGTCGACCCTCAGCTACACCGTGACTGCCAAGTCCGGCGAGGCGGTCGCCGGCATGGAGTGCTTCGTCGCCAAGGTCGACGTCGCCGAGCAGACGACACTGGATTTCGCGAGCGCGGCGGAGATCGAGCTCGCGCTCCGCGTGCTCGAGGCGGAAGGGGCGACCATCGAGATCTGCCAGGTTCGCAACGGCGCTAGGCTCGAGCACGGATCCGTGTTCGCGAAAGTCGGCGCCGACTTCGAGGTGTTCTTCCGACTGCTGGGGCCGAGGGAGGCTCGTGCGGTCGTCGAGGTGTTCCACCCGAGCAAGACCGCCGACGTGAAAGCGTGCAAGCTCGGCCGGCGCTACGACGTCACGCCCGTGCTCGGCGCTTCGCGACAAGCCGCCGCGGCACCCTCGAACGACACGACGACCCGAGCGTGGCTGTTGCAGATGCCTGATGACGGGGCGCGATTGATCTTCGAGCACCTCGCGCAGCACGGCATCCTGACCGAGGACGATGCAATGACGCTACTGGGCAGTGCGCGCGCGCTTCGTCGATTCGCTGCGCGCTTCGACGAGCTCGTTCTGCTGGCGCCGTTCACCGTTCGCATCCAGTCAGTATCGGGAATCAAACGCTACGTGCGAGAAGGAAACGAGTCATGAGCGCGCTGGGCAAACGCGACGTCGAGCACATCTTCGAGTCGCTCCGCAAAGGCGCGGTCCCGGAGCGAGGCCTCGACGCCTTCGCCGAGGGCATCGAGAAGCAACGGGGCGAGATCCACCGCCAGCTCGAGCTCGCCGCAGCCGGTGAGGGGAGCATCAAGTTCCTGCGCGGCGGGTACGGTTGCGGCAAGACGTTCATGGCCCGTCTCGCGCTGCTCGATGCACAGGCGCGTGGGTTCGCGACGAGCTTCGTCGTCGTCTCGGACAACGATCTGCAGTTCCATCGGTTCGACGAGGTCTACCGCAAGGTCGTCTCCGAGCTCGGGACATCGTCCTGCGCGCGCGGGGCACTGGGCGACATCTTGGACCGGTGGATCGGTCGCGTCGAGAACGCGCTCGTCGGCACGGGCGCCGATCCGGATGCCGCCGACTTCAGCGCGAAGGTCCGGCGCCGCATCGACGAGGATCTCGCCGCGATGACGGGAGGCCGCGCGCCGCAGGACTTCGTGCGGGTGGTACAGACGGTCTTCGATCTCAAGGAGAAGAACGAAGTCTCCGAGGCTGGAGCGTTGCTCTCGTGGCTCAGCGGCAGCGGCAACGTGTCCGCTGCGGCAAAGAAGGCCGCGGGGATCAAGGGCGACATCGGCAGTCGCGATGCGCTCGACTACCTCCGTGGTGTGCTCGAGATCGTGAGGGCCGCGGGGTACAAGGGGCTGGTCATCGTGATCGACGAGGCCGAGACGATCCTGCGCATGCGCAAGGATTCGCGGCACAAGTCGCTCAACGGTATCCGGCAGATCGCCGACGCCGCCGGGGCCTATCCCGGTCTCCTGTGGGTGTTCACGGGCACCCCGGACTTCTTCGACACGCGCCACGGCGTCGCCGGACTACCACCGTTGCACGATCGAATCCGCTTCCTCAGTCAAGGCAAGTTCGCCAGCCTCCGGCAGGCGCAGCTTCAGCTGACGACGTTCGACGCCGCGCGGCTACGCGCCGTAGCGTTGCGCCTCCGCGAGCTGTATCCCGCGAACGACCGTGCATCGTTGGAGGCACGGATCAGCACTGCATTCGTCGAGCGCGTGGTCGCGGAGGTCACCAAGGGGTTCAAGGGGGATGTCGGCATCGTCCCGCGCCAGTTCCTTCGCGAGTTCGTCACGCAGCTCGACTTGGTCGACGAAAACGCCGACTACGATCCGGCGACCGAGTACGGATTCAAGCTCGACACCGCCAGCCTTCGTCCCGAGGAGAAGCAGGCAGCCACCGGAGAGGTGCCCACGATCGATGGAGACGACTCGCCGGTTGCTGCCGAGGATGTCTGGTGAGTGTCGGCGCATGAAGAAGTCGCCCTCCAAGTCGTCCGCCAAGCCCGCCCCCAAGCGAGCGGTTGCGTCGCGGCGGCCCGCGACTCAAGTGGAGACCGCGGGCAAATTCGACGAGGTTCTGGCGCTGATCGATGCTGCACGCGGGCGCGCCTATCGAGCGATCAACACCGAGCTCATCGGTCTCTACTGGACGCTCGGGGCGTACATCAGCAAGAAGATCGCGAGCGCGGAGTGGGGAGACGGCGTGGTCGACGAGCTGGCGGCGACGATCGCACGACAGTATCCGGCGATGCGGGGCTACACGCGCAGGAACCTGTTTCGGATGCGCCAGTTCTTCGAGGCGTACGGGGAGAAGAAAAGAGTGTCACCGCTGGTGACACAATTGCCGTGGACGCACCACCTGATCATCCTCAGCCAGACGCGCGACGACGCTGAGCGCGAGTTCTACATGCTCGCGGCGATCGGCGGCAGGTGGACCAAGCGCGAGCTCGAACGGCAGATCCGAACGAAGGCGATCGCCCGCGAGGATGCCCGGCTGAAGAAAGTGTCACCAGCGGTGACACAACTTCACCCAGGCGCAGTGGACGAGTTCAAGAACGCCTACAGCCTCGAATTCCTCGGTCTCGACGGCGACCACTCCGAGGCCGACCTCCACGGCGCCCTGCTGCGCAACCTCGGCCGTAAGCCGCATGAACGGCCGTCGATCGGCGTGCTCTTGTGCGCGACGAAGGACGACGAGGTCGTCGAGTATGCGCTTGCCCGCACCTCCTCTCCGACGCTGGTTGCGGAGTATCAGACGATGCTCCCACCGAAGGCGATGCTGCGGAGGAAACTCCACGAGCTCTACTTCGAGCTCGCATCCGAACTGCCGGGGAACGAGGACGACGCATGAGCGTCTTCGCCCGATTCGCGCCGCGTCTGCAAGAGGCCATCGTCGCGCGGCTCGGCTGGTCGAGCCTGCGCCCCGTGCAGGAGCTCGCAGGCGAGGCCCTGCTCGCCGGTTGCAACGCCGTCATCCTCGCGCCCACCGCGGGCGGGAAGACCGAGGCGTCGATGTTTCCCACGCTCTCGGGACTCGTGAACGACCCGGCGCAGGGCGTCGGCGCGATCTATGTCGCGCCGATCAAGGCGTTGCTCAACAACCAGGCCGAACGACTCGGGCAGTACACCGAGATGGTCGGCTTGAGCCGCTTCGTGTGGCACGGCGACACGCCGACGAACGAGCGAACGACTTTCCTTCGCGAGCCGACCGAGCTGCTGATGACGACCCCGGAGTCGCTCGAGGTGATGCTCGTCTCGCGCCGCGTGAACGAGAAATCGCTGTTCGCGGATCTGCGCACGGTCGTGATCGACGAGGTGCACGCCGTCGCTGGTACCGACCGCGGCGCGCACCTGATGAGCGTCATCGAGCGTCTCGCGAAGCTATCGCGACACGATGTGCAGCGCGTCGGGCTCAGCGCGACCGTGGGCAATCCGGCGGCGATCTTGGAGTGGCTGCGCGGCTCGTCCGAGCGCGCCGGGCAGGTCGTGGATCCGCCGAAGAATCCGAGTCGGCGGCAGATCTCGATCGCCAAGCACGACGATCTCGCCGGCATCGCGCACGACGCCGCAAGCGTGGCGAAGGGCGTGAAGAGTCTGTTCTTCTGCCAGTCGCGCTCGACCACCGAGGCGGTTGCCGAGCACATGCGGCGTGCCGGTACAGAGGTGTTCGTCCACCACAGCGCGGTGTCCAAGGAGGAACGCTTGCTCGCGGAGGAGCGGTTCCACCGCGGCAGCGACGTGTGCATCGTCTGCACATCGACGCTCGAGCTCGGCATCGACGTCGGCGATCTCGACAAGGTCCTGCAGGCCGAGGCACCCGACAGTGTGAGTTCATTCCTGCAGCGGATGGGCAGGACCGGTCGGCGCGAGGGCAGGCCGACGAACACCACGTTCTTCTGCGAGAGCTCGGAAGCGGTCGTGCAGTCGATCGCGTTGGTCGAGCTAGCGAAGGCCGGATGGGTGGAGGACGTCGACGTTCTGACCCGATGCTGGCCGGTGTTGATCCACCAGTTGCTCGCGATGGCGCTCGCGCACGACGGCATCAACGCCGGTGACGCGTGGGAGCATCTGTCACGCGTGCCCGACTTTCGCGGGATCCACCGCGCCGAGTACGACCGACTCGTGCACTGGATGATCCGTGACCATTCGTTGGTGCTCACCTCCGGCCGGCTCGTGCTCGGGCCGAAGGCCGAGCGGAGATTCGGCCGTCGCAACTTCATGGAGCTGTTCGCGGTCTTCAGCAGCCCGCAGACGTACTCGGTGCAGCTGCAATCGGGACAACCGCTCGGCACGTTGAGCCAGGGCTTCGTCGACCGCTTGGTGGACGGCGTGAGCTGCTTTCTGCTGAGCGGTCGCGCGTGGGCGGTGAAGTTCATCCACCACGACGACCGTCGTGTCGTCGTCGAGTCCGCGCCGCGCGGACGCAACCCGACGTGGGGCGGCTTCATCCCGCAGTTTCTCGGGCGTGGGCTGTGCCAGAAGATCTTGGACGTACTGACGAGCGAGGAGGCCTATGCGTACTTGCGCCCGGAGGCAGCAGAAGCGCTGAGGGTGCAGCGCGAGGAGATCGGCGCCGCGGTGCTGCCCAAGATCGGCGGCATCGAGGTCGTCGCGGACGAGATCCGTTGGTGGACGTTCGCGGGAGGGCGCATCAACTCGACGTTGCGCTACGCGCTGCTCTCGATCGGTACCGGCTGGAAGGTCGTGCCGGACAACTACATGATCAAGCTGCGCGGCGACGGGCTGAGCAGGGCGCGGTTCAACGACATCCTCGACCAGCTGCGGGACATCGAGTTCTGGGAGAACGACGCGATGTGGCGCGAGGTCGCGGACTCGCTGCCGAACTACCGGTTGAGCAAGTTCCAGCCGATCATGCCGCCGTGGGTCGAGCGTGAGGTCGTCGCGACCTACCTGCTCGATGTCGCGGGCGCATGGGATTGGGTGTCGGGCGGCGCGGCTGGCCAGCTCGCGCGCGTGCCTGGCGGCGTCGGTGCGGTCAGCGACGACGACAGGCGACAGCTCGAGCAGTTGGAGAGGGTTGCGGCGGCCCCGATCTCGCGTGATGCGACTCGAGCGATCGTGTGGGTGCGCTCGGTCGCGGAGCTACGGGCGATGTGCGCGGCGCTCGGTGGCGAGCAGGTGATCGGCCTCGATGTCGAGACCACGCTCGCGTCGCGCACGCTGTGCTTGATGCAGGTGGCGGCGGGGCAGGCGACGTACCTGGTGGACGCGCTCGAGATCGACGACCTCGGCGAGCTTGCGGCGGTGCTCGGCGACACGGCGGTCACGAAGGTCATCCACAACGCGGCCTTCGAGCGCGAGGTACTGGGTCGATACGGCCTGGAGATCGACGGGGTGGTCGACACGTGCGAGCTCTCGCGGCGACGTCATCCGGAGCAGGGCGTGCGGCACGACCTGAAGTCGGTGTGCGAGCGGGAGCTCGGGGCCACGCTGCGGAAGGTCGAGCAGACGAGCGACTGGACGACGAGGCCGCTGAGCGAGGAGCAGGTGGCGTACGCGGCGTTGGACGCGGAGGTGGTGTTGCGAGTGCTCGCGGCGATGGGTGGGGTTCGATAGGGAAGCCTCGCGTCTGCCGGGCGCGACGCGTGACGACATGGCAAGCAACGACAAAGCCAAGCTCCTCGAAGAGCTCACCGAAGATCGCCTCCGGGATCTCGCATCCCGATGGCAAGTCGCGATCACCGATCGCCGCGTGCGCGGTCCCGGGATTGCGAAGCTCCTCGCCGGCAAGCGCAGCCTCTCCGTCGCGGACGTGGTCGAGGTCTCGATCGCGCGGGTCACGACGACGAAACCGAGTTCGCGCTCGGTGCCAAGGCCACCGCCGCGCTGGGCAAGATGGTCGGCCCCGGCTCGCTCGTGGATCTGTACGTCGAGCGCCGTCCCGATGGTTCCCTCGTCACGCTGCAGGCGCATCGACTGCTCGCGTTCGTCGCACTCGCGGCGTCGCAGAGCTCCGACATCGGTCTCGCGATGATCGAAGGCGGATACGCGCTCGTTTGGCCCCGCAACAAGCAGAGCCGCCGCTACGACCATCCGCGCATCGCCGAGTACCTCCGTGCCTGCAACGCAGCGTTCCAGCGCAGGCCGGGCCTGTGGGAGGCGGGGCTTGCTCGTCACTGCCCGGCGGTGCAGTCGGGCACAGTCGCGTGCGCGATGTCTGACTGCGAGCGAACGTGCTCGCCAGGATCGCGCGCAGAGGACGGGGGAGCTTGAGCCTATCCCGCCGCGATCACACGCGCGGCGAGCGACGAGCTACCGTTGTCCTTGCCCGTCAGCAAGAACTTCAACCTATCGCTCTCGGCCGCCACGCGGTGCAACACCACCCGAACTCCTCCGCGCTGATCCTCGCCTTCGCGACCCACCCCTGCGCCACACCCTGCCGCGCCCGTCTATCCGAAATCCGATGAGCTGCGCGGCACGATTCTGTCGCCGGATCCGCAGCGGCAGATCCTCGATCTCGCGTGGATCTCGAACGTCGTATCCGTCTCCTGCACACGCACGCGGTGCTCCCACTTGAGGAACGCCGCGAGGTCGCCCTCGGTGCCGCCTTCGTCCGCGACGCGCTCGACGAAGTTCTAGCCGGGTTCAGGTGCGGCGGAAAGGGTGTGACGGCGCCCTCGGATTTGGTCAGCGACGCTGTCCGAATCTTCCCAGCCTTCGATTGGGTGGGGGCGGGCAGGTCCATGCGTGAGCACCTACCGGAGTCCGACCAGGTTGCCAACAGCGGTGAGCCGACTGCTCGCTGTCCTCGCGGAACCACCGCGCGCGTGCGGCCCTTGGGGGCTCCCTGGAGGTGACTCGAGTGGGAGAATCGAGAGCGGGTTCGTGATCGACCTCGGGCGGGCTCGGTCGGGCGCGGCTGCGGCCACCAAAGGTGATTCCGCCGGGAGCGCGGCTCCGGGAGACCCTCGCGCTTGCCGAGCGGATGCGCGACGAACTCGCTGGCGGTCAGATCAACCGAGCCGGGCTCGCGCGGTTCCACGGGATCACGCGCGCTCGAGTGACCCAGCTGCTCGGGCTGCTGGCGCTGCAGCCCGAGGTGCTCGCCTGGCTGGGCCGAGCGCCTGCCGCGGCGTCCTGCGTGAGCGAACGGAGCCTGAGGCCGCTTCTCCGGCTCGACCAAACTGCGCAGGTGAGGGCGTTCCGGGACTTGTGCCCGGCGTTCGCTGCCGAACGCGCGCGCCAGATCGGCTGACCCGCACTGGTGCGTGAACGCGGCGTCTACCTCCTGCGGGCGCCGTGCGGCTTGAGCACCTTTGTCGGCCGGAGCTTCGCGCCATCGACGAGTCTCATGGTCACCACGCCATCGGCCGCGATCGTCCCGACCATGGGCCGAGCGAATCGGCGGAGCGCGGTGCGTATAGGAGCGAGCGCTCGCGTGAATGTCTCGGCCATCGTCTCGGCGCTCGCGTGGCCGCGGCCGAGGGCAAACAGGGCGACGCGCGCTGCAAGCACAGCATCGAGCTCGACGAGGTTCGTCGTGATGTGCACGTCCTTGGTCAGGACCACCCATCCCCGCTGGCCGACGTCCGCAAGCCAG
>Ga0209181_10008639_pt1 | contig 13620 bp, 11 predicted proteins | sample MAT05_FD_187208 | JGI IMG/M metagenome (GOLD analysis project Ga0209181, IMG submission 187208) | Freshwater microbial communities from Lake Fryxell liftoff mats and glacier meltwater in Antarctica - MAT-05 (SPAdes) (version 2) | ecosystem: Environmental > Aquatic > Freshwater > Ice > Liftoff... | reverse complement strand
CGCTCTGAGGTACGAAGGGCGTGGTGAATCGCTAGAGTCATTTGCCACACTTCCCACGCCCATCGCTAATCGCGCTAATCGCTTTGGGCGTGCCACACTTCCCACACAGTGGCCTGGTAGTCTTCTGTCTGCCGCTTGCCTTAGCTTGGCCATTCGGGAGCGGTTTCATCTGGGTTGTCCTACGTATTGCGTCGATTGCGATCGCGGCGCATGGGCTTCCATTGTGATCGTTTGTGGCCACCTGAGTCCCCTGCGCCTTCTACTCGAAACTTGGGTTGCGGCAAATCAGCGATCAGTGTTTGCAATGCTTCGGTTGTTAGGTCAGCGCGTTTCTTGCCAGTCCCGCGGAAAATGGGAAGCCCCTGTTCGATGGATAAAACTTCGCGGCGCGAGCGACCGTGTTCGTCCTCAGGCCAACGACCTTTCACTTCTTCCCATTCAAACACTCGACCCATGATGCCGCAAATATAGTCCCAATAGTCCCTTTGATCCGACTGCAGAAAGACCTGGCCGTCCGACTTTAGGCACCTGTGCATCAGCCCCAAGAAATCGGGCGTTAACATGCGGCGGCTGGATTGCATTCGATCGGCAAACGGCTGTGGATGGTAGATGTGAATCTCTTGGACCGATTCAGCGGGCAAATACGATTCGAGGAATCGCCAACCATCGCAAACCGCGAATCGAAGATTGGAAAGCCCGCGTTGGTTGCCTCGTCGTGTTCCGTATCGAATGACCGCCGGCAAAATATCGAAGGCCACGTGATCCCAGTCAGGTCGTCTGACGGCAGAGGAAATCGCAAAGCGACCGTTGCCACAACCGATATCGATTGCTATTGGTGCATCGCGACCGAAGATGGCTTTGAAATCGAGCGGAGAATTTTCCGGTAGCTTTTTGATTGCCGTTTGAACCCAACGTTCTTTCTCTAAAATGATGCCGGGGATTGGGATCCCCATTTCGTATTCGATATCGCCCGGGATTAGCTCGGTCGGTGCGGAGTTGTTTTCGTGCCGTTTGCTCATGACTCAGTTGCTTTGTAGTGTTGGCTGGTTTTGACGTAGTGTTCCCATCCATGCCGGATCATCTCGGCATCGACAGCATTGGTTTCGCGAACCACTTTGCCCGGAACGCCCATGACCAGTGAATTGGGTGGAATGACTTTTCCTTCAGGCACAAGAGCTCCAGCGGCGATGATCGAGCCCGTACCTATGACCGCACCATTGAGCACGACTGCGCGGATGCCGATCAAGCAATCGTTTTCGACGGTAGCACCGTGGAGGATCGCTCCATGTCCCACGGTGACTCGATCCCCAATCGTGCAGGGAAAACCAGGGTCGCCGTGCAAGCAACAGAGATCTTGAATGTTCGTTTGGGAGCCAATTTGGATCCCGATGCAGTCACCTCGGAGGACGGCCCCGAAGAGCACACACGACTCGGAGCCGATCGTGACCTTACCTCGCAGGGTTGCATTTTTCGCTATGAAGCAATCGTCGGCGATGAGTTCAGGCTGGAATTGGGTGTTCATGAAAGGTGATCATACCCGCCAACCGCCAATTGCTCCATTACGATTCCATTACGATGGGGACGAATCCAACGAAACAGGTTGGTTTGCAAAACAATGGGAGTGCGAGGCTCGTTGGCCATGGTGCGAAAGTCGTCAAGACTTTCGGTTATTGCCAAGCAGTCCGAAACTCTTGACGAGTTCCGCTACCCGAAAATTGAGCAGTGACTTCGCACTAGTTTTGCCCATTCAGAGCCTGGATCGACTCATCGAGAAACTCTTTTTGGTTATCATGGGGTTCTCAAACGGCCATCTAAGTGCCGATGGTTTGCCTTTCCCCCCTATTTCGATTTCCAGCCTTGCAGTAGAAAGCCAGCGATATGTCCAATAGTGATTCCAACAAAATGTGGTGGCACGGGCTTACTGGCTATCACTGGTTCGTCTTTTCGATGGCTTCCCTGGCTTGGTTATTTGATTGTTTGGACCAGCAGATTTTCTTGATCGCTCGCAACGATGCCTTGTCCAATCTGTTGCCCAAGGGGACAACGCCGGAAGTTATCAAGGAGTATGGTTTCACTGCGACCAGTATTTTTTTGATCGGCTGGGCAACCGGTGGGATGATCTTTGGCTCGGTTGGCGACCGCATTGGCCGAGCAAAGACGCTCACGTTGACGGTGTTCCTGTACTCCGTTTTCACGGGGTTATCCGCGTTTTCTACTGGCTGGATCGACTTTGCCGTCTATCGTTTTCTAACGGGTCTGGGGGTAGGCGGAGTGTTTGGATTGGCGGTTGCGCTGGTAGCTGACGGTTTGCCTTCGCGTGCTCGAACGGGTGCGTTGGGTACGTTGCAAGCCCTTTCGGCCATTGGCAATATTACTGCTGGATTGATTGGAATCGTATTGGGCTACATGGTCTCGACGAAACAGATCGACGCTTCGAGCAGTTGGAAATATATGTTTCTTGTGGGTGCCGTACCTGCATTTCTTTGCGTCTTTTTGCAAATGAAATTGAAAGAACCGGATGCTTGGGTGACTGCCCGAAGAGAGGGACGACTGACGGGCGTGAAGTTTGGGTCCTATGGCTCACTCTTCGGCGAACCGGAATGGCGACGGTCGGCATTGTTTGGCATGTTGCTTTGCATTGTTGGGGTCATCGGTGTTTGGGGAATCGGCTTCATGAGCCCAGAGTTAGTTAAAGACGTTATCTCTCGCAATTTGCGAGACCAAGGCATCGACGAGGCCGCGATTCCGGGAATGACCAAGAGTTGGGTTTCGTTCAACATGATCTGTCAGAACATCGGCTCCTTTTTTGGAATGCTTAGTTTCACTTACCTGGCGCAAGTGATCGGTCGCAAAAAAACCTTTGCAATTGGATTCGTGGCAGCCATGTTGGCGACGATCGGGTACTTTCAGTATTTCAACGGCGTGAATGACATTTGGATGAGTTCAGTCATGGGCTTTTGTCAGTTGGCACTCTTCGCTGGGTTTGCAATTTATTTGCCCGAGTTATTTCCGCTGCGACTGAGAAGCACTGGCACCAGTTTTTGTTACAACGTCGGACGATTTGTGGCGGCAGCAGGAATATTCGGATTGGGAAAATTCCAAACTTTCCTTGCACAGCGAGCCAACGGAGTCACCGAAAAAATCGATTCATTCCGGGATACTTGCAGTTATATGAGTGTGATCTTTTTGTTAGGTTTGGTAGCTATCTATTTCTTGCCAGAAACAAAGGGCAGAGAGATGCCGAAGTAACCTAGGTCCGCCGACCGACGGTCAGCGTACGTTCCGACCTCGCTAGTGCTTCTCCGATGCTAAATTGGGGGTAGCGGAACTCGCCAAGAGTTTCGGTGGTTTAGACGAATCCACTGGGATTTACCTCTTGAAGTCGCCGAAAGCCTACGCGGCTTCCGCTACGCAAAAACCCCAACTCTTAAGCTGGTTAGAGCACTAGACAACTTGTTTATCCATGCCGCGTTAGAGATGGAGGACATCCGTCGCGGAGCGACGGATCTACGTTAACGCTTCTCGCCAGCCTTCTCGCTCTCTGCCGGTTTGCTGGCTGGCCTATCTAGAAAGACTCTCGGTTTCAGGTTGGCAGGTGTCTGCTTGGCAATCTCACGCAGCATCACCTCGATGGCAAGTTGGGTCTCTTCCGGGGCACTAATCACCAGCATAGACCCAACGGTAACCATCGAGCTTGTTCCACCGGCGTTCTGCCATTGGTCTGGGGACACCATCATCTCGATCGAGGTCATCAGTTCTGAGGTAAGACCATTGTCGGGGAATAGGTAGCTTAGATCGTAATATCGAATTTGATTCGCAGATGTCTTTTTCGAGGTAATAAAGATCGCTTCGCGCTCAATCAAGTAAGTTAGCTGGAGCGGCTCTAGGACTTGCATTAACACATCGCGGACCTTGGCGTCCTTTCGTTCAAGCGTGATGGGCTCGTCCGGTGTAAAGTTTTCATCCTCCAAGGCTTTGTCATCGATAAAAATCGGGATGCCCATCGTCTTACTGATGAACGCCATAACACCCGAAAGCGGTGTTCCATTGAAATCAACTTCCATGCGCTCTTTGAGCGTCCTTCGAATATCGTCCTCTCGTTCTTTTGCGTCCGCACCACCCTCAAGCCAAGATGGAACGGGTGCTGTCGGCTTTTCCCATTTGATGACCAATTCCTTGGGCGCATTGACGCCCCCCGGCATTCCTCCCATACCGCCACCTCCTACCCATCCCATACCTCCACCGCCCATACCTCCCATACCCTGCGCCAGGACGAAACTTCCTGAATCCTGCGGCAAGGGAGTTCCCGGCGTCAAAGCCAAGCTCCCATTGGAAGCCCTTGATTCCAAGGAACCTTGTTGGTTTGCCAACGCGGCCACGAAACCGATGGTCCCAATTGCACAAAGCACCAGGACGCCACCTGCCACACCCAGCATGGAACGAGATAGAATATTCACGACGACTTCTCCTTGAATGAGTTTGAAGAGTTGAGTACTGACAGAATCTGTATCTTGAACCTAACGAAGCCGACGGTTGAGCCGGCTCCGATAGTTCTGTATTGAAGGCGGTCTGATCCATGGGTGATTCTCGTTGAAAAGTCGGGCCGCGAGCGTGAGGCTCTTACTTAGTGTCCAGTTTAAGCCGATCCAGGCGCGAAAAACGAGATTTTCAATAAAAAAGTCTCGCGTGGTAGATTGCGATTTCGCTGCTAAGGCGAGGGGCAGTTTGAATTCTACCTACAAACTGGGTGGCACGCTCTGAGGTACGAAGGGCGTGGTGAATCGCTAGGGTCATTTGCCACACTTCCCACGCCCATCGCTAATCGCGCTAATCGCTTTGGGCGTGCCACACGGTGGCCTGGCCTGGTAGTCTTATGTCTGCCGCTCGCCTAATGCGGACATTTGTAGACGAGCGAGGCCCTTCGCTCGTTGAATGCAAAACCTGAGCGAGGGCCTCGCTCAGCCACAAAAACCAACCATGCGGTGCGTCTCCAGAGCTATAATCTGGCCAACCATGTGTGTACGCCTAAAGCCGTTGAGGCCAACTGCAACTACAATGCAATAGATGGATATGGCCAAGCGCTTCGACACCAAAGGGAAGTGGTTGCCACGCGTCCTTAGTTTAAACCATCTATTTGAAATGGAGCAGTATGAAAATTGCTGAGCAAGCGCAGGAAGCGCTGTCCAACGGATTTGCAGCGATTGTGGAACAATTCAAGTTGCCGTTGCAGTTTCCGCCTGATGTCGTAGCTGCCGCCGACGGTGCAACCAGGGTTTTGGGTTCGGAAAAACCTGAATGGCTTTCTCAGCGTCGCGATGCGATGCACATCCCATTGGTAACGCTCGATCCCGCCTCGTCGACCGACTTGGATCAAGCGTTTGCGATTGAACAAGATGGCGATGAACTTGTACTTCAATACGCTCTTGCGGATGTAAGCGCTTTTGTAACGCGTGGCGGTGCGATCGAAAAAGAGGCATGGCAACGAGGCGTAACCCTTTACGGGCTCGCTGAAAAGATCCCTTTGTACCCCAAGGTCATTTCGCAGTCGGCTGCCAGTCTACTACCCGATGGACCTCGTCCTGCTGTTCTCGTTGTCGTTTCGATTCGTCTTGACGGAAAGGTTAAGCTTCGGAGCGTGGATCGAGTGGTTTGCGCCAGTCGAGCGAAACTCGCCTACGACCAAGTGGATCTGAAAACGATCCCGAACGTCGAGGATTTTGCCAATCGCATGTGGGCAAATGAAGTTGCCCGCGGCGCAATGAGGGTTGAATTCCCACAACAAGAAGTCATCGTCGACGAATCCGCGCCAGGTGGTGTAAGACTCGTCCTTCGCGCCCGAGTTTTTTCAGAGTGGGTCAATTCCACTCTTTCGCTGGCGGTCAATATAGCGATCGGCTCGCTTTTTCAGGAAGCTCGAACTGGCTTGTTTCGGGTCATGGACGAGCCTGAACCACGCGCACTCGAATCGTTGCGTCGGACTGCGCATGCGCTCGGGATTGCCTGGGGGGCGAATGAGTCCTTGCGAGAACTTCAGCGTCGTATGGATCCTCAGAACTTCAGTCATCAACGCTTTCTGCTCGACGCACGAAGGGCGGGTGGACGCGCCCGATACGCCCTGTACGATAGCGAAAAACTGCCATGGCATTCGGCCATCGCTGCGACCTATGCCCATGCGACGGCACCCATGCGTCGACTCGCCGATCGGTACGTACTCGACCTTGCTTACTTGCTTGCCAATAGCCTTATTGTACCGAAGTCGTTGACCGACCAAATGGCTGGACTACCGGCGGTCATGGAACGATACGAAGGACGAGCATCAAACGTCGACCGTGCGGTCATCGATCTGTTGGAGGCCGTCTCGCTCCAACATCGAGTCGGCGAAATACTCGAGGCTGAAGTCGTAGATGCGGTAAACGGAATCGTGCAGACGCATGATTCCGCCATCCGTGCCAGAGCCACGCGACTGCCGAAAATGGAAAACGGTGCAATGGTGAGAGTCCGAATCGATGTCGCCGACCCATCCACCAGGAGTGTACGGTTGACCGCTTTGAGTTGATTGCATTAAACCGCTGCGAGTTTTCCACTTTGCATATCGCTGTCCAGCGTATCACCTGCGATCCAACCGCTCATCATTACCATCGGCATGCCTGGCCCCGGATGGGCTGCACCGCCAGCTAGATAAAGTCCTTTGAGATCGCGAGAGCGATTGGCTGGCTTGAACGCCCCGAGGAACCGACCGTGGCTGGCGAGTCCGTAGATAGCTCCGTTCAAAACCCGGTATCGCTTATGAATGCCTTCTGGTGTCAACGAATTCTCTGATACGATTCGGTCACGAATGCCTTTCAAGCCGGCTGTGTTTTCCAATTTGTCCAAGATCACTTCGCGGTAAGCTGGCAACATCTTCGACCAGTCGTGGTCTGGCCTCAAATAGGGCGTATGCACCAAGATGTAAAGCGCCTCGCCGCCTGGTGGTGCAACCTGTGGTTCCGTGGAAGCCGGAGCGCAAACGTATGCCGTAGGATCGGGAGCTGGTTTGCCCTGTTTGTAGATGTAATCAAACTCTTCGTGCGGATCTTTGGAGAATACGAAGTTGTGATGCAAGAGATGTTCGTAGCGTTCCTTCAATCCAAGATAGAGAACAACGCCGGAGCAGGCTGGTTCGTAACTTCGTCTCTTCTCAAACTTCTTGTCGGTCGCTGACCCCTTCATCAATTCGCGGTGGGTGCGAACGGCATCGCAATTCGATACGACAGCATCAAATTCATAATTCTCTCCAGTCGTCGTGGTAACACCACGCACGGACGCACCATCGGAATCGATCGATGCAACGTCGACTTGCGTTTTGATTTCTACGCCCAATTCACGAGCCAATTTCGATAGGGCTTCCGGCACCGAACGGGTACCGCCGATCGGATACCAAACGCCCTCTTCGGTCTGCATGTGCGCAATGCCGCACAAAACTGCTGGCGACGCTTCGGGTGAGGAACCCACGTACTGAGTGAAGTGGTCGATCATTTGGGCGGCTCTGGCGTCTGGAACGCACGAACGTACCAAACCCGCAACCGTACGACCCATGCGCAGGCTCATCACATCTTTCAAAACCGTAGCTGAGAAAGCACCACCCACCTCCATGGTGTCGGAGATTCCACCGACGCTTCTCCAGAAGAAGAATTTGTCGGATACTTCATGCAGCCGCTTCGAGATCTGCATGAACCGCTCGTAACCCTGACCAACGTTGGGGTTTGGCGAAAACCTTTCCAAGTTCGCTTTCATCTTGGCGAGGTCGGGGACGAGATCTAGAACTCCACCGTCATCAAAGAAACAACGCCATTGGGGATCCAACGCGACCAAATCCATGTAGTCTTCCAGTTTGCGATTGGCCTCGCGAAAGATACGTTGAAGGACCGACGGCAAGGTCAGAATCGTCGGCCCCATGTCGAACCGAAAACCGTCCTGGTGAAGCACGGCTGCTTTGCCGCCAACCCATTCGTTTTTCTCCAGCAGCGTCACTTTGTGGCCTCGCGAAGCGAGCGTGCACGCAGCGGCCAGACCGGCAAGGCCTCCGCCAATCACTCCAACATTCAAGACTCTCGAGGACCGCTCTATCATGAAATTCTCAATTCTATTTTTGATTTAGGGGTGTTTTTGGTTCGCGGCCTAGGCATTTCGATGGCTTTTGGCCGATGATTTTCGCTGGGACATGGCTGCTTTTACCGTTTGCAATAGACCTTGCAATCTGGTTTTTAGGCGACTGTGATGGCTGAATTGTAGCAAGCCGTCTAGTAATTCTTCATCGGCAGGTTCGGGCAGCTTCGCATGCGGCAACCAGGCCCCCAATCGGGTCGAAACGACCTTGGGAAAAGTCATCTCCAAGAGACCTTCGTTGCCACGCGTTACCCCAAAACCGCTTTCGCCGCGACCGCCGAAAGGCAGTCTCGGGTCGGCCGTTGGCAGGATGATGTCGTTGATGGTGATGAATCCAGCAGTGACGAACCGAACGATACGCAGCGCGTCCTCGATGGGGCCAAAGATTGAGGCAGTCAGCGCATAGGGGCAGCGAGAATCGGCTCGCAGGGCGTCCGACCAGTCCTCCACGGGAATGATCAAGGCGAGGGGGGCAAAGAGGTCTGCAGCACACAACTGCATCTCAGCGGTAACGTCCGTTAGCACGAAATGACCGCAAACCAACGGTTTCGAAGGTTCGTTGGCGATCGCAATCTCGCTGCGCCGAGGCTCACCCGAAAAAACGCGAGCTCCCTTTCGGATGGCGTCCTCGATACCGTCCCATAACTGTTGGTAGGTTTGCGGTGAGAGCTTGGTTGTCCAGGTTTTCTGACGAGGATCTTCAAGCCGTTGCTGCAACAATCGATGAAACACCTCAGCCGATTTTTTAGGCACAAAAACTCGCCGTGGGGCCATGCATGTCGCTCCCCCGTTGAGCCGGAGACCGAACACCAATAGGTCGCAAACGCGGTGCATGTCAGCTCCCGGAAGCACATACATGGCATCGCAGCCGCTCAGCTCCATCACCGATGGAGTAAGGGTTTCGGCCAACGAATGCAACACTTTTCTGCCGGATCGACTACTGCCTGTCATAATGACTTTGTCGACACCAATCTCGATAGCTTGTTGAGCCGATTCGACAGAGCTATCTAGCAATACGATGAGTTCGGCCGGAACCCCGGCTCGGATCAATAGACTGACCAGCAGATAGGACACCTGGTCGCAGCCGGGTGCAGGTTTCAAGACAACGGCGTTCCCTGCGGCCAAGGCATGCAGGATTTGCACCCCTGGCAAGAACAACGGGTAGTTCCACGTGCCGATGATCATCACAAGTCCGAATGGCACACGATGAACGGTAGACCGAAGTCGGCCAAGCCAAAGAGGAGACCCGCCACCGTCAAGGTATCTCGGTGCCAAAATGCGTTTGGCCCTCTTGTTGAGCCACTTGGCAGCGTCGGCCAGCGGCATCAGTTCGGATGTTATCGTTTCGCGAAAATCCTGACGCGATTCGGATTCAATAGCATTAGAGATTAGGTGACGTGACTCAACGAGTAGAGACCTAAGCTTTGACAGGACCGCGGTCCTGTCCGAAATATTGCACTGGCTCCAAGCAAGTTGTGCTTGATAGGCCCTGGCAAAATCCGCCTCCATCTTCTGACGCGTGTTGGAAGAGTCGGCTAGAGTTGCATTGGAAAGGACGGACATATTCATGTTGCATGCCCCTGGCCTAACACCAGGGGTTTTGACCAACTATGCTAGAGAAATGGTAAATATCCCCCGTATTAAACTCGAGTTAAACTCAGGGGCATTCGCATGCCCTCGGCTTTACGCCGAGGGTTCTGACCATCTGCTCTAGAATAGACTCAAAAGCCACCGGGTTGACCAGCCTTCACACCGGCGGCAATGGCTTTCATTACGCCATCTTCCAGGGATAAGCGAACGATAATGCCACGCTCCATCGACTGGCTTTCGACGAGAATACGGTCATTTCCGGCGACTGCTGCATTTAGCATGGCTTCGGAAATCGGAGTCGCCTCAATTCTCTGAATGTAATTCAGCAATTGAGAAAGGACCAAACGCATCTTGAGCATTTCGGCGGGAGCAGTCGGCTTGGCCAAAGATCGATCGATCGCGCTCTTGACGCTGGCATCGCAGTTCTTTCCAACCGCGATGTGTACCGCCTTGGGGCCGGTCGCAATCGCCATCGTTACAGAGCTACCAAACACTTTTTTCGCAGCTTCTGCGGCATCCGGTGGCAGAGGAATCGACGCGGAGTGTAGGTTGAAGCCAGCATGCTTCCCCGTGTTGATTTTGAGTTGAACTGGCACGTTTTCCTTAACCAATTCCGCGGAAATTTCACGGGCAAGAGATTCGATCTTGGACCCATCGGCTACCGAAACACTCGCAACGATGTTCAAATCGCTTTCAACACTGATATCAAAAGCAGCTTCCATTTTTCCAAGCTTGGCACTCTCTATCAAAATATCAACCGCTTTTTCGATCAGCTCTTTTGCTTTCGCTGCCGATTCAGGGTTCTTGGCGCCTTCGTCAATAGACTTGAAAGCGGTTTTGAGCGATACATCCAGAGTCTTTTCCAGTTGAGCAATTTCTTCTGGTGCGACCAGTTGGAAGGTTTGCAAAGCCATCATCGAAGCGTCCTGAGGAACACCTCCGACAGCGGTTTTGCTGGCCTTCAATTTTTCCATTTGCTTGGCGTACTTGGAATCGGCTACGAATTGGGATCCGAAGTCCAAAATGGTACGCTTTTCTTGCTTGTTGATCGCCAAGCCAATGACCATCTTTTCCGTTCCTTCGATACCTTCTTGCATCTGAGCGATCATTTGTTCGGAAGTCGCGCGAGCCGATTCCGCATCCTCTGCGTCGAGGTTAGCGCTTTGCGCCGCCATTCCTTGCTCCATTCCCGTTTGCATTTGTCCGACGATGAAATCGATGACCTCTTCCGGAATGTTTTGCGGATTGACTTGAATGCGAACGTCGTACTTTTGGATCATCTTGACGAGGACATCACCCATGTTTGCGGCGACGTCTTTCAGTGCATCTTCCGACTGGGCGACATAAAGCCATTTGCCAACCTTTTTGGCGTAAATCGTATTCCCGATACTAAATTCATAGAGTCCATCACCCAAATCGGTTGGCTCACCGGCCACGGCGCTTAGCTGGTCGAAGAATTGCTCTAAGTCGTCGATAGGCAAACAGCCGATGGGTGCAGGTTGGCCATTCTCGTCGATATTGACAAAAACACCGAATGGGCGTGTCCTATCCAGACCGCCTGCGAACTGATTTAAAGTGGTGCTAACAATTCCAGCCCCGGCGCCCGCTCCCACCATGCGTGCAACATGCTGAATATTGGGCAGGAGGGAATCAATCGCGTTAATCGCAACAACTACGACGGCACCGTCTTCGGATTTCTCGGCAACCTCGGTGGCTGCTTTCGGTGTGGTACTCTTGCCTTGAGCGTGGCATTGGTCTGAGGAATGCAATGTCGCCAACCCAAGGGTGGCAGTACATACTGCTGCGGATAACCATCTAAATTTCATGAACAAGACTCCATTGACTCGGATTTAACTGACTCGGAATTGACTGACTTTGGGCTAGAACATTTCGCGGCAAACCACCCAACCTTGGAATAAATTAACGGATTGCGGACGAATTAGCAGCTAATTGTAGACGATCTTAAGCAGACCGCAGATAGGAGTTTTCAAGCAACCGTCGTAAAACAACGCTCTGGGCGTGCTTCAAGAGGTAAAACCCAGTGGATTCGTCCTAACCACCGAAACTCTTGGCGAGTTCCGCTACCCCCAAATTTAGCATGGAAGAAACTCTAGCCGGGATTCCGACTATCGCTCTCGAAAAACAATTCGACCCTTGGTGAGGTCATACGGCGATAGCTCAACGCGAACTTTGTCACCAGGCACGATACGAATGAAGTTCTTCCGCATTTTTCCCGCAACGTGAGCCAATACCTCAGACCCCGTCTCCAATTGGACTCGAAATCGTGTATTGGCTAGGGCTTGCGTTACCGTTCCTTCAACCTCAAATGCTTCTTCTTTTTTGGCCATAAAGTTTGGTTCAGTGATTCCTTCAAGCATCTTCAACGTGAAATATCGACCTACAAAGCTAGGGAATCCTGCTCCGCACCTCTTTTCTAAGCACTATTTATAGGCTAGGCAAGGCGGAATCGTCCACTGCCAAAGTGCTAGAATCGATCGCTTTTCTATGATAATTGATTCGAATTGCGACTCGGTACGCTCGTTTTGCATTCCCGCACATGCGTGCCTGCGATGTCTTCCTTACCTGCGTTTTTCGACTATTCTCACTGACTGCTCAAAAAATCCGCCGAACTTGTTTGCTAGCCGCTCCTCCACTTAATGACAACACCGCTCCATAGCTCCTACGTCTATTTTTCGTGTCAACACGGTGCGGAAGCGACTATCAAAGCCCAACTTTGTGAACCCGAGGGCCCCTATCGCTTGGCCTATTCTCAAAAGGGTTTCGTGACCCTCAAATCCGATCTGGACACGCCTGCGTGGTCGCGGGCACTACCACAGTCCCCTCTCATTCGCGCCTGCGGCCACGCCTTGGACAAATTCAACGGTGACAATTCCACAGAACTTATTGAGCAGATCCTCCGTAAATATTTGGCCGCCGATTGGGAATGCTTGCACATTTGGCAACGAGACGTGGCGCAACCCGGTTGGAACGGATTCGAACCAGGACGATCCCTGTTGGCCGACTCAATCGCAGATCAGTTTAGAAAGACCCTTTCTGAACGCAACGATCCTAGATCCCAATCGGTCAATACGATCGCAAGTATTGGGACCAAACTTCTAGAAGTCATCCTCTTGGAACCTAACAAATGGTGGGTTGCGGCCAAACCAGTCCAAACCGAGGCCGACGGCTGGCCAGGCGGTGTCTATGCCGTTGCGATCCCCGAAAACATGATCAGCCGGGCATACCTGAAAATTGCCGAAGCGATTCCGTGGAGTCGTTTGCCTTTTCGAGCAGGGGACCGAGTTGTCGAAATCGGTTCGTCGCCTGGTGGAGCTTGTCAAAGACTCCTGGACCTGGGGGCTCAAGTCGTTGGTATCGACCCGGCCGACATGGACGAAGCCATCGCTGGCAATCCTCGCTTTGAACACTGGCGATCCAAGTCCCAGCAAGTCAAACGAAGACTCTTCAAGACCTTTCGCTACTTGATCTGCGATGCCAATGTAGCTCCAAACTACACTCTCGAAACGGTGGAAGCGATCGTGACCTACCCAACCTCCAAATTCAAAGGGTTAATTCTGACGATCAAATTATCGACTTGGGAACATGCCAAGGAGATCCCGCAACACATCGAACGGGTCAAGTCCTGGGGTTTCGATCGAGTCGAGGCTAGGCAGCTTGCTCACAACCGTCGTGAGTACTGCCTCGTTGCAGAACGAACCGCAGAATACCCGTAGCGGAATTCGTGCGACTCCCGACTTAGGCGAGGGGCAGTTTGAAATCTACCTATAAACTGGGTGGCACGCTCTGAGGTACGTGTGGCACGCTCTGAGGTACGTGTGGCACGCTCTGAGGTACGTGTGGCACGCTCTGAGGTACGTGTGGCAC
>Ga0209181_10008636_pt1 | contig 13623 bp, 11 predicted proteins | sample MAT05_FD_187208 | JGI IMG/M metagenome (GOLD analysis project Ga0209181, IMG submission 187208) | Freshwater microbial communities from Lake Fryxell liftoff mats and glacier meltwater in Antarctica - MAT-05 (SPAdes) (version 2) | ecosystem: Environmental > Aquatic > Freshwater > Ice > Liftoff... | reverse complement strand
TGGTTCATCTGAATCAGAATAGTACAAATCTATAGCGTTGACATCCAATTTGCTGTAGGAGATTTGAATTGGGACGCTAGCAGGTTGAGCCATGAGCCGGGGCGCGATCGCCAAACTAGGCGCAGTCAGCAACCCAATGCAAACGACTGGTGATCTGAGGAGATTAAGCATCGGAAGAACCCTTTCCGTGGACGATGGCAACTAGCTTAACGTTGGTTTAAGAAAAAATCGGCTCATTTGTGACAAGAGTTTGCGTTTTTTCTATTCTCCAACGCCTGTCACAAACCGATACAATTAAAGGCTGTTCTACTAGCGCGATCGCTTAGGTGAGTTATGCTTCAAGCCGGGATTGTTGGGTTGCCAAACGTTGGAAAATCCACTCTATTTAATGCCCTGGTTGCCAATGCCAAGGCGCAAGCTGCCAACTTTCCGTTTTGCACGATCGAACCCAACGTGGGCATCGTCGCAGTGCCCGATGAACGCCTAACCATCCTGGCAAAAATCGCTGCCTCTGCCGAGATTATCCCCACGCGGGTCGAGTTCGTCGATATTGCCGGACTGGTCAAAGGTGCCAGCAAGGGTGAAGGATTGGGCAATCAGTTTTTGGCGAATATTCGCGAAGTGGACGCGATCGCCCATGTGGTGCGCTGCTTTGAAGACGATGACATCATTCACGTTTCCGGTTCTATCGATCCGATCCGCGATATCGAAATCATTAACCTGGAACTGGCGCTAGCAGATTTGGGGCAGATTGAAAAAAGGCTCGATCGCGCCAAAAAACAAGCTCGTGGCAACAAAGAACTCCAGATTGAAGTGGATGCCCTAGAAAAGTTAATGCCCGTGCTAAACGATGGCAAACCTGCTCGTCAAGTCAGCCTTACCGAAGAAGAAGCGATCGCCGTCAAAGCGTTAGGATTGCTCACCCAAAAGCCTGTGATCTACGCTGCCAATGTCTCGGAAGATGACCTGGCAACGGGCAACGCTTGGGTCGAACAGGTAAAAGAACTCGCTGCCAAAGAAAATGCTCAAGTCGTGATCGTGTCCGCTCAGGTGGAATCGGAATTGGTGGAACTGCCAGAAGACGAGCGCGCCGATTTTCTAGAATCCTTGGGAGTACAAGAAGGTGGACTGAAATCTCTGATTCGCGCCACCTATGACCTGCTGGGTCTTCGCACCTACTTCACCGTGGGACCCAAAGAAACTCGTGCCTGGACTATTAGCGCGGGTATGGTTGCGCCCCAAGCCGCTGGCGTGATCCACACCGATTTTGAACGCTGCTTCATCCGCGCTGAAACCGTTGCCTACGATGATCTGGTGGCTGCGGGTTCTAAGCCAGCGGCGAAGGAAAAAGGATTGGTTCGCAGTGAGGGGAAAGAATACATTGTCAAAGAAGGCGATGTCATCCTGTTTCACACCAGCGCTTAGAAAGGCGATCGCGCTTCAGCAATTCACCAGTATTCTCATCTTGGTTTCAATTATTCGGTTCTCTGGATTGTTCGCACAAGTCTCCACTTATTGCGTTGGGATATGCCATCAATCTAATCAACGCCCTGACTGGCAAGGGGAGTGGGCAACCCATCCAGGCTAACAGAATTTTTTTGCTGGCGATAGTCTTGCAACCCGGCTTCCCCCTTTTTCGTTGCCCAGTCTAGTAGCAGCGATCGCTGATCTTGAAGTTCATACAGCGGTACGCCGAAGCCACAAGACGTTTGCACCTGGTCAACCTCCGCCACAATAATTTGACGCGCTCCGGGCAGAGGAGAAAACAGCGAGTAAAGTGCCTGCCAATCTTGGTTGTGGGGCAAAACTACACGTCCTTGACCATAGAGCCGCAAAATCAGGGGCGGCTCCTGAAAAGCGCAAAACATCAGCGTGATTCGTCCGTTTTCGAGCAGGTGCGCTGATGTTTCGTTGCCGCTACCGGTCAAATCGAGATAGGCAACTCGATTCGATGACAAGATCCGAAAACTATCTAATCCTTTAGGCGATAGGTTGATATGTCCAGCGTCACTGAGCGGAGCCGTTGCCACAAAAAACAGGTTTTGCTGACGGATAAAGTCTTGCAACTCATCGGAAATGCGATCGTATACTTTTGCCATAGTTGTTCAAGGTTTGAGAGCAGGTGTGAAGTATGAGATTCAGGTTTCGGGTTTCAGGTTTCGGGTGGCTTCAATCTGAAACCTAACACCTGAAACTGCCTCCATGACTTTTATCCTATCCAACTGGGTATCTTCATCCTGATCGCGCTGGTACTTTGTTCCATGCTAAATCAGCACTATTGATTGCAGTTAGTTTAAGCAATCGTGAACTCGCTCAGGAACTCTACATTTCCGAACGAACTGTTAGAACAATATTACAAGTATAGGACTTACGCACCTGCCCCCTAAATCCCCCAATACTGGGGGACTTTGATCTCTAGCTCCCCCAGTATTGGGGGTTGGGGGGCAAATTTCGGTTGATTTGCGTAAGTCCTGAAGTATTCTCAATCGGCTTCACTTGGGCGATCGCATCCAAGTAGCCCTATTCGCCAGTCTTTTCATAGAAGCTCTCAGAGGTAGCAGTTCGCTCAGCTCAACCGCTGAAGCTTAACGCGATCGCGCTTGAGAAGATTTTTTCCAGTCTCCAAAAAGGCTTATTTGCCAGACGAAATCGCTGCGACAACCACAAAACCTGTAGCTGAACCTCTGGCACAGAAAGATTCTAGAGAGTAGAGAGAGGGTTTGAGACAAACCAAATTCAAGCAATCCAATTTGGTTTCAGCCTTGTATATCAAGTGAATCCTCGAACAGGTAGCGAGTTTTACAGTTGGTCGCCCTCCAACTCTGAAACCGCAGGGCGTGCCTGCCACCAAGGTTCAGTCTTCATCAGTCATCACTAATCATTCTCAAGGCACAATCATGCAAACTCAACTGACCATTGAAATCGAAAATCTATCCCCGACAAACGGTACGCTGCTGACTCCAGTTTGGTTTGGGTTTCATAATGGCACATTTGATACCTACGATCGCGGTCGCCCCGCTTCCCCCGGACTAGAGAGCATTGCCGAAGATGGCGCGGTTGATCTGATTAGCCGCGAGTTTAATCTAGCGGGGTTTGGCACGGTACAAGGTGCGGTTCTGGGTCTAGCAGGCACTCCAGGACCGATTGATGCAGGCGAAACGGGAAGCTTTACCGTCACCGTAGACTGGAGCGATCCGACCAGTCGCTACTTTAGCTATGCTTCTATGATCATTCCCAGCAATGATTTCTTCATCTCTAACGGCAACGAACGAGCACACCAGATCTTTGATGACCAAGGCAATTTTCTGGGAGCCGACTTCACAGTTCTGGGTAGCCAGGTGTTAGATGCTGGCAGCGAAGTCAATGATGAGATTCCAGCAAATACCGCCTTCTTTGGACAGCAAGCTCCCAATACGGGTGTGACCGAAAATGGCGTAGTTCGGTTGGCAACCGGGTTTGTTCCGGGTGGTCCCATTCTCAGTACTGCCCAATTTGCCAACGCTGACTTTACCGCGCCCAACTATCAAATCGCCCGCTTCCGCATCTTCAACACCATTAATGGCGATGATGCCAGAGATAACCTGACCGGAACCGATCGCGACGATTTGATCAACGGCAATGGGGGCAACGATCGCCTGTATGGTGGACTCGGCAACGATAAGTTGTTGGGTGGCTTGGGGAATGACTTGCTCGAAGGCGGCAGCGGCAATGATTATTTGTATGGCAACGAGGGCAACGATCGCTTGCGGGGCGGTGCTGGAGACGATTACCTCTCCGGTGGTATCGGATTCAACACACTGACAGGCGGCGCTGGCAGCGACACCTTTGCCCTGTCCACGGGCACAGGCTTCGACACAATCACCGATTTTGGTGAACAGGATCGCATCAGCTTGCCCAGTGGTTTGCGATTTCAGGATCTAACCCTGACCTCATTGGGTCGTAACACCCTGGTTAGTTTTGGAAGTGACGAACTGGTCACATTGCGAAATGTAAATATCGCTCGAATCACGGATTCTGTCTTTGTCTAAGCAAACTGAATGGATCACTCATAGAGGTTTGTAAGAAAGGCATCTTGCGTTACTCTCAGGCAAGATGCTTTAAATCCATTTTGGTTCTGGCTTTGTATATCAAATGAACCCTAATTGATGAGGTTAAACAATGAACCGTTCTCTTAAGTCATTCCTATTCCTGAGTCTGGGTGTTAGCAGCGTGATTGCTGCTTCTGGTTTAACAACCTTGGTGAATGCCAAGCCAGAATTGAGTGCTGCCCAACCAGTGCGGATTGCAGGCGCAATGGCAAAACCGCTGGCTCAACAACTGCAAGGAAAACCTGTGGTTGTAGATATTTACGCGAGTTGGTGCCCAGGATGTAAAAATATTGCGCCTACCTTATCCAGCTTGAAGCAGAAATATCAGGGTAAAGCGAACTTTGTTGTGTTGGATGTCACAGATCGCGGCACTACACAAATGGCTGAGGCAAAAGCGAAACAATTGGGGCTGAGTGAGTTCTTGATGGCAAATAAAACCCAAACGTCGATGGTTGCCATCATTGATCCTGCTACGGGCAAAGTGTTGAAGCAGTTCCGCAACAATCCCAATCAGGGAGATTATGTGGCAGTTCTCGATCCTGCGATCGCTCAAATGAAGAAGTAGACGACTTCCGCAACGTTGGGATGTGATAGTAGCATCCCAACGAACTCTTGTGCCCGGTTTCTGCAACAGCCAACCCATTATTCATACACCCCATGATTCAGAAAGATTCTGAGATACCAGCACCGACTCAACCGCGATCGCGCCCTCGATCTCGAAAGTGGCTACTGCTCGTGGTTCTGTTCGTTGGAGCCGGATTGCTTGTGCTAGTGGGCGATCGGTTCACAGCAATCTCCACTGGCATCGACTACTTCATTTCCGTGATTGAAAACACCTATCAGCAGTGGTTTGAGCAGCAGGACACTAGCAATCCCTTCGTTCTATTAACTCTGGCATTTCTAGGCGGATTGCTTGCCAGCTTTTCCCCCTGTATCTTGGCACTGCTGCCCGTGAACCTGAGCTACATCGGTACGCTCAAAGTCACGTCTCGTTGGGATGCATTCGTGAAAGCGGGTTGGTTTGTTTTGGGAACGGTCACGGTTTTGAGCCTATTTGGACTGCTTTCTTCCTTTGCTACAACCGTGATTGTGGACTTCAAAGGAGTAGTGCATCTGATCATCGGTATCGTCATCCTGCTGATGGGATTGAGCTTTGCCGGAATCATTCATCTGCCGTTACCCCAAACCCAGGTCTCTCTGCCTATTCCAGGTTCCTATGGGGTGGGTGTAACTTTTGCTCTGGTTAGTTCACCGTGTGCCAGTCCAGTATTGTTTGCGGTACTGGCTGCTTCTGCTGCAAGTGGTTCACAGATTCTCAGTGTCCTGACAATGGTGAGTTACGCCCTGGGATACACCGCGATTATCTTTTTCGCCAGCTTGTTTGCCGGACTGTCGAAGCAAAGCCGGGTGTTGCTCCGGCATTCTGATTGGGTCATGGGTGTGGGAAGTGTCGTATTGATTTTTGCAGGGGCATACTATGTGGTCAGTGGAATTCGCTGGTTCTTCTAACATGGCACTAGCAGACCATGAGGATACAACGGTGATTCGGGCGATGCGATCGGGTGATCTGGCTGCCCTAAAAGTGTTCTACCGCCGCTATGGCGAAGTGGTTTACCGTCTGGCATTGCGGATCTTAGGCAACGCTCACGAAGCCGAAGACTTGACTCAGGAAGTGTTTCTTGCCTTCTGGCGCACAGAAACTTACGATCCGGCTCGCGGTTCTGTGGTGGTGTTTCTGCTGACGATGACGCGATCGCGGGCAATCAACCGCTTAAATCAGGTGAAATCGAAGCAAAAACTCCTGCAACGCTGGCAGCATAACCAATCACCGAATTCGCCGAATGCCCCCCTGGAAAATGCCTCTCTAACGGAACTCTCACATCATGTTTTAGAGGCATTGCAAGCCCTACCTGACAGTCAGCGGCAGGTATTAGAGATGGCTTACTATGATGGGCTGAGTCAGTCGCAGATTACCGAGCAGTTGAAGATTCCGCTAGGCACTGTAAAAACGCGATCGCGCCAAGGACTCTTAAAACTAAAACAACTTTTAAAGGATTGGATGGAATAACGATGGCACCCCTTGAGCCTTCTGAACAATTGGAAAACCTGCTTGCAGGGTACGTTCTAGGCAATCTGACTTCTGAAGAAGCTGCTCAGGTGAAACAGTTGCTGGATCACAACCCAGATCTGTTAACGGAACTGCGTCGGCTAGAATCGACCTTGGCAGTAATACCATTGTCGTTGCCTGTCTCCTCACCATCTCAGCAGCTAGAAACGCGGATTCTGCAAGCGGCTGAGGCAGAAGTCTCTCCCGCGAACCGTTCTCCCGCAAAATCAGGGAGTCGGATGAGAGTGTCATGGCAATGGGGAGGCGCGATCGCTGCTGTGATGATTGCAGGTTTAGGCATTGAGACTTATCGGCTGCATCAGACATTAGCAGCAACCGAACTCGAAAATCATCATCTGCATCAACAGTTGGCAACCGCCCAGGCAACCCTCGATCGCGTTCGTCAAACCGAGTTAGCAACGACCCGCAAAGAGCTATCCCGCTATCAGCAAGCAGTAAATCTGCTGCGTCAGCCCAACAATCGCGTTTTGAACTTGAGAGGCACAAGCTCGAAATCACATTCTTCTGGAAGCCTGGTTATTGTGCCTACCAAGAGTTCAGCAATGTTGGTACTACAGGATGTCGAGACATTACCCAGGGGTAAAGTTTACCGCATGTGGGCATTTATTAATGGTGAGAAAGTATCTTGTGCAGACTTTAAGCCAAACGATCGCGGTGAAGTATTTTTGCAACTGCCGCTGGATCAGTGGGGTGGGACAACAGAAGTTGCCGTCACGGTTGAACCAGACCGGGCACTGTCAATGCCTGTAGGCAAAATGGTGATTACTGGCAGTTAAGCAGTTGACGGCTGGGGTCATTAGGGTTTTGGATCAGCACTGGTTTGTGACGATCGTCGCTTAAAGTTAGGCTTAAAGTTAGACAGTGGGAAGCAAAGCAGAAAGGAGCGATCGCTCTAGACCGCAGGCTAAGTTAACCTAAGCGAAGGAATCGCTCCCTTCGCTCGGCTTCAAAACCGTGCTTGCACTATCTAACTCACCTTGATCGATGCTATGAAATTGCTTGCCTATCGTCTCCTGTCAACGTTTACATCGCGCTTATCACGGCAGATGGGCGTGTGGGTTTTTATCGGCATTTTAGGGATTGAAGTCCTGATTTTTGTGCCATCTGCTTACCGTCGCAAGGGTGAACAGCTAACCACGATCGCTATGACGGCGAAGGCAACGATCAATGCGCTGGCGATAGCGGATGCAGAAATTTCTGGATTTGCCAAGCACCTGCCGCATCTGCAACAAGATGTCGTGATGCAAGGAGGCGCGATCTATCGTGCCGATGGTCGTCTCATCAGGCAGTACGGAGAAAGTGCAACGTTCAGTTTTGAGCAAGCGAAAGCAGGCAAAAACACACTCCACTATGACTCTCCTTGGCGTTATGAAATTGCCTATCCGGTCACGCTTCAGGATGATACCTACTATCTCCTGCTGTCCTATGATGCAACGCGGGTGGCTGAAGATTTAGTAGCATTTTCAGGGCGAATTTTGGGGTTGGTTCTACTGATTTCAGCGAGTGTTACGGCGCTGATGATGTGGATTGTAAACCATCGTCTGATTCATCCCATTTTGCTATTGCAGGCGGATGTGCGACGAGCGGGGGACTCCATTAACCAAGCCCAACCATTTCAGGATTTCGTGTCATTACAGTATCAAATTCAAAATGAATTGCAGGAAGTGATTCAAGCCTGCCATCAAACCCACCAGAAAACGGTGGATGCGATCGTCCTACGGAAACAATCCGAAGCCAATCTGCGCCAAACCGCAGGTCAGTTAGAGATTGCCCTCAACAATCTTCAGCAAACTCAAGCCCAATTGATTCACACCGAGAAAATGTCCTCGCTGGGTCAACTCAGCGCTGGGTTTGCCCACGAAATCAACAATCCGATTAATTTTATTCACGCGAATTTAACGCACCTTGCGAATTACACTCAAGATTTACTCGCCGTAATTTCCCAGTATCAACAAGAACCCGCTCAGCCATCCGCCGCCTTACAAGAAAAAATTCAAGCGATTGATCTCAACTTTATTCAGGCGGATATGCCAAGGTTGATCCAGTCGATGGCATCAGGCTCAGAACGCATTCGCAATCTCGTCATCTCATTTCGGAATTTTACCCGACTCGATGAAGCGGCTCATAAAGCAGTAGATATTCACGAAGGACTAGAAAGCACTCTGATTCTGCTACAAGAACGTTTCGCTCCTACCGATCTGCGTCCGGCAATTCAAATTCAGCGGGAATATGGTGGTTTGCCGACAATACCTTGTTATCCCAGTCAACTTAATCAAGCCTTTTTCTATCTGCTGACTAATGCGATCGAGGCAATTGATCAAGCCGTTCAAATCACAAATTTGACCAATATTGAATCGCCAATTATCCAAATCATCACTGAAGAGGACAATCTTAATATTACGATTTCAATTCTGGACAATGGCATTGGCATTGCACCAGAGATTCAGTCCAAAATCTTTGATCCCTTTTTCACCACCAAAGATGTCGGCAAAGGCATGGGACTGGGGCTGACAAACAGTTATCAGATCATTGCCGAACTCCATCAAGGCGTTCTCGCGTACCATTCCCCCGGCAAGCAAGGGGCTACTTTTACGATTACGCTCCCCAAAGCTTAGGACTGAGAATCATTCAGTATTTTTTAAGCAACTTCTCAAATTCTCCAGCAAAATTCTCAGCCAGCTATCAGCTTCCGATTAGATCGCTCAGTCATAATAGGGGTCGAGCCGAGATACGTGCGATTTTTGATCATATCGCCTTGAAACGTAGACTAGATAGGCACTTCAGCTCTTTTACTTTTGACCGTGATTTCTGAAAGCCCTATCTAGTAAAGGTTTAGACATTCTATTTTGCTAATCGCGGCGCTAAAAGATTAGAAAGCTCAGGAGGCTTTTATGCCAGAAGCGATCGAAACGCCATCCAACGCGATTGAAATCTATGAAGATCGCCTGCGATCGCTCTAGACCGCAGGCTAACAACCCCCATACATCCGACCGCTGAAAGGTTGGCTGTGAATGTTCGAGGTTTTCTGTGGCGGGTGTTTGGGAAAGTTAGATCTGAATTTAGATGCGATCGCCTTATGACTTGATCAACGCTTCAAAGCCTCTTTGCCAAGCCGAATCGTGACATCAGAGTTGAGAGCGTCATGACCATCAACGCGCGTTTCGCCAAACCTTAGAGTATTCCTAAGAATTTGTTAACCTTTTTTTTTACATCCCCAAATGGGCACCAAGATCGCTATGATCCTAGAGATAAGTTTGTAATGATTTTGGAAGTGTTCTAAGTTGTCCATGGCATCTTATGCATCCTCTACGGCAAGAGCCGAAATGAGTGAATTGCGACGACTGCGAGGTCTGCTGCCTCCAGAGTTGCAAAGTTGGGTTTCAGTTGAAGCGACGACTGCTGTCAACCCCGCGCTGATCCTCTCTGAAGAGATTGGCAAAGATGAGGTTGAAGTTCAGATTGATATGGTGAAGTGGGAGCAGTTGGCAACCGACCAGCGCAACCTGCTGTTTTGGCATGAGGTGGGGCGCATTCAAAATGACACCATCCCACGAGATGGCTGGGAAATGGCGGCACTGGCGATCGGGTTGGGGGGCGCTGTGGGAGAGCTATGGGTGCAAGATGGCTTGCTGCTTGTGCTAGCTTTGTCGCTTTGCGGCGTGTCTGGCTGGCGGCTGTGGCAAAAAAATAATAATGAAAAAACTTTGCAGGAGCTAACGGATGCTGATGAGCGAGCGATCGCCCTGGCAACTCGATTTGGCTATACGCTACCCAATGCTTACAAAAGTTTGGGAAGTGCCCTCAAAGTGCTAATCGAGCAATCCCCGAAGAAAAAGCTGCGGGCAAAATACGAAACCCGGCTGAATGCCTTGAAGAAAAGTGCTGCGAAAGCCAAGTCAAAGATAAAAGAGACGGAAGAAGTTCTTTAAAAAGGATCTGCCATCATCGCTTGGGTAAAGCCCAGATGCCAGAAACATTGGATGACTTGTCCTTTGCTTCTGGTTTTTCTCTTTTCCCACACTAATACAGGCGTTTTCCACAGGAAACCTGCATAATACGCAGGTTTTCCACAGATTATTTCGAGTTTTCCACAACCTCTTGAAAAAATCTCATTCCCACTCAATCGTTCCGGGTGGTTTAGATGTGATGTCGTATACCACTCGATTCACCCCCTTCACCTCATTTACAATTCGGTTAGAAATAGTTTCCAATAAATCGTAGGATACCCGCGACCAATCAGCCGTCATCCCGTCTTCACTGCTGACAAACCGCAGCACAATCGGGTAAGCGTAGGTGCGCTGATCGCCCATTACGCCCACGCTACGAATGGGCAACAGAACCGCAAATGCCTGCCAGAAATCGTTATAGACTCCATTACGGTTAATTTCTTGCCGAACAATTAAATCTGCATCTCGCAAAATATTCAGGCGCTCTGCGGTTACTTCGCCTAATATGCGAATCGCCAAACCGGGACCGGGAAAAGGATGACGTTTGATAATTTCGTCAGGCAAGCCAATCGAAGTTCCCACTCTGCGAACTTCGTCCTTAAATAATTTTCGCAGCGGTTCTACCAGCTTGAAGCGTAGATCTTTAGGCAATCCGCCCACATTATGGTGACTTTTAATTTTTACGGCAACGCGATCGCCCGTCTTAGGATCAACATTAGTATCCGCCGATTCAATTACGTCTGGGTAGAGCGTGCCCTGTGCCAAATAGTCAAACGGTCCCAGCCGCTTGGATTCTTCTTCAAAAACGCTGATAAATTCATGACCAATGCGTTTACGTTTTTCTTCAGGATCGGTGACACCCTCGATCGCCGCCAAAAAGCGTTCTCGTGCATTCACATACTGCACAGGGATATGAAACTGCTCATGAAATAACTTGAGCAATCGCTCTGGCTCCAGTTTCCGCATAAAGCCTTGGTCAATAAACATGCAGGTGAGTTTATCGCCGATCGCCTGATGCAGTAAAAATGCCAGCGTAGAGGAATCAACTCCACCCGATAGCGCCAGCAGCACCCGCTTATCGCCCACCTTGGCACGAATATCTCGCGTTGCTGCTTCGACAAATGCGGCAGTCGTCCAGGTGGGTTCACACTTGCAAATGTGATAAACAAAATTGCGGATCAGTGCCTGTCCGCCAATCGAATGCACCACTTCGGGATGAAATTGAACGCCGTAGAGTTTCTTTTCGGGGTGAGCGATCGCGGCAGAGGGCGTGTTATCCGTATGCGCCAACACCTCAAACCCGTCTGGCAAATGGGTCACCGAATCGCCGTGACTCATCCACATGGTTGTGCCATCGTTCACATTAGTCAGCAGGTCGGTCGCGTCATCAATTACTAGAGATGCTTTGCCATATTCACCGCGTTCCGACTGTTCCACGCCACCGCCCAACTGCTGCACCATAAGCTGCATCCCGTAACAAACACCCAAAATGGGGATGCCCAAGCTCCAAATTTTGGGGTCGCAGTGGGGAGCGCGATCGCCATAAACAGAACTGGGTCCACCCGACAAAATAATTCCTTTGGGCGCAATCTGCTGAATTTCTTCGGCGGTTGTGCGATACGACAACACTTCAGAATAGACTTGAGTCTCGCGAATACGGCGAGCAATCAACTCAGAATATTGAGAGCCAAAATCCAAAATAATAATAATTTGACGCTCAAGCTTCTCTACCGGTTCAGCTTGTTCTTGTTGAGTTTGTAGAGTCACCATAATTCTGATTTGAGTGAGTGTGAGCAAGAAGCAAGTTAAAAGCTGATCTAAAAGGTAGCTTTACAAATATTAAAAGTTAATCCTTTTATTCTAACCCGACTCAATCATTCGTTTAAGTAAACCTGCTCCGGTTTTGCTAGCGATAATAATTTTTCGATGTCGATCAAACAAAACACTGCCAATGGTAAGCGCGCGATCGCTGTGGGCGTGAATGTAGGTTTGCGATCGCTGATCAATCGCTTCAGCAATTTCGCCATAGACTAATTCCGTCCAAGTCTTACCGCTAACCGCATCCAGATCTCTTAAATATTTCAAACCATCCTCGGCAGTCGGCACCGCAAAAATAATTTGCAAATCGGCAGCAGGCACCCCAGCTTTGGCACAGTGCGCCGTCAAAATTTCCAGCCGCCCATCGGCAACATGATGGTGAGTGTGAAAAATTCCGCCTGCCAGTTTCAACAGCTTACCGTGATAACCAAACAAAAGAATGGACTGCACCCCCTGCATCGCCGCTTCCACCAGCATGGGTCCCAGCCAATTCGCAGTCTTCACCAGTCGGTTCGGCTCAACTCCAAGCTGTTGTGCCAGATCTAGCCCGTTTTCGCCGATGCAAAACACCAATTCGTTAAACTGAGTATGCTTTTGCTTTAGATCTTCTCGATAAATTTCCAACTGCCCCGGAGCGCTCAGCGGCTGAGAAATACCGCTGGTTCCCAACAGCGACAAGCCTTCAACCACGCCAAACGCCTCATTGGAAGTACGTTTTGCCAATTGCCTCCCTTCAGGCAAAATTATGGTCACCCTGAGTTTTTTCTCAACTGGCAGCAAGGGCAATAGATTTTCTAGCAGTAACCGTTTTGCATAGGCATAGAAGGCAGCTTGTCCATCGGCAAGTCGTCCAACGCCTTCTCCACCCTGCAATGCGATCGCATCTGGTTGTTCGGCAGTGCCCCATTCCACCAGCGCCCAAATGGGAGTGTTGCGGGTCAGATCCAAGTTGTCACCCGGATCGCTGCGAGTCACTGCAAGAGCAACTCCGGGCTGCAAACAGGCAGCTTGCTCGATCGCAATCTCTACCTTTTCAGGTGGTTCAACCAGGTTGAGAACAACCGATAGGACAGGATCGGGAGCCTGTAGCTTTTGCAAAGCCGCGATCGCGGCGGCGCAAGCAAAAACCGGAAGCGTATAGCCAGCGCGAGGCGGAGTAGACATCGTAAAAATAATCTGTGATCTAGATCTTGGAGAAGAGTGATGAGAAGCACGCGATCGCAGGACAGGAAACACTCCATATCATGACTAGCGGCACACGCTGAACTGATGAAAGACACAAAAAGGTGTGACCCAGAGATAAGCCTTTTCCGCTCAATTATCCCACTGTAGAGGGGCGAGAACTTCTCCTTTCTAATCTCTAATCGTCACTCGTTCCATTTTTTTAATCATGTTCCTATGGAAAGCACACTTCATCGCCCAGAAAATCCTTTTGAAACCGATCAACCCGATTCTTTCAATCCACGAACCATTGTGCTTCAGCCCAATAGTGATCTGAATTCCTCCTGTAGCGACAGCTTTCAGCGGTCTTTGGAAGAAGCGCTGGAGCTAGCTATAGAGGGTGTGATTGTAGATTTACTCTGGGGCAACGTCACTGATTGTAAAGGGGTAGAAGCACTTGTGACAGGACTTGAAAAAGCAA
>Ga0209181_10008635_pt1 | contig 13623 bp, 8 predicted proteins | sample MAT05_FD_187208 | JGI IMG/M metagenome (GOLD analysis project Ga0209181, IMG submission 187208) | Freshwater microbial communities from Lake Fryxell liftoff mats and glacier meltwater in Antarctica - MAT-05 (SPAdes) (version 2) | ecosystem: Environmental > Aquatic > Freshwater > Ice > Liftoff... | reverse complement strand
CCGCGCCCGCGCCCGCGCCCGCGCCCGCGCCCGCGCCCGCGCCCGCGGGGCCGAAGAAGCGCATCGCCATCCTGGGTGGCGGCGCCTCGGCGATGGCCACTGCGTGGCGGCTGACCAGCGAGCCCGGCTGGCAGGAGCGCTACGAGATCACGCTCTACCAGATGGGTTGGCGGCTGGGCGGCAAGGGCGCCAGTGGCCGCCGGCCGCCGCATGGCCGCATCGAGGAGCACGGCCTGCACATCTGGCTGGGCTTCTATCACAACAGCTTTCGCGCGCTGCAAGAGGCGCACCGCGAGATCAACCCCGGCATCGACGAATCGGTGGGCGCAGGCCACAGCCCGCCGCGCATCGTCAACGGCGTGTTCGCGCGCTGCGAGGACGCCTTCCAGCCGCACAGTTTCGTCGGCATCGACATGAACCTGAGCGACGGCTGGGACCCGTGGATGATGCGCACCCCGGTCAGCGACGACAAACCCTGGCAGCGCGACTCGATGCCTTCGGTGGCCGAGTACCTGCAGTACCTGGGCGAGTTCCTCGCCGGCAAGGCCTTCGCCGCCGACACCCAGCCGCTGTACGAGCGCGAGGTCAACGAAGAACCCCATGGTCTGCTGGCCTGGGTGACATCGCATGCCAAGCGGCTGATGATGACGGTCGAAGAAGGCCTGTGGAGCGCCGGCTTTGGCATCGCCACGGCCCTGGGGGCTCAGGTCAAGGACGTCTCGGCGGGCGGCGACACCCGCATGCTGGACAACCTGGTGCACCGCCTGCAGGGCTGGGTGGCGCAGGTCTTCGAGCGCCAGACCGCCAACGACCCGGCGGCACGGCAGCATCTGTTCATGCTCGACATGGGCGCCACGGTGCTGCGCGGCTTGGTGGCTGACCGCGCCTTCGAGCGGGAGCGCTTCAACGCGCTGGACGAAGAATTTTGCGCCTGGCTCAAGCGCCACGGCGCGATGCCGGTGACGGCCAGCCTGGTCACCAACCCGCTGCTGCGCGGCCTGTACGACTTCGTCTTCGCCTTCGACGGCGGCAGCACCGAAGACCTGGACCGCACGGCCAACTTCGCCACTGCGCCTGCGCTGCGCACCATCATGCGCATGTGCTTCACCTATGACGGCGCGATCTTCTGGAAGATGCGCGCGGGCATGGGCGACACCATCTTCACGCCCTTCTACAAGGCGCTGGCGCGGCGCGGCGTGCAGTTCAAGTTCTTCCACCGTGTGCAGGCACTGCGCCTCGATGAGACGGGCAAGCAGATCGAACGCATCGAGATCGCGCGCCAGGTCAACACCACCGGACCGAACCGGACCGAGTACCAGCCGCTGATCAACTGGGTGGGGCTGGACTGCTGGCCGGCCGAGCCCGACTACACGCAGATCGAGGGCGGCGAGCAACTGCGTGCCGAGGCCGAGCGGCAGAACGTCGACCTCGAATCGATGTGGTTCCAGTGGGCCGACGCCGAGGACCTGACGCTGCAGCGCGGCAAGGACTTCGACGAAGTGGTGTTTGCCATCTCGCTGGGCAGCGTGCCCATCGTCGCCGCCGATCTGGTGGCCGCCAACCCGCGCTGGCGCTCGATGGTCGAGCAGGTGAAGACGGTGCGCACGATGGGCCTGCAGCTGTGGCTCGAGCCCGACCTGCGCGGGCTGGGCTGGCTGGGCGACTCGCCGGTCATCGACGCCTACATGGAGCCCTTCGACACCTGGGCCGACATGTCGCACCTGCTGCCGCGCGAAGACTGGTCGGGCAGCGAGGCGCCGCCGCGCAACGTGGCCTACTTCTGCGGCGCGATGGCCGGCAGCGGGCTGGACCCGGACGACCACGGCCTGCCGGCGGCGGCCGACGCCGAGGTCGGCCGCTTCGTCGATCACCGGGTGCTGGCCAAGCTGGGTGCGCTGTGGCCCGGCGCGGCGCGGCCGGACGGCTCGCTCGACCCGGCCCTCATCGTCGACCGCTTCGAGCGCGCCAACATCGACCCGAGCGAGCTCTACGTGATGTCGGCCGCCGGCACCAGCCGCTTTCGCATCAAGGCCAACGAGACCGGGTTCAGCAACCTCACGATCACCGGCGACTGGATCGACAATGGCTTCAATGCCGGCTGTGTCGAGGCCGCCGTGATGAGCGGCCTGCAGGCGGCCAATGCGGTGCTCGGCCGGGCCGATCTGAACGACGGTGTGCTGGGGCGTGAGCTGATCTAACTCCGGCGCAGCCGACGGATCAGGCTCGACGTATCCCAGCGCTGGCCGCCCAGCGCCTGCACGTCGGCGTAGAACTGGTCGACCAGCGCTGTTGCCGGCAGTTGCGCACCGTTGCGCCGCGCCTCGTCGAGCACCAGGCCCAGGTCCTTGCGCATCCAATCGACCGCGAAGCCGAAGTCGAAGTGGTCCTCGACCATCGTCTTGCCGCGGTTGTCCATCTGCCAGCTCTGCGCGGCGCCCTTGCCGATGACGTCCAGCACCAGCGGCATGTCCAGGCCGGCGCGCTGGCCGAAGGCGATCGCTTCGGACAGCCCCTGCACGACCCCGGCAATGGCCACCTGATTGACCATCTTCGCCAACTGGCCGGCGCCGCTGTCGCCGACGCGGGTGACCGCCTTGGCAAAGCACAGCGCCACCGGCTTCATCGCATCGAAGGCCGGCGCATCGCCGCCGCACATCACGGTGAGCGCGCCGTTGACCGCACCGGCCTGGCCGCCGGAGACCGGGGCGTCGACGAAGTGCAATCCGCACGCGCGGGCGGCGGCGTGCATCTCGCGCGCGATGGCTGCGGAGGCGGTGGTGTGGTCGATGAACACCGCACCGGCCGCCATGCCGCCGAACGCGCCGTCGGCACCCAGGATGACGGCGCGCAGGTCGTCGTCGTTGCCCACGCAGGCGAATACGAACTCGGCGCCCGCGGCGGCCTGCGCCGGGGTGGCTGCGCTGCCTCCGCCGTATTCGCTGTGCCAGGCCGCAGCCTTGGATGCCGTGCGGTTGTAGACCGTGACCTGGTGACCGGCGCGCGCCAGATGGCCGGCCATCGGGTGGCCCATGACGCCAAGACCGAGAAAGGCGACGCGGCGCGGGGTGCTTGCTTCGTAGGTGCGTGCGCTCATGACGCTCAGACCACCTTCATGTGCTCGGTACCCGCCGACAGGTCGTTGCTGCGCGCGCGCTTGCTGTGCAGCTTGATCTGCAGCCGCAGATCGTTCACCGAGTCGGCATTGCGCAGCGCATCCTCGTAGGTGATCTGCTGGGCCTCGTAGAGGTCGAACAGCGCCTGATCGAAGGTCTGCATGCCCATCTCGCGTGAGCGGCGCATCAGGTCCTTGATCTCGCCGACCTCGCCCTTGAAGATCATGTCGCTGACCAGCGGGGTGTTGAGCATGATCTCCACCGCCGCCACGCGCCCGCGGCCTTCCTGGCGCGGCATCAGCCGCTGGCTGACCAGTGCACGCAGGTTCAGCGACAGGTCCATCAACAGCTGCTGGCGCTTCGCGTCCGGGAAGAAGTTGATGACGCGGTCCAGCGCCTGGTTGGCGCTGTTGGCGTGCAGCGTGGCCATGCACAGGTGGCCAGTCTCGGCGAAGGCGACCGCGTGCTCCATCGTCTCGCGGTCGCGGATCTCGCCCATCAGGATCACGTCCGGCGCCTGGCGCAGCGTGTTCTTCAGCGCCTGCTCCCAGCCGTCGGTGTCGATGCCCACCTCGCGCTGCGTGATGATGCAGTTCTTGTGCGCATGCACGAACTCCACCGGATCCTCGATCGTGATGATGTGGCCGTAGGAGTTCTCGTTGCGGTGGTCGACCATCGCCGCCAGCGAGGTGCTCTTGCCCGAACCGGTCGAGCCGACCAGGATCAGCAGCCCGCGCTTGGTCATCGACAGGTCTTTCAGGATCCGCGGCAGGCCCAGGCCGTCGATCGTCGGCAGCTCTTTCGGGATCGTGCGCATCACCAGCCCCATCTGGCCCTGCTGCACGAAAGCGTTGCAGCGAAAGCGACCGACGCCTGCCGGCGCGATGGCGAAGTTGCACTCCTTGGTGCGTTCGAATTCGGCCGCCTGCTTGTCGTTCATCACCGCGCGCACCAGCTGCATCGTGTGCTGGCCGGTCAGCGGCTGCGGGCTGACCTTGGTGACCTTGCCGTCGACCTTGATGGCGGGCGGAAAGTCGGCGGTCAAGAACAGGTCCGAGCCGTTGCGGCTGACCATCAGCCGCAGCAGATCGTTGACGAATTTCGAGGCCTGGTCGCGTTCCATCTGGCGGCTCCGTGTACGAGCCGAACCTTAGCAGGCTCAGCCGGGAAAGTTCTCGGGCGTCTTCGCCTTGCTGCGCGCCTCGCCGGCGGAGATGACGTTGCGCCGCACCAGATCGGCCAGGGTCTGGTCCAGCGTCTGCATGCCCATGCTCTGGCCGGTCTGGATGCTGGAGTACATCTGCGCGATCTTGTTTTCGCGGATCAGGTTCTTGATCGCCGAGGTGGCGATCATGATCTCGTGCGCCGCTGCGCGTCCGCTGCCGTCTTTGAGCTTGCACAGGGTCTGCGAGATCACCGCCACCAGCGACTCCGACAGCATCGAGCGCACCATCTCCTTCTCGGCCGCCGGGAACACGTCGACCACCCGGTCCACGGTCTTGGCCGCCGAACTGGTGTGCAGCGTGCCGAAGACCAGGTGCCCTGTTTCAGCCGCTGTCAGCGCCAGGCGGATGGTTTCCAGGTCGCGCATCTCGCCCACCAGCACCGCGTCGGGGTCTTCGCGCAGCGCCGAGCGCAGCGCGTTGGCGAACGACAGCGTGTGCGGCCCCACCTCGCGCTGGTTGATCAGGCACTTCTTGCTCTCGTGCACGAACTCGATCGGGTCTTCCACCGTCAGGATGTGGCCGTACTCGGTCTCGTTGAGGTGGTTGACCATCGCTGCCAGCGTGGTGCTCTTGCCCGAACCCGTGGGGCCGGTCACCAGCACCAGCCCGCGCGGCTTGAGCGCCAGTTCGGCAAAGACCTTCGGCGTGCCGAGTTGCTCGAGCGTCAGGATCTTGCTCGGGATGGTGCGAAACACGGCGCCGGCGCCGCGGTTCTGGTTGAAGGCGTTGACACGAAATCGCGCCAGGCCCTGGATCTCGAAGCTGAAGTCGCACTCCAGCGTGTCTTCGTAGTGCTTGCGCTGCGCGTCGCTCATGATGTCGTACACCATGTCGTGCACCATCTTGTGGTCCAGCGCCTCGACGTTGATGCGCCGCACGTCGCCGTGCACCCGGATCATCGGCGGCAGGCCGGCCGACAGGTGCAGGTCCGACGCCTTGTTCTTCACCGAAAAGGCAAGCAGCTGGGTGATGTCCATGTGGGCCAGGTTCGAAAAGCGCAGGCGAGCGCTTAATCTCGGGGGATTATGGAGAGCATCGGCATACGGCTGCAACAAGTGAAGCAGCGCATCGTCAGCGCTTGTGACGAGGCGGGCCGCAGCGTCGATACGGTCACGCTGTTGGCCGTCAGCAAGACTTTCGGCGCCGACGCGGTGCGCAGCGCGCTCGCCGCCGGCCAGCAGGCCTTCGGCGAGAACTACGTGCAGGAGGCGCTGGCGAAGATCGAGTCGCTGGCTGATCTGCGCGCGCGGCTGCAGTGGCACCTGATCGGCCCGCTGCAGAGCAACAAGACGCGGCCGGTGGCCGAGGCTTTCGACTGGGTGCACTCGGTCGACCGGCTGAAGATCGCCCAGCGTCTGGCCGAGCAGCGCCCGCCGGGCCTGGCGCCGCTGCAGCTGTGCCTGCAGGTCAACGTCAGCGGGCAGGCCAGCAAGTCCGGCGTCGCGCCGCACGAGCTGCCCGCGCTGGCCCGCGCGGTGGCCGCGTTGCCGCCCGGGCAGGTGCGCCTGCGCGGGCTGATGTCGATTCCTGAGTCGGCCGATGACGCGGCAGCGCAGCGCGCGCCGCATCGTCTGCTGCGTGAGTTGCTGGCGGCGTTGAACGCCGAGGGGCTGGCGCTCGACACGCTGTCGATGGGCATGAGCGCCGATCTGGAAGCCGCAGTCGCCGAGGGCTCGACGCTGGTGCGCGTGGGCAGCGCGATCTTCGGCGCGCGCAGCGCCGCCGCCACTACAGCGGCAGCAGACCCGAACTCTTGACCTCTTCCATCACGACGTAGGTGCGCGTCTCGCGCACCCCGGGCAGGGTCCAGATCACGCTGCCGATGAACTGGCGGTAGGCCGCCATGTCGGCCACCCGGGTCTTCAGCAGGTAGTCGAATCCGCCCGCCACCAGATGCGCCTCCAGGATCTCCGGGCGCACCTGCACCGCGGCCTTGAAGCTGTCCATCACGTCGTGCACCGTGCGGTCGAGCAGGATCTCGACGAACACCAGCAAGCCGGCGCCCAGCAGCGCAGGATTCAGCCGCGCCTCGTAGCCCAGGATGTAACCCTCGCGCGTCAGCCGCTTGACCCGTTCGAGCACCGCCGTCGGCGACAGGTGCACCGCCTCGGCGAGCTTGAGGTTGCTGATGCGGCCATCGGCCTGCAGCACGCGCAGGATGCGGCGGTCGATGGTGTCGATGTCGCGTTCGGGGCGCGCCGCGCCGGGGGCTGTGGGGTCCATGGCGGCCGATTTTGTGCTGTCACGGTCGAGTTCGGCCCCGCCGCAGCCTGGCGCCGAAGAATCTGCGGCGCCGCGGCGCGAAAACAGAATCCTGCACGCCCTGATGGGCGCCAGACTGCGCGGCTCGCCCACCTGCAGGGGCATCGCCGCAAGGACATCGCCGTGAACCCAGAACGCCTGCCCAACCCCTACCGCCCACAGCCCGATCTGGTCGCCGCCGACCTGGCCGCGTTGCACGGCCGGCTCGACTGGCCCGCGGTGATGGCAGCCGCCACGCCGTGGGTGCAGCAGGTGCGGGCGCAGCCGGCGCCGTTCTGGGCGCTGGAGTCGCTGCTGCGTGAATACCCGATCAGCAGCGCCGAAGGTCGCGCGCTGATGCGGCTGGCCGAAGCCTTGCTGCGTGTGCCCGATGCCGAGACCGCCATCGCGCTGACCGCTGATCAGCTGGGCCGCGCCGAGTTCGACGCCGCCAGCGGCGACGCCGACGGCCCGCACCGCATGCTGGCCAGCCTGTCGGCCAGCGCCATAGCGTTGTCCAAGCGCTTCCTGCCCGAGAGTGAAAAGCCGCCCGGGCTGCTGCAGCGGCTGGGTTCGCGCACGGTGGTCGCCGCCACGGTGCGGGCGATCCAGCTGCTGGGGCGACAGTTCGTGCTTGGCCGCCACATCGGCGAGGCGCTGGCCGAAGCGGCAGAACAGCGCAACGCAACTCCCGGACTGCGCTTCAGCTACGACATGCTGGGCGAAGGCGCGCGCAGCGAGCGTGATGCCGAGGCTTACCTGGGCAGCTACCGCGGCGCGCTCGAGCACATCGCCGGCGGCCGCGTTGCTGCCTCGCCGCAGGCGGCCGACGGCATCTCGATCAAGCTCAGCGCGCTGTTCAGCCGCTATGAGGTGCTGCAGCGCGCGCGTGTCTTCTCGACGCTGCTGCCGCGGGTGCAGGGGCTGGTCAGCCTGGCCGCGCGCGCCAACCTGAACCTGACCATCGACGCCGAAGAGAGCGACCGGCTCGAACTGTCGCTCGACCTGCTCGATGCGCTGGCGGGCTTCGTGGCGCGTGAACATCCGCAGTGGGCCGGCTTCGGCCTGGCGGTGCAGGCCTACCAGACGCGGGCCGGCGCGGTGGTCGACGCAGTGGCGCGCATCGCGCGGCGCCACGGCCTGCGTTTCATGGTGCGGTTGGTCAAGGGCGCCTACTGGGACACCGAAGTCAAGCGCGCGCAGGAGCTCGGCCTGCCCGACTACCCGGTGTTCACGGCCAAGCGCCACACCGACTTGTCGTACCTGGCCTGCGCGCAGGCGCTGCTCGGCCACGCCGACGTGATCTACCCGCAGTTCGCCACCCACAACGCGGCCACTATCGCAGCCATCGTGCAGATGGGCCGTGCGGCCGCCGCGCCGTTCGAGCTGCAACGCCTGCACGGTATGGGCGAAGGCATCTACCGCGAGCTGCTGCGCGCGCCCGACGCGCCGCCGCTGCGCATTTACGCGCCGGTGGGCGAGCACCGTGATCTGCTGGCCTATCTGGTGCGGCGTCTGCTGGAGAACGGCGCCAACTCGTCCTTCGTGCATCAGCTGGCCGATGACGCCGTGAGCCCCGATCTGTTGTTGGCGTCACCGCTGGTCTCATTGATGCACGCGCCCGAGGTCGGTGCGCTGCCGCTGCCGGTTGATCTGTACGGCAGCGCGCGGCGCAATGCCTCGGGCGTCGACCTGGCCTGCGCGGCGCACGCCGGACCGCTGCTCCAGGCATTGACGCGCGTGCAGGTGGAGCCGGTCACTGACTTGACCGCCGCCGAAGCCGGCGCCGCGATGGCCCGGCTGGATGCCGGCTTCGTGGACTGGAGCGCCCGCCCGCTGGCTGAACGCGCGGCGCTGTTGCGCACCGCCGCCGACCGCCTGGAGGCCCGCCTGCCCGAGTTCTGTGCGCTGCTGGTGCAAGAGGCGCGCAAGACCTGGGGCGACACCGTGGCCGAGGTGCGCGAGGCGGTCGATTTCTGCCGCTATTACGCGCAGCAGGCCGAGGAGCGTCTGGCCGACCAGACCCTGCCCGGCCCCACCGGCGAGAGCAACCTGCTGCGCCTGCATGGCCGCGGCGTCTTTGTCTGCATCAGCCCGTGGAATTTTCCGCTGGCCATCTTCGCCGGGCAGGTGGTGGCTGCGCTGGTGGCGGGCAACACGGTGGCGGCCAAGCCGGCCGAGCAGACGCCGGTGGTGGCGCGGCGCTTCGTCGCGCTGCTGCACGAGGTGGGCGTGCCCGCCGACGCACTGGCCTGGCTGCCCGGCCGCGGCGAGACGGTCGGCGCCGCGCTGGTGGCCGATGCGCGCACCGCCGGCGTGTGCTTCACCGGCAGCACCGCGGTGGCGCGCCTGATCCAGCGCACGCTGGCCGCGGGCGACGGCCCGATCGTGCCGCTGATCGCCGAGACCGGCGGCCTGAACGCGATGATCGTCGACCCCACCGCGCTGCCCGAGCAGGTGGTCGACGCCGTCGTGCAAAGCGCCTTTCGCAGCGCCGGCCAGCGCTGCTCTGCTCTGCGGCTGCTGTGTGTGCATGAGGGCATCGCCGAGCCCTTGATCGCGATGCTGGCCGGCGCGATGGCCGAGCTGCGCCTGGGCCCCGCCGCCGATCTGGCCACCGACGTGGCGCCGGTGATCGACGCCGAGGCCGCCGCCGGCCTGCAACGGCACATCGCGCGGCTGCGGCAAGAGGCACGCTGGCTGGCCGAGACGCCGGCAGTGGCTGAGAGAGCGGTCGAGGGCGCGGGTGCGGGCGCGGGTGCACCGGCCCACCTGGTGCCACCCGTGGCGTTCGAGATCGCTCGGGTGGCCGACCTGAAGGAAGAGGTCTTCGGCCCCGTGCTGCACGTTGTGCGCTGGGGGCCGGGCCAGGCCGCGCGCGATGTCGAATCGCTGGTCGCGCAGATCAACGCGCTGGGCTACGGCCTGACGCTGGGTGTGCAGACACGCATCGACAGCCGGGCACAGCGCATCGCCGACGCGGCGCGGGTGGGCAATGTGTACGTCAACCGCAACATGATCGGCGCCGTGGTCGGCGTGCAGCCCTTCGGCGGCGAGGGCCGCAGCGGCACCGGGCCGAAGGCAGGCGGCCCGCACTACCTCTATCGTTTCTGCGCCGAGCAGACCCTGACCATCAACACTGCGGCTGCCGGCGGCAACGCCGAGCTGCTGTCGGGCGGGGCCTGACTGCCTGTGAAGCGGTGCAGTCGCACAATGCAAGATGCCCCGTCCGTGGTTGCGCAGTGCCCGTGAGACCGCTCTGGCCGAGTGGTCGCTTGTGCGCCGATTTCCGCGGCTGGCGGCGGCCCTGGTCGGCCTGCTGTTCGTGCCTTCGCTCTATGCGCTGATCTATCTGCTGAGCGTGTGGGACCCGGCCTCGCATGCCGGGGCGCTGCCGGCCGGTCTGGTCAATCTGGACGCCGGGGCGCAATACCGCGGGCGCGACATCAACCTGGGCGCGCAGGTGATCGAGGCGATCGAGCGCCACGGCCAGTTCAAGTACACGCGCTATGCCGATCACGATGCGGCGCGCCAGGACGTGCGCCGCGGCCTGCTCGACTTCGTGCTCGAGATCCCGGTCGACTTCAGCCAGCGCGCACTGCCCGGCGAGCAGCCGGGCGCGGCCAAGCTGACCATCTACACCTCCGAGGGGAACGACTACGCCGGCGCCGGCTTCGCGCGCCGCTTTGCGCCCGAGGTGGCGCAGCGCGTCAACACCATGCTCGGCGAGACACGCTGGGAGCTGGTGCTCAGCACCGCGGCGGGCTCGCAGCGCAATCTGGATTCGCTGCGCAGCGCGCTGGCGCAGCTGCACGTGGCGGCGGCTGAACTCAACGGCGGCATGCAGCGGGCACGCGACGGCGGGCGGGATCTGGTCGAGGGTGCGCAGCGCGCAGAAGAGGCGGCGCAGCGCCTGCGCTCGTCCACCCCGGCACTGGTCGACGGCGCGGTGCAACTGGGCGGCGGCGTGCGCCAGACCGGACAGGCGCTGCGCGTGCTGGAGGCACGCCGCCCGGGCGACAGTGAACTGGCGTCGCTGCGCCAGGGCGGCCGCGGGTTGGCCGAAGGCCAGCGCGATCTCGGTCGCGGGCTTGAACTGCTGGCCGCCAACGCACGCAAGCTGGAGACCGGACTCGGCCAGATGCGGGAGGCGGCCGACGAGATCCCGCTGTTCGGCGGCCGCCTGGTCGAGGCCGCCGGCCAGATGGAAGACGGCACGCGCCAGTTGGCCGCGGGCCTGGATCGCAGCGTGGAAGGGCAGGCGCGGCTGCAGCAGGGCCAGATGCGGCTGGACGAGAGTCTGGCCGCGCTGGGCGAAGGCAATGCGCGCATGGGGGCGGCACTGGCGACGATCAGCGCCCGGCTGCCCGAGGAGACCAGGCTGGAGAGCTTTGTCGAAGGCACGCGCGAATTGCAGCGCGGCAGTGACGCGCTGCTGGGTGGCATCCGCCAGGTCAACAGCGGCACGCAGACGCTGCACGCGGGCCTGGTGAAGCTGGGCGACGGTGCGGGCCGCCTGGTCACCGGGCTGGAGCTGCTGCGCCAGACACTGCCCGGCGCCGTTGAAGCACCGGGCGGCAGCGCGCAGGGGCTGGCGCTGTCGGTCGAGCCGGTGGTCGAGGTGGTGGCGCCCGTGGCCAACTACGGCACCGCGCTGACGCCCAACTTCGTGCCGCTGGCGCTGTGGGTGGGCGCGGTAATGACGGCCTTCCTGGTGAGCTTCCGCCGCATTCCCGAGGCGCTGCACGGCGCGCCCGGGCCAGCGCTGGCGCTGGGCAAGCTGCTGCTGCCGATGACGGTGGTGCTGCTGCAGGCGCTGCTGATGCTGGCCATGCTGGTCTACGTACTCAAGCTGCCGCTGACGCAGCCCGCGCTTTTTGCGCTGACGCTGGTGACCGCCTCGGCCACCTTCCTGGCGCTGGTCTTCATGCTGGTGCGGCTGCTCGGCGCGCTGGGCAAGGTGCTGGCGGTGCTGCTGCTGATCGTGCAGGTCTCGGCTGCCGGGGCGCTGTTGCCGATCCAGCTCAGCGACGCCGCCTTCCAGGCAATGCACCCCTATCTGCCGCTGACCTGGGTGGTGCGCGCTTTCCGCGCCAGCCTGTTCGGCGCCTTCGACGGCATGTTCTGGCCCGCCTGGCAGGTGGTGGCGGGCATCGGCGTGGCGGCGTTGCTGCTGGGCGCGCTGGCCGGCCGCTGGCGGCCGGTGCCGCCAGCGCAGTGGAGCCCGCCGTTCGACTTTGACTGAAGCGCTGCCGGCCAGATCGAAGTTTGTGGTGCCGGCTGCGCCAGTACCATGCCGCTGCAGGAGGGTCGATGCTCGGTCGGTGCCAGCACCTCAGCCGGCCGAGGCCGGGCGCAAGGGGTGGTGTTTGGCGTTGTTCACCAAGAGGTGTCCGGGCAATTCGATCTTCGACTCGGTCGGCACCGCCAACATGTTGAAAGACGCCACGCGTGGATAAAGGTCCTGGCTTTGGCCGGCGAAGTTATTGGGGTTGAACATCGGCGGCACATGCCAGGCCATGCGGTAGCCGGCTGCCCACAGCCATTCGATCAGCGCCTGTGACCGGTCGAGCCGGTCGTTTTCAAGGTAGATCACGGGCCTGCAGCGCTCGATCGTCGCTTTGGCACCTTGAAGCACGCGCTGCTCAAAGCCCTCCACGTCGACTTTGAGCAAACCGACGTTGGCGTCGGCCGGCAACAAGTCGTCCAGCCGCACCGCGCGCACGCGCTGCCGGCCCTGGCCCTCGGCCAGCATCGACACCGCGCCGAAGTTGAACTCGCGGGTGCAGTCGGGCGCATCAAACGACAGCCAGCCTGGCGCGTCGCTGCAAGCCAGGTTCTCGACTTGCACATTCATGAGCGCGTTCAGCGCCAGGTTGGCGCATAGCTGACGGTAGATCATGGGCTGGGCTTCGACGGCCCACAGGCGCCGGCCACGCGCCGCCAGCGCCTTGGCCATGGGTACCGTGAAAGCGCCTATGTTCGAGCCGACCTCGACGCCATCTCCTCGCAGCAGGAGAACCTGGCTGATGGCGTCCCACTCCAGCTCGGCGTACTCGCCGTAACTCAGCAGCGAGCGGCCGATGTACACGTCCTCCCAACTCGCCAGGAACACCCCGTGCCGAGCCCTGACCAGCTTGAAGGGCGGCGTGGCTTCGATCACGTCCATGAGCGGGCCCCAGCACTTTGCCGCAGTGAATAATCTTTCATCATGCCACGCCCCCCGCGCATCCCCGGCCCTGCAACCGCAGCGCAGCGCAAGGCGGGCCAGGCGCCAACGGCAGCCATGGTCGCCCAACTTGCTGCGCTGGGCCAGGCGGTGCGGCAGCGTTGCGACCGTGGCGACTTTCAAGCGGCACTGTCCTTCGCCAACCAAGCCCTGGCTCTGGCCCCGGGGCACCCGGTGGTGCTGGGCGATCTGGCGCTGTGCCGCATGCGTCTGGGCCAGCTGGAGCCGGCACGCCAGGCCTATCTGGCTGCAGTGCGTGCCGCGCCGGGTGCAGAAAACGTGCTCGACGGTCTGGCCGAGTGCTGCGGCGCACTGGGCCTGTCTGAAGAGGTCCGCCGCCATGGTCACGCCGCTTTGGCGGCCAAGGCGGCGCAAGTCGCAGACCGGCCGGGCTGGCCGCTTCCTGCTGGCAGCCGGCCACCGTTTGACGCGTCGCAGCCGCAACGCAACCTGCTGTCCTTCAGCCTGTTCGGGGCCAGCCCGCGCTACTGCGAAACCGCCATCCTCAACGTCCAGGCCAGCGCAGATTTGCTGCCCGGCTGGCGCTGCCGCTTCCACGTCGACGCCAGCGTGCCGCAGGCGGTGCAACAGCGGCTGCTGGCGGCTGGTGCACAGGTGGTGGACATGGACCGGCATACGTCGCAAGGCGTGGCGCCGTTGATGTGGCGCTTCCTCGTGCTGGACGACCCGGGCGTGGACCGCTTCCTGCTGCGCGACGCCGATTCGTTGGTCAGCGCGCGCGAAGTGGCTGCGGTGCAAGCCTGGCTGGACAGCGACTGCTGGTTCCACCTGATGCGCGACTGGGCCACGCACA
>Ga0209181_10008634_pt1 | contig 13625 bp, 12 predicted proteins | sample MAT05_FD_187208 | JGI IMG/M metagenome (GOLD analysis project Ga0209181, IMG submission 187208) | Freshwater microbial communities from Lake Fryxell liftoff mats and glacier meltwater in Antarctica - MAT-05 (SPAdes) (version 2) | ecosystem: Environmental > Aquatic > Freshwater > Ice > Liftoff... | reverse complement strand
CAATAGCTGCTGGACGGTAAACGTCGCAACTCGCCACCAGCACTTTTTTCTTGTAGCGCTCGGTGAGTAACTTGCCCAGCTTCCCCGTGGTGGTGGTTTTACCTGCGCCTTGCAAACCAGCCATCAAAACCACAGCCGGGGGCTGCGTCGCAAGATTAAGGCCGGTATGTGCGCCTCCCATTAACTCGGTGAGTTCGCGATGCACTACGCCGATCAGCGCTTGGCCTGGCGTTAAGCTGCCTACCACCTCCTCCCCCACGGCTTTTTCTTTAATGCGAGCAACGAGGTCTTTGACCACTGGCAAAGCCACGTCGGCCTCTAGCAAAGCCATGCGAACTTCGCGCATTGCATCAGCAATATTGTCTTCAGTTAAGCGCGCGTGGCCGCGGAGCGTCTTGACGACGCGGGACATTCTTTGTGTAAGATTATCTAACATGACGATATGATTAATTTTCCGCTTTTGGGTTCGTGGTTGTTCGTATTTCGACTGGGAAGAGGTAAACTGCTTTATGTACTCGATTTTACCGTATCTGCTGGCCGCGTTGTTCTACGCATTATTGGGCTTCCATTTTTGGCGCACGCGCTGGGCAGAATCTTTGCCAAACACCGAGCGGCAATCTCCTGCGCCCTCTTCCCTCGCTCCCGCGCTGGCATCTCATTCGGCACCTCATTCGGCACCTCATTCGGCACATTCACCCGGCCTACCATCCGTGCCGGGCATGTCCTCCTTTGAGCGGATAGCCTTATTGGGTGTACTTCTTCTTCATGGATACGCGCTTTATACGGAAATGTTTGGGCAGAGCGTGATGCACTTTGGTTTTAGCGTTGCGTTGTCGCTCATGCTGTGGCTTGCCGTACTGATCTACTGGGCGGAAAGTTTTCACGCGGGCATGGAAGGATTGCAACCACTTGTTCTTCCCTTAGCTGCGGTATGTACTGTTCTACCTATTGTTTTTCCCGCGCAGCATCTGCTCACCAATATAGATTCTTTAATGTTCCGCCTTCATTTATTAGTAGCTATGGTGGCGTACAGTCTTTTTACACTTGCTGCGCTCCACGCCATTATTATGGCTGTGCTGGAACGCCGCTTACATCGCGGCCAATTAACACGACCTTTTAGTAGCCTTCCCCCCTTAATGACAATGGAATTGTTGCTATTCCGTTTAATCCTCATCGCCTTTGTACTCCTCACTTTAACGCTTATTTCTGGTCTTGCATTTTCAGAAACTCTATTCGGTAAAGCACTGCGCATTGATCACAAGACCATATTTTCTATTATTTCGTGGATCATTTTTGCCGTGCTCCTTATCGGCCGTTTTGTCTGGGGTTGGCGTGGCCGAAAAGCGCTCCATTGGACATTAGCGGGATTCACCACTCTTTTGCTCGGTTATATCGGCAGCCGTTTCGTTCTTGAAGTTATTTTAGGGCGTCTTGGTTGATTAATATTCCGATTTCAGCGCAGATTGCTGCGCTGGGTGTGTTGCTTGCTTTATCCGGCTTTTTTGCCATGTCGGAAACAGCCATGATGGCGGCCAATCGCTATCGCCTAAAAGCACTGGCCAAGAGCGGGAATAAAGGCGCTATTCATGCGCTCGAGTTGCTTGGTAAGACCGATAAGCTGCTCGGCGTCATTCTGCTGTTCAACACCTTAATCAATGCTGCAATCGCTACGCTCAGCGGCTACATAGCCAGCGAATTGTTTGGCGAAGAAAAATGGGTGCTAGGAGCGGCTACTTTAGCGGTGGCTTTCCTGATATTAGTCTTCGGTGAAATCACCCCCAAAGTTATTGGGGCTTCTTATGCGGATACTCTAGCCCCTCCATCCAGCGTGATTCTCGCCCTCATACTGCGTGTCTTCGGTGGGCTTATTTGGTTCGTTAATCTTTTTGTTAAAGGGCTTTTAGGTATTTTTCGCCTCCGAGTTCAGGCCGACCCAGAAGAGCAGTGCATGTCCCCCGAGGAGTTGAGAACACTCGTCTTAGAAGCTGGTCACTTTATTCCCCGCCAACACCAATCAATCCTGTTGAATCTATTCGACTTGGAAAACATTACTGTCGAAGACATCATGATTCCGCGCAGCTTGATGGAGGCGATTAATCTTGATGCTCCGCTAGAGGAAGTGCGTACCCAGCTGGCTACCAGCTTTCATACCAGATTGCCCGTTTACGCAGGCGATTTCGGCAATATTTGTGGGATTTTGCATCAGCGACGCTTACTTTCCATCTTGCTCGCTGAAGACCTGGACAAGGAAAGCTTACGAGAGCAACTTGCCAGTCCTTACTTTATTCCTGCGGCTACCCCCGTCTACGATCAACTTAAATTTTTCCAAGAAAATCGCGAGCGGATTGGGTTGGTGGTAGATGAATATGGCGAAATCCAAGGCTTGGTGGCACTCGAAGATATCATCGAAGAATTGATCGGCAAGTTCACGACGACCACACCCGGGGGTAACGGCAAACTGGTTTGGGGTCCGGATGGGAGTGTGTTGATTGATGGTAGCCGGAACTTGCGCGAGCTTAATCGCGTGCTGGAATTGCAATTGCCGCTAGAGGGGCCAAAAACCTTGAACGGCTTAATCTTAGAACATTTCCGTGACATTCCTGATGCTGATGTGTCGGTCAAAATCGCTGGCGTGCCTATTCAAATAGTTCAAACCCAAGATCGCATGGTAAAAACGGTGCGTCTTTTCCGCCCCACGATCTAAATTCCTTCGAAACGCCGTCTTTGGATTCAGTTCAAGAATCACGGCCAAGCGACTGAAAGTCTTTACAAAACCAAGGTAGAAGGGCATCATCGTTATCATATAGACGGGCTTTAAACGAGCACATTGCACAGAAAAACTTGGGCTAATTTAAGTAGTCAATAGGGATCGATGGCAGCTTCTCTCCAAACAACTCTCAGCGGCTTAGCGCGCGCGCTGGTTCAGCAAGGCCGGCTCAAAGAAGTAGAGGCAGAGTCTATTGCCGCTCAAGGCATCACCTCAGGCAACAGTTTTGTCAATCAAGTTATCGCTTCCGGCCGCCTCAGCGCACGTGATATTGCTGTCTTTGCTTCCGAGACCTTTGGTTATCCCCTACTTGACCTCGACACTTACGACGATGCGCAGTTCGCCCGCGAATCCATAGACCGTAAGTTGATGGCAACCCATCAGGTTATCGCCCTCGCTAAGCGCGGCAATCGGCTGTCTGTCGCTCTAGCTGACCCCACCAATCTTCGTGCGCTTGACGAAATTCGCTTCCAGACTGGGTTGGCCGTAGATCCTGTTGTGGTTGAAGCGAATAAGTTGGTTTCTATCGTCAACAAACTTGCTGAAACGGCTGAAACTAAGCTGAGCGAACTTTCTGGCGAGGACGTCGACCTCGAATTGGAGATGGGGGGAGATGCCGTAGAATCGGCCAGCGATGCCAACGAAAAAGAAGTGGATGATGCGCCTGTCGTGCGCTTCATCCAGAAAATTCTGATTGATGCTATTAACGAAGGCGCTTCTGATATTCACTTTGAACCTTATGAGAAGTTCTACCGTATCCGCTTAAGAACTGACGGTATTTTGCGTGAGGTTGCGCAACCCCCGTTAGTCATTAAAGAAAAAATAGCATCACGTATTAAAGTTATTTCGCGTTTGGACATTTCTGAAAAGCGCGTGCCTCAAGACGGACGCATGAAATTGGTTCTATCCAAAACCCGCGCAATTGATTTTCGTGTCAGCACTTTGCCCACGCTATACGGCGAAAAAATTGTTATGCGGATTCTTGATCCAACCAGCGCCATGATGGGAATTGACGCGCTAGGTTATGAGCCCGAACAACGGGAAATACTCATCGGTGCTGTAGAACGGCCTTATGGCATGATCTTGGTGACAGGCCCTACCGGTAGCGGAAAAACCGTTTCGCTTTACACGTGCCTAAATCTGCTCAACAAGCCTGGTGTGAATTTATCTACCGCCGAAGATCCATGTGAAATTAACCTGCCCGGCGTCAATCAAGTTAACGTCAACGATAAAGCCGGCCTTACTTTTGCCATTGCTCTAAAAGCCTTCTTACGTCAAGATCCTGACGTCATCATGGTGGGTGAAATTCGCGATTTAGATACGGCGGAAATATCCATTAAAGCCGCACAAACAGGCCACATGGTCCTTTCGACGCTCCACACCAACGATGCTCCAACCACGTTAGAGCGTTTAAAAAACATGGGAGTTGCCTCATTCAACATTGCCACCAGTGTTATTTTAATCACTGCACAGCGTTTGGCTCGTCGGCTATGTTCGTGTAAGAAGCCGATCACCCTTCCGAATGAAGTTTTGATGCAAGCCGGCTTTAAGGAACATGAATTAGACGGGAGCTGGCAACTCTACGGTCCCGATGGCTGTGATAAATGCAAAGGCAGTGGATACAAAGGACGTGTAGGCATCTATCAAGTTATGCCGATCACTGAAGAAATCCAGCGCATCATCATGACAGGCGGTAATTCAATGGACATTGCCGCTCAAGCGCAGATTGAAGGCATCAATGATTTACGACAATCCGGCTTATTGAAAGTTAAACAAGGTCAGACCTCACTCGAAGAAGTGTTGGCGACCACGAACGAATAAACAGAAGGGAAGCACTATGGCTACCGCAGCGAAAACGGTCAAGAAACCATCTGGCGTTAAAGAGTACAACTATTCATGGGAAGGCAAAGACAAAAGTGGCAAAGTGGTCAAGGGAGATATCCGTGCAGCGGGACAAGCAATTGTTCATACTACTCTACGCCGTCAAGGCATACTAGTTAGTAAAGTCAAAAAACACGCTTTTAAGACTGGCGGCAAGGTAACAGAAAAAGATGTCACCTTGTTCACTAGACAACTCGCAACTATGCTGAAAGCGGGTATTCCTTTGCTTCAGTCATTTGATATTGTAGGTAAAGGTGCGGCTAATCAGGCAGTATCTAAATTACTTTTTGACATCAAGGCAGATGTAGAAACGGGATCTTCTTTGACGCAAGCATTTCGTAAATATCCTCTTTATTTTGATGCTCTGTTTTGTAACCTGGTTGGTGCTGGTGAAGCTGCGGGTATTCTTGATACGCTCCTAGAGCGCTTGGCGACCTATAAAGAAAAAATTCTTGCCATCAAAAGCAAGATTAAAGCTGCGCTGTTTTATCCCGTCTCGATTATTGTTGTAGCCATCGTTATTACTGCAGTCATTATGATATTTGTAATTCCTGCATTTAAAGACGTGTTTAAAAGCTTTGGTGCTGACCTACCCGCACCGACGCTAGTAGTTATGGCAATTTCAGATTTTTTTGTTAAGAACTGGTTCGTTGTTTTTGGCAGCCTCATAGGAGGACTCTACGGTTTTTTCTATATGTGGAAACGGTCTGAAAAAATACAAATTGTTATGGATCGCCTCCTATTAAAGCTGCCGATATTTGGTGAAATTATTCGAAAAGCAACAATCGCACGCTGGTCGCGAACACTAGCAACCATGTTCGCTGCAGGAGTTCCATTGGTTGAGGCGTTAGACTCAGTTGGGGGTGCATCGGGTAACAATGTATATAAAAGTGCCACGAAAACCATTCAGTCTCAAGTCAGTACGGGCACAAGCTTGACCGTTGCCATGCAATCAACAGATGTGTTCCCTAACCTAGTTATCCAAATGACTTCTATTGGCGAGGAGTCGGGGCAACTTGACGCGATGCTAGGTAAAGTTGCCGATTTTTACGAAGCCGAAGTGGATGATGCAGTGGAGGCAATGTCCAGCTTGATGGAACCGATCATCATGGTTGTATTGGGCACACTCATTGGCGGCATGGTCGTCGCTATGTATTTACCTATCTTCAAATTGGGCGCCGTGGTCTAACCTAGCGCACAAGATTGCGACACCTATGAGCGATTCATTCTGGCAGCCGAGCTATTTTTACCTTGGCTGTATGTTACTTGGTCTCCTCGTCGGCAGCTTCCTCAATGTCGTCATCCATCGCCTCCCCAAGATGATGGAGCGTGAATGGTTCGCGCAGTGTGCTGAATTGCGGGGTGAGGAGGTCCCAGCCACCGAGGCTTTTAATTTGGTGGTGCCTCGATCCTGTTGCCCAAAGTGTGGGCATCAAATTTCTGCATGGGAAAACATACCGGTTATCAGCTACCTGTTTTTAGCGGGCAAATGCAGCGCGTGCAAAACGCGCATTAGCCTACGTTACCCACTTGTAGAAATATTGACCGGTGCGCTTTCTGGCTATGCCGCATGGCACTTCGGGCCGAGTTGGGGTGCGGTGGGTGCTGTGCTGTTTGTGTGGGCGATTGTTGCACTCACCTTTATTGATTTTGACACCCAGCTATTGCCTGACAGCATTACCCTACCATTACTTTGGATAGGGTTATTGTTCAATTTGAATGGCACTTATACCGATTTGGGCAGTGCTGTAGTCGGCGCTGTTGCCGGGTATTTGGCGTTATGGTCTGTCTATTGGTCCTTCAAGCTCATCACCGGCAAAGAGGGTATGGGTTATGGAGACTTTAAGTTGCTCGCCGCTATCGGCGCGTGGGTTGGGTGGCAGATGTTGCCATTGACCATCTTAGCCTCTTCTTTGGTAGGGGCTATTGTCGGGATTGGTTTAATTGTTTTCACCAAACATGGCCGTAATGTCCCCATTCCCTTTGGGCCTTATTTAGCCGCTGCGGGCGTCATTGCTCTCTTCTGGGGCAAACCGCTCACTCAGCAGTATTTAGGCCTTTTTTAACCTCCACTCTTAGACTTACGCCAAGCTCCGCGATATTGGCGTGCAACTCCTAGCCTTAAAGCCCTTAAGTTCCTTCACGTAGTCGAATCGCAAAAACGAACGCTTTTTCGACAAGGCGTTACGCTATAATTTGCGGTTTACTGGAGGCTGCTATGCCAATCTACGAATATCGCTGTAATGCCTGTGGATTCCAAAAGGAATTTCTGCAGAAAATGTCTGACCCGCAACTCACTGTCTGTCCGGAATGCGGTAAGGAAACGTTCGACAAAATGGTCACCGCAGCCGGTTTTCAATTGAAGGGCAGCGGCTGGTATGTCACCGACTTCCGTGATGGCCCCAAAGATACCAAGCCCGCAACAACCGCTGTGCCGCCATCCGCCGCATCAGCAAGCACGGATACTTCGTCCGCACCTGCCACTGGTGGCGCTAGCACGACTACCCCAGCTGCGAGTGCCACACCAACACCTTCAAAATCAGAAAGTGCCAAACCGTCAGCAACCCCAAGCACAGGTACTAGCAAGGGATGAAAAAATATTTCATCACCGGATTACTCATCTGGGTTCCTCTCGCCATTACCGCCTGGGTACTCTTGCTGATTGTCCGCACCATGGATCAATCGCTGCTATTGCTCCCCACCTCATTGCACCCTCAGCAATGGCTGGGTGTCGACATCATTGGTGTTGGCGCAATATTGACCTTGCTTGTGGTTTTTTTAACGGGCTTGGTCGCCGCCAACATTTTAGGCCAGCGATTACTGCGTTACTGGGAAGGCTTGCTCTCTCGCATTCCTGTTGTCAAATCGTTGTACCTAGGCGTCAAGCAAGTTTCTGACACCTTGTTTTCCAGCAGTGGTGAAGCTTTCCGCAAGGCGTTATTGATTCAATATCCCCGTGAAGGAAGTTGGACTATCGCTTTCATGACGGGACAGCCGGGTGGCGATGTGGTCAATCATCTCAAAGGCGACTACGTCAGCGTGTATGTTCCCACCACGCCCAACCCTACCTCTGGGTTTTTTCTCATGATGCCTCGCGCGGATGTAATTGAACTCAACATGAGCGTTGATGAGGCCTTGAAATACATTATCTCTATGGGAGTTGTCGCACCGGCAAAACGGCCAGCGGCTTCGTCTCTATCAGCACCGACCTCATTATCTAACCCTGATAAATCTGAAGCCCTTTAGAAACAACGAAACAACCACTTAAAATTGCCAGGAATACTGAAATGCGAACTCACTACTGCGGCCAAGTTAACGCCGCGCATCTAGGACAAACCGTTGTTTTATGCGGATGGGCACACCGTCGCCGCGATCATGGCGGCGTAATTTTTATTGATCTGCGCGATCGTGAAGGTTTAGTTCAAGTTGTCTGCAATCCAGAGCCAGCAGATACTTTTACGCAAGCCGAAAGTATTCGCAATGAGTTCGTATTAAAAATCACTGGCGTAGTGCGCGCTCGTCCCGCAGGCACGGTGAACACCAACTTGGCAAGTGGCGAAATTGAAGTCGTCGCGCAAGCCATTGAAGTGCTCAACCCGGCCATTACTCCACCCTTCCAGATCGACGACGACAATCTGTCTGAGAACGTACGCCTCACCCATCGCGTGATTGATCTGCGTCGTCCGCAAATGCAGAAAAACATGATGCTGCGTTACAAAACAGCCATGTCCTTCCGCCGCTTCCTCGATGCGCAGGGGTTTATCGATATCGAAACTCCGATGCTGACTAAATCCACGCCCGAAGGCGCGCGCGATTACTTAGTTCCTTCACGTGTGCAAGATGGACAGTTCTTCGCCCTTCCGCAATCGCCACAACTCTTCAAGCAAATGCTCATGGTGGCGGGCTTCGACCGTTACTATCAAATTACCAAATGTTTCCGCGACGAAGATTTGCGCGCTGACCGTCAGCCCGAATTTACACAAGTCGATATCGAAACATCCTTCCTGGATGAAATCGAAATCACTGCAATCATGGAAAACATGATTCGTACCGTGTTTAAAGAAACCTTGAACGAAGAGTTACCCAATCCATTCCCGCGCATCACTTTCGCGGAAGCGATGCATCGTTACGGTTCCGATAAGCCGGACCTCCGCGTCCAACTTGAGTTTACAGAGCTTACCGATCTGATGAAGACGGTCGACTTCAAGGTTTTCCGTGCTGCTGCAGATTTAATTGATGGCCGCGTTGCCGCGCTGCGTGTTCCCGGTGGCGGCACACTTACCCGCAAAGAAATTGACGACTACACCACCTTTGTGGGCATCTACGGCGCTAAAGGTTTGGCGTACATCAAGATCAATGAAAAAGCTAAAGGCATCGAAGGGCTTCAGTCGCCTATTCTCAAATTCCTCACTCCAGATATTGTTAACACCATCCTTGAGCGCACCAACGCACAAGATGGCGACCTGATTTTCTTCGGCGCGGATCGGGCCAAAATCGTCAACGACGCACTCGGTGCGCTGCGCGTAAAAATCGGCCACGAAAAAGGGCTGGTGGAGGCAGGATGGCGTCCGGTGTGGGTGGTAGATTTCCCCATGTTTGAATACGACGACGAATCCAAGCGCTGGGTTGCATTGCATCACCCCTTCACTTCGCCTAAAGACGGCCACGAAGAACTTATCGACACCGATCCGGGCAAGTGTATTGCCAAGGCTTACGACTTGGCTTTAAACGGCTGGGAAATTGGCGGTGGCTCGGTTCGTATTCACCGCGAAGAAGTGCAATCCAAAGTGTTCCGCGCCTTAGCGATCGACGCTGAAGAAGCGCAACAGAAATTCGGCTTCTTGCTCGATGCGCTCCGCTACGGTGCGCCGCCTCATGGTGGTTTGGCATTCGGGCTTGATCGTATTGTGACGATGATGACCGGCGCCGAATCTATCCGTGACGTCATCGCCTTTCCCAAAACGCAACGTGCGCAATGTCTGCTCACTAACGCACCGAGTCCGGTGGACGAGAAACAGCTGCGCGAACTGCACATTCGCCTACGGCAAGTCGAAGCACCGAAAACGGCTGCCTAGGCCAAAAGCTGCGTTCCTAGACCTTACGGGTTGCAAGAAAAATGCCCTTCAAGCAACCCGTTTCCGTACTCGTGCTAATCCATACTCCTGAGTTGGACGTGTTGTTGCTCGAGCGCGCGGCCAACCCCGGGTTTTGGCAATCCGTGACGGGAAGCCGCGAAATGGATGACCCATTGTTAGATACCGCGTTACGGGAAGTACAGGAAGAAACAGGGATTATTGCTGGGGCAACTACACCGTTGAGAATGATCGACCAGCACATTACCAATCATTTCGAGATTTTTACCGAGTGGCGTTACCGCTACGCGCCCGGCGTGACACAAAACACTGAACATCTTTTTAGTCTGGAAGTGCCACGTTCGCAAGTCATTACCGTTGCACCGGATGAGCACCTCGGCTACGAATGGCTACCGTGGCAAGAAGCGGCTAAAAAAGTGTTCTCGTGGAGCAATCGAGATGCCATTCTAATGTTGCCGGAGCTCCGCGCCAGGCGGGCATCTTCAGGCACTTAGTTTGTCGTTTTAATTGATCTTCTTTGTGCCGGTTTTTATTCGTTTTTCGAGGCATTGTGGGCAATAGCAACTTTTAGCCACATCGAGTTTTTCTGTCAAAGCAGGCAAATCTTCGCACCAACAACGCGACCAACCCGCTAAGCTGCCGCACGTAAACGACGCGCCACAATCTACGCAAAGCTGCGCGTCGGGTGCATCAAGTTCTTTTAGCACATCAGGCTTTATAAGCTCTACGTTCTTTTGGGGAACTAAAGCAACTAAGGCAACTAAGGCAAGTTTGTTTTTAGGCATGTGGGATTATAGGTGCGACTTAACTAAATTCGGTTGCCACTTTTTATTTAACCAGCGCGCAGATAGAATCTGGCATGCAACTTACGAGAGCCCTTTGAGCCAATGAGCAATCCATTAAGCCCCCCATTAAATACGCCATCAAGTCCCGACCTCACACCCGCCATACAAGCAGGCGTTTTGGCAGAGGCCTTGCCGTACATTCGTCGATTTCAAGACAAAACTATCGTAGTCAAATACGGCGGTAACGCCATGACCGACGAGCATCTTAAACTTTGCTTCGCACGCGACATTGTATTGCTCAAGCTGGTGGGCATGAACCCCGTGGTTGTCCACGGTGGCGGGCCACAAATTGATGACATGCTTAAGCGTGTTGGTAAGCAAGGCCAATTCATCCAAGGCATGCGCGTCACCGACCAAGAAACCATGGAAGTCGTTGAGATGGTCTTGGGCGGCCAAGTGAATAAAGATATCGTCAGCTTGATTAACCAAGCGGGCGGCAAAGCCGTTGGCCTAACAGGCAAAGACGGTAATTTTATTCGTGCTAAAAAGCTCTTGATTCCTTGCAAAGAAAACCCCGGAGAAGCCCTGGACATCGGCCAAGTAGGCGATATCATCAGCATAGACCCAAGCCTAATTTCCTTTCTTGACTCAGGTGATTTCATTCCGGTTATTGCCCCGATCGGCGTCGGGGTGGATGGGGAGTCTTACAATATTAATGCCGACGTAGTGGCCGGCAAACTCGCCGAAATCTTGAAAGCAGAAAAGCTGGTTTTATTGACCAATACACCGGGAGTTCTCGATAAAAGCGGTGCGCTACTCACCGGCCTTACCCCAAGGCAAATCGACGATCTCGTCGCCGATGGCACGCTATCTGGCGGCATGTTGCCCAAGATCAGCTCTGCGCTTGATGCGGCGAGGAATGGCGTAAAAAGCGTGCACATTATTGACGGGCGTGTTGAGCATGCCTTACTACTGGAAATTCTCACCGATCATGGTGTGGGAACGATGATTAAATCGAAATAACAACAAATCAACTTTAGCTAGCCTAAAGGTTTTAAAAAAGAGGATTGCATGGCAGCTAAACCAGGCGAACGAAAAATGCAGATTCTGCAAACCATTGCAGAAATGTTGCAAGACCCCAAAGGGGAACGAATTACCACTGCGCTATTAGCAAAAAAACTGGGTGTTTCCGAAGCGGCGCTCTATCGCCACTTTGCCAGCAAAGCGCAGATGTACGAGGGGCTGATTGAGTTCATCGAAACCAGTTTGTTTTCCGTCATCAACAAGATTGGTAGTGAGGAAACATCCGGCGCGAAACAACTGGAGTTGATCGTGTCTTTGTTACTCAACTTCGCCCAGAAAAACCGTGGCCTCACCCGCGTGCTGGTGGGTGATGCCTTGGTAAATGAAGATCACCGCTTAGTTGTCCGCATAAACCAAATGCTAGAGCGCGTCGAAGCGTCACTCAAACAAAGTTTACGCATTGCGGTCGCGGATAATGAACAACTAAAAAACGAAGACATCAACGCAGCCGCTAATCTCTGTGTGTGCTACGTCATGGGCCGCTGGAATTTGTACGTGAAGAGTGGCTTTACAAGAGAGCCAATGGCGCAATGGGCGCAGCAGTGGCCGATCTTGCTGGCTGGGTGTTTAAGCAGTCCGGCGTAGATACGCCCCGAAGCCGTCATTCCCTCGAAGGAGGGAATCCAGAGGTTTGCATTGCGCTGAGTCAGTCTGTGAAAAAGTGGCATTGCAAAACCTGGCCCGCGCCTCTCGGAACAGTATTCAGGCCTGGCCCCATATGCCTGGGTGACGCTGACTCTTTATCGCTTGATGGGTTAGCCAACAATTTTAAATTGTCATTTGGCCGTGAGGGGATAAGCTTCTATTGATCGGCTTTGCACAGAGATCAACGTGGCAAGAGGCGGAAGAAACTCGACTACAGGAAGGTTGGTGTTTACACGATGTGTTGTCGACGTTCCTGTAGTAAGGGAGACCAGTTCAACAGATCCTCCGCCGACCCCTACCTTGTCCTCAGTGCCACCAAGAGCAAGGAACTCTTTGCTTCGAAAAAATGCAACTGAATGTATGTGTTTTAGTGTCGTTGATATAGATCTATTTCTTTCTAGCGAACGGGCTGTCCATTCATCGACCAAACCTGATCGCGCGACGGAATACAGGGTTGCTCCATCTGGAGAGAACTGCAGGCCAACAACCCAATCTCCGGTGGAGTACGGTTTTGCGATAAGCGTTTTCTGGAGACTTGGTTTTCCGTTGCTCCTTAGAAACGTCCATATTTCTATGGTTCCAGATCCTGTACCAATTGCTATTTGCTGGGATGCAACATCCATTGCCATGGCCAAGATCACTCCACTTGACTCATATTTTTCGGGCAGCAATACTCTTCTTTCGTAATCAAAGATACGAACATGAGAGCTTTGTCCGACAAGATAGATGTTTTCGTCTGACGTGGAGCAAACTGGGCCTCGTGTGTCCGGTATGGAATGCAGCAACTCTCCAGTTTTCGCGCTCCAAAGCTTGGTTGATTTCTCGAAATATGAGTTCGAAAAGAAGCTATTTCCATCGGAAGCAAAAGTAATCCAATTAGCTCGGTAATCGTGCGCTTTGATTTCGCGTTTAGATTGAGGCTCTTTCGCATCCCAAATGTCAATATTGCCGGACTCATGACCAACCAGCAAGTACTTCCTTTTGTCGTCGTACGCCAAACTCACAACGAGACTCTTGAACGAGTCGTCGTTGCTTTTGCTGTCTTTCATGAGGTTCAGTATAAAATCTTTGTGAATACCGGATGAGCATCCCGAACCAATGAGAATAAGAGCGAGGATATACAGGGTCTTCACAAAACTTGGGCGGCGATAGTTCATGGTGTTTGTTGGCTAACGTTATCTATGGACTTCCCTTATTTTGCAAGATGAATGTGAAGTTAGATTGGAGAACAAGCCTGCGGGTATCTATCCGGCCTAGTGTGGCACCCTTCGGCATCGGCCCTTTGACATATGCACCGCGGAAGCCTCATTAGTATAGCGGCCTTATATCGGTCAACAACGTTACCAGGCTCTTTCCGCATCGGTTTGAACC
>Ga0209181_10008633_pt1 | contig 13627 bp, 10 predicted proteins | sample MAT05_FD_187208 | JGI IMG/M metagenome (GOLD analysis project Ga0209181, IMG submission 187208) | Freshwater microbial communities from Lake Fryxell liftoff mats and glacier meltwater in Antarctica - MAT-05 (SPAdes) (version 2) | ecosystem: Environmental > Aquatic > Freshwater > Ice > Liftoff... | reverse complement strand
CTACCACTGCGTCTCCCGCGTGGTGGACCGCAAGTTCGTCCTCGGGCCGGAGGAGAAGGAGGAATTCGTCCGGCTCATGAGGCTGTATGAGGAGTTCTGCGAAGTGCGGGTGGTGACGTATTGCGTCATGAGCAACCACTTCCACGTCCTGATGGAGGTGCCCCGGCGCCCCGAGCAGATGCCCGATGACGCGCAACTGCTCGCCAAGCTCAAACGCCTCTACAGCCCGGGGGCTTTTGCGCAGGTGCGCTGGCAACTGGAGAACCTGCGCAAGCTCGGCGCACATGAGGAGGCCGAGGTGCTGCGCGAGGGCTTCTTCCGGCGGATGTGGGACTTGAGCTTCTTCATGAAAGGGCTCAAGCAGCGTTTCACCGGCTGGCACAACCGGCGGCAGGGGCGCAAGGGCACGCTATGGGAGGAGCGATTCAAGAGCGTGCTCGTCGAGAGCGGCCAGGCGCTGGTGACGATGGCGACCTACATCGATCTGAATCCTTTGAGGGCGGGGTTGGTGGACGACCCGAAGGAATACCGCTGGTGCGGCTACGCGTCGGCAGTCGCCGGGAAAAGACGCGCGCGTGGCGGACTGAAGACGGCAATGGTGACTTGGGCGCATGGGGAACTCGGCGAAGGCGAAAGCATCGAGAAATACCGGGAGCTGCTTTTCGGAGCCGGCGAGCAGCGCAATCCCGGTGCGAATGGCCAGCGGGTCAAGCGCGGCATCAGCCGCAAACGGGTGGAGGAAGTGATGGCGAAGAAGGGCAAGCTATCGAATTGGGAAATGCTGCGCTGCCGGGTGCGCTACTTTTGCGACGGTGCGGTGCTGGGAACCAAGGAATTCGTCAACGGCATCTTCGAGAGCGAGCGACACCGCTTCGGCCCGAAGCGCACCAGCGGCGCGCGACCGATGCGCCACATGGAAGCCGGCGGCCTGACGACTCTGCGCGACCTCCGGCTCAAACCCCTCGGATAAGCGGAAGCCGCCGTAACTTCCGAAGCCGGTTTGCGCAGAGAAGCGATGTCCAGCACCTCCACTTTCGCTTCCCTTCCACGCACCCTTATACGACGCAACCTTATCGAGAGGGGATCCTGCGCAACACCACGCGGAATCAATTGCAAGAACCCGTCACCCACCGAGGTTCGCCGAGCGGTAGAGCTGCGCGTAGCGGCCGCCGCGCGTGACGAGTTCGGGGCCTTTGCCTTCTTCGAGCACGGTGCCGTCACCCAGCACGACGATCTTGTCCACGCGATGCACGGTCGCGATGCGGTGGGTGATGATGAGCGTCGTGCGTCCGCGCATGAGTTCTTCGAGCGTGGCCATGATCGCGGCCTCGGTCGTCGGGTCGAGTGCGCTGGTCGGCTCGTCGAGAATCAGGATCGGCGCGTTTTTCAAAAATGCCCGCGCGATGCCGATGCGCTGCCGCTGGCCGACGCTCAGATGCCCGCCGCGCTCGCCGACCTGGCTGCGGTAGCCGTCGGGCATCGCGCTGATGAACTCATGCGCCTGCGCGCGCGTCGCGGCCTGGATGATTTCCTCCTCGGTCGCATCGGGGCGGCCGTAGGCGATGTTCTCCCGGATCGTCGTGGAAAAAAGCAGCGTGTCCTGCAGCACGATGCTGATGTGATTGCGCAGCGACTTCTTCGTGAACTCACGCAGGTCGTGCCCATCGAGCAGCACGCGGCCCGCGGTCGGATCGTAGAAACGCGGCACCAGCGAGAGCATCGTGCTCTTTCCAGCACCCGTGCCGCCGACGAATGCCACCGTCTGCCCGGGCTCCACATGCACGTTCACCTTCTGCAAAATCGGACGATCCTTGGTGTAGCCGAACGCCACATTTTCAAACACAAGGTCGCCGCGTGTCTCGATGAGTTCGCGCGCATTGGGCGCGTCGGGCACGTCGTTCTGCCGGTCGAGCACTTCAAAGCACCGCTGCACGCCCGCCGCCGCACCTTGCAGCGCCCACGCGATGTGCGTCAGCGCCTCGAGCGGCTGGTAGAGCATCAGCAGCAGCGTGCTCAGATACCAGATTTGCCCGATGGTGAGCCTGCCCTCCATCACGTGCCGCGCGCCGACGTAGAACATCGCCGCCGAACTCGCCGCGACGAGCGTGCCGACGATCAGCGCGCTTTTCATCGAGGTCGCGTTCAACCGCAGATTCGCCTCGAGGCTGCCGTGTGCGCGCGCCCGGAACTGGCCCACTTCGAAATCCTCGCGGCCAAATGCCTGCACCATTTTCACCGAGCTGAGCCCTTCCTGCGCGACGGAAAGCACGCCGCTCTCCTGCTCGGCGATGTCCGTGGACTGCTCGCGGATGCGTTTCGCGTAGAGGAAAATCGCGAGCACCATGAACGGCACAACGAGCAGCGAGAGCAGCGCGATCTGCCAGTCGAACGCCCACATCGTCGCAAGCGTCGCCACGAGGGTGATCACGCTCTGGAAAATGAAGAACCACTTGCTGTAAACCGCCTGGATGCTCTGCGAATCGTAAGCCACGCGGAAGCTGCTGTCCGCGCTGCGGCGCTCGTCGTGGAATTTCAGCGGCAGCGAATGCAGATACGCATACAGCTCCGTGCGCAGCCGCAGCAGCGCGTGGAGGCTCACACGCAGCGTCATGATGCTCGTGAGATAGCCGATTCCGCCCGCGAGGATGTGCAGCACGACCATTAGCGTACACACGATTGCGAGAATCGCCGGCAGACTCCACGCGCCGAGATCGTGCCCCCAAAGCATCAGCCCGTGTCCGCTCACCACTCCGGACGTCGAAGCCGGCAGCAGCTTGTCCACGATGAACGCGAGCGGCCACGGACGCAGCAGATTGAACGCGTTGCCGAGCAGCGTGAGCGCCATCGCCCCGGCAGTCGGCCCGACATACGGACGAAAATACGCAAACGCTCGGCGATGGACGGACATTCAAATTGAGTGGATCACGTACCGGGCACGCTTGGCAATCGCGCAGACCAGCACTCCGACGCAACCTTGCGATCCGTCGCACCTCAGCAATCTTCCGAGGCATGATTCAGAAACTGCGCGTGTTGCGGGAAGGAAATCCGTTCCGCCCGTTCACGGTGGCGCTGGCGGATGGACGCCGCTTTGACATCACCTCCCCCCGGGACATGATCTGGATGCCTGCGGAAGGCCGTGGCGGCCTCCATTTCTTTCTTCCCGCCGGGGATCGCACCGACAGCGGCAACCTGATGCTCGTCGCTTCTGTGGAATGGGCCGCCGGCAGTCAGCCGGCCTGACGCCGGCGAACAGATTTCCGATTGATCCACGGGGATCCGTCAGGTAACTCCCGGGCGACATGATTCTCGGACTCATCCTTTTCGCCGTCGCCGTTGCCTACCGCCTGCTGCCCGTCCTGCTCGGGGTGACAGTGCAACAGCCGGAGTGGCTGCCCAACTTTTCGCCGATGGCTGCGCTCTGCCTGTGCGGGGCGGCGTTCCTGCCGCGGCGGCTTGCCATCACCGTTCCCCTCGTGGCCCTGTTCGGCACGGATATTGTGCTGAATGCGCACTACGGTTTCCCGCTTTTCACCTTGGAATTTCTGGGCAAGACGATCGCCTTCGCCGCGGTCGCCGCGTTTGGCTGGCAGCTCCGCAAGAATGCACGGCCCGGCGTGATTCTGTCCGCGGTGCTCGGCAGTTCGCTGTTCTTCTACGTCGCGACGAACACCGCATCCTGGCTCTACGAACCCGGCTATGCGAAGAGCCTCGCTGGCTGGCTGCAGGCGCTGACGACCGGTCTCCCCGGCTACCCGGAGACGTGGACTTTCTACCGCAACACCCTCGCGGGTGACATGCTGTTCGCGGCGCTCTTCCTCGCCTGCATGCACTGGAAGCGTCAGCCGTCGCGGGCCGCAGCGCTTCGGCCGGCGAGCGCGATTCGATAGCGGAACTCTCGCGTCCTGCCGACGAACAATCGCGGCGTGCCTTGCGGATCGGTGAGGAGGCGCGCTACACAGCGGGATGTTCCGCCATTCCCTCCTGCTCCTGTCGCTCGGCGTATTCGCGCTGGCCGAGACTCCGAGCAAGACCGCCGCGCCCGCTGCCAAGCCCGAAATCCCCGGCCCACAGCCCGACGGCGCGGTGCTGCTGCCGAACCAGTGGTCGCTCCGGCCCGCGGGCAAGCAGACGCTCGCCGGCGATTTCCCGGTGAACATCGCGCTGCACCCGGAGGGAAAATTCGCCGCGATCCTGCACTGCGGCTACGGGCAGCATGAGATTCAGATCTTCGACATCGCCGCGGGCAAAGTCGCGTCGCGCGTGAACATCAATGAGGCGTTCTACGGCATCGCGTTTTCACCGGATGGCTCGCGGCTGTTCTGCAGCGGCTCGGGGGACGAGACGCTGCACATTTTCAAATTCAAGGACGGCTATCTCGGCGAACCGACCTTCATCTCGCTCCGTCCGAAGACCAGCCGCGGGATTCCCTGCGGACTCGCCATTGCCGCCGATGGTTCGACGATCTACGTGGCAAATGTGTGGGGCCACAGCATCAGCCGCGTGCGCATCGCAGCCGGCGAGGCCGCCGCGGATATCGCGGAGCTGTCGCTTTCATCCGCAGCGGGAAAACCGGCGCCGCGGGCCGGTGCGCCGACGGACGATCCGAGCATCACCAAGCGCGCCGAGGCGATTCTCGACACGACCGGAAGCGACGCGCCTTTTCCTTACGCCTGCGTGCTCGATGAGAAGCGGGGGCGTCTCTACGTCAGCCTGTGGGCGCTCGCGCAGGTCGCGGTCATTGACGTGAAAGAGTGGAAGGAAATCGCGCGCTGGAAAGTGGAGGAGCACCCGAACGAGATGCTGCTCTCGAAGGGCGGCGGTTCGCTATTTGTCGCCAATGCCAACCGGAATTCCGTCTCCGTGCTCGACGTGGAAAGCGGCAAGACCATCGAGACGCTCGTCGCGGAGCTGATGCCGAATTCGCCGCCGGGAAACACGCCGAACTCGCTCGCGCTTTCACCGAATGGCGAGCGCCTCTTCGTTGCGAATGCGAACATCAACTGCGTCGCCGTCTTCGAAGTGGAAAAGCCCGGCCACTCGCACTCGCTCGGCTTCATCCCCACCGGCTGGTATCCGACTTCCGTGCGCGCTGCCAAGGGCGGAAAGCTGCTGGTCGCGAATGGCAAAGGCGTGGTGAGCCGCTCGAACCGGCACCTCACGCAACCCGGCAACACGAGCCCGCCGATCGGCGTGACGGAATACATCGGCGGCATTTTGCAGGGGACCATCAGCACCATTCCGCTGCCGGCGGACGAGGATGAGTTCGCGAAGGAACTGAAGACATGGAGCGCCGTCGCCTACTCGTGCATGCCTGCGACGGAGCGGAAGATCGACGCCGATGCGCTGCGCGGAAATCCGATCCCGCGGAAGGTGGGCGACGCTTCGCCCATCCGCCACGTCATCTACATCATCAAGGAGAACCGCACCTTTGATCAGGTCCTCGGCGACCTCGGCCGCGGGAATGGCGATCCATCGCTGTGCCTCTTCGGCGAAGACGTCACGCCGAACCACCACGCGCTCGCGCGCGAGTTTGTGACGCTCGACAATTTCTACGTCGAGAGCGAGGTGAGCGCCGACGGGCACGAGTGGAGCATGGGCGCGTACGCGACGGACTTTGTGGAGAAGATGTGGCCGCTGAACTACGGCCACGGCGGGTCGAAGAAATTCCCCTACCCGAGCGAAGGAATTTTTCCCATCGCCACGCCTGCTGGCGGCTACCTGTGGGATCGCGCCGCTGCGGCGGGCGTGAGTTACCGGAGCTACGGTGAATTCACCACGAGCCCCACGGCGAAGGAACCCGGCAAGGCGAAGGTGAAGGGACTCGAAGGCCACTTCGATCCGCAGTATCACACGTTCGACATGGGCTACCCGGATGTGAAGCGCGCCGAGCGCTTCATCTCGGAGCTCGGGCGATTCGAAAAAGAGGGCGACATGCCGCGCCTGCAGATCGTGCGACTGCCGAACGATCACACCAGCGGAGCCAGCCCAGGCAAGCCGACGCCGGTGGCGCACGTGGCGGACAATGACCTCGCCTTTGGCATCCTCGTGGAAGCGGTGAGCAAGTCGAAGTTCTGGGCGACGACTGCGATCTTCGCCGTCGAGGACGACGCGCAAAACGGCCCGGATCACGTGGACGCGCATCGCACGATCGCATTCGTCATCAGCCCCTTCACCCGACGCGGCACGGTGGACAGCACCCTCTACTCCACCGCCTCGATGTTGCGGACGATGGAGCTGATCCTCGGCCTGCAGCCGATGTCGCAGTTCGACGCGCTGGCGATGCCGATGTTCGCGAGTTTTCAGGAGAAGCCCGACATTCGTCCGTACGAGCACAGGGTGCCAAAGGCCGATCTGACCGCGACGACGGCGAAGACCGCTTGGGGCGTGAAGGAGACGAGCACGATGGACCTGACGAAGGAGGACGCGGCGGATGACTTGCTCCTCAACGAAGTCATCTGGCGCAACGTCCGCGGTGCCGACCAGCCGATGCCCGCCCCCATCCGACGGGCATGGGTGCTGGCGGGCGATGCGGACGACGAGAAGTAGCCGGCGGCAGCAAGTGGGGCAGGCGACTCGCCTGCCCGGTCTCAGCGGGCGACCCGCCCGATGTTCCGGTGAGTCGCCGGAACAGACTTTCGCAGGCGGAGTCGCCTGCGCCACTTTCCCGCAAACCGCCCAGCCAAGTGGAATGTCTCTACACCGGCACGACCGCCTTGTCGTCGCCCTTCTTCAGTTCGCTGCGAAGGTCGCGACCGCCGCGACCGCTCCACCAGAGGACGACCGGCGCGGCGATGAAGATGGAGGAATAGGTGCCCACCAGAATGCCGACGAGCATCGTGAGCGCGAAGTCTCCGAGCACCGGACCACCGAAGAAGTAGAGGATGATGGTGATGATGAACGTGATGCCGCCCGTGAGGATGGTGCGGCTCAGCGTCTCGTTGATGCTCGCGTTCATGATCTGCGTGATGTTGCCCGCGCGTCCGTTTTTGATGCCCTCGCGGATGCGGTCAAAGACGACGATCGTATCGTTCACCGAGTATCCCGCGATGGTGAGGATCGCGCCGACGATCACCAGTGAGAGTTCGCGGCCCATGAGCGAGAACACACCCACGGTGATGATCACGTCGTGCAGGAGCGCCACGAGGGCACCCAATGCGAACGAGAGTTCGAATCGCGCGGTGACGTAGATGAGGATGCCGACCATGCCGAGGGTCAGCGCCAGGATGGAGGAACGCGCGAGTTCCTTGCCGACGAGGCCGCCGACCTTGTCCACGCCGCCGATCTTGAATTTCGAATCGGGGAATTGCGCGATCAGTGCCGCACCGATCTTTTCGGCGGAGTTCTCCCGATCCCGGATAACCAGGAACTCGGCCGTAGCCGACTTCTCGATCTGCACCGAGGCATCGCCGTAGCCCATCCCTTTCAGGACATCGCGCACTTTGTCGAGCGGTGGCTGTGCGCCCTGGGCCTCCATGGTCAGGCGATCACCACCACGGAAATCGACACCGAAATTCTTCTCCCCGCGCAGTACAAAGATGCCGAGCGACCCAAGGATCACAATGACCGAAGCCGCGATGGCGGCCTTGCGTTTGCCCATGAAATCGAACTTCGTCGCGGGGATCAGGTTCGCCATCGTGATGCGCTTGATGACCCCCCATTCAATCCCCCACGCGAAGAGGTTCCGGGCCACGATCAGCGCGGTGAACATCGACGCAATCACGCCGATGATGAGTGAGACCGCGAATCCACGCACCGGACCGCTGGCCAGCCAGAACAGAATCCCCGCGGTGATGAGCGTGGTGACGTTCGAGTCGAAAATGGCGGAGAAAGCCTTGTTGTAGGCGGCCTCCAGCGCCGTCTTCAGGCTCTTGCCTGCGGCCTGTTCCTCGCGGAGTCGCTCGTAGATGAGCACGTTCGCATCGATGGCCATGCCCACCGTGAGCAGGATGCCCGCGATGCCCGGCAGCGTGAGGACGGCGCCAAACATGCCCATCGCCCCGAAGAGCATCACTCCGAAAACGATCAGCGAAATGTTCGCGACCATGCCGGCGAAACGGTAGTAGAGCAGCATCAGGAGGACCGTGAGGATTACACCGAGTTCCCCGGCAAAAATTCCGCTCTTGATCGCATCCTGCCCCAGCGACGCGGAGGTGTTGCTCTTGGAAAGAATCTCGACCGGGTTCTCCAGCGGATTCAGCAGCGCACTGGCGACCGCGCGGGCCTCCTCCTCGTCGCGATCCCCGGTGATGACGGCGCTGCCGCCGAAAATGCCGCCACCAGCCATCGCCTCTTCAGACAACCCGGCAGCCTGGATGACCACCTTGTCGAGCATGATGGCAAAGCGTTCGCGCTTTTGTTTGTTCTGCGCCATGCGCTGGGTGACCTGGGTGAAGCGGTCCTTGCCCGCGCTGTCGAATTCGAGATGGATCTCCCACCCGCCCATCTTGCCGATGCCGACGCCGGCTCCGCTGATCTTGTCGCCGGTGATCTCGACCTGCTTGGCGACGATCATCTTTTCCGTGACCTTCTGCCCTTTCTCCTTGTGGACGTAATCGACGATCTCATAGGCGGGATCGAGGATCGCGGTCTTAGCCTCGATCGCCGGCACCAGCCGCTCACTGTCGGTATGCACCATCCGGAATTCGAGCTTGGCGACCTGCCTGAGCGTGTCCTCCCAGCGTTGCGCGTCGTCCGGGCCCACCCCGGGAAGCTCGACGATGATCCGGTCCGGCGGCTGCGGCTGAAGCACCGGCTCACCGATGCCCCCTGCATCGACACGTTTGCGGAAAGTCTCGATCGCCCGGTCCAGCGCATCCGCAGGAATCGGACGCGCCGTCCCATCGGGACCGACGGCAGGCTTGAGCAGCAAGTCGAACTTCAAGCCGCCCCGGAGATCGATGCCCAGGCCGATCCTGCCCTGCACGGTGCGTTTGCCATTCTCGTCGAACTTGTCGAATGGCGGCAGGAACGACACGACGGCGAGGAATGTCATCAATACCGTCAGCAGCGTGCCCGTGATTCGCTTCGCACGATCGGAATCCGAGATGAAATACACGCCGAAAACAAGCAGCAACGCGACGCCGGAGGTGAACAGCGCCCATGGTTCGAGCTTGATGAAGCCGATTGGGAAAAGGGGAGAGATCATGATTGGCTGGTGGATTCCTTGGCGAGGACGGTGACGACGGCGGATTTGTCCACCGTCAGTTTGCAATTGTCGTCCACTTTGAGGACGAGCGTCGGGCCATCCTTGACGTTCGTCACCACGCCGTGAAGCCCGCCGGTGGTCACGACCCGATCCCCGGTCTTGATCGCCGCGATGCGGGCGAGCAGTTCCTTCTGCTTCTTCTGCTGCGGACGGATCATGACGAGCCACATCACGATCATGATGCCGCCGAACATGATGATCGTATTCCACATTTGAAGGTTCGGGTCGCCGCCGGTCACGGGGTTCGGCTGCTGCGCGAGGATGTCCGGAAATGGGATCTGCATACGGTGAAAAAGGGCGCGTAGCCTATGCGGCGAATCGGGATTGTCCACGGTTTTCGCGGGCTCGGTTTTCGCCGGGGGTGATTGAAAGTGAGTCCAGTGGATGAGGAAAATGGCGGCACCGGTCGTGGCGCCAGCCTTTGGACTGCGCGCGGCTTGACGCGGCTTTTCCCTTCGCCTCGGGTCCGACGCGCAAATTCACCGTTGCCCTGCAAGGCAACGCAGCGCCCCTCGTCCGCCCGGCGCATTCCGCGATTTCGCCCATCGCTCCTCCGCAAAGCCAAAGCGGCGTCGAGCCCTAGGCATTACCCACATCCTCGCGCATCCTCGCGCCGGCCGCGTGGCCGAGAGCGGCGCCGCGCCCGCCAGCCAATGGCTCTCCGAGCCCGAATGGCAGGCGCTCTGGTGCCACACCCACCGCAGCGCGACCCCGCCCGCCCAGCCGCCGAGCACGCGCGAAGCGGTGCGGATGATCGCGCGCCTTGGCGGCTTCCTCGGCCGCAAGCACGACGGCGAACCCGGCATGATCGTCCTGTGGCGCGGCCTCCAGCGTCTCCACGCCATCGCCACCGCCTGGGAAATCTTCACCAGCGCCGCAAGAGTTGTGGATAATGCTTAGGTCAAGCCCCCGCAGTCCAAAGCCTCGCGGAACTCACGCACCGCCCGGCTTTGGCCGGCAAGCAGCCTTTGGACCTCACATGGAATCACGCCCCACCGGCTCCTCCATCGGAACTTCACCGCACCCGCGTGCTGAAACTGACGCCGTTCAGCGATCGCCACCGGCCCGATGGCTTTCCGTTTTGTATGATTTGCAGTAACTGGCCGCGTCCGGGACCGGGAACTTCTTTTCCAGGTCCACGTCATTCGCGGCGGAACCGGGACCCCACGCAAAGAGCCGCTGGAACAGCGGCAGCAGCCGATCTCCCCGGATTTGTTCAAGGAAGTACACCTCGTGCTCCTTCTCCTTCATCCCCATCTCGTAGAGCATCGCGTCGTGCTCGCGGATGCCGAGCGAGTGAAAGTGGCGCATCATCACGAAATACTCGCACACATTCCCGCTCTCGAGTTTCCCCGCGAAAAAGAACGGCATGAACCGGCCGATGACATGGCAGCTCGCCGAGATGACCCTGCCGATGACGTGCAGCTTCAGCTCGTACCAGCGCGAAACCGGCACCTCATGCCGCTCCATCAGTTCGCGGATGTTTTCCCGGTGCGCCCACTCATCAAGCTCGATCTGCCGCACCGCCCCCTTCGCCGCCGGATCCTTCAGCGAGCGCGCATGGCCGATGTACGCGAACGCCGCCGCCTTCTCGCCCGAGTAGGCTTTCTGCAAAAGTTGCACCAATGCGGGATGGGCGAGCTTCATGGATGCCGGAAAAACTCAATCAAGCACGCGCCGCCATGCCAGTCACCACGTTCCTCGCCTCGCGACCATGCCGCAGAAACGCCCCTCTTGCGCATCTCGCTTCGATCCGTAGAATCCGCGGCCCTTCTTATGAGTACGACCACTGCACCGGAGAAACACGAGTTTCAGGCCGAGATCGCCCAACTCCTCGATCTCGTTGTCCATTCGCTCTACACCGACAAGGAGATTTTCGTCCGCGAGCTGATTTCCAATGCCGCGGATGCGACGGAGAAGCTGCGCTTTCTCAAGACGAGCGGGCAGGAAATCACCGACCCGGATGCGGCGCTGAAGGTGACCATCGCCACGGATGACACGGCGAAGACGATCACTTTCACGGATGCGGGCATCGGCATGTCGCACGGGGAACTCATCGAGAATCTCGGCACCATCGCGCATTCGGGCTCGAAGGCGTTCCTCGAACAACTCCGCGCGAAGGCCCAAGCTCAGGGAAGCGGGCCGGTGGATGCGACGCTCATCGGGCAGTTCGGCGTGGGCTTTTACTCGGCGTTCATGGTGGGGGACAAAGTCACCGTTTATTCGAAGAGCTGCCGTCCGGGTGAACAAGGATGGAAATGGACCAGCGACGGCAAGACGGGCTACGAGATCGAACCAGCGGATGATTTGCAGCGCGGGACGAAGGTCGTCGTGCATCTCAAGGACGACGAGTTCGCGAAGGCGTGGCGCATCGAGAGCATCATCAAGCGCTACTCGAACTTTGTGCCGCTGCCGATCGAGGTGAACGGCAAGGAGGTGAACACCGTCCAGGCGCTGTGGACGCGCAACAAGTCCGAGATCAAGGACGCGGAATACGACGAGTTCTACAAATACATCGGCCACGACAGCGACGCGCCGCTTTACCGGCTGCATTTCAATGCCGACGCGCCGCTGGCGATCCGCGCGCTGCTCTTCATCCCGGCGAAGAACCTGGAGCTGGTGACCTTCAACCGCGAGGAGCATCACGTGGATCTCTACTGCAAGAAGATCCTCATCCAGTCGCGGGCGAAGGGTCTTTTCCCCGACTGGATGCGCTTCCTGCGCGGCGTCGTGGACAGCGAGGATCTGCCGCTGAACATCTCGCGCGAGACGATGCAGGACAGCGCGCTCGTGGCGAAACTCCGCGAGGTGCTGGTGAAGCGGCTGCTGAAGTTCCTCGACGAGGAGTCGAAGGCGGACGCGGAGAAATATGCGCGCTTTTTTGCAGAGCACGGGCATTGCCTGAAGGAGGGCGTGGCGAACGACTGGTCGCACCGCGATGCGCTGGCGAAGCTGCTGCGCTTCGAGTCGAGCACGACGGAGGCGGGCAAGATGACGAGCCTCGCAGACTACCTGTCGCGGATGCCGGAGGAGCAGAAGGAGATTTACTTCCTGAGCGCCTCGAACCGCGCGGCGTGCGAGGCCGCGCCCAGCTACGAGGTGTTCCGCGAGAAGAAGTGGGAGGTCCTTTTCCTCACCGACGCGCGCGATGAGTTCGTGCTGGAGAACCTGCGCGAATTCGACGGCAAGAAGCTCGTCGCCGCCGAGAAGGCGGACGTGAAGCTGGAGCGCGAGGCGAAGGGACTCGATGCGGAAGCGGCACGGCTGCTGGCGAATTTCATCAAGGAAACCGTGGGCGACCGCATCGGCGAAGTGCGTGTATCGAAGCGCCTCGTGGGCAGCCCGGCCATCGCGCTGAGTTCCGATTCCGAGATGACGGTGAACATGCGCCGCATGATGAAGGCCATGCAGCGCGACCAGGAGACCGGCCCGGAGCCGAAGCCGGACATCGAGATCAACCCCGACCACCCGCTCATCGTGAACCTCGAAAGCCTGCGCAAGTCCGACGCCGAACTCGGCAAGACCGTCGCGATGCAAGTCGCCGACCAGGCGCTCGCCGCCGCCGGCCTGCTCGACGATCCGCGGACCATGCTAGGTCGCATGACGGGGCTGTTGGAGAAGCTTTGCGCGAAAGGGTAGGGCCAAAAACAAAGTGCGTTCTAAGCCATTGACCGCCTTGCCTTAGATCTGTCACATTCTCCAAAGCCGCCACCCGCGGTCATCATCAACAACTGACAAACCTATGAAATATCAAACCATCATGGCAGCCGCCATCGCGTTGGGCTTCACCGCCTGCGAACAAAAGAAGGCGGAAGTCGAACAGCAAGCAAAGGACAAGGCCAAAGAGACCGTGGACAAGGCCGCCACCTCGGGCAATGAAGCTGCCGCGAAGGCGGTGGACAAGGCCGCCGATGCCGCAGGCAAAGTCGCCGGACAGGGCGCAGTGGACGCCGTGAAGGCAGCCGGCGCTGGTGCGGGCGACAAAGTGGACGCCGCAGCCGCGACCGCCAAGGAGAAGATCGACGCAGCGAAGCTGCCCTCCACCGACGAAGTGATCAACGCACCGCCGGACGCAGCACCCGCTCCGCCACCGAAACCGCCCGGTAACTAATCTGCGGATTCAGAAACAAAATCAGACCCCGGCCTTGAAAAGAGGCCGGGGTCTTTTCTTTGCAGATGTGAGCGCATGGCTGGGCTCGCGCCAGCGGCAGTGGCCGTGGCAGCGGCAGTGGCAGTGGGGCAGGCGACTCGTCTGCCAAGTATCAGCGGGCGACTCGCCCGATGTTCCGGCGAGTCGCCGGAACAGACTGCCGCGGGTGTGCCGTCGACTGGATGTAGAGACGCTTTTCCGAAGGTGTTTACCAATGGTATTCTCCCTTGAAACCTCTTCATCGCGTTATTCCTCCAGTGTGACAATACATC
>Ga0209181_10008632_pt1 | contig 13628 bp, 12 predicted proteins | sample MAT05_FD_187208 | JGI IMG/M metagenome (GOLD analysis project Ga0209181, IMG submission 187208) | Freshwater microbial communities from Lake Fryxell liftoff mats and glacier meltwater in Antarctica - MAT-05 (SPAdes) (version 2) | ecosystem: Environmental > Aquatic > Freshwater > Ice > Liftoff... | reverse complement strand
TGCGGCCGCCGGTCTGCTCGCGCACGTAGCGGGCCAGCGCCTCGCCACGGATCATTCCGCGTGAGGGGAAGGCCCAGTCGGTGATGGCGCCTTCGTCCATGGCCAGCGCCAGGGCGGCCATCTCGGCACCGGTCTTGCCCGACGCGTACATCGCGGCCACCAGGCTGCCTGCCGAGGTGCCGGCCACCAGGTCGGGCCGGATGCCGGCTTCCTCCAGCACCTGGATGACGCCGATGTGCGCAAAGCCGCGCGCCGCGCCGCCGCCCAGCGCCAGGCCCAGGCGCGGCGGCTTCGGTGGCGGCTTGGGCGGTGCCACGACCGTGGGCGGTGGCTCGAATGCCGCCGGTGCCGACGCGGGCGGCACCGACTGGCAGGCCGCCAGCAGCAGCGCCAGCGCCGCTGTCGCCAGGCGCAGCAGCGGCCGGGTGCGCCATCCAAAGAACTCAAAGTGCATAAGCTTCCAACGACAAAGTAGTTAGTGAATATAGGGCGGCCACCTAGAGTGCCCGGCAACCCGTCCTGCAGCCCGCCATGTACATCTACACCGAACTCGACCGCCACTTCCTGCGCGCCCGCGCCGCCCAGTTCCGTGACCAGTTGCAGCGCCATCTGGCCGGCGAACTGGCGGGCGACGACTTCAAGCCGCTGCGGCTGCAGAACGGCTGGTACGTGCAGCGCCACGCGCCGATGCTGCGGGTGGCGGTGCCGTATGGCGAACTGTCCAGCGCGCAGCTTCGCACACTGGCCACCATCGCCCGCGACTTCGACCGGCAGCCCGACCCCGCCAGCCCCCTGCCCGGCGCCACGCGCGGCGGGTTCGGTCACTTCACGACACGGCAGAACCTGCAGTTCAACTGGATACCGCTGGAGCGCGCCGCCGATGTGATGGACCTGCTGGCCGCGGTCGACATGCACGGCATCCAGACCAGCGGCAACTGCATCCGCAACACCACCAGCGACGCGCTGGCCGGCATCGCCCCCGACGAGATCGTCGACCCGCGGCCCTACTGCGAACTGCTGCGCCAGTGGAGCACGCTGCACCCGGAGTTCGCCTTCCTGCCGCGCAAGTTCAAGATCGCCGTCACCGGCGCGCGTGAGGACCGCGCGGCCACCGCCTGGCACGACATCGGCCTGCAACTGCGCCGCAACCCCGCGGGCGAGGTGGGCTTCCACGTGGCCGTCGGTGGGGGCATGGGCCGCACGCCGATGATCGCCACGCCGATCAATGCGTTCGTGCCGTGGTCGCAGATCCTCGTCTTCATCGAAGCCATCGTGCGCGTCTACAACTTGTATGGCCGGCGCGACAACGCCTACAAGGCGCGCATCAAGATCCTGGTCAAGGCCGAGGGAGCGCGGTTTGTCGACGCCGTGAACCAGGAATTCGCAGCCCTGTGCGCCCAGCCGGGCGTGCAGTTCATCGCCCAGGCCGAGCTCGACCGCGTCGCGGCGGGCTTTGCCGACCCGGTGCTGCCGCGCAGCCCCGCGCCAGCCGGCACCGGGGCCACCGGGGCCACGCTGCCCGCTGCCTGCACGCGCTGGCTGGACCGCAATGTGCATGGGCACCGTGTAGCGGGCTACCGCGCGGTGACCTTGTCGCTCAAGCGTGCAGGCTTGCCGCCGGGCGATGTGACGGCCGACCAGATGGACGGCGCGGCCGAGCTGGCCGAACGCTTCAGCCAGGGCGAGTTGCGCGTCACCCACGACCAGAACCTGCTGCTGCCCTGGGTGTTGGAGGGCGACCTGCATGCGCTGTGGATGGCCGCGCGCGAGGCCGGTTTTGCCAGCCCCAACATCGGTCTGCTGACGGACATGATCGCCTGCCCCGGAGGCGACCTGTGCGCGCTGGCCAACGCGCGCTCGTTGCCCATCGCCGCAGCCATCAACGAACGCTTTGCCGATCTGGACGAGCTGCACGACATCGGCGACATCGACCTGCACATCAGCGGCTGCATCAACAGCTGCGGCCACCACCACAGCGGCCACATCGGCATCCTGGGCGTCGACAAGGATGGCAGCGAGTGGTACCAGGTCACGGTGGGCGGTGCCGACGGCAGCACGCTGTCGGGCCCGGCCGTGGCGGGCAAGGTCATCGGGCCGGCGTTCGCCGCCGACGAGGTGCCTGATGCCATCGAGGCCGTCATCGACACCTACCGCCAGCGGCGCCACCGCGGTGAACGCTTCATCGACACGGCGCGCCGCATCGGCGCCCTGCCCTTCCGTGCCGCCAGCGACGCGGTGCGCCGCAGTACCGCTGCGGCGCTGGCCGCCTGAGCCTGGAGAACCTGATGCGATTCATCGCCCCCGAGACCGCGCTGCCCGAAGGCACCCTGGTGCTGGACAGCACACAGAACGTGACCCAGATGGCCGCGGACCTGGCCGCACACCCTGCCCTGGCGCTGCACTTTGCCAAGTGGACGGACGGGCGCGGCTACTCGCAAGCCGTGCTGCTGCGCGCCCGGCTGGGCTTCACGGGCGAGATCATCGCCAGTGGCGACGTGCTGGCCGACATGCTGCCCCTGCTGCGCCGCTGTGGCTTCAGCGCCGTGCAGTTGCGCGCCGACCAGAGCCTGGAGTCCGCCCAACGCGCACTGGGTTTCTTCGATGGCGGCTACGACCACCACTACCAGCGCAGCACGCTGGCCGCCGCGTGATGTCGCGCCACGCCATCACCTTGCACGCCCGCCACACGGCCGGCTTCGATGACCGGCTGGCGCAGGCCCGTGCGCTGTTGGTGCAGACGGCCGCGCAGCACACCGGCGGCGTCGTGCAGGCCACCAGCCTGGGCGCCGAGGACATGGTCATCACCGACCTGATCGCCGATCTGGGCCTGGACATCGCCCTGGCCACGCTGGACACCGGCCTGTTGCACGCTGAAACCCAGGCCTTGCTCGACCAGGTGGAGGCGCGCTACGGCCGCCCGGTGCAGCGCTTTCCGCCCGAGGCTGCCCAGGTGCTTGAGTTCGTCGGCCGCCACGGCGAGCGCGCCATGTTCCTGTCAGTGGACCTGCGCAAGGCCTGCTGCGCCCTGCGCAAGCTCGAGCCGCTGCAGCGCCTGCTGCAAGGGCGCAGCGCCTGGGTCACCGGCCTGCGGCGCGAGCAGTCCGAGGGCCGCAGCCTGCTTCAACCGGTAGAGACCGGTTCCGACGGGCGCGACAAGATCAGCCCATTGGCCGACTGGAGCTGGCACGACGTGTGGCACTACATCGCCACACGACAGCTGCCCTACAACACCTTGCACGACCAGTTCTACCCCAGCATCGGTTGCGCGCCCTGCACCCGTGCCGTGGCCCTGGGCGAAGACGCCCGCGCCGGTCGCTGGTGGTGGGAACAAGACGCCGCCAAGGAATGTGGCCTTCATGCCCGATCGCCCCACCAGGAGATGCCCGCATGAATGCCCCGCTGCCGAACCATCACCTTCTGCCGGACCTCAACCACAGCCATCTGAACGGGTTGGAGGAAGAGGCCATCTTCATCCTGCGCGAAGTCGCGGCCAGCTTCGAGCGGCCGGCCCTTCTGTTCTCGGGCGGCAAGGATTCTTGCGTTCTTCTGCGCCTGGCCGAGAAGGCCTTCAAGACGCGCATCGCGGGCAGTGAATTCAGCGGCCGCCTGCCCTTCCCGCTGTTGCATGTGGACACGGGCCACAACTTTCCCGAGGTCATCGCCTTTCGCGACCGACGCGTGGCCGAGATGGGGGAGCAACTGCAGGTGGCCGAACTGGAAGACTCCATACGCCGCGGCAGCGTGCGCCTGGCCGACCCGCTGGAGTCGCGCAATGGCCACCAGTCGGTGACGCTGCTGGAGGCCATAGCCACGCATGGTTTCGACGCCTTGATCGGCGGCGCCCGCCGCGACGAAGAAAAGGCCCGCGCCAAGGAACGCATCTTCAGCCACCGCGACCGCTTCGGCCAGTGGCAGCCCAAGGAACAGCGGCCCGAGTTGTGGACGCTGTTCAACACGCGCATGCGCCCGGGCGAGCACTTTCGCGCCTTCCCCATCAGCAACTGGACCGAACTGGACGTGTGGCTCTACATCGCCCGCGAAGCCGTGCCGCTGCCGGCGCTGTACTACAGCCACCGGCGCGACGTGGTGCGCCGCCAGGGGTTGCTGGTGCCGGTAACGCCCGTGACACCGCCCAGGCCGGGGGAGCTCGTGGAGAGCGCCCAGGTGCGTTTTCGCACCGTGGGCGACATGACCTGCACCTGCCCGGTGGACAGCGCCGCCGCCAACGCCGAACAAGTCGTGGCCGAGACCATGACGGTCACCGTCAGCGAACGCGGCGCCACCCGCATGGACGACCGCGCCAGCGACACCGCCATGGAGCGGCGCAAGAAAGAGGGCTACTTCTGATGAGCTTCGCCACCCTGGCCGCGCCCGAGGCGCTGGCGCTGGAATCCGATGGCCGCGCACTGCGGTTCCTGACGGCCGGCAGCGTCGATGACGGCAAGAGCACGCTGATCGGCCGGCTGCTGTTCGACAGCCAATCGCTCCTGGCCGACCAGGTCGACACCCTGACCCGCCGCGCAGCCGGCACCGCGCCCGTGGCGGGCGGGCCGGCCTTCGACCTGTCGCTGCTGACCGATGGGCTGGAGGCCGAACGCGAGCAAGGCATCACCATCGACGTGGCGTACCGCTACTTCACCACGCCGCGGCGCAAGTTCATCATCGCCGACGCCCCGGGCCACGAGCAGTACACCCGCAACATGGTGACCGCCGCCGCGGGCAGTGACGCCGCGGTGGTGCTGGTCGACATCACCAAGATCGACCTGGCTGCACAACCGCTGCAGTTGCTGCCGCAGACCCGCCGCCACGCCTTGCTGGCGCACCTGTTGCGCGTGCCCAGCCTGGTGTTCGCCGTCAACAAGCTCGACGCCGTGGCCGACCCCGGCCCGGCTTTCGCGGCCGTGCGCACGGCCCTGCTGGCCTTTGCCGCCGAGGCCGGCATGACGGTGGCGGCCATCGTGCCGGTCTCGGCCCTGCGAGGCGACAACGTGGCCACGCCCTTGAATGCCGACTGGCATGCCGGCCCCTCGCTGCTTCAGGTGCTGGAACGTCTGCCCGCCGGGCCGCCGGCCAACGCCGGCGGCTTGCGCCTTTGCGTGCAGTACGTCGCGCGTGCAGGCGGTGGCGTGGGCGAACAAGCGCGCATCCTGTGGGGCCGGGTGGTTCAGGGGTTGGTGCGTGTGGGCGAAGAGGTGCAGGTGTTCCCCAGCGGCGAGCGCGCCTTGGTGGCTGCGCTGCGCAACAGCGACGGCGTGGCCGAGTCGGTGGGTGACGGGCTGTCGGGCGGCGTGGTGCTGGACCGCCCGCTCGACGTGTCGCGCGGCGACTGGCTGGGTGCACCGGGGCTGCTGCAACCCGTGCAACGCGTGGCCGCCACGCTGGCCTGGCTGGACACCGAACCCGCCACGCCCGGCCGCAAGTACCTGCTGCGCCACGGCCACCGTTGGGTGCAGGGGCGCCTGGCCAGCGTGACCGCAAGGCTGGACATCCACAGCCTGCGGGCCGCGCCGGCCGACTCGCTGGCCGTGAACGAGATCGGCGAGGTGGTCTTCGAGCTGCAAGAGCCCCTGCCCTTGTCGACGTATGCCGAAAACAGCCATGCCGGGTCGCTGATCGTCGTCGACCCCGCAAGTCACCGCACCAGCGGCGCGCTGCTGGTGCGTGGCAATGCGGGGGCCTTGACGTGATGGGCAGCGTCGTCTTCGTCGGTGCCGGCCCGGGCGCAGCCGACCTCATCACCCTGCGCGGCCTGCACCACCTGGCCCGGGCAGACGTGGTCTTGTTCGACGCCCTCACCGACCCGGCCCTGCGCGACTTTGCGCCCGGCGCCGACTGGATCGACGTCGGCAAGCGCGGCTTCTGCGACGCCACCGGGCAGGAAGCCATCAACGCCCTGCTGGTGCGGCAGGCTGGCCTGCACCGCTGCGTGGTGCGCCTGAAGGGCGGCGACCCCAGCATCTTCGGCCGGCTGGAGGAAGAGTTGCAGGCCCTGGCCCAGGCGGGAGTGCCTTGCGAGGTGGTGCCCGGCATCACCGCCGCCACGGCCGCCGCAGCACACACGCAGCGCCCGCTGACCCGGCGCGGCGCCGGCCGCAGCGTGACACTGGCCACCGCCATGACGCGCGATGGCCGGCTGCAGGTGGCTGGCCCGCGCGCCGACACCGAGGTCTACTACATGGCCGGCCGCCAGCTGGGCGCGCTGGGCCGGCGCCTCCTGGCTGCCGGCTGGCCGGCCGACACCCCCGTGTGCGTGGTGTCGCGGGCCGGCTGGCCGGACTGCCTGTCCAGCGACCACACCGTGCAGGCCCTGGCCGGGGCGGCCTGCCTGCACGCCGGCCGCCCGACGGTGGCCACCGTGGGCACGGGCGCGCGGGTCATCGCCCGAGAGCCGACCCGGGCGATCCGGGCGACCCTGGCGCCCAGTGAAATCAGGGCCCAAGCCCTGCCCTCCCGCGTGCCGGCGCTCGCATCGTAAAATCTCGGTTTGTTTCGGAAAGCCGCCAGCGCTGGCGACAGAATCCGCCCCCTTCCAAGCGAGCCGTTTTTCATGACCCACGTCGTCCTCGAATCGTGCATCAAGTGCAAGTACACCGACTGCGTCGATGTCTGCCCCGTGGACTGTTTCCGCGAGGGGCCGAACATGCTGTCGATCGACCCCGACGAGTGCATCGACTGCGCAGTGTGCATTCCCGAATGCCCAGTCAACGCCATCCTGCCCGAGGAGGACGTGCCCTCCGATCAGCTGCACTTCATCAAGCTCAACGCCGATCTGTCGCGCAAGTGGCCGAGCATCACCAAGCGCAAGGCGCCCCCGCCCGACGCCGACGAGTGGAAAGACCGCAAGGACAAGCTGGAACAGCTGATCCGTTGAAAATCGTGCCATGGAAGCTGAACTGAACCAGGAAGTCGCCGCCACGGCGCGCAGCCACGACGGCCCCATCGAAACCGACGCCGTCATCATCGGAGCCGGCCCCGTGGGCCTGTTCCAGGTCTTCGAGCTGGGCCTGCTCGAGATCAAGGCCCACATCATCGACAGCCTGGCCTATCCCGGCGGGCAGTGCGTGGAGCTGTACCCGGACAAGCCGATCTACGACATCCCCGCCATCCCGGTGTGCACGGGGCAGGAACTCACCGACAACCTGCTCAAGCAGATAGCGCCCTTTGGCGCCACCTTCCACCTGGGGCAGGAAGTGACGACCGTTGAGCGCCAGCCCGATGGCCGTTTCTTCGTCGAGACCAGCAAAGGCATCCGCCTGCTGACCAAGACCGTGTTCATTGCCGGCGGCGTAGGTTCCTTCCAGCCCCGCACGCTGAAGGTCGACGGGCTCGAGCGCTTCGACGACACGCAACTGTTCTACCGCGTGCGCAACCCGGCGCAGTTTGCGGGCAAGAACCTGGTCATCGTCGGCGGCGGCGATTCGGCGCTGGACTGGGCACTGAACTTTGCGCAGGACGGGCCGAACAAGGCCGAGAGCGTGATCCTGATGCACCGCCGCGACGGCTTTCGTGCCGCGCCGGCCAGCGTGGCCAAGATGAAGGCGCTGTGCGACGCCTATGAGATGCAGTTCATCGTCGGCCAGACCACCGGCTTCGAGGAACAGGACGGCCGGCTCACCAGCCTGAAGGTGACAGGCGCCGACGGCGTGACCCGGGTGGTGCCGGTCGACATGCTTCTCGTGTTCTTCGGCCTCAGCCCCAAGCTGGGCCCCATCGCCGAATGGGGTCTGGGCATCGAGCGCAAGCAGATCGTCGTCGACACCGAGAAGTTCCAGACCAACGTGCCGGGCATCTTCGCCGTGGGTGACATCAACGTCTACCCCGGCAAGAAGAAGCTCATCCTGTCGGGCTTCCACGAAGCCGCGCTGGCCGCTTTCGGCGCCGCGCCCATCGTCTTCCCCAACAAACGCATCCTGCTGCAGTACACCACCACCAGCCCCAAGCTGCACAAGGTGCTGGGCGTGGAAAGCCCCGTCTTCGACTGAGGCTTCGCTGCGACTCAGGCGCTGCAGCGGCGCCGGCGCACCGCGACACCGATGGCCGGCAAGGCCAGCAACAGCAACAGCGCGGTGGACGGCTCAGGTACCGGTGCCGCGTTCAACGTGAAGCCGCCGCCCAGCAGGTTGCCGGCCACTGACACGGCGTCGAACAAGCGCAGGCCCGTGGCGTTCTGGCCGTCGCTGAAGGTGCCGCCGGTGAAGGTGTAGAAGTTGCCGGTGTAGTTGTTGAACTCAAAGACCTGGCCGGCGGTGGGCCCGCTTAGCGCCAGACCCGTGCCGAAGAAATTGATGGTGTTGGTGCCCATCGCGAAGAACGATGCATCGGCGCCGGCAAATGGTGTGTAGTTGCCACCGGTCACGTCCAGTACAGCGTTGCCGTAAGCGAACACGCCACCGTTGACGCTGAGAGTGCCGCCCAAGCTGGCTTGCCGCGCAGTTTGGTTCGATGCGGCTTCAGCCCGCACACCACCATTCACCGTGCCGCCGCGCAGCGCAGCAACGATGTTCGCGCCAGCCAGTCGCACACCCCATTGCGCACCGCCGCCGGTGCCGCCAGTGGCCGTGCCGCCCGTCATCGTCAGAGCGCTGTCTTGCGAGATGTAGATGGCCGAACCTTGCGCCGACTGCACCAGGCCGCCGCTGACGTTGACGACGCTGCCCGTCCCGCCGGCAATGCCCGACTGCCCGCCTTGCGCCCGGAGAATTCCGCCGGTCACGTTCAGCGTGCCGTTGACGATGTAGGCGACGCCGGCCAGGCCGTTCTCGATGAGGCCGCCGTTGACGGTGGCTTGCGCACCCGCTGCGCCAGCCGCCGTGCCGGAGAGCGACAAGGCGCGCAGCGTGCCGCCATTGATGATGCCCATCGACGTGTCTGACAAGCTCACACCGCCACCAAAGCCGGTGGGCGAGATCTGATTGAAGGTGCCGCCCTGGATGCGAACCACGCTGTTGCTGTAGGCCGCAAGGCCGCCACCAGTCTGGTCGTTGTAGCTGAACACAGCAGGCGCAACGACATCGACCTGCACGTTGGGCACGCGGGTGACGATGCTGTTGGAGATCAGCGATGCGCCGACCAACACGGATTGGCCGATGTAGTTTCCGTTCAGCGGGTTGCCGCCGGACACCGTTCGGTTGGTGGTGATGTACTGCTGCGCCGCTGCGGGTATTGCCCAGGCGCCCACCAGAAGGGCGACGCCCAGGGCTGGCATCGACGCGCGGGCACGCTGGGTAATCTGAAATGCAATCATGGTGGACCTCGGTTGCTGACACACGCTGTGAAGAGCACGGCGCATGCAGGGGTACGCACCGAATCTGGCGCCAACGGCTCACGCCAGGGAAGCCGACCCCGCAATCAGGGGGGGCTGGGCGGCGGACGTCCGCATCAAGCCTTCAAGCGGTATCCCGTCTTGAAGATCCACGCCACCACGCCCAGCGCCAACGCCAGAAACAGCACCGTCATGCCCAGGCTCAGCGCCAGGCTCACATCGGCCAGGCCGTAGAAGCTCCAGCGGAAACCGCTGATGAGATAGACCACCGGGTTGAACAGCGCCACGGTCTGCCAGAACGGCGGCAGCATGTCGATGGTGTAGAAGCTGCCGCCGAGGAAGGTCAGTGGCGTGACGATGAGCAGCGGCACCACCTGCAGCTTCTCGAAGTTGTCGGCCCAGATGCCGATGATGAAACCCACCAGGCTGAAGGTGACCGAGGTCAACACCAGGAACAGCAGCATCCACAGCGGATGCTCGATGCGCAGCGGCACGAACAGCCCGGCCGTCGCCAGGATGATGAGCCCCAGCACGATGGACTTGGTGGCCGCCGCGCCGACGTAGGCGATGAGGATCTCGACGTACGACACCGGCGCGGAAAGCAACTCGTAGATGGTGCCCACGAAGCGCGGAAAGTAGATGCCGAACGAGGCATAGGAAATGCTCTGCGTCAACAGCGACAACATCACGAGGCCAGGCACGATGAAGGCACCGTAGCTGACGCCGCCGATCTCGGGAATGCGCGAACCGATGGCCGCGCCGAAGACAACGAAGTACAGCGACGTCGAGATCACCGGCGACACGATGCTCTGCATCAGGGTGCGGCGCGTGCGCGCCATCTCGAAGCCGTAGATCGCGCGGATGGCGTGGATGTTCATGCGGCCTCGTGCACCAGGCTGACGAAGATGTCTTCGAGCGAGCTCTGCGACGTGCTCAGGTCAGTCACCACCACCCCGGCCTCTGCCAGACGCTGCATCAGGCCCGCCATGTCGGGCGCCTGGCTGTGGGTGTCGTAGGTATAGGTCAGCGCGCTGCCCTGCGCCGAGAGTGCCAGCGCGTAGCCCGCCAGCGCCACCGGCACCTGCGTCAGCGGCTGCGAGAGTTGCAAGGTCAATTGCTTCTTGCCCAGCTTGTGCATCAGCGCCAGCTTGTCTTCGACCAGGATGATGCGGCCCTTGCTGATCACGCCCACGCGGTCGGCCATTTCCTCGGCTTCTTCGATGTAGTGCGTGGTCAGGATGATGGTCACACCTGTCTCGCGCAGCTGTCGCACCAGTTGCCACATGTCACGCCGCAGCTCCACGTCTACACCGGCCGAGGGCTCGTCCAGAAACAGCACGCGGGGTTCGTGCGACAAGGCCTTGGCGATGAGCACCCGCCGCTTCATGCCGCCCGACAGCGTCATGATCTTGTTGTCCTTCTTCTCCCACAAGGACAGCGACTTCAGCACCGTTTCGATGTGCGCGGGCGACGGCGGTTTGCCGAATAAACCGCGGCTGAACGACACCGTGGCCCACACGGTCTCGAAGGCATCGTTGGTCAGCTCCTGCGGCACCAGGCCGATCAGCGACCGCGCCGCACGGTAGTCGCGCACGGTGTCGTGGCCGTCGACCCGCACCGTGCCACTGCTCGCCCGCACGATGCCGCAGATGGTGCTGATCAGCGTCGTCTTGCCGGCGCCGTTCGGGCCCAGCAGGGCGAAGATCTCGCCGCGCTGGATCTCCAGGTTGATGTCGTCCAGCGCGCGGTGGCCCGAGGCGTAGGTCTTGCTGAGGTGCGACACGGAAAGGATGGCGGGCATCGGCTGAGCATAGCCCGCTGCCGCACGGGTGCCTCGATGGAAACGCCTGTGGCAGCGGGCCCGCGCCGTTTCAGCGATACTCGCGCCTCGCTGCACGGCCCCGGCCATGCAGCGTCCGCTAGGGGTGTTGGGCCGCAAGGTCCGACTGAGACAGTCCCTTCGAACCTGATTGAGGTAATCCTCGCGCAGGGAAGCCGTGTTCCAACCCTGTCCGCCGTGCGCGGCAGCGGTTCAATACCCAGCCCACCTGCCATCACCTGCAAGGCACAGGATGGCATCGCATCTACTTTTTCGGCCGCGTCTGCATGGCGTCGCGTGGGCCCTCGGCATCGGCATGTGGGCTGCAGCCGGCCAGGCACAGGCCGCCGACAAGGTCACGGTTACCGGCCGCGCGCTTGGTGCGACCCAGGTCGCAGGATTCGGCGACACCCCACCGGCCAGCGCACCGTTGCAGACCAGCGTCTTCGGCACCCAGCAACTGGCGGATGCGGGCGTGGGCACACTGGCCGGCCTGACCCGTCTGGATGCCAGCCTGGGCGACGCCTACAACGCCGAGGGCTACTGGACCATCCTGTCCTCACGCGGCTACACGCTGGACAACCGCTTCAACTACCGGCGCGATGGCCTGCCCATCAACGCCGAGACGGCGCTGGCGCTGGAGAACAAGGAACGGCTTGAACTCATCAAGGGCACCAGCGGCGTGCAGGCGGGCACCAGCGCGCCGGGCGGGCTGGTGAACCTGGTCGTCAAGCGGCCCGCGGGCAGCATCCGCACGGCGCGTGTCGACGTGCGCCAGCGCGGCTCGGTGCTCAGTGCAGTGGACCTGGGCCAGCGCTTCGGTGCCGACGGGGCGATCGGCGTGCGCCTGAACCTGGCCTACGAGCACCTGGACCCGCAGGTGCGGGACAGCCGTGGAGAACGAACGCTGGCCGCGCTGGCAGTGGACTGGCAGATCGATGCCGACAACCTGTTGCAGGTCGAAGCCGAATCAAGCCGGCAGCGCCAGCCCAGCGTGGCGGGCTTCAGCATGCTGGGCGACCAGGTGCCCGACCCGCGCAGCATCGACCGCCGACGCAACCTGAACGCGCAGCCCTGGGCGCAACCCGTGGTGATGAACGGCGACACCGCGTCCGCGCGTTGGCAGACGAAACTGCCCAGCCTGGGTGAAGGCTGGCGCATCACTGCGCAAGCCATGACCCAGCGGCTGCACAACGACGACCGCACCGCCTTCCCCTACGGCAAGTACGACGCCAATTACGAGTGCTCGCTGACCTGCGACCGCTTTGCCCCCGACGGCAGCTTCACCTACTGGGAGTTCGTCAGCGACAACGAGCGCCGCACCACCCAGGCGCTGGCGCTGACACTGACCGGCACGGCGCGCACCGGCCCGGCAGAGCACCAGTTCGAGGCCGGCGTGCTGCGCACCCGCTACCAGGGCCGCTTCCAGGACCAGGTCTTCGACATCGCCGGCACCGGGCGCATCGACGGGTCGCTGCAGACACCGCGCAGCGCAGGCTTCGGCGACGCCAACACCGACCGCGACGAGCGCAGTCTGGAGTGGTTCGTGCGCGATGCCGTTCGCATCGGCGAGGTCTGGCAGCTGTGGGCCGGGCTGCGACACACGCAACTGGAGCGCAGCAGCGTGCGCACCAGTCCTGACAGCAACGGCAGCTTGCGTGCCACCGACATCGGCCGAAACGCCACCACGCCCTGGCTGGCCCTGGCCGCCCGGCTGACTCCACGCACCTTGCTTTACGCCAGCTGGGGTCGCGGACTGGAGGCCGACGTGGCGCCCAACCGGGCGCGCTTCACCAATCCGGGCGAGACCATCGAACTGCAAAGCCGGCAGATCGAGCTCGGCCTGAAGCACGGCACAGAACAGGTCGAGGCGGCCATCACACTGTTCGACATCGACCGTGGCCAGACCTCCGACATCGGCGCCTGCGGCGGCGCCGGCACCTGCACGCGCGTCACCGACGGCAGCGCCCGGCACCGGGGCGTCGAGGCCCAATGGAACCAGCGATTCGCCGCCTGGACCTGGCAGGCCAGCGCGCTGTGGCTGCAGGCCCAGCGCCGCGGTGCACGCGACACCGCCGTCAACGGCCAACGACCGGTGAACGTGCCCGAAGCCAGCTTGCGCCTGGGTGCCGAGTACCGCCCTGCCCGCCTGCCCGGCCTGGCCTTCCAGGCGGGCCTCTCGGCCGAGGGCAACCGCGTGGTGCTGCCCTACGACACCACGGTCCGCATCGCCGCGTGGCACCGCTGGGACGCCGGGCTGCGCTGGACGCAGCCACTGGGCTCGACCACGGTCACCTGGCGCGCGGCCATAGACAACGTGACGGACCGCCGCGCCTGGAAGGAGTCCCCCTACCAGTTCGGGCATGTGTACTTGTACCCACTGCCTCCGCGCACGCTGCGCGCTTCGGCGTCAGTCAGCTTCTGAGGGCGGCAAGGATCGGGCTATAATTTTAGGCTGTTCCTCGATAGCTCAGTCGGTAGAGCGCCGGACTGTTAATCCGTAGGTCCCTGGTTCGAGCCCAGGTCGAGGAGCCAAGCAATGCAAGG
>Ga0209181_10008631_pt1 | contig 13630 bp, 11 predicted proteins | sample MAT05_FD_187208 | JGI IMG/M metagenome (GOLD analysis project Ga0209181, IMG submission 187208) | Freshwater microbial communities from Lake Fryxell liftoff mats and glacier meltwater in Antarctica - MAT-05 (SPAdes) (version 2) | ecosystem: Environmental > Aquatic > Freshwater > Ice > Liftoff... | reverse complement strand
GGGTGAGCGCGCGGCTGCCACCCGCGCCCGCCTCCCCGTCAGGCCCTGGTCACTCCCGGCCGCCCGTGTGCACACCGCCACGACGATGCCGTGACCTTGGGCGCCCCCGGGCGCGAGACGTACTCCACCACCTGATAGTCGGCCCGCCACTCCGACGCCGTCACGAGGCAGGAGACGTAGCCGCGACGATGGTTGTGCCACCGCACCTCGGGCTTGCGGTCCTCCATCCCGGCCGGGAAGTACGGCGACCGCTCCGCACCATCCCCTTCCGACGAGATCGACGTACCGACGAACTCGGTCGCGATCACCGGTCGGTCGGGGCGGTCATAGCCGCGACGCACGTCCTGCACGTAGTTGCTGTGGATGTCGCCCGTCAGAACGATCGTGCGCCCTGCGGCACGCTCGGCGATCGACGTCAGGAGCCGGTCGCGGGCCGCTGGGTACCCGCCCCAGGCGTCCATGTGGACCTGATCGCCCGCCGTCGGCGCCTGCGTTTCCGGCGCGAACATGATCTGCTGGGCCAGCACCTGCCATCGCGCCGGCGACGCGCCGAGACCGTCCACCAGCCACCGTTCCTGTTCGGCGCCGAGTACCGTCGCGGCGCTGTCGCCATAGCCGGCACAGGGGATGCGCTGGCCGCCGTCGCCGCAGGGCTGATCGCTGCGGAACTGCCGCGTGTCCAACACCCAGAATTTTGCCAGTGCGCCCCAGTCCACCGAACGACGGATCGACAGGTCGGCCCACGACGCCGCCCGCGGCACGCGGACGGGCTGGTGCTCCCACCACGCCTGATACGCGGCGGCGCGGCGCAGGCGCATCTGCTCGGCAGACTCGTACACGTTCTCGCCGATCTCGCCGACGTAGTTGTTGTCCACCTCGTGGTCGTCCCACGTCACCACCCACGGTGCGCGCGCATGGGCCGCCTGCAGCATCGGGTCGAGCTTGTACTGCGCATAGCGCCGCCGGTACTGCTCGAGCGTCTGACACTCGAATCCCTCGTGTTTTCGCACGCGCCCATCGACCCCGGCATACTCGTAGATGTAGTCGCCCAGGTGCGCGATCAGATCGAGCTCCTCACGCGCCATGTGTTCGTACGCGGTGTACAGCCCCGTCTCGTAATGCTGGCATGACGCGAATGCGAAGCGCAGCGGTGTCTGCGCACCGGCCGCGGGAGCCGTACGGAAGCGACCGGTTGCGCTGACCGCATCACCGCTGCGGAAGCGATACACGTACCAGCGGTCGGGTTGCAGCCCCTCGATCTCCACGTGCACCGAGAAGCCGAGTTCCGGAGCGGCCATGTAGGTGCCGCTCTTCACGATCGTCGCGAAGGCATCGTCGGCGGCGACCTCCCAGGTGACGCGCGTCCGCACCCCGTCCATTCCCCAGCCGGGCTCCAACGGGCGCGGGGCGAGTCGCGTCCAGAGCACCCCCCCGGTCGCGTGCGGGTCACCCGAGGCAACACCGAGGGTGAAGGGGTCCGCCGCGGCGCGGAAGGACGAGACGCGGTGACCGAGTGCTTCGGCAGCGGCGCCAAGCGCGGCGTACCGGGCCAGGTCTGCGAGAAAGATTCGGCGGTCCATGCCATTATCCTGCAGCTGCGCCGCCGATATCGTAAGGCACGCGGTGTCACATCGTCGCCACGGACAGGGTCGCGCGCGGATCGCGGCGTGACCGTTCCCGACCTGGAGTTGCTCGTGATCGCGTACGATCCGAAGAAATGGATTCACCAGACGCTCGACGACGCATGATCGCGACGCGGTCGTCGCGGCCGGCGTTTCTGCTCGTCGCCGCCATCCTGCTCGTCGCATATGGCTGCACGGCCAGTCCGTCGCTGACCTTCTGGGATGCCAGCGAGTTCGCGACCGCCATCGGCACGTTCGGCATCCCGCACCCACCGGGCACGCCGCTCTACGTGGCACTCGGAACGACGCTCTGGCATCTGGTGCCGGGGATCACGCCGGTGCAGGCCGGCACGCTGCTGTCGGCCCTGTCCACGGCGGTCGCCTGTGCGCTCGCCGCGATGCTGGTGGTGCGCGTGACCGGCCGGACGGCGCCGGCCGTGATCGCGGGCGTCTGCGCCGGCGCGATGGGCACCGTCTGGCTCAATGCGACGGAGACCGAGGTGTATTCCGTCTCGCTGCTCTGCGTGTCGGTGCAGTGCCTGCTCGCGTGGCGTGCCTTCGCGGACGACGACGACCGGGCGCGCGTCGCACTCGCATACGTCGCGGCGCTCTCGGTACCGCTGCACCTCAGCGCGCTGGTCGCGACGCCGGCCGCGCTGTTGCTGGCGCATACCACCCGTGACGGCGTGCTCCGCTGGCGCCTGTGGCTTGCGTCGGCGAGTCTCGTGCTCGCGACCGTGCTGTTCAGCCGCGCCGCGACCGTGGCGTCCGGCGTGAGCCTCCTCGTGGCGGTGGCGCTCTCCTTCCATCGCGATGCCCGCGACACGTCGTGGCGGTGGCTGCGCAGCGGTGCGGCGGTCACGGTGCTCGCGTGGAGTGCCGTGCTGATTCTGCTGCTGCGCGCGCACCACCTGCCGTATCTCAATCAGGGCGACCCGTCCTCTCTCGCGCGACTGCTCGACGTGATCGCACGCGCGCAGTACGACGTCGCGCCACTCTGGCCGCGGCGCGCTCCGCTGTGGCTGCAACTTGGCAATGTCGCGCAGTACGCCGATTGGCAGGTGGCACTTGGGCTGTGGAACGACGTCGTGCCCGACTGGCGGCGCACGCCCGTCACGCTCCTCGCGCTGGTGCTCGGCGTCGCCGGCGCGGTGGCGCACTGGCGCACCCACCGTCCCACGGCGCGCGCGCTCATCGTCCTGATGGCGCTGGCGACGCTCGGCGTGGTCGTGCAGCTCAACCTGCGCGCCGGGCCATCGTACGGCATCGGCCTGCTCCCGGACGGCGCGCCGCACGAGGCGCGCGACCGCGACTACTTCTTTGCGCTCGCCTTCTGGGTCTGGGGGCTCTGGATCGGGATCGGTGCATGGGCGATGGCTCGTCGTTCGACGCGCCAAACCGCCGTCGCGGCCCTCGTGCCGGTGGCCCTGCTGGCTGGAAACTGGCGCGGAGTGACCCGGAACGTGGTGCCGGATCGCGACATCGCGGCCGGCATCGCGACCGAACTGCTCCTCGAAGCCCCACGCTTCGGGATCCTGTTCACTGCCGGCGACAATGACTCGTACCCGGTGTGGTATCGGCAGGCGGTGGATTCGCTGCGCCCCGACGTGCGGGTGGTGGTCACCTCGCTGCTGCCGGCCAACTGGTACTTCCTGGAGCGGGCACGCGCCGGCCGTCTGACGCAGGCGGACACGCTCACGCCACGCACGCTGGCGGCGCGCGGTGCGGTGCTTGCCCGCGCAACGTTCGCCCAGGGCGCCCGCATCGGCGTGTCGGTCGCGCTGCCCGCGGCGTCCCGTGACGAGCTCGGCCGTGCGGCGGGCGTCACCTGTTGGCAGCGGGTCGGTCTCGTGGACATCGGCGCACCTGCCGAGGCGTGCCCGCCCCGGATCGACGCGGCGCGGACGTTCGCCGCCGCCGAGCGCCTGCAGTCGCTGCTCGCCGGCGCCCCGCGACAATCCACCGATGGGATGATCGACGCCTTCCGGAACCTCGCACGGTGCCCGCGCGCGGCGGTCGCGGTGGCGGTCACCGGACGTGCTCCGGAGGATTCGGTCACACGCCGATTGCTTGATCTCACGTGTAACCTCCGGTAAATTCATGGCTTATGTCGTTTCCCGAGCTCGGCCCGCGCGTGCGTGAGGCGCAGGATCGAATCGCGGCCGCGCGCGGACGTGGTGGGCATGCACAGCCCGTGTGCCTCGTGGCCGTCACGAAGACGCACGGCGCCGACGCCGTCGCCGCGGCGGTGGCCTGTGGGCTCTCCGATGTGGGCGAAAACAAGGTTCAGGAGGCGCTCGACAAGATGCAGGCATCGCCTCCCGTCCGCTGGCACCTGATCGGGCACGTGCAGCGGAACAAGGCGAAGTCTGCACCGGCCTTCGCCATGGTGCATTCGCTCGACAGCCTTCGCCTTGCCGATGCCCTGCAGCGATCGACGGCGCAGGCCGGTTCGACGCTCGATGTGCTCCTGCAGGTGAACGTGGCGGGTGAGGTGCAGCAGGCCGGGGTGGCCCCTGGCGAGGTCGAGGCCCTGGCAGCATACGTGGCGTCACTCGACGCCCTGCGGGTGCGAGGGGTCATGTGTCTCGCCCCGTACTCGGCCGATGAGGCGGTGCTCCGCCATGCCTTCAGCGGCGCACGTGACGCCCTGAGTGTCGTGCGCGCCGCAGGGCATCCGGAGGCGCACGAGCTGTCGATGGGAATGTCGAACGACTACGAGGTCGCGGTGGAGGAAGGGGCCACTGTGGTCCGCCTTGGTACCGTGCTGTTCGGAGCGAGGAGCTGAAATGTCTGACGAACAATTTCGACTGACGCCGCTGGACGTCCGACGCTGGGAGTTCGGATCCGCGCTGCGCGGGTACGACCGCGCGCGCGTGGATGAGTTCAAGGTCCGCGTGGCGGATGAGCTCGAGGAGCTGACCCGTCGCGTCAACGATCTCGATGCGAAGGCGCGCGGCTTCCATGAGCAGATCCGCTCGTTTCGTGAGCGCGATCGTGCCATCAACGATGCGCTCGTCAGTGCGCAGCAGCTTCGCACCGACATCCGCGAGCAGGCGGAAAAGGAAGGGTCGCTCGTCTTGCAGGAGTCGCGCGGGGAGGCCGACAAGGTTCTCGGCGAGTCGCGGCTGGAGGCGGAGCGCCTCGGGCAGGAGTCGCGCGCCGAGGCCGAACGACTGGTGACGGAAGCGCGCACCCGGTCCGACGCACTGCTCCGCAGCGCACGGGACGAAGCCGACGGCATCATCCGGCGCGCCAAGAGCGAGGCCAGTGCTGCCGTCGATGGTTCGCGCAGCATCGCGCGGCGCATTGCCACGGACCTCGACCAGCTGCATCGGCTGCGCACCTCCTATCTGTCGCAGATGAAGTCGCTCGCCGAGCGGCACCTGCAGGAGCTCGAGGCCACCCGAGCCTCCTCGCCCGCGCTGCCGCCCACGGTGGACGCGTACATCAACGAGACGGAAGATGTCGTCGACAAGAAGCTGCGCGCCCGGCCGACACCGCTGATGAACACGGTGATCCCCGCGAGGGAGACCATCACCGACCCCGAGACGATCCTCGCGGTCCAGAACGGCGTCATTCCCGGTGATGTGCTCCCCGAGGCGCGTCCGTGAGCGGGACCCCGTCACTCAACGCCACCGTCGAACTGAAGGCCATGCGCCGCATCGCACCGCTGCCGATGGCGCACAGCATGGAGCGCATCACGGCGGCGGCGCAGGTCATCCAGGCCCGCTTCGCGCCCCGACCCACCGAAGCGATCATTCTCGGTACCGGGCTCGGTGAGCTGGCGGCGCAGATCGACGTCGAGGCCACCATCGACTACGCCGACCTCCCCGGCTTCCCACTCTCCACCGTCGAGAGCCACGCCGGCCGCCTGCTGTGCGGTCGCCTCGGCGGTCGTACCGTGATCGCGATGCAGGGCCGCTTCCACCGCTACGAAGGCTATTCGTTGCATGAGGTGACGTTCCCGGTGCGTGTGCTGCGCGCGCTTGGCGCCGAGACGCTCGTCGTCTCCAACGCCTGCGGCGGCATGCACCCGTTGTGGGCGCGCGGTGACCTCATGCTCATCGCCGATCACATCAACATGCTCGGCGACAATCCGCTGGTCGGGCCCAACGATCCCGCCCTCGGTCCGCGCTTCCCCGACATGTCGGTGGCCTACGACGCGCCGCTGCGCGCACTGGCGCGGTCCGTCGCGGCGGAGCAGGGGCTCGTGCTGCGCGAGGGGGTTTATGTCGCGGTGGTCGGCCCCAACCTCGAGACGCGCGCCGAGTATCGCATGCTGCGCGGCCTCGGCGCAGACGTCGTCGGCATGTCCACCGTGCCCGAAGTCATCGTGGCACGTCACGGTGGGATGCGTGTGCTCGGCCTGTCCATCATCACCGACATGTGTCTGCCCGACTCGCTGCAGGTGGCGACGCTGGACGAAATCGTCGCCACCGCGAACGCTGCGCAGCCGAAGTTGACGGCGCTGGTGCGCGGAGTGCTGGAGCGCTTGTGAGCGACCGCGCCCAACCATTCGCCCTCCTCCCGTCCGAGGTGCGGCCGGACGAGCTCGAGACGGCGTTGCTCGACCAGTGGGACCGTGAACAGCTCTTCGTGCCGTCGAACAGCCCGAAGCCGGGGCAGCCGTCCTTCGTGTTCTACGAAGGCCCCCCCACGGCCAATGGGCGTCCCGGCATCCATCACGTCTTCGCGCGCACGCTGAAGGACCTGATCCCGCGGCATCGCGCGATGAAGGGCCATCACATCACGCGCAAGGCGGGCTGGGATACGCACGGCCTCCCCGTCGAGATCGAGGTCGAGAAGGCGCTCGGCATCAGCGGCAAGCGGGACATCGAAGGCATCGGCGTCGCCGAGTTCAACCGGCGCTGCCGCGAGAGCGTGTTCACCTATCGCGGCGACTGGGAGAAGCTCAGCAAGCGGATGGGCTACTGGCTCGACTACGAGCACCCGTACGTCACGTACACGAACGACTACGTGGAAAGCGTCTGGTGGGCGCTCGCCACCATGCATGCGAAGGGGCTGCTGGTGCAGGGGCACAAGATCCTGCCGTACTGCCCACGCTGCGAGACCGCGCTGTCGAGTCACGAGGTCGCGCAGGGCTACAAGGACGTCGAGGATCCGAGCACGTACATCGCGCTCGACCTCACCGATCCCGCCAGCAGCATCCGTCGACGCATCCTGGTGTGGACCACCACCCCGTGGACACTCGTGTCGAACGCCGCACTGGCCGTCCACCCGGACCTGCCGTACGTCGAGTTGCAGAAGCAGAGCGGCGCGGCGTTCACGGTGATCCTCGCCGAATCGCGTGTGGCCGCGGTGCTCGGTGCCGACTGGAGTGACCGCTGGACGCCGGTGCGGACGATGACGGGCCTCCAACTGGCGGGCATGCGGTACACCCGTCCGCTCGACTGGGTGGACTTTCCCGAGGGTACGAACTCCGAGATCATCGTCGCCGAGACGTTCGTCTCGGCGGACGATGGCACCGGTGTGGTGCACATGGCACCGGCGTTCGGTGCCGACGACTACGGGGCAGGCCAGCGCCACGACCTCGCGTTCATCCAGCCGGTGGATGCGCGCGGCCGCTTCCCGGAGGAGATGCCGGTCGTCGGCGGCCGCTTCATCAAGGATGCCGATCCGCTGATCGTCGATGAGCTGAAGCGGCGCGATGTGCTCTGGAAGGATGGGCGCTTCGTGCACTCGTACCCGCACTGCTGGCGCTGCGGGACGCCGTTGCTCTACTATGCGCGCGGCTCGTGGTTCGTGAAGACGACGGCGATCAAGGAGGACATGATCGCGCGGAATGCGCAGGTGCAGTGGCAGCCGCCCGAGGTGGGCGCCGGTCGGTTCGGGCAGTGGCTCGAGAACAACGTCGACTGGGCGATCTCGCGCGACCGCTACTGGGGCACGCCGCTCCCGGTGTGGGTGAATGACGCCGATGCCACCGAGGTGGAGGTGATCGGCAGCTTTGCGCAACTCGCCGAGCGTGCGGGCCAGCCGCTGCCGGACGACTTCGATCCGCACAAGCCGTTCATCGACGCGTACGCCTGGCCGGCGGCGAGCGGCACCGGCACGATGCGGCGCGTGCCCGAGGTCATCGACACCTGGTTCGACTCGGGCAGCATGCCGTTCGCGCAGTGGCACTATCCATTCGAGAACGCCGACGTCGTCGCGGCGCACTTCCCGGCGGACTACATCGCTGAAGGCGTCGACCAGACGCGCGGCTGGTTCTACTCATTGCTCGCGATTGCGACGGCGCTCGGTGATGCGCTGCCGAACAACGCGGCCGGCTCGGCCGCACCGTATCGGCACGTCCTCGTGAACGATCTCGTGCTCGATGCCGCCGGCCAGAAGATGTCGAAGAGCAAGGGCAACGCCGTCGAGCCGTGGAAAGTGATCAGCACGCATGGCGTCGATGCGGTGCGCCTGTTCCTCGTCAGCACGAGTCAGGTCTGGATCCCGCGCCGCTTCGATGAGGAGGTGTTGCGCCAGACGGCGGGACGATTCCTCGTCACGCTGCGGAACACGTACAGCGGCATCTTCGCGCAGTACGCCAACTTCGGGTGGTCGCCGTCGGAGCGTGATCCCGCGGTCCAGGCGCGCCCCGCACTCGATCGCTGGGTGCTGTCCCGCCTTGCCGCCGTGGAAGCCGAGGCCGACCGGCTGCTCGAGGCCTACGAGCCGACGCTGGCGGTGCGGGCGATCATGGAGTTCGTCGACGAGGACGTGTCCAACTGGTACGTGCGGCTCAGCCGCCCGCGCTTCTGGGAGGTGGACGGCGACGACAATCGCGCCGCGTTCGCGACGTTGCACGAGGTCCTGACCGTCACCTGCCGCTTGCTGGCACCGTTCGCGCCATTTCTCACCGACTGGATGCACCGGCAGCTGGTGGGCACGTCGGTGCACACGGCCACGTATGTGCGGGGCAATGGTGCGGCCGCGCGTCATGCGCCGCTCGAGGTGGAGATGGCCGCTGTCCGCACGCTGGCACGGCTCGGGCGTGCGGCTCGCGAGGAGGCCGGCATCAAGGTGCGGCAGCCGCTGTCACGACTCGTCTGCGTCGTGCCCCGCGCCCAGGTGGCCGGTGTCGAGGCGCTCGCGGGATTGATCGCGTCGGAGCTGAACATCAAGCAGGTGCTCTTCGCCGGGTCGGCCGATGATCTGGTGCGCGTGACCGGCAAGGCGAATTTCCGTGCATTGGGCAAGCGTTTCGGCAGGAGCACGCCACAGGCGGCCGCCGTCATCGACGCCCTGGACTCGCGGGCGCTGCAGGCATTCGAACGTGGCGAATCCGTCACCATCATGGTCGACGGCGTCGACCATCCGTTACACGCAGATGACGTGGTGTTGACACGGTCGGCGGCCGGCGCTCTCGTCGTGGCCGGGGATGGTGTGTATGTTGCCGCGGTCGATCCGGCGCTGACCGATGCCCTCCGGCGCGAAGGCACGGCCCGGGAGCTGGTGAGTCGGATTCAGCGACTGCGCAAGGAATCGGGGCTCGCCGTGAGCGACCGGATTCGATTGGGGCTCGGCGGGGTACGGCAGGTGCGCGACGCGGCGCGCGAGCACGAAACGTGGATTGCCGGAGAAGTGCTGGCGTCGGCGTTCGACGTAGTCGACAGCGAGTTGGCTGAGGCAGGTGCGACGGTGGCTGATCTGGACGGCGTCGCGGCATGGATCACCCTCGAACGGGATGCGATGAAATGAGTTCGTCTGCCAGTGCACCGAAGCCCGGCGCGAAGGGCTTCAGCAAGAACGACGTCACGCACTTCGAGAAGCGTCTGCTCGAGGAGCGGAAGCGCGTTCTGAAGGAACTGGGACATCATGGCACCCGCTTCGGATCGGAGGGCGACGGTGACCTGAGCGCCTACTCGTTTCACATGGCCGATCAAGGTACCGATGCCATGGAGCGTGAGAAGGCCTTCCTGTTTGCGAGCCAGGAAGGGCGCTTTCTCTGGCATCTGGATCAGGCGCTCCGTCGCCTGTACCGCGCACCCGGCACGTTCGGCCTCTGCCACGACTGCGGCCGGACGATCGCATTCGAGCGGCTCGATGCGCTGCCGCATGCACGCTTTTGCATCGACTGCAAGCAGAAAGAGGAAGATGGAAAGAAGTAGCCGTAACGGCCGACTGTTCTGGCCGGTCGCCGCCGGGTTTCTCGTCGCGGACGTCGCGACGAAGTGGTGGGCGGTGCGCGCGCTCGCACCGATGCACACCCGCCACGAAGTGCTGGGAGATTTCCTCACGTTCACGCTGCTCTACAACCGCGGGGCGGCCTTTGGCCTGCACCTCGGCGATTTTTCGCGGTGGATCTTCACCGCGCTCACGATCGGCGCCGTGGTCATCCTGACGCGGATGTTCCTCGCCACGGCCGAAGGTGATCGGCTTCGGCTGGTCTCGCTGGGCATGATCCTCGGTGGCGCGTGTGGCAACCTGATCGACCGGCTGCGCTCGGCGCAGGGCGTGGTCGATTTCATCGATGTCGGCCTCGGCGACATGCGGTGGCCCACGTTCAACATCGCCGACATCGGCGTCAGTTGTGGCGCGGTCCTGCTGGCGATCGTGCTCTGGCGCGAGGATCGGGTTGCGGCACAGCAGGGGCCTGCCGGCGATCCCGCCTCCACCGACGCGTCGTCGGCGCACTGAGCGCTGACGTCATGAGCAGCTCACGAGAGGTGGCGCGGGAGATCGCCGTCACCGCCACTGGCGACGGCCAGCGTCTGGACCTGTTGGTGGCCACCGCCTCCGCCCTGTCGCGCACCCAGGCCGCGACCCTGATCGCGACGGGGATGGTCACGGTCGACGGCAAGGCTGAGAAGGCGGGGTACCGTCCGACGGCATCCCAGCAGATCAGCGTCACGATCCCGGCACCCCGTGGCGTCGACATCATCGGCGAGTCGATTCCCATTGCCGTCGTCTACGAGGATGAGCACCTGCTCGTCATCGACAAGGCCGCCGGCATGGTGGTGCACCCCGCGCCGGGCAACTGGACCGGAACACTCGTGCATGCGCTCGTCGGACGGGGCGGGGAGCTCTCCTCCGAAGGGGGCGATGAGCGCGCCGGCATCGTCCACCGTCTCGACAAGGAGACCTCCGGCCTGATGCTCGTCGCGCGCACCGATCGCACCCATCGGCTGCTCTCGGCTGCACTCGCCGCGCGCCGCGTCGATCGCCGCTACGCCGCGCTTGCCTGGGGCCACCTGCGGGAGGATCGTGTCACCGTCGAGGGCAACATCGGGCGCGACCCGAACAACCGCCATCGCATGGCGCTGGTGCCCTCGGGCAAGCCGGCCCGCACCGACGTCGATCGCCTTGGCCGTTTCGATGGCGGCGATCTGCTCCGCTGCACGCTGCATTCGGGGCGAACGCACCAGATTCGCGTGCACCTGTCCTCCATCGGCCACCCGGTCGTCGGCGATGACACGTACGGTGGCGGCGGCGGGCGGCGCGTGACAGGTCTCGCGCCGGGGCGTCATGCCCTGCACGCCGCCTCCCTGCGGCTGCGGCATCCGATCACCGGCAAGGCACTCGCGTTCCGGTCTCCGCTTCCTGCCGACTTCGATGCGGCGGTGCGCGCGGTGGCCGGTGCGCATCAGCCACCGGCCGACGCGGACCTCCTCGAACTCTACGGCTTCCATCCAGCCGATGCCGATGATCCGTTTCCCGTCGAGTCAGTCCCTGCCGAGTCTGGAGACGAGGCCTGAGCTGACCGCCGACGCGGCGCCCGGGGGGCCGCGCGTGATGCTCCTCCGGCGGGGAACGGTGGTCGTCGCCATTCTTGCGTCCGCCGCACGCGAAATCGCGCCGCTCGGTGCCAGCATCCGGTTGCCCGGAGCGGCTGAGTTCGTCATCGGGGTAGTCAATCTGCGGGGCACCCTCGTCCCGCTCGTCGATCCCGGCCCCCTCCTCGGCACGGCGCCCGACACCACCCCTGCGTGGCTCGTCGCGCTCGACCTCGGAGGCCGGCGGTGTGCGCTGGCGGTGGACACCCTCCCCACCCTGCGCTCCGCCGACGCGCCCCCCGGTGCGTGTCCGGACGGCCACCGCTTCCTCGACCACGAGGTCACGGTGTCCGGGGCCAGCCTGCCACTGCTCGACGTGGTCGCGCTGGCCGACGACATCCTGCTCACGTAACGCCGCGCGCCGCTGCGCGGCACGCCCAGGGATCACGGCATGCGCACACGGGTTCTGGTCTGCGACGACGCACTCTTCATGCGAACCCTCGTCGGCGACATCCTCGTCCAGGCCGGCTATGACGTCTGCGGTCAGGCGGAGACCGGCGCACAGGCCGTCGCGCAGTACAAGGCGCTCAAGCCGGACCTCGTCACGATGGACATCGTGATGCCTGACATGGGCGGCATCGACGCCGTTCGCGCCATCACGGAGTTCGATCCCGCCGCCAAGGTCGTGATGTGCAGCGCGATGGGGCAGCAGGCGCTCGTCAACGAGGCGATGCAGGCCGGCGCGTCGGACTTCGTCGTCAAGCCTTTCCAGCCCAACCGGGTGATCGAGGCCGTCCAGCGCGTCATGGGCTGACCACACCGCCCCGCGCATCACCGCCGCCCATCCCACCCGATGGAGCCGCATCGACTGCTGCCGCTGTTTCTCGCCGAAGGGCGTGAACTGCTCGATCGCGTCGACCGGGAGCTGCTCGCCCTCGAGCAGGCGCCGGGGACGTGCGCTGCCGTGGATGCTGCCTTCCGCGCGCTGCATTCGCTCAAGGGGATGAGTGCCACCGTTGGCCTCGACGAGGCCGCCGCCGTCTTGCATGCGGGGGAAAGCCTGTTGGCGGGGGCCCGCGACGGCGGGATCCTGGCGCCCGATGCCCTCGAGGCACTGCTCGCACTCGTGGAAAGCACGCGCGCTGCCCTCGACGCCGCGGAACTGGGGCAGGGCTCCCCGCCGGCGCTGCGCCGCACCGGGGCGCGCCTCGCGCAACTGCTGGCCGCGCGTGCGGTCGAGGCGCCTGCGCGCCAGACCCCGACGCCTGCCGCGCAGCGCGTTCGCGACGCGACGACGGTCGGCGTGGCACAGTGGCGCGTGGAGGTGCAGCTCGATGCCGCCGCTCCCATTCCGCAGGCGCGCGTGACGGTGGTCACGCGCCGCCTTGCCTCGCTCGCGACGGTGCTCCGCGTCACGCCGGATGCCGAGATGCTGGCCGACGATCACTGGGATCGTCGTTTCGTCGTGTGGCTTGGCGAGGGCAGCACGATGGCGACCATCGATGCGGCGGCGCGCGGCGCCGGCGATGTGGCGGACGTGCACGTGGTGCGCGAGGTGGCCGCGCCGACGAGCCTCCTGCCGATCGACGCCCGCACGGTGCGCATCCCGGTGCAGCGGCTCGATGACCTGCTGGACCTGGTGGGCGAACTGGTGCTGGCCCGTGACCGGCTGCTGCGGTCCGTGCCGGTCACCGGCGATGCGACGGCCGCACAGGCGCTCGACGAGACCAGCCGCATCGTGATGCAACTTCGCGATGCCATCGTGACCAGTCGCCTGGTACCGCTGGCGCACGTCATGGATCGCTTCCCGCGCCACGTGCGCGACGTGGCGCAGTCACTCGGCAAGGAAGTCGAGCTGGTGCTGGAGGGGCGCGAGCTCGAGGTGGACCGCTCACTCCTCGACGATCTCGCAGATCCGCTCCTGCACCTGCTGCGCAATGCCGTCGATCACGGCATCGAGGCTCCCCCCGTGCGCGCGGCGGCCGGGAAGCCGGCGCGTGGCCGGCTCGTCGTGCGCGCCGTGCGCGATGGCGGCATGGTCGCGGTCACGGTCGCCGACGATGGGGCCGGCGTGGACCGGGCTCGCGTCGTCGCGGCGGCGGAGGCGCAGGGCGTGATCGATGCGGACGTGCAGGTCCGGGACGAGGCGGGACTGCTCGCACTCCTCGCGCGCCCGGGTCTCAGCACGGCCGGCACGGTGTCGGAACTCTCCGGTCGCGGTGTCGGTGTCGACGTCGTGCTGTCGCGCGTCCAGGCACTCGGCGGCCGCATCGACCTCGCCAC
>Ga0209181_10008630_pt1 | contig 13630 bp, 10 predicted proteins | sample MAT05_FD_187208 | JGI IMG/M metagenome (GOLD analysis project Ga0209181, IMG submission 187208) | Freshwater microbial communities from Lake Fryxell liftoff mats and glacier meltwater in Antarctica - MAT-05 (SPAdes) (version 2) | ecosystem: Environmental > Aquatic > Freshwater > Ice > Liftoff... | reverse complement strand
ACCATTGAGCTAACGCCAGTGCATTGTCCACGGAACGTTGTACCCGCAACGAAAGTGTTTCCAATCCTTGAATCAACAAGAATGAATTGAATGGGCTGATAGCCGGCCCGAAATCGCGCAAGCCTTCCACGCGCGCACGAATGATGAAGGCAATGTTTGGTAAACCAAGCGGATTGCCTTCACCAAACACCTCCCAGAATTTCAAACCATGATAACCTTCGCTTGGTTCTATAAATGCAGGGAACTTGCCATTGCCCCAGTTGTAATTTCCTCCGTCTACAATCACGCCACCGATGGAAGTGCCGTGGCCGCCTATCCACTTAGTAGCAGATTCCACCACCACATTTGCTCCATGCTCTAACGGACGGAATAAATAACCAGCTGCCCCGAAAGTGTTGTCGACAATCACGGGAAGATCATGCTTTTTTGCCAATGCAGCAATCGCCTCAAAATCCGGAATGTTGAAACCAGGATTTCCGATGGTCTCCAAGTAAATAGCCTTTGTATTTTTGTCGATCAATTTTTCAAACGCTTCTGGCTTATCACCTTCGGCAAACCGAACTTCTACGCCCAATCTTTTAAATGCTACTTTAAATTGATTGTAAGTGCCCCCGTACAAAAAAGTGGTGGAAACAAAATTATCGCCTGCTTGTAGAATATTATTAAGCGCAATAAATTGAGCCGCCTGGCCGGACCCAACTGCTAAAGCTGCTACTCCGCCTTCTAATGCTGCTACGCGTTTTTCAAAAACATCTGTAGTCGGGTTCATGATCCGTGTGTAAATGTTTCCAAATTCTTTTAGTGCAAAGAGATTGGCTCCGTGCGCAGAATTTTTGAACACATAAGAAGTAGTTTGATAAATAGGCACTGCACGTGACCCTGTTGTAGGATCAACTTCTTGACCTGCATGTAATTGAAGTGTTTCGAATCGTAATGACATAATTAAATAATTTTAAATGATGAATAAATGTTAACTAATGAATTTTAAATTGAGGGACATAGCCTTGTCCGTACCCGTCACTCGGTAGGCCGTGCGCTAGTTTGTTGCTGCAATTGGTCAACAACCAACTAACAACAACCTGCATTGCAGGCAGGCGGGCACATCATGCAACAACAAATGTTACTGCTAAGGTTTTGAATGTAAATGTTCGGAGAGAGAAGTCGAACTTTTGTTCGTGCGAGGGTGATGTTGAATGTTGTCATTTTCATACCGGTTTATAGTTCCTCAAAGACCTTCTTTGAGGCAGGTTTTAGCACCTTCTTTCGGGGTTGCTAGCGTTTCACAGAGCCTGTTCTCTCCACGCTTCTTTATAAATCGGATGGCAAAAAATGCTTCACCGACTATGATGACACAAACGTATACTAGTTTAGTAGAGTTTCCAAATGTCGTGTTAAAAATTTATTAAAAAAGTTTACTTACAAGTGTTTGTAGCATGAAAGACTTTAAACGGGAATCCAGTTAAGTCAACATTCCTCCATCCACTTGGATCACCTGTCCAGTAATATAGGCAGACATATCAGAAGCTAAGAAAACACACGCATCGGCCACATCTTCGGGTTTGCCGCCTCGCTTGAGTGGGATAGCATCGCGCCAGCTTTGAACGGTTTTCTCATCGAGCTTTCCTGTCATTTCTGTTTCGATGAAGCCAGGGGCTATCGCATTGCTACGTATACCGCGCGAACCCAATTCTAATGCGATCGATTTGGTGAATCCGATAATTCCCGCCTTTGATGCAGCATAGTTTGCTTGCCCTGCATTGCCTTTTAATCCTACGACTGAAGTCATATTAATGATAGATCCTGATTTTTGTTTCATCATTGGTTTACAAGCAGCCTTTACTGTGTTGAAGCACGACTTCAAATTTACGTTAATGATTTTGTCCCACGCCTCTTCCGTCATGCGCAACAATAAATTATCCATGGTGATGCCCGCGTTGTTGACCAACACATCGAGCGAACCAAACTCGGTTACGACATCAGCAATTAATTTATCCGCTTGGCCAAAGTCCGAAGCATCCGAGCGATAGCCTTTTGCTTTCACGCCTTTTGAAGTGAGTTCAGCTTCGAGTGCTTGGCCTTGCTCTACACTCGACAAATAGGTGAAGGCAACATTTGCGCCTTGCTCGGCAAATTTGATAGCGATGGATCGGCCTATGCCTTTAGAGGCGCCCGTGATGAGGGCGGTTTTATTTTGGAGGAGTTTCATTTTAATACTTTTTGGTCCGCTTCAATTTTGATTGCTTTAACAATAACACTGCGAAACTAATCTTTTTTCCGAATCAGATTTTGGGTTAATTTTGGCTTTTATGAAATAATCTTAAACAACAATAGTATGGCGAGTTTTGATGTGATTGTTATTGGCTCAGGCCCGGGTGGATATGTAGCAGCTATTCGTGCTTCGCAGTTGGGCATGAAGGTGGCTGTCGTTGAAAAGGCCGAACTAGGCGGTATTTGTTTAAATTGGGGATGCATCCCAACGAAGGCTTTATTGAAGAGTGCCAATGTGTTTGAGTACATTCAGCATGCCAAAGACTATGGAATTGATGTGAAGGAAGCCTCGCCCGATATGACGGCCATGGTAAAGCGCAGTCGCGATATAGCTGCTGGCATGAGCAAAGGGGTGCAGTTCTTGTTTAAGAAGAATAAAATCGAGCAGATTGTAGGCCATGGCAAATTGAAGAAAGGTGGAAAAGTAGAAGTGACAGATGCTGCTGGAAAGAAAACCGATTTCGATGCAAAGCATATCATCCTTGCAACGGGTGGACGCTCGCGTGAATTGCCAAATTTGAAATTAGATGGTAAAAAAATAATTGGCTATCGCGAAGCAATGGTCTTGCCAGAGCGTCCTCAAAAAATGTTGATTGTGGGTTCTGGTGCGATAGGGGTAGAGTTTGCCTACTTCTATAACACCATAGGTACTGAAGTAACAATCGTAGAATTTTTACCTCGGATGGTTCCGGTGGAAGATGAAGAAGTATCTAAGCAATTGGAAAAGTCATTTAAGAAAACCGGTATTATTATTTATACCAACTCGGAAGTAACTAAAGTCGACACGAGTGGAAAAGGATGTGTGGCAACGGTGAAAACTCCGAATGGCGAAATAAAGATAGAAACAGATGTTGTATTGTCCGCTGTAGGCTATACCACGAATTTAGAAAACCTCGGTTTAGAAGAAGTAGGCGTGAAAAATGAAAAAGGAAAAGTGCTGGTGGATGCCTACTACAAAACTAATGTGCCGGGTGTATATGCAATTGGCGATATTACCACTGGCCCTGCATTAGCGCATGTGGCTTCTGCCGAAGGAATTATTTGCGTAGAAAAAATTGCGGGACAAAATCCGGAGGCATTGAACTACAATAACATTCCTGGCTGTACCTATTGTTCACCGGAAATTGCTTCGGTGGGTTACACCGAGGAAGCAGCGAAGAAAGCAGGTTACCAAATTAAGGTCGGAAAGTTTCCGTTTACGGCTTCGGGCAAGGCAAAAGCAGCGGGTGCACCCGATGGTTTTGTGAAAGTAATTTTTGATGCCAAGTATGGCGAGTGGCTGGGCGCACACATGATTGGGGCGAACGTAACTGAAATGATTGCAGAAGTTGTCTCTGCACGCAAACTAGAAACCACAGGTCACGATGTAATCAAAACAGTACACCCACACCCCACCATGAGCGAGGCGATCATGGAAGCTGCTGCGGCTGCGTATGGTGAAGTGATTCACTTGTAACAACTGACAATAAATTAAAAAGGCTCGCCAACTGCAAGCCTTTTTTGTTACTCAACAATTCCTCTCAATCTCAGTTCGGCTCTTGCCTGATTTGCATTCTGAAAATGAATAGTTGATAATCCTATTTTTTCTGCACCCACTACATTTTTGTGATTATCGTCAATAAAAATTGAGTTGGCAGGATTGATTTGATAACGATCAAATAGAATTTGGTAAAATTCTGGAAAGGGCTTTCTGGATTTTTCGATTCCGGAAACAACGATGCCATCGAACCAATGTAAGAATTCAAAATTCTCTAGCGCCCAAGGGAAAGTTTCAGCCGACCAATTCGTGAGGGCATAAATTTTGTATTTGCCCGATGCTTTAATTTCTTTTAGTAGTTCAATTGTTTCCGGAATTGCGCCACCAATTGTCTCCTGCCACCGTCCATACCATGCGCGGACGGCCAATTCATGATCAGGGAATTTTTCTATTAATTCTGTAGTCGCTTCTTCAAACGATCTGCCGGCATCTTGGTGGTCATTCCATTCACCCGTGCATATATTTTCTAAAAACCAGCTTACTTCTTCCTCGGTATTAAAAATTTTCCGGTAAAGGTAGCGTGGGTTCCAGTCGATCAGAACTCCCCCCAAATCAAAAATAACTGTGTTTACCAATCCTTCTCCAGTCAAGATCTAGAAAAATTTAAATTTGGAGAAGTTAATTGTCGCCCTCTTTTTTGGTTACGGTGATTGGGAAATCACTTCCGTTAATAAATCCGGTAGGATACTGCGCCTCGCCCCCATATTGTTTAGTCAATTCAGGCACCCGTTGATCCATGTAGGTTTTCAATTCAATCACGGTGATTTTAGTATCATTGCCTCCCTTGCCGTCCATCGCTTCGAGTAATGCATAGGTGAAGGCACCATGTTTTAATTCTTCAAACTCGGCAGCAAATTGTTTGGACCCAGAAGACGCGATGACAACCACGCCCGAGCTGCGCGCCAACTGAACAATGGCTTTCTCATCACCACCTGCAGCCCGCACTTTCATGGTCTTCAATGCCGCTCCGGAATGGCAAGCATCCATCAATACAATTTGCTTGGTAGCCTTGATCTGGGTGAGGGATTCTTTCAATTCACTATCCGAAATTCCCTTCGCCAATAATTGTTTGGCATCTCCATATAATTTGGTCACATCCGTTGGAATGAAATAAAATGGGCTATCTCCATCCTTGTCTTTTTGTTCTTCGTCTAAACTGCCGTGGCCTGCGTAGAAGAAAACAAAAACATCTTGTGGCTTTGCACTCTTGGCAATGGATTTGAATCCATTAATGATTTTTGCTTTTGTTGCATTTTCGTCATATAACTCTATTTTATTTATGGATTTGAATAATCTTCCCTGCCCTTGCGACAATAATTTTTCAGTAAATGACTGGGCGTCAGGCTGTGCGTAGTTCAGGTTGTATTGGGGGTTTTGATATTTATTAATACCAACGGTAAGTACGTGTAAAGTGGCATTGAGAATAATCTTTCCAACATACTCAATCTTTAAAAACTCTGGCCTTGATTCAATCCGTTGATAGTTAATTACTACTATCTTAAATTCGTTTGCCTCATTGAGCATCTCTACATTATAACTCCTTACCACCTTATCATTTTCGCCCTTGGTCTGTAAGAATGTCGTGTCGTTGATGATGAGTTTATCGTTTTGATAGATGTTCACTTCTTTGATACCGCTTCCGCCATCGTACACCTCTACATCCAGCGTTAGATTTTGTTGAGTAGTAATTACCTTTCCGCCCTGGTAGTCAATGGCGTTACTGGCATATAGTGCATCGGTAAAAAAGAAGCCCGCAGAGGGACGTTGCAATTTGGAGAGGTCAAAAATGCGCTGTCCTTCTTCGCGCAAGATTTCTTCTACCCTTCTCCCTTGTATGATGCTTTTTTGCATCTCGGTGGGGTGAAAAAGAATGCCAAAGTATTGCTCGGCCGCATAAAAATCAGCCAGCTTTTCGATTCCCCTGTTGATATGCCATCCGAAGTATTGACTTCCAGCAGAGGTGCACGCGAAATACCCTTTGTAAGCCCAGCATACCCACTGATTATCCTCTGTCACAAAAAGTGTAGCAAAAGGCAAAACAGTTTCCCCGAGATTTTTGTACACTTCTTCAATTCCTTTATAATTTTTGTCGCCATTTGCTTTCAGATGATCGATGATCGCTTTCCACGCCTTTTTGGATGGCTCTTTTGTCAGCGAATCGATGGCCGGCATAGAGTCAAAATACTTAGACCAATTTTCGTTGTTGAATTCGGGATGTTGACGAATAGCCAGAGCCGCGCCCGTCTCGTTCAATTTCCACAGCACGATGGTTTGGTCTTCACCACCCGATGCAAGGTATCTTCCATCTTGGCTGACGGTAACGGCACGCACACCGCCCACATGGCCGATAAATTCTTTTTGAAAAAAGCCGTTACGGTCGTACATCTTCAATGAATAGTCGCTGGCCACAATTACATCACCTTCGCGGGTCGCTTGATAATCTAAAATTCGTCCGTCTTCCTCTGAAATATTTTCTATCTTTTTTCCTTTAGGCAAGCTCAACTCCAATTCAGAAACTTGAGTAATGCTCTTGTTAAAATTCTCGATTGGCGGAGTGAACTTTAAGGTATTTGCACTCAGTTTCATCAAACCAAAATCGAAACTGCGCTGAAAATCATTCGGTTTTGCGTTTACCTCTTGCGAAATAAACAGTTCTAATCCCGCCCCAAAGGCCATATCTTGTATCGCATTTCCTTTTCCTTTTACTTTGCGAAGCGCTTTTCCGTTGATGGGATTCCATAGAAAAATTTCGTTGTTGATGCCTCCTGCCGAGGCTACCAAATAGCTGCCATTGTCCAACGGTGAAAAACAAGCTGCAAACACAGCACCATTGTGACCATTAAAATCGGTGAACTTATTGCCTTCAGGCACGCCATAACTAAACCCTTTGCCCGCGTTGTTAAGACCTACCAATATTTTAGCATCGTGCGAAAAAGCAATTGCGTTAATGGTTTCTTCCAGCCTCCATTCCTTTACAAAGGAGCCATCTGCTCGCCATAGCATGAACTCGTTGGTATGAGAACTAGAAGCTAAGTAGGTGCCATCTGTAGCATAGGCAATTTTGTTAATCGGCCCTTTGTGCTTGCTCCAAGAACGAGGTTTTATTTTATTCCCTGACTTTTCCACGTTGGCCAAACCATACACCACAATTTCATTTTTTCCATCTACCGCAAGGGCTACATCCATTGTCACAAGGTTCATGGACAAATATTTGATGGGTGCGCCCGCCACGATGGTAGTTACCTCTTTGTAAATTGGAGTGGCGGCATCTACCGCCCACACTTTCATTGTGCCATCGTCACTTCCGCTCACCAAGTACTTTCCATTGCCGGAAAAAGCCAAGGCGTTGATCACATTTGTATGCCCAATGGCAGTAGCTACTTGTATTCCCTTGTTGATATCAATGATGGCGATGTAGACCTGATTGTCTGGGGCTACTGTATATCCGGCAACAGCCAGTAAACTCCCGTCAGGGGAAATGGAGGAGGCATAGAACATCCCCTTGGATCCATCTCCAATTTCAGATTCGAATTTCTTAAGCATGTCACCCGTGTTTGCATTCCAAACGCGAACTGTTTTATCTTCAGAAACCGAAATTATTTTTTGGCCATCCGGGGTAAAGTTCAAGTTTTGAACTTTGGCTGAATGCCCCATTGAGTTGATAAGAACCCTCGGGGCACTCGACTGACCCATAGAGGTGTTAACAACAAAGCTAAAACAGAGTATAAAACCTATGAGCTTTTTCATTCGATGATAAAGATATTGAGTTTTAAATATAATCATTTATACGCTTAACTTCTTGATTAGTAAACGGGTTATCAAAAGTGGCCAAAATCAGGACGTTTTAGAACCCAGTCTGACTCTTTAAACGATTTAGTTACGCTCCAAATGACCATTTTAAGAATTCGGGCATGGCTTCCGCCCATGTTTCGGTATCGTGCTTGCCGCCAGGCATTTCATAGTATTGAATGTCCTTAAAAGGACGATATCCTTTCTTTGTTAATTCGGCAATTAGATCGAGTGTGTCGTCAATTGAATCAATTATGCCATTTCCGTTTCGGTCGCTAAACTCGTCCTGGGTGCCAGTCTGAAACCAAAACTTCATATCCGGCCGAAACTTTCCATTGCGGATGTGCTGATGCATGATTCGATCTCGATGATCTGAATAGAACATACTCTTTGTATCCCGTTTTCGCCACCACAATGAGCCGCTGAATACGCCTACTTTTTTGAAAACTCCGGGATGGTTCCAAGCGATATCCAACGCGCTAAGCCCGCCCATGGAATACCCCGCAATGGCATTAGTCTCTGCATTTAAATCGATCGGGTAGCGGTATTCCAAATAGGGTAGTAGATGGTCAATTAAGTAGGCGGAATAGGGCTTTGCTTTACTGCCGCGCTGCTTATAGTCTACTTTGGAAGCCACCCCATATTCTTGAAGCCGATCCCCGGCAACTACTGCGGCTATTGCAATTTGTGGTATAACTCCCATTCGGGTAAGCGTTTCCGCAGCCTCTTGCACTCGCACTTTTTGGTTATCTTGTCCGTCATTCAGCAACAAAAAGGGGTATTTGTCGATCGTATTTTCAAAGCCTTTTGGCAGAATGAGTTCTACGTCTACATCCCGGTTCAGCAATTTTGAATGGATGCCGGATATTTTTTCAACCGTATAAATTGTGTCTTTTGATATTTCTTCGTCCACTGTTTGTCTTTCAGGTAATATTTGTCAATTTTAATGCATTCAAAAATACAGAATTCAATTTTGTGATAAACATGATGGAAGTCCTTGTTAGTTAATGATTGAACATAGAACCTTTGCCTATGCCGCACGAACATCTTCACCGTTGGTACTCGCCCTGTCTTAGCCGGGATATTGAAGTATTGTCCTTTGGCCATCAGGGCTATCCCGTTATCCTGTTTCCAACTTCCATGGGGCGGTTTTATGAAAACAAAGATTTTAAATTAATCGAGAGCGTCAATTGGTTTTTGGACAATGGTCTGGTAAAAATTTATTGTCCTGATGGAATTGATTCAGCCAGTTGGTACAACAAGAATATTCATCCGGCCGATCGGGTGAGAAACCATATTTGGTATGATCAAATGCTGCTGCAGGAATTAGTTCCGTTGGCGCAGCGCGAAACGGGTGTTGGCAGAGTGGCTACAGCAGGTTGTAGCTTTGGCGGCTACCATGCTTCTAATTTTGGGTACAAACACCCCGAAGTAGTGAAATACATTTTCAATATGGGTGCCGCTTTTGATATTAAAGATCAATTGGATGGATATTATGACGACAGCGTGTATTTCAACAATCCTGCGGATTTTTTGCCGAATTCCAACAATGCTTTTCTATGGGACATGTTTACCGTGCTAGGCACCGGCACCAATGATATGTGTTGGGGTGCGAACGAAAAAATGGCGGGCATACTACGCAACAAGGGAATGCACCACTGGCTAGATGTGCGGCACGGTGCCAATCATGATTGGCCAGTGTGGAGGGAGATGTTTCCACATTATTTGTCTTTGATCAAGTAACTACGAATGGTAGAAGATTATATCGAGCGGCAAATTGATCAACTAGGTAAAGCATTGCGAAAATGGTTATCTAAGATCATACTACTTCGAGAGCAAGGAAAGGAAAGCCATTGGGTGGAGAATTCTATTCAATCGGAGTTGAATTTAGACTTTAGCGAAATTATTCAGCAAGATAAAGCCGATGTTATTCCTTTTTTACAAAAGAGAATGATCGATAGAAATCTCGAAGCTGTAGCTGAAATTATGATTGAGCTTGCCAAATTCAACCTAGCTGATTTAGATAAAGCAGAAAGACTGAATCGAACAGCACTTACAATCTTAGCATATCTTGAAAAAACCAGTGCAACTTTTTCGTTAAGTAGAAAAGCTAAAATAGAAGAACTCAAAAAATCAATTTCAATTAACCTATAACGTCTATGAAAAAAATCGGAGTACTACACGGCATGGAGCGTTCTTTTCCGCAAGCCTTTGTGGAGCGCATTAATAAAATGGGTTTGAAAGACATCAAAGCCGAACCCGTGATGATAGACATGGTGTCGCAAGCCGAAAGCGATGAATATGCTGTCATAATTGACCGCATCTCGCAAGACGTACCTTTCTATCGTGCCTTTTTAAAAAATGCCGCAATCTCCGGCACGGCCGTTATTAACAACCCTTTTTGGTGGAGTGCCGATGAGAAATTTTTTAATAACGCGTTGGCCGTCAAGTTGGGGGTGCCTGTTCCTAAAACGGTAATCCTTCCTTCGCATGAGCGTCCCACCGACACCAGTGATGCTTCTTTTTCGAATCTCAAATTCCCACTCAGTTGGGAGAAAATATTTGAACATATTGGGTTTCCGGCCTACATGAAGCCACACGCTGGCGGGGGTTGGAAGAGTGTGTACAAACTCGACAATATGGATGATTTCTTCAAATCATATAGTGAAACAGGTCAGTTGGTAATGATGTTACAGGAAGAAATCATTTTTGACGATTACTTCCGTTGTTATTGCTTGGGTGGCAAGTATGTGCGCATTATGCAGTATGAGCCTCGCAATCCACATCACCTTCGCTACCAAAGCACCAATGGCCCTGCGTCTGCAAAATTATTGAAGCAAGTTCATGATTACGTGTTGCAGTTGTGTCATGCATTGGGCTATGATTTCAACACTGTAGAGATGGCTGTGCGCAATGGCATACCATACGCCATTGATTTCTGTAACCCGGCACCTGACGCAGAGGTAACTTCGGTAGGTCAAGAAAATTTTGAATGGGTGGTGGAGCATGCCACTAAAATGGCGGTTGAGCGAGCACAAGCGCAAAAGCCGGGAAAGGATAATTTGACATGGGGCACATTCGTGCGCGATGGAGTAGCTGGCTTTGAAAAGTCAATGGCCGCTGCCAAGGCTCCCGCGAAAGAAGTAAAGTCTAAGGCCGAGGAGAAAAAGGAACTTAAGGACATCTCTAAAAACTCCGCTCGCCCTTCTCTCCCGATAGCTATCGGGATGAAGAAGGGAAAGGGTTGAGGTGAAGAAAATAAAGGTTTTTTAGCCCTTAAGCCAAAAGCAAAAAAATAGAAATTGAACTAAACTCGTTTCGTCTGGCAAAATCTGTTAGACCATCATTTTACTTATGGAGAAATTTACGTTAGGTGTCGAAGAAGAGTACATGGTGATTGATCCCGTTACGCGGGAACTGAAATCGCATGACCAAAAAATCGTTGAGCTAGCAGCACAGGCTTTTGGCGATCAAGTGAAAGCAGAGATGCATCAGGCTGTGGTAGAAGTAGGCACAGGCATCTGTAACAATGTAGACGAAGCCAGCGCAGATATAAGGAAATTGCGAAGGCATGTGGCTGAGGTGGCAGCGAGTTTGAATTTGAAAATTGGCGCGGCTGGCACGCATCCCTTTTCAGATTGGAGTACCCAGTTGATTACCCCCAATCCGCGCTACGATGCCATCGTAAATGAAATGCAGGAAGCAGCCCGCTCGAATTTAATTTTTGGTCTGCACGTGCATGTGGGCATCAAGGACAAGGACATGGCCATTCATATAATGAACACGGTAAGGTATTTTCTTCCGCATGTGTATGCACTTTCCACCAACTCGCCCTTTTGGGAAGGGCGCAATACCGGCTTTAAATCTTTTCGCACGAAAGTGTTTGATAAATTTCCGCGTACTGGCATTCCTGATGAATTTGAAAGCTGGGACGTATTTAAAAATTATATCAATCTGCTTATCAGAACTAATTGCATCGACAACGCGAAGAAGATTTGGTGGGATGTGCGAGTGCATCCATTCTTCGACACCATTGAATTTAGAATTTGCGATGTGCCCTTGTTGGTGGACGAGACTATTGCTATCACCGCCATCTTCCAAGCATTGGTGGTGAAACTGTACAAACTACGGATGCAGAACATGAGTTTTATTTTGTATCGAAGGGCATTGATTAACGAAAACAAGTGGCGCGCTTCTCGCTACGGCTTAGATGGCAAAATGATTGACTTCGGCATTCAGCAAGAGAAAGACACACGTGCGCTCATTGTGGAGTTGCTGGAATTTATTGATGATGTAGTAGATGATTTGGGAAGTCGAAAAGCAATTGAACAAGTATATGCTATTTTAAGAGACGGAACAGGAGCCGATCGACAGCTCGATGTGTATAGTAAAAAAGGAAATTTAGTGAGTGTGGTAGACTACATTACTGAACAAACTCTAGTGGGGGTTTAGTAGGTGGTTGTATGTTTATAGTATAAATGCCCTTTTTCCCTTTTCGTTCTGGCTCGACTTTATCGTAAATTTGGGTTTGAATAATTGAATACCGTGAATCACCATCCTTCATTTCTGCGCATAGCGATTTTAGACCTGTATGAGGGGGCTGCAAATGAAGGCATGCGCAGTATCCGTCAATTGATTGAAGAAATGAGCGCGGATTTTCATTTGCCATTGAAGTATGATGTCTTTCAAACACGCCTGACCGGGGAAATTCCTGACCTAAGTTATGATGCTTTTATTTCAAGTGGTGGCCCGGGTAGCCCGCTAGACAGTGAAGGCTCATATTGGGAGGGTCAGTACTTCGGCCTGATGGACACGATTCAAGAATACAATCAAAAACATACCGATGCCAAGAAACACGTGTTGTTAATTTGTCATTCATTGCAGATTTATTGCCGATATTATGGGTATGCAAAGGTGTCTAAACGCAAGTCGACCTCTTTCGGAGTCATGCCCATGCAAAAAACATTTGAAGGGCATCACGATCCGTTGCTCCGTTCGTTGGGCGATCCCTTTTGGGCGGTAGATTCGCGTGATTATCAGATTACGGAACCGGATGATGAAAAAATAAAACAACGGGGTGGATCGATCTTATGTTTGGAAAAATATCGGCCTACGGTGGATTTGGAACGTGCCGTGATGGCGATTCGGTTTGATGATGCTTTTATAGGCACACAGTTTCATCCCGAAGCCGATGCAGTGGGTATGCGGATGTACTTGTTGCGCGATGACAAAAAACACTTAGTAATTGAAAAGCACGGAGAAAAAAAATATTGGGAAATGTTAGATCACCTGAACGATCCCGATAAGATCATGCAAACCAATCGCGCGGTGCTTCCGCGATTTATCATGATGGCCATGCAACACCGTCTGAATCCTGTGAATGTATGATTGCTCTCGCCCGCGACCATTTCAATGGCCAGTTTTCTGAAAAAAAGTACCAGGAATTTCTAGATGATCTAAACACTAGCTATCAACACACGATTCCCTTTCGTGTGGCAGAAACGCCCGTGTTTATTGGAAATGAATTCAAGGAAAAACTTTTAAAGGGAGCGGATGAAATTATCGACTTCATCGTGCAGCCTGACTTTAACCAGAAAATGGCGGCTGCTTTACCAGCTTCATTGGCCGTACCAAATGAAACGAAGCACACATTATTTTTGGCGCTTGATTTTGCCATTTGCACCACCGAAAGCTTAGAACTGGTTCCCAACCTAATCGAAATGCAAGGCTTCCCTTCTTTGTTTGGCTATCAAGATTTCTTGGGAAATAAATTTCGAGAACACTATCACATTGAAGATAAATGGGATTTTCATTTTGGCAAAACATCTGCTGAATACTGGGATCTTTTGAAAAGAACTATTATTGGCAATCATGCCCCCGAAAATGTAGTGCTACTAGAAATAGATCCGCTAAAGCAAAACACGACCATCGATTTTTTGATCACGAAAGCGCACATCGGCACGCCATTGGTACACATCGGTGATGTAATCATTCGCGGGCGGAAGTTGTTTTACAAAGACGCTGGAAGAGAGATTC
>Ga0209181_10008628_pt1 | contig 13631 bp, 11 predicted proteins | sample MAT05_FD_187208 | JGI IMG/M metagenome (GOLD analysis project Ga0209181, IMG submission 187208) | Freshwater microbial communities from Lake Fryxell liftoff mats and glacier meltwater in Antarctica - MAT-05 (SPAdes) (version 2) | ecosystem: Environmental > Aquatic > Freshwater > Ice > Liftoff... | reverse complement strand
GTCACGCTGAATGGCGTCCCCCGCGTCTCCGACGCGCCATAGCCTCGTCAGAGTGAATTCGGAGCGGCGAGGGGGAAGGCAATCGAGGTGCAGCGGGCCGCTACGGTGCGAGCACGACGTTCGCCGTTCCGCCATACGGCGGCTCGGTGCTGGCCGTCAGGATTGCGATGGCGATCGACGCGACGATCACCAGCCCCACGCCGCCGCCGGTGAGCCCCCAGAAGAGCGGGCTCTCGAGCACGCTCTCGTCGTGCGGCACCGGATCGAGCGCTGCGTCGACGAGCGCGCGCTCTCCTGGCGCGATCTCGATCCTGCGCCGGAAGTCGATGTAACCCTCCGCCGCGAGCGCGACCTCGTGGGGACCTGGAACGACCGTGCGCTCGGCGTTGCCGACTCCCGCAGCCTGGCCGTCGATGAGGATGGACGCGGTCGACACGGAGCTGTGGACCACCAGGGTTCCGTCGCGGGGCCGGAGCACGACCTCGCGTGCGTCGTCGCCCGGCTCGAGCGTGAAGCGCGCGGTGTCGTGCCCGTCGAGCGAGATGGCGACCGCGTGGCTCCCTGGATCGAGGGTCAACGAGCGCATCGAGCCGGTCGCGTCGGTCGGCTGTCCGTCGATCTCCACCCGGGCGCCGTCGGGGGCGATGCGCAGCACGACGTGGCGTAGGCTCGCCGCGGCGGTCGCGCGCACGGCGTCCACGCCGCGGCGCATGGCGGCGTCGCCGCGCGCATCGGAGATCGCGAGGAAGCGATCGAGCGCCTCAATCGCCTCTCTCGCGCGGCCGAGCCTCACGAGCACAGCCGCGATGTTGAAGACGGTGCCGGGTCGCTCGACGAGCGCCCGCGAGCGTTGGAACGCGTCGAGCGCCTCGACCCAGCGCTCTGCGGAGGAGTGCGCGCGGCCCCGCTCGAAGAGGGTGCGCGCCTCGGCGTTGCCCTGCTGCGCTCCAGCCGGCGCCGGCAGCGCGAGGAGCGCCGCGAGCGCGAGCGCCGCAAAGGTGAAGCGCGCGCGACTCACCACTCGACGACCTCGGGCGCTGAGCCCTCCGGGCGCACGCGCTCGCGTGGCAGAGGGCGCGGCTCGACCGGCTGTGGGGGCGCCGACTCACCCGTTTCTCGCGGCACGCGTACCCGGCGCGCGAGCGGCTGGCTGCCCATCGGGGGCGCGACCTCGGACGATGGCTGCACGACCGAAGGTGCCGCGGCCTCGACTGCGACCAGCGGGGCGACGGCGGGCGTTGCGGTCGGCTCCGCTGCCGCGCGCGGAGCGTTCGCCGCAGGCGGGTTGGCGGCGGGCTCGGGTGTGCCCGCCGACTGCGCGGTGCGCGGTGGATCGTCTCCGCCTGATGCCAAGAACGCGCCGATCGCCGCGAGCCCGAGCACGGCGACGGCGACCACGGCGACGACGGCGACCACGGCGGCGCTGCTGCGCGCGGATCCGCGGCGGGGCGGAAGCGAGCGACGGACGGGCGTCGTGACGGCCTCGCGCGCCGCGGGCTGGGGCGCGCGAGGGCTCGTCGCGGGCATCGTCTCGCTGACGCTGTCGTTGTGCATCATCCCGGCGCGCATCGCAGCGATCTCTGCCGTCCCGGAGCGGCTGTCGAAGTCGACGGGGATCTCGGTGTGCGCGAGCGCGTCGTCGTCGTCGTCGCGCGGAGGCCGTGACGTGATCGGGCCCGCCGTCGACTCGCGCAGCGCGGGCAGCGCGCACTCCGCCGCCGCCGCTGCTTCGCGCAGCGCGTCGATGAACTCCGCCATCCCCACGAATCGGTCGAGCGGCGACGACATCAGCGCCTTCTCGATGACGAGCGCGATCTCCGCCGGCACGTTGGCGTTCACGGTGTCGAGCCGCGGTGCGCGCTCGGTCATGATCTGCACCATGACGAGCGCCGGCGTGCAGCCGTCGAACGGCACGCGCCCCGAGAGGCACTCGAAGGCGATGATACCCATCGCCCACACGTCGATGCCGACGCCTTGCTCCTTCGCGCCGCGCGCTTGCTCCGGCGCCATGTATTGCGGCGTGCCGAGCACCGAGCCGGTGTGCGTCGCGAGCGAGTTGCCGTGATCGACCAGCTTGGCGATACCGAAGTCGAGCAGCGTCGGCGTCACGCGACTGTCGTGATTGCGCGCGAGGAAAATGTTGTCCGGCTTGAGGTCGCGGTGGACGATCCCCTGCGCGTGCGCGACGACGAGCGCGCCCATCACGGGTAGCAGGATCTCGAGCGCGCGCTCCGGCGAGAGCACCTCTTTGCGGTCGAGGTGCGCGCTCAGCGCCTCGCCCTCGAGCAGCTCGAGGACCTGGTAGATCGTGCCGTCCTCGTCGATGCCGACGTCCTGTCGAATGCCATCAAGTACAACCGCGCCGGCGGCACGGTCGAGCTGAGCTGCGCCGCGCGCGGCGAGAACCGTATACGCATCAACGTGAAGGACTCCGGAGAGGGCCTCTCACCGGAGAAGAGCGCGCAGCTCTTTCAGCCCTTCAATCGCCTCGGACAGGAGACGGGCAAGGAGGAGGGCACCGGCATCGGCCTCGTCGTGAGCAAGCGCCTGGTCGAGCTCATGGGCGGTGAGATCGGCGTCGAGAGCGCGGTCGGCGTCGGCAGCATCTTCTGGATCGAGCTGAACCTCGCCGCGGAGTCTTGGACGACCGCCGACTCCGATCGACCGGCGGCGCCAGTTCCAGCGCGCGCACAGCCGAGCGCTGCGCTGCGCACCCTCCTCTACGTGGAGGACAACAAGGCGAACTTGAACCTCGTGGAGCAGCTCATCGCGCGGCGACCCGACATGCGCTTGCTGAGCGCCGGAGACGCCACGCGCGGCATCGCGCTCGCGCGTTCCGAGCGACCCGAGGTGATCCTGATGGACATCAATCTGCCGGGGATCAGCGGAATCCAGGCGCTCGAAATCCTGCGCGCGGATCCGACGACGGAGCACATTCCGGTGCTCGCGATCAGCGCCAACGCGATGTCGCGCGACATCGCGAGAGGCCTCGAGGCGGGCTTCTTCCGCTACCTCACGAAGCCGATCAAGGTCGCCGAGTTCATGGACGCGCTCGACCAGGCGCTCAAGACCGCCGACGAGGCCGCAGCCGACTCGAGCGCGTTGGAGCTGCGCCGATGATTGGCGAGCGGGAGATCCACGGCGCGAGGATCCTCATCGTCGACGACCAGGCGGCGAACGTGGTCCTGCTCGCGCGCATGCTCAGCGGCTCGGGCTACACATCGGTCGCATCGACGATGAATCCGCGCGAGGTGTGCGACCTCCATCGCGCGCATCGCTACGATCTCATCTTGCTCGACCTGCAGATGCCTGGAATGGACGGATTCGAGGTCATGGACGGACTCAAGGAGATCGAGGTCGACGGCTATCCGCCAGTGCTGGCGATCACAGCGCAGCCGACGCACAAGCTGCGCGCGCTCCAGAGCGGCGCGCGGGACTTCATCAGCAAGCCGTTCGACCTGCCCGAGGTGCTGATGCGCGTCCACAACATGCTCGAGGTCCGCCTGCTGCATGAGGCCTCGCGAACCTATGCCGCGACGCTCGAGGCGATGGCGCTCATCGATCCGCTGACTGGGCTCGCGAACCGACGGCTCCTGGCCGATCGAATGTCCGTCGCGCTCGGCCATGCGCGCAGGAACAAGAGCGCGATGGCGGTGGTCTACCTCGACCTCGACGCATTCAAGGACATCAATGACACGCTGGGCCACGGCGCCGGAGACGAGCTGCTGAAGCAGGTCGCTCTGCGCTTGGTTTCGACGGTGCGTGAGGAAGACACCGTCGCGCGCCTCGGCGGCGACGAGTTCATGATCGCGCTCTGGCACATACACGGACCGGATGACGCGGCGAGCGTCGCCCAGAAGGTGATCGACGCCGCCTCGCGGCCGTATGAGCTCGACGGTCACCGGGTGGTCGTCACTACCAGCGCGGGGGTCGGCATCTATCCGGCGCACGGCGAGGACGCGGAGACGCTGATGAAGAGCGCCGACGTCGCGCTCTACGAGGCCAAAGCTGCGGGCAAAAATGCGTTCCGGATCGCGCAGGGCTGTGGCCCGGTCGAACTCGAGATTCTAGGCGCCCGGCGGGCGTAGCCGCGAGGCGGTGCAGCACGCCGAGGCGGGCTCAGCGTCGCTCGACGACCTGACAAACGCGATCGATGCAGCGCGCGTCGGCGGGCGGAGCCGGAGCAGCGCACTCGGGGCAGCTCATCACGTTGGGGCATACACGCGTCCGATAGGCAGCGGTGGCATTGCGATGGAGCGCGACGAGCTGGTCTGTCCGCCAGCCATCACACGGCTCGCAACAACCGGGTCCATCGAGAAGGCAATCAGCGTCCGCCACACACGCGGTGTCGACGTTCGTGGACACGGCTCGGCGTGGCATCACGGAGACGGGTGTGGCCGCGACGAAAAGCGGACCGAGCGCGTCAATCGCGGCGCTTGGGACTTCGCCCGTACAGCGGAGGCCCGCAGGCTGGATGGCGCAGCTGTACATGATGCCAGTCGCGATGTCGGAGGCGCCGTCGAAGAGCGGTACACGCATGAACGCGCGCAGAGCGCCATCACTCTCGAGCCCGATGCGCCCGCGGAACGTCGCGCCCCAGCACAGCACATGACCGCTCGCAGCGCGCCCACATCCGGACAATCGCGAGAGCGCGAGCGTGAGTAGTGGCTCTGGCGTTTCCACGCGCACGGGGCGGCGGTCGATCTCCACGTTGTCGAGCCCGCGACTGCCCCAGCAGCTCACGCTCCCGTCGCGGTGAAGCGCACACGAGCGCGCCTCCGAAACGCGCACGGCCTGCACCTCGCCGAGGCCGTCGACGGACACGAAGTGTCGCTGCGGCGCTGCGCCTCCATCGCCGAGCTGCCCATTCTCGTTCCGCCCGATGCACCGGACGCGTCCGTCACGACCGAGCACACAGGCGTGATCATCGGCGAGCGCAAATGTCGTCCCAGATTCGCGCAGCGCCGCCTCCAACACCGGCACGCGTCGCGGTCGCGTGGCGGTGCCGTTCGAGGGCGCTATGGCCTCGATCACCTGCCCTCCCCAGCACTGCACTTCCCCGCCGACCAGCTGCGCGCAGCCCACCGTCGAGCCGACCCAAAACGCATCGACCGCGCCGAACGGCAGCTCCCGCGGCGGACAGGTCGCGCTGAGCGCAGCCGGCATGTTCGCCGGCATCGGGTCTGGGTACACGACCGGCAGCCCCGCGAAACAGGAGACCTCCGCCGCCAGCCCGTCCGCACCAAAGCACACGAGACGGTGCGCTTGCGTCCGCGCGCAGCCGACACCATCGCCGATCGCGATTTGCACGACCGCCTCGCGCGCGCGCAGTTCTTGCGCATGACGCCCGAAACACTGCAGCCGATGCCCGCCGTCGAGCATGCACATCGTCTCGCTACCGAGCGCCAACGCGCTTTGCTCTGCAAAGCTCGGCGCATCTGCCCCCTGCCCGGTCGATCCTGAAGAGACTTGCGATCCCCCACACGCGGCGCAGCAAGACACGAAGAACGCGAGCGCGCGCACCAGCCGTCCCTGGCGCAGCGCTCGGGATTGGGGCGCGCCACGAGGTGCAGTGGGAGTCAGGGTCATCGGAGCGACATCGACGGCCCAGGCGCAGCGTTGGTCTAAGTCGGCGCGGTAGTCGGCCTCGGCTTTCGCGCTGACGCGATCGGCGGGACCGATCGCGTCGAGCGGTCGCGGTACCTCGCCTACGCGCCGCGCGGTTCCGGCTCGGCTGGCGTGGTGTCGGGAGCCTGAGCGACCAGCGCAGGCCAGTCGAAGCGGCGGCGCAGCGCGGCGAGATCGTCGTCTTCGTCGAGCATCGCACGGGTGACCTCGCCGGCGGCGATGGCGCGACGCAGCCAGGTGAAAGCGTCGTCGAGCTGCTCGGCGCGAGCGAACGCGCAGGCGACGTTGAACGCGTCGCGGCCGCGCTTGGTGCGCGCGAACAGTCGCTCGCCGAGCGAGGCTGCGGCGCGATAGCCGGTCGCCTCGTGGGTCTCGCTGACGAGCGCCGCGTAGGTCTCGTCGGTGAGCAGCTTGTCGACGTTCGGATCGGTCATCGTCTCGAGCAGGCGCTGCCACTGATGCGCGCGTAGCAGCGCTTCGCAGAGGCGCGCGGCGACCTCGGCGCCCGGTCGCCGCGCGAGCTCGCGGGTGAACGCAGCGGCGGCGTTTTCGTAGTGGCCATTCTCGAAGTCGACGATGCCACTCAGCAGCGGATCGATCTCGGCGCCATCGGGGAACGCCGCGAGCAGCTCGGCCGCACGCACGAAGTCCTCCGCGGCGACCGCCGTCCACGCGAGGAGCTCGCTCGCTTGCTGCTGCACTGCGCGGGTCTTGCTCTCGTTGCGCACCGCCTCGGCGAGCACACGCGCGCCGACGAAGTCGCGTGCGTCGAGCGCTTTTCGCGCTGCGGCGAGGCGCGCGACCAGCGAGCTATCGGCGCCGCCGCTGCCCCCGGTTCGTAGCCCCTGGATGGCTTGGAAGACGAAATAACCGGCCATCACCGCGCCGAACGTCGCGCGCGCATAGAGCGCGAGCAGGCACACGACAGAGCCGATGAGAACGGTCACGCGCAGCGCCCAAACGCGCCCGTTGCCGGGCGACACCATGTCGAAGAGCGAGGCCATCACCTGTCCGCCGTCGAGCGGATACACGGGGATCAAGTTGAGCACGCCCCAGCCAGCGTTGACCCACAGGATCGAGGCGACGAGATACTCGGCGTTGCTGCCGCGCGCCCAGACGCCCTCGAGCGACATGCCCGCCGCAAGCGCGATGAACAAGGTCCCGAGCCCGAACGCGATGCCGGCGAACGGCCCAGCGAGCGAAATCAGCAGCCGCTTGAACGGGCCCGGTGCGTTCGTAGGCGGCATCGCCCAGGAGGTCAGCCCGCCCATGCCGTGCAGCGTGATCGACGGCGCGGAGCCGAACGCACGCACCAGCAGCGCGTGACCAAGCTCGTGAACGAGCACGCCGCTGAACACGACGCCGACCCACATCGCGAGGCGCTCCGGCCGGCGCAGCTCGGTGTACTGGAGCAGCAGCACGAGGAACCAAAACGTGGGACTCACCGCGACGGGGATCCCGAAGAGCCGAAAGCGCAGTGCACCCATGCCGTACCGTAGCAGTCTCCCGCGGCCGAGAGCCCTGCGCGGCAAGCGTCTCTCACCGCTCCTCACCAGTGACGGACCGCACGGCATTGATCGCGAGGGCGAGCGCGCTCCGGTACCCTCCGCCGCTTATGACGACGCCCGCCCTCTCGTTCGACACGCACCCCGATCGCTACCGTCACTGGAAGCTCGCGGTCGATGGCGAGCTCGCCACGCTGACGATGGACGTGGATCCGCACGGCGGCCTGAAGCCCGGCTATGAGCTGAAGCTCAACTCGTACGACCTCGGCGTCGACATCGAGCTCGCCGACGCAGTCCAGCGTCTGCGCTTCGAGCACCCGGCCGTGCGCTGCGTGATCGTGGAAAGCGCGAACGATCGCGTGTTCTGCGCGGGCGCGAACATCCCGATGCTAGGCAGCTCGACGCACGCGTGGAAGGTGAACTTCTGCAAGTACACCAACGAGACGCGGCTCTCGATCGAGGACGCGTCGCGGCACAGCGGGCAGAAGTATCTCGCCGCCGTCGCTGGTCCGTGTGCCGGCGGCGGCTACGAGCTCGCGCTCGCCTGCGACGAGATCCTGCTGGTCGATGACGGCGCGAGCACCGTGAGCCTGCCGGAGGTGCCGCTGCTCGGCGTGCTCCCCGGCACCGGCGGCCTCACGCGGCTCGTCGACAAGCGCAAGGTGCGCCGCGATCGCGCCGACGTGTTCTGCACGACCAGCGAAGGAGTGCGCGGCAAGCGTGCGGTCGAGTGGAAGCTCGTCGACGCGATCGCCCCGAAGAGCAAGTTCGTCGAGGCGAAGAAGCAGCGCGCGCTCGGGCTCGCGGCGCAGTCGGCCGGCAAGACGAAGGGCGCTGGGATCACGCTCGATCCGCTCGCGCCGTCGTTCGACGGGGATGTGCTGCGCTATCAGCACGTGACGTTGTCGATCGATCGCGAGAAGCGGCGCGCGAACATCACGCTGAAGGGGCCGACCGGCGCGCAGCCGAAGACCGCCGAGGAGATCCAGTCGGCGGGCGCCGCGCAGTGGTCGCTGCGTGCGTTCCGCGAGCTCGACGACGCGCTCTTGCGCCTGCGGCTCGAGCACCTCGCGATCGGGCTCATCGTGCTCGAGACGCGCGGCGAGCTCGACGCCGTACGCAGCGTCGATGAAGCGCTTTTCGCCGCGCGCGAGCACTGGCTCGCCAACGAGATCATCGCGCTGCAGGGGCGCGTGCTGCGCCGCCTCGATCTCACCTCGCGCTCGATCTTCGCGATCGTCGACGAGGGCTCGTGCTTCGCCGGCTCGCTGCTCGAAGCCGCGCTCTCCGCCGACCGCATCTACATGCTCGCTGACGATGCCGGCAAAGTCGCGCTGATGACGTCGGCGCTGAACGCCGGCGCGCTGCCGATGCCACATGGCCTGACGCGCCTGCAGACGCGCTTTCTCGCCGATCCGGAGCAGGTCGCGCGCGTGCTCGCGAGCCAGGGCCCGATCGCGACGACGGATGCCGACGAGCTCGGCTTGGTCACCGTCGCGCCCGACGCGATCGACTGGGACGACGACGTGCGCATCGCGCTCGAGGAGCGCGCGAGCATGTCGCCCGACGCCCTGTCCGGGATGGAAGCGAGCCTGCGCTTTGCTGGCCCAGAGAACGGCGACAGCAAGATCTTCGCGCGCCTCTCCGCCTGGCAAAACTGGATCTTCCAGCGCCCCAATGCCGTCGGCCCGCAAGGCGCGCTGACGAAGTACGGCCAGCCAGATCGCCCGGTCTTCGACTGGACCCGCTGCTGAGCGCAGGTCTTCGACTGGACCCGCTGCTGAGCGCAGGTCTTCGACTGGACGCGCTGCTGAAGTCACGCGTTCGATACGCGTAGACAAGACGTACTTCCGCGATAGCGGAGAGGCGCGGCGCGGCCGGTGAGTACGGTCACGAGAGGCGCTCGAGAAGCGCGTCCTCGTGAGCGCTCGCACGAGGCGAAACACGCGCTGCTCCTATGCTGCTCGGTTCGAGGGGCACCGCTCATGTCGCTGACTGATTCCATTCCGAACAACGTCGATCTCGCCTCTGATCCGAAGCTCCTGCGAGCGCTCGAGAAGTGGCAACCGAGCTTTCTGTCTTGGTGGCAGGACATGGGGCCCGAGGGCTTTCAGGCCGACCGCGTCTGGCTGCGCACCGCGATCAGCGTCGATCCTGCGGGCTGGGCGCACTACGACTACGTGAAGATGCCCGACTATCGCTGGGGCATCTTTCTGACGCCCCAGAAGGGCGATGGCACGATCAAGTTCGGTGACAACGCCGGCAAGCCGACGTGGGATCAAGTGCCCGGCGAGCTGCGCGGGATCTTGCGCCGGATCATCGTCACGCAGGCCGACACCGAGCCGGCGAGCGTCGAGCAGCAGCGCCTGCTCGGCAAGTGCGCGCCGTCGCTCTACGATCTGCGCAACCTGTTTCAGGTGAACGTCGAGGAGGGCCGCCACCTCTGGGCGATGGTGCATCTGCTGCATCAATACTTCGGCAAAGATGGCCGCGAAGAGGCAGAAGGTCTGCTCGAGCGGCGCTCGGGCGACAAGGACAAGCCGCGCATCCTGAGCACGTTCAACGAGACCACCGAAGAGTGGCTGTCGTTCTTCATGTTCACGATGTTCACCGATCGCGACGGCAAGTATCAGCTCGCGTCGCTCGCCGAGTCGGGCTTCGATCCGCTGGCGCGCGCGACGCAGTTCATGCTCACCGAAGAGGCGTTTCACCTCTTCACCGGCGAGACCGGCATCGACCGTATCGTCAGGCGCTCGGCGGAACTCGCCAAGCTCGACGCGAACGGCGATGCGCGCGCGCAGGGCGGTATCGATCTGCCGACCGTGCAGAAGTGGATCAACTTCTGGTTCTCGAGCGCCGTCGAGCTGTTCGGCGGGGAGATCTCGTCGAACGCCGCCGATTACTTCGCGACCGGTCTCAAGGGCCGGTATCGCGAGGACAAATATCCGGACCACCTCGCGCTCGAGGGCATCTACAGCATCGACGTGATGGAGAACGGCCGCCTCACCAAGCGTGAAGTCCCGCTGCGCAACGCGCTGAACGAAGTGCTTCGCGACGAGTACGTCGAGGACTGCGAGCGCGCGGTGCGCAAGTGGAACCGCACGATCGAAGCGGCGGGGATGTCGTTCCAGCTGTCGCTGCCGAGCCGCAAGTTCAACCGCTCGATGGGCATGTACGCTGGGATGCACTTCTCGATCAGCGGCGAGCCGATCACGGCGGAGGAGTTCGAGAGCAAGCGCTCTGAGTGGCTGCCGACGGTCGAGGATCGCGCGTTCGTGAAGTCGCTGATGGTGCCAGTGTACGAACCGGGCAAGTTCGCGAATTGGATCTCGCCGCCAGCGCACGGCGTCAAGGGCACTCCGATCGAATACGACTACGTGAAGTTCCAGTCGGCGGGCGGGGACGCGGAGTAGTCGCCTCGCAGTACGCGCGGCGTCGTCCGCGCGCACAGTTTGCACATGAGCAACGCAAGAAGCGCGCACGGTCCAGTGGGATCGCGCGCGTTTCTTTCGTAGGAGCGCTGGGGTCGAGCGGCGCTCAGGTCATCCGACGCCGCGACACGCCGGCGATGGCGAGCACGAGGATCGCGCCGAGCAAGCTGCCGATGAAGCCGACGGTGTGAAAGCCGTCGCGGTGCGCGCTGAAGCCGCCCGTGACGAGCGTCGCGACGAGACCGCCGACGAACGAGCCGACGATGCCGAGCAGCGTGGTGGCGACGAAGCCCATCGACTGCGAGCCGGGCATGACGGCGCGCGCGATGAGACCGACGACGAGACCAAAGACGATCCAGAGCAGAATGGTGACGAGCATGGCGCTATCTCCGTGTGAGCTGAGTGAGTTTCATGAGAGGTCGTTGGGAGGCCACAGGGGTTGATTGCAGCTGTCAGGCCAAGTACGGGCAGGCTACGCAGAGCGGGCGAATCGAACGCTATTTGCGTGGCGGCGTACACCTCGACCGGTGATGCGCGCGGTCCGGTGCAGCGCAAACGCGACACAGCGAGGCGCGCCGCCACGGGTGCAGCCAACGCGATGGCGGCGGCCTCGCGCGAGCGTGGGCGGCTCACGCGACGACATGGGCAGCGCGACGAGCTGATACGATGGGCGCCGCATGACGACGACCGCTGCGCTCGCGCTGCTCGACTCGCTCTCCGCTGGCTTTCGCACGCGCTACCTCCGCTACGACGCGCTGCAGGCGCAGCTCGACGCGTGGGTGTCTGCGTTCCCGCAGCTGGCCCGACTCGAGCGCATCGGCACGACGCCGGAGGGACGCGCGCTCCACGTATTGGTGATCGGCGTCGAGCCGGAGCGACGCCGGCCGAGCGTGTGGGTCGACGGCAACATGCACGCGACGGAGGTCTGCGGCTCGTCGGTGGCGCTGGCGATCGCGGAGGATGTGCTGCGCATTCACCTCGGCGGTGACGCGCGCGGCTTACCCGCGCCGGCTGCTGCGCGCGTGCGTGAGGTGTTGTTCCACGTGCTGCCGCGCCTCTCGCCCGATGGCGCGGAGCACATCCTCACGACCGGCGCGTACGTGCGCTCGGTCAACCGCGACGCGCGCACGCAGCAGCAACATCCGCGCTGGATCGGCGGCGACGTCGATGGGGATGGCCTCGCGCTGTCGATGCGGGTGCGCGATCCCGCCGGCGAGTTCGTCGAGGCGCCGGAACATCCGGGCCTGATGGTGCCGCGCTCGCTCGGCGACGAAGGCCCGTTCTACAAGCTCTATCCCGAGGGGACGATTGCGCACTTCGACGGCGCGCACGTGCCCGATCCGTATTTTCTCTCGGACAACAAGCCGCTGCGCGGAGACCTCAGCGAGTGGGCTTACACGCAGCGCGGCTGCGTCGCGTACGTCGTCGAGCTTTGGGATCTCTTTGCGCAGCTCGGCAAGAAGAAGCCGAAGCGCTTCGTCGATTACTACACGCACCTGACCCGTGAGGATCTGATCGCGCTCGCCCGCTGGGACGCCGAGCACAACTGCTCGCGCGTGATCCGGCCGTGGACGAGCGCTACGCATCCGCAGCTCGGCGCGGTGGAGGTCGGCGGCGTCGATCCGCGCGTCGGGCTGTCGAATCCGCCGTACGAGCGGCTCGCGGAGGTGTGCGAGAAGCACAGCGCGCACTTCTTGCGCGTCGCCGCGCTCGCGCCTCGCGTGCAGGTCGAGCAGCGCGCGGTAAAGGCGCTCGGCGCCGATGTTGCGCACGTCGAGGTCATCGTTCGAAACGACGGCTATCTGCCGACGTTCGTGCTGAGCAGCGCCAAGGCGCTGACGTGGAACGAGCCGCTGCTGTGTGAGGCGCGCGGCGACGGGGCGCTCGTAGTCGAAGGTGAGACGCGACGCGAGATCGGGCACCTCGACGGCTGGGGACGCGGGCTCTTCGATGGCTCCTCGGCGCTCTATTTTCAGCGCAGCCGCGGCACGTCGAGCCAGCGCGTCGTGCGCTTCACCACGCGCGGCAAAGGCACGCTCATCGTGCGCGCCGGCAGCTCGCGCACGGGCCACGTCGAGACGCGGATCGACGTCGGATGAGCGACGTTGCTGATAAGGTGCAGCCGATGACCAAGGTGCAGCCGATGACGCGCGCGACGCCGGATCCGGATGACGTCGGAGTGCTCTCCGTACACTTCGGCCGCAGCGCGAACTGCTCGTCGATCGGCAGCGTGATCGATGTGCTCTTCGTCAGCGGTGTGGTCGGCACGGCGGTGCTCGCATCGCTCGCGGTGCTGCTCGGTGCTCGCAGCGACGCATCGGGCGGTGTCGCCGAGGACGACGACGCGAGCGCACCAACGACAGCGACGAGCGAGCGCACCTCCGAGGACGAAGCGCGCAGCGACGGGCGCGCATGAAGGTGCTGCGCACGCGGGCTGAGCGCTTTGGCGCGATCGTCGCGACCGACGCGCCACCTGCGCTCATCTCGGTGACGCGCGCGCTCGCGCAGAAGCTCGGCGTCGACGGCGGAGCGCTGTGGGAAGGCGCGTCGCCTGGGCTCGACGTCGCGGTGCTGACGGGGCCGACGGAAGCGCACGTCTCCGCGACCGAGCGCTGTCCCGCGGGCTGCACCGGCTGCTACGCGGACGCGACGCCGACTGGACACGAGCCCGCGGCCGACGACGTTCGCTCGCGGCTCGACGCGCTCGCCGCGCTCGGTACGTTCTCGGTCGCGTTCGGCGGAGGCGAAGCTGCGCTGCGCGAGGACTTGCCGGAGCTAGCGGCGTACGCTCGCTCGCTCGGGATGGTGCCGACGGTCACCACGAGCGGGCTCGGTATGACCGCGGCGCGCGCCGAGCGATTTCAAGTGTTCGCGCAGGTGAACGTGAGCCACGACGGTGTCGCGGAGGTCTATCGCGGCGTGCGCGGCTACGACGGCGCACATCTCGCGGAGCGCGCGATCGCGCTGCTGCGCGCGGCGGGCGTGCCAGTCGGCGCGAACACGGTGATGACGCGCGAGAGCTTCCCGCACCTCGAGGCGACCGCAGCGCACGTCGATGCGCTCGGCT
>Ga0209181_10008627_pt1 | contig 13634 bp, 12 predicted proteins | sample MAT05_FD_187208 | JGI IMG/M metagenome (GOLD analysis project Ga0209181, IMG submission 187208) | Freshwater microbial communities from Lake Fryxell liftoff mats and glacier meltwater in Antarctica - MAT-05 (SPAdes) (version 2) | ecosystem: Environmental > Aquatic > Freshwater > Ice > Liftoff... | reverse complement strand
AATTGAGCATGGTCCCGGGTGAAGACACACGGCTGCTGCTGGCATCGCTGATCGTGGTCATCGTCGGCGGCATGGGCAGCGTGCCCGGTGCGGCGATTGGCGCGGCCATCCTGGGGCTGGCGGAGACCTACGGATTGGCCTATGCGCCGACCTACAGCGTGGTGTTCACCTTCGTCATCCTGATCGTGGTGCTCGCCTTCAGGCCGCGCGGGATCATGGGGAAGGCAGTATGAGCGCAGCACGCTGGCGTGGGGCGATGAACGGCGCGTCGGCGCAGCGGTCGCTAAGGCCCCTTCCGGCGGGCGCGACGCGCGCGCCGATGCGAGCCGGCGTTATGGCCAACCCGGCGACGACAAGTCTCTGGCGTCACATCGGCGCGCGCCATCTGATCGTGCTGGCATTCGTGTTGCTGCTGCCCTTCGTGGCCACGCCCTTCATTACCTACCAGGTCGCGGCGCAGTCGCTGGTGTTCGGCCTCATCGCGCTGTCGCTGTCCTTTCTGGCGGGTTACGGCGGCATGGTCTCGTTGGCGCAGATGTCGGTCGCTGGCATGGCAGGTTATGCAGTGTCGGTGCTGGGGGCCAGCGGCACGGACAGCAGCCTGGGCTGGCACTGGGGCATCGTCGTGCCGCTGGCACTGCTGATCGCCGTCCTGGCCAGTACGCTGATCGGCTGGTTGTCGGTGCGCACCGACGGCATCTACACGATCATGATCACGCTGGCCATCGGCGTGGCCTTCTACTACCTGGTGCTGCAGAACTACACCGTGTTCAACGGTTTCCAGGGCTTCCAGAAGGTCTATCCGCCCAAGGTTTTCGGTATCAACTGGCGTGACCCGCTGCCGTTTTATTTCCTCGCGCTTAGTTGCGCGATGGCCGGGTACTTTTTCATCCAGTGGCTGGTGAGAACCCCCTTCGGCATCGCATTGCAAGGCACACGCGACAACGCCCGGCGCATGAATTCGCTGGGCTACAACGTCATCGCCACGCGGGTGCTGGCGTATGCGGTGTCCGGGCTGCTGGCCGGTGTCGGCGGCGTGCTGCTGGTTTGGTACAACGGCCTCATTTCCCCAGGTTCGGTGGGCACCGGCTGGCTGATCAACGTGCTGGTGATCGCCGTGCTCGGCGGCATGAAACACCCCATCGGCGCCTTTCTCGGCGCCGCCGTGTTCATCCTGTTGCAGACCTTCGCCATCGATCTGATCGACCGCGAGCGTTTCAACCTCCTCATCGGTGGCGTGTTCCTCGCCATCGTCCTGTTTTCCCCCGACGGCCTGCTCGGACTGTGGGCGGGCCTTCGTGCCCGCTTCAGTCCAAAACAGGCTTTGACTTCAACCCCCCAGAGGAGACAACCGTGAATCTGAACAAGAGAACCTGGATCCGCACGATGTGCGCAGCCGCAGCCGTGGCTGCCGTGAGTGGCACTGCTTTCGCCCAAGGCGCGCCTTTGAAGATCGGTCTGCTGGCCACGCTGGAGGGGCCCTTTGCCGCCGGCGGTGCCGATGGCATGCGCGGCGCCGAAATGGCGCTGAACCAGCGCGGTGGTGTGGTGGCCGGTCGCAAGATCGAGCTGATCAAGGCCAGCTCCAACGCGCAACCCGACGTGGCTGTCAATGCCGCGCGCAAGCTGGTCGAACAAGACAAGGTCGAGATCTTGGTCGGCCCCTTGTCGGGTGGTGAAGGTATCGCCGTCAAGGACTATTCCAAGACGCAGCCGCAAGTCACCTTCATCAACGGCAGCTCGGGCGCACAAGCCACCACCCTGGTCAACACCAGCCCTAACTTTTTCCGCTTCAACACCGACGGTGCGCAGTGGATGGTGGGCCTGGGCAAGGCGGCCATCGACAAGGGCTTCAAGCGCACGATGATCATTGCCGAGGACTACGCATTCCCCTACAGCCAGGTGCAGGGCTTCATGGCCGAATACTGCCGGATGGGCGGCAAGGTGCCGTTGAAAGCCTGGGTGCCGCTGGGCGCCAAGGACTACTCCTCCGTGATCGCACGCATCCCCAAGGACGTGGACTCGTTGCTGGTCATCCTGGGCGGTGCCGACGCGGTGAACTTCCTGACCCAATACGAAAACGCCGGCGGCGACTTGCCGATGATGGGCGGCAGCATCACCGTCAGCCAGGACGTGCTGAACTACAAGGGCAAGCGCCGCGATTCCCTGGTCGGCACCATCTCCGCCGGCCCGGTGGCCGACAACTTCGACGGTGCCGACTGGCGCGCCTTTGTGGCCGACTACCGCAAGACCTACCCGGTGTCTGCCGGCGGCTTCCCCAGCCCCAGTCTGTTCGCTTTTGCGTACTACACCAACATGAAAGCCGCGCTGGACGGGCTGGCTGCGGTCAACGGCGACTTGAGCGGCGGCCAGGCCAGGTACCGCGAGACCTTGTCCAAGATGGTGCTCAAGACGCCCACCGGCGATGTGCGCCTGGATGCCAATCGCCAGGCCATGGGCACCACCTTCGTCACCGAAGTGGTGAAGGATGCGCAGGGCAATCTGTCCACCAAGGTGTTGCGCAAGGTCGACAACGTCGACCAGACGCTGGGCCTGAAGAAAGAGGACTTCCAGATGGGAACGCGCGACACACCCGCATGTCCTTGAGCCCCCAAGCTCCCTCGGGTCGCTGCCCCCCTGGGGGGCGCGTTGCTGCGGACCGGCAGAGCCGAATCCGCGCAACAACTTGATTCGAACCATGGCTTCGATCGGCAATTTGACTCCACGGCGCGCGCAGATTTTGCGTGCCGCCACGCCTGCGGCCAACCGGCCGCTGATGAGCAGCGACGCGCTGGTGCTCGAAGGCGTGACACGCGCCTTCGGTGCCTTGCGCGCCGTGGACGATGTGTCGCTGACCGTGGTTGCAGGGCAGAAGTACGCCGTCCTCGGCTCGAACGGGGCCGGCAAGACAACGCTGTTCAACGCCATCACCGGGGACTTCCCGCCCACCGCGGGAAGGATCCTGTTCTTCGGCGAAGACATCACCGCGCTGCAGCCCTTTGAACGCATTCGCAAGGGGCTGCGGCGCACTTATCAATCGTCGCTGCTGTTCAAGGAATTGAGCGTGCGCGACAACCTGTTCCTGGCCGTGCGCGGCGTGGGCAGCGCGCGTTTCAGCTTCAGGCGCGCGCCGGCCGCACATGCCTCGCAATTGGCCACCGACGACATCCTGCACCGCGTGCGCCTGGACCATCTGGCGCACGAACTGGTGGGCAACCTGGCGCATGGTCAACAGCGGCAGTTGGAAATCGGCATGGCGCTGGCCGGCGCGCCGCGCCTGATTTTGTTTGACGAGCCGGCCGCTGGCCTGTCGCCGGTCGAACGCCGGGAGCTGGTGGTATTGCTGCGTGGCCTGCCGGCGCACATGAGCTTCGTCATCATCGAACACGACCTGGACATCGCACTGCGCGTGGTCGAGCGCGTGACGGTGATGCACAACGGGCGCGTGCTCAGACACGGCACACCCGACGAGATCGAAAACGACGCCCAGGTGCAGGCCATCTACATGGGTGGAAAGCAGGGGGGCGGACACTGATGGCCTGGTTTGGTAAGTCCGATAGCGATGGCCGCAAGTCCAACGCGCCGTTGCTGGTCGTCGAAGGGCTGGACGTGTACTACGGCCGCGCCCATGCGCTGCAAGGTGTGAGCCTGCAGCTGGACAAAGGTGTGCTGGGCATCGTCGGCCGCAACGGCATGGGCAAGACCACGCTGTGCAACGCCATCACCGGCCTGGTACCCGCCAAGGGCAGCATCAAGTTGGCGGGTGAAGAAATTCTGGGCTTGAGCCCGAACGCGATCACCCACAAGGGCATTGCCTACGTGCCGCAAGGTCGGCGCGTCTGGCCTTCATTGTCGGTCGACGAAACGCTGCGCCTGGTGGCGCGCAAGAAGCGCGATGTCGAACGTGTCTACAGCCTGTTCCCGCGCCTGGCTGAACGCAAGGGCAACGGCGGCGGCCAGCTCTCAGGCGGCGAGCAGCAGATGCTGGCCATCGGCCGTGCGCTGTTGCTCGAGCCGCGCCTGTTGGTCATGGACGAGCCCACCGAAGGCCTGGCCCCCGTGATCGTGCAGCACGTGGAGCGCGCGCTGCGCGAGCTGGTGGCCGAGGGTGAGATCAGCATCCTCTTGATCGAACAGAACCTGGGCGTGGCGCTCGACGTGGCCGACACCATTGGCGTGATGGTCAACGGGCGAATTGCGCACCTGATGCCGGCATCGACACTGGCGGCCGACCGTGCGCTGCAAGAAAAGCTGCTGGGCGTGAAGAGTGGCGGCGGGCACGACGAGCCCGACGACGCCGCGCCGCCGCCGGCAGCCGTGGCGGATGCCGAGCCGATGCAGGTCTATACCGTGCAGCGGGCTCATGGTGACGGTGCGCCTTCGCTGAACGACCTGGCACCGCGCACCGTGCGCGGTTTCAACCGGTGGAATGCCGAAAGCGCTTCTGCATCGGTCACCGATCTGGCGCGCGGGCCTTCACCCTCTCCCGCAAGCGGGAGAGGGAGAGAGATCAAAGCCGGGCAGGTGCTTGAGTTCCCCGTCGCAGCCACCAGCGTGCGCGCCGCTTACGTGGCCGGCACCTTCGACACGAAGGCGCGCGAACTGTTCTTCATCCGCCAGTGCCTGGAAAAACTCGGTCTGCGCGTGGTGACAGTCGACCTGTCCACCGGCGGCAAGCCGTCACCCGCCAGCGTGCACCCGCGCGAGGTGGCGCGCCACCATCCGGATGGCGAAGCGGCTGTGTTCAGCGGCGATCGTGGCAGCGCTGTAGCCGGAATGGCGCTGGCCTTCGAGCATTACGTGCTTACGCGGCGCGACCTGGGCGGCATCATTTCGGCGGGCGGCTCGGGCGGCACGTCGCTCGCGACGTCTGGCATGCGCGCGCTGCCCATCGGCGTGCCCAAGGTGATGGTCAGCACGATGGCCAGCGGCGACACGCGCCCCTACGTCGGCCCGAGCGACATCTGCATGATGTATTCGGTCACCGACGTGCAGGGCATCAACCGCATCAGCGAAAAAGTGTTGGCCAACGCCGCGCATGCGCTGGCCGGCATGGTGACGCATCCGCCGGCGGAAAGTGCCATCACCAAACCTGCGCTGGGTCTGACGATGTTCGGCGTCACCACGCCCTGCGTGCAGGCGGTTGCCAAGCGGCTGCAGGAAGACTTCGACTGCCTCGTCTTCCACGCCACGGGTGTGGGTGGGCAGAGCATGGAGAAGCTGGTCGAGTCCGGCCTGCTGGCTGGCGTGATCGACGTCAGCACGACCGAAGTGGCCGATGAAATCGGCGGCGGCGTGCTCTCGGCCGGCGCCACACGCATGGACGTGTTCGCACGCCACGCGCTGCCGTATGTCGGCAGTTGCGGCGCGCTGGACATGGTGAACTTCGGCGGCTGGGACAGCGTGCCCGAGCGTTACCGCAGCCGCAAGCTCTACCGACATAACCCCACAGTGACACTGATGCGCACGACGGTGGAAGAAAACCGCGCCATCGGCGAATTCATCGCCACCAAGCTCAACGCGATGAAGGGGCCGGTACGTTTTCTGATCCCCGAGGGTGGCGTCTCGGCCATCGACAAGCCGGGCCAGCCTTTCCACGACCCCGACGCCGACAAGATGCTCTTCAGCACGCTGGAGCAGCACTTCCGCGCCGGCCCCGAGCGGCGGCTGATCAAGCTGCCGCACCACATCAACGACGAAGCCTTTGCCGACGCATTGGTGGCCGCGTGGCACGACGTGCAGCGCGTGGCTGCCGGCGCCCGGCGCGCCTGAACCCGGACACCCCAAGACATGGCCCTCATTCCCCGCCATACCCTGCTCGAACGCTTCCGCGCCAAGATCGCTGCGGGCCGCCCGCTCATCGGCGGTGGTGCGGGCACCGGCCTGTCCGCCAAGTGCGAAGAAGCCGGCGGCATCGACCTCATCGTGATCTACAACTCCGGCCGCTACCGCATGGCCGGGCGGGGTTCGTTGGCCGGCTTGATGGCCTACGGCAACGCGAACGAGATCGTCTGCGAGATGGCCACTGAGGTGCTGCCGGTGGTCAAGCACACCCCCGTGCTGGCGGGCGTGAACGGCACCGACCCGTTCATGATCCGGGACCAGTTCCTGCGTCACCTCATCGACCTCGGGTTCAGCGGCGTGCAGAACTTCCCCAGCGTGGGCCTGATCGACGGCAACTTCCGCGCGAACCTGGAAGAAACCGGCATGAGCTACGCGCTCGAGGTCGAGATGATCCGCGCCGCGCACGCCATGGACTTGTTGACCACGCCTTACGTGTTCAGCGAACAGAATGCCCGCGACATGGCCGCGGCGGGTGCCGACATCGTGGTCTGCCACCTGGGCCTGACGACCGGCGGCAGCATCGGCGCCGACACGGCCTTGAAGCTGAGCGACTGCGTGGCCCCCATCAACGCCTGGGCGGCGGCGGCGCGGGCTGTCAACGCCGACGTGATCGTGCTCTGCCACGGCGGCCCGATCGCCACGCCGGACGACGCAACGTACATCCTCAAGCAGTGCCCCGCTTGTGACGGCTTCTATGGCGCCAGCTCGATGGAGCGCCTGCCGACCGAGGTGGCGCTGACAGAGACCACGCGGCGCTTCGTCGCCATCACCCGATAAAGACCTGCTGGAGACCACCCCATGACTGGCGCTGAATTTGGCAGTTTCATCCTCGGCCTGATCGTCGTTGCGATCGTCATCGCCATCGGCGTGTGGCTGCTGCACTGGCTCTATTTGCGCAGTTCCAAGGAGCGTGCTTTTGTGCGTACCGGCATGGGCGGGCAGAAGGTGGTCTTGGACGGCGGCGCCTTTGTGCTGCCCATCGTGCACGACGTGATCCCCGTCAACATGAACACGCTGCGGCTGGAGGTGATGCGCGGCCGCGACAAAGCGCTCATCACCAAGGACCGCATGCGCGTGGACGTCATCGCCGAGTTCTACGTGCGCGTGGCGGCCACACCCGAGGCGGTGGCCGCAGCGGCACAGACCCTGGGCCTGCGCACCATGGAGCCCGACCAGTTGCGCGAGCTGGTCGAAGGCAAGTTCGTCGACGCCCTGCGCACGGCGGCCGCCGAAATGACCATGGAGGAACTGCACGTCATGCGCGGCAGCTACGTCAAGCGGGTGCGCGAGGCCGTGGCTGAAGACCTGACCAAAAACGGGCTGGAACTGGAAGCGGCTTCGCTGACGCAGTTCGACCAGACGGCGATGGAGTACTTCAACCCCAGCAACGCCTTCGACGCCGAAGGCCTGACGCGACTGACCGAGCAGATCGAACGCCGCAAGAAGCAGCGCAACGACGTCGAGCAGGACACGCTGATCGCCATCCGCAACAAGAACCTCGAGGCCGAGAAGCTGAGCCTGGAGATCGACCGCGAGAGCGAATACGCGCGCCTGGCGCAGCAACGCGAGGTCGAGATCGCGCGCGCACGCCAGCGTGCCGAGGTCAGCACCGAACGGGCGCAACGCGAGCAGGAAGCCGAGGGCGCGCAGATCACCGCCAAGCAGGCCATCGAGACGGCGCGCATCCGCTCCGACCAGACGCTGGAGCAGGGCCGCATCGACAAAGAGCGCGCCATTCAAGGCGCGGAGATCGAGCGCCGCATGTCGCTGGAACTGGCCGAGCAGCAGCGCGCCATCGCCGTGGCGCGCGAGAGCAAGGCGCAGAGCGAGGCGCAGGCCGAGGCCGAAAACGCGCGCGCGCTGGCCGTGGCGGCCGAGGAGCGGGTGTTCACCGCCCGAGAGGTTGAGACAGCGCAACGCAAGAAGGCCATCGAGCTGATCGGTGCGGCGCAATCTGCCGAGCGCGAAGCACTGCGTCTGACCAGCGCCGCCGCGGCCGAAAAACAGGCCAGTGGCGACCGCGGCGCGGCGCTGGTGGCGCAGGCCACGGCCGACGCCGACGCCGACAAGATCCGCACCCTGGCCAGCCGCTTGCGCGCCGAGATGGAATCCGAGGCGCTGCGCGGCATGAACGAGGCGCACAACATGTTGTCTGCCGATGCGCGCGCCTCGGCGCTGCGCATGCGGCTGGTCGAAAAGGCCGAAGCCATCATCCGCGAATCGGTACGGCCGATGGAGCGCATCGAGGGCATCAAGATCCTGCATGTCGACGGCCTGGGCGGTGGTGGCGGCGGCCACAACGGCATCGGCGACGGCAACGGCGGCGGCTTTGCCGACGGTGTGGTGAATTCCGCGCTGCGCTTCCGTGCACAGGCGCCGCTGGTGGACCAGTTGCTGAGGGAAATCGGCCTGGACGGTGGCGACCTGGGTCGCATCACTGCCGGGCTTACCAGCATGCAGGCGCTGCCGCCCGCCGCACCGCCCAGCAAGGACTAGCCTGTGATCAAGGTCTACGTCTCCACCGTCATTGATGCCAGCGCCGACAACGTCTGGCAGCGCATCCGCGACTTCAACGCGCTGCCGCAGTGGCACCCGGCGATTGCCGACAGCCGCATCGAGAACAACGACGCCAGCGACCGCGTGGGCTGCATCCGCCACTTCCATACACGCGACGGCGGCATGATCCGAGAGCGGCTGCTGGGCCTCTCGGACTACGACTTCAGCTGCACCTACGAAATCCTGGAAAGCCCCATGGGCGTGGACAACTACGTGGCCACGATGAAGCTCACGCCCGTCACCGATGGCAACCGCAGCTTTGCCGAGTGGAGCGCGGAATTCGAATGCGCCGAGGGCCGTGAACGTGAGCTGACCGAGACCATCGGCAGTGGCGTTTTCCAAGGCGGCTTTGACGCGCTGAAGCGCCACTTTGGTCGGCGCTAGACCGGGCACTCATCCAGGTGCTGCAAAAGGTCGTCCGCTCCACCATCATCGACGCGCCGATCGAACGCGTCTGGGCGGTGCTGCGCGACTTCAACAGCCACGATCAGTGGCACGCCGTGGTCGAGCAAAGCCGGATCGACGGCAACGAGCGCAGCGACCAGGTCGGCTGCGTGCGCAGCTTCACGCTGAAAGATGGCAACCGCATCCGCGAGCAGTTGCTGACGCTGGACGACCGCGAGCACAAGAGCACCTACTGCATTGTCGAAGCCACCGTGCCTCTACAGCGTTATGTGGCCACGGTGACGCTCAAACCGGTGACCGAGGGCAACCGCACCTTCTGGCATTGGGAAAGCACCTTTGCCACGCCACCCGGCATGGAACGCGAACTGCGCGAGATGGTGGCCACCGGCGTCTACGAAGCCGGCTTCGAGAACCTGCGCCGCCATTTGCGCGTCGGCGCTGATTTGCGTGCGTCGGGCAGCCAGCCCCTGCCCACGGCCTTGCCTGTGGCGGCCCGCCGCGTGGTGGTGGCGCGTTACGGCGGGGCCGAGGTGCTGCAGCCCGAACACGCTGAAACTGCGGCCCCCGGCCCCGGTGAAGTGCGCATCCGCCAGCGTGCCATCGGCGTGAACTACTTCGACGTTTACCTGCGCAAAGGCTGGATGCCGTCGATGTTGCCGTTGCAGGGCGGCCCTGCAGTGCTGGGCATGGAAGCCGCAGGCACGGTGCTGGACGTGGGCGCCGGTGTCATGGGCCTGATGCCTGGCGACCGCGTGGCCTATGTCGGCCCCGCGCCGGGGTCCTATTGCAGCCTGCGATGCGTGCCCGCGGCCTGGGTCGTGCCGCTGCCCGCGGCCGTGGAATTCGACACAGCGGCGGCCCTGCTGCTCAAAGGCCTGACCGCTGACATCTTGCTGCGCGACCTGGGCCACGTGCGGCCGGGCACCCGCGTGTTGTTGCACGCGGCGGCCGGCGGCGTGGGCTTGCTGGTGGCGGCCTGGGCCAGTGCGCTGGGCGCCACCGTCATCGGCACGGCCAGCAGCGACAGCAAGGCCCGCATCGCGCGCGACCATGGCTGCCGGCACGTCATCGTCAGCAGCGACTACCGCTTTGCCGACGGCATGCAAAGCCTGTGTGGCGGCGCGGACCTGATCATCGACGGCCTGGGCGAGGCCGCGCGCGAAGAGAACTACAAGGCCCTGGCGCCTTGTGGCCACTGGGTCAGCCTGGGCCAGGCCAGTGGCGCATTGGCGCCTATCGACCCCGACTGGTTGGTGCAGAAGTCCGCCAGCTTTTCGCGCCCGGTGGTCTTCGCCTACCTGCACAGCGCTGCTGCCTTGGCCGAGCGTTGTGAGCGCCTGTGGGCCGCGCTGGCCAGTGGCCACATCAAGAAGCCACTGGTCGAGCGCTACTCCCTGGATGCTGCAGCCCAAGCGCACGCCCGGCTGGAGTCGCGTTTGTCGGTGGGCAGCCTGATTCTGGTGACTTGAAACGAGGAGAGGCTGTCAATGATTCACGGCATGAACCACTTCACCATCACGGCCGAAAACCGGGATGCCACCTTGGGTTTTTATTGCGGCCTGCTCGGCTTGGAAGAAGGCCAGCGCCCCGACGTGGGCTTCGCTGGCGCGTGGCTGTACGCGCCCGGCAACTCAATTGCGGTGCTGCACATTTATTGGGACCGCCCCATGCCCGCCGGCCGCACCGGTGTGATTGACCACATGGCCTTCACCTGCAGCAACTTGAAAGCCGTGAAGGCGCGTTTTGACGCGGCCAACATCAAATACGACTTGCGCCAGCAGGTGGGTTCGCGTACCTGGCAGCTGTTCAGCATCGACCCCAACGGTGCGAAGGTGGAACTGGACTTCGACGCCACCGAGACGCTGTAAGGCGGGCGGTCGACCCGCGACATGCAGCCGGTGAATCTGCACCGCGACGGCTGCCCTCGGCCCGGCGGTAGCCTTCTGCTCAGGTTTTCTTCCCTTGCGGGCCCCGACGGGGCTGAAACAATCTTTGTGTCGAAGAGGAGCGTCAAAGCATGAGGGTCTTGATCACCGGCGGTGCCGGTTTTGTCGGTGCGCGCCTGGCGCAGGCGCTGCTGTCCCGCGGCAGTTTGCTGGGCCGCCAGGTCAGCCACATTCTGTTGGCAGACCAGACTACGGCGCCGCCCGCGCTGCTGGCCGACCCACGCGTCGTTGGCCATGTGAGCCCACTGCTGGCGCTGTGCGATGCGCTGCGCACAGCGACGGCAGACCACCCTCAGGGCCAGGTCTTTGACGCGGTCTTCCATCTCGCTTCCGCGGTGTCTGGCGAATGTGAAGCGGACTTCGACCTTGGCATGCGTTCCAACCTGGACAGCACGCGAGCCTTGCTGGACGCGCTGCGCTGGCAGGTGGAACAGGGCGCGGCACCGGCGCGGCTGCTGTTCAGCAGTTCGATCGCGGTATTCGGCCCGGACGCTGCGGTGCCGATGCCGGCAGTGGTGGCCGACGACACCTTGCCCGCACCGCAGACAAGCTATGGCATCCAGAAGCTGATTTGCGAACAGCTCGTGGCCGACTACACCCGCAAGGGCTACATCGACGGCCGCGCGGCGCGCTTGATGACGGTGACGGTGCGTCCGGGCCGGCCCAACGGGGCCGCCAGTTCGTTCTTCAGCGGCATCATCCGCGAACCGCTGGCCGGCGTGGAGTCGGTATGTCCAGTGTCACCCGACGTCGCCCATCCGGTGTCTTCGCCGGCGCGCACCGTGCAGGGTTTGATCGCCGTGTGCGAAGCCAGCCGCGAGGCTTTTGGCGGTCGCACGGCGATGAACCTGCCGGCACTGAACGTCACCGTGCAGCAGATGTTGGACGCGCTGGCCGCAATCGCCGGGCCGCAGGTGCGCGCGCGTGTGCGCTTCGAGCGCGACGAACGCATTGCCGGCATCGTCGCCAACTGGCCGCGTGCGGCCACGGCGCGGCGCGCGGCCGGCCTGGGACTGACGCCCGAGCAAAACTTCGAAGACATCGTCCGCCAGTACATCGCCGACTGCGCCGGCCACCCCACGGCCTTGAGAGGCCTGCCATGAACCAGATCGACCTCACGGGTCGCGTTGCGGTCGTCACTGGCCGCAACGCAGGCGGCTTCACTGGCGGCAACACGGGCGGCATCACGGGCGGCATCACCACCACCTGGGCGCTGGGAGGATAGGAATTCCCTACCCGCCAACCTTCTGATCTGGGTGCATTGGGTGTGGGCTTGTGGCGCATCCGGGCTGACAGCGCGCTGGATCGACGGCCTACCAGGACGCGCCGAATTGCTGCCGCAGCGCCGATATCTGCGATTCATCGAGCGGCACGGGCCGAGGGTGGCACAGCAGCCACAGCCTCGCCGTCTCTTCCAGTTCCTCGAGCACGGCACTGGCCTCGGCCGGTGACCTGTGCCACACGTGGGGGCCGAGGCGGTCGAGCATCACCGCGCGGATCGGCGTGCCGCGTGCGGCCATGGCCGCGATGCGCTGCGCCACGAGTTCGCCCGCCTGCGGGTCGCCGGGGCGGTGGTATGGAATCAGCGGCACATGACCGACCTTCATCACGAAGTACGGCGTGATCGGCGGCAGGATGTCGTCATCGCTCCACACACCCTGCAGCGTCAACGCCACCAGATGGGTGCTGTGGGTGTGGATCACGCAGCCCGCGTCGGGCGCGCTGGCATAGATGCGCCGATGCAGCGCCAGCGTCTTGCTGGCGCGGTCGCCGCCGGTCTGCACGCCGTCCTCGCCCACGTGGGCCAGCTGCTGCGGCCGCAGCGTGCCCAGGCAGGCGTCGGTGGGCGTGATGAGAAGGCCGCCAGCAATGCGCGCGCTGATGTTGCCCGCCGTGGCATGCACGTGGCCGCGCTCGTAGAGCGAGCGGCCGACGCGACAGATCTCGTCGCGCAGTTCGGGGCTGTCGGGCGCCAGGTCGGTGGTCATGCCGATGCCCGGGCTCGTTCGAGCTTCAGCTGCTGCTCGGCCACCAGGCGGCGGTAGGTCGAGCGCTCGTCGCTCACCTGCTTCTGGTACTCGTCGGCCGAGTTGCCGGCCACGATGGCGCCAGTGGCCTCGATGCGCTCCCTGACGTTCGGCATCGCCAGCACCGACTTGAGCGCCGCATTGAGCGTGTCGACCGTGGCCTTGGGTGTGCCTTTCGGCGCCGACACGCCCAGGAAGGACATGCGGTTGACACCCGCCAGCCCGACTTCGGCAAAGGTGGGCACGTCCGGCAGGCCGGCCAGGCGCTGGGGCGCCGCCACCACGATGGGCACCAGGCGCTTGTCCTTGATGAAGGGCAGCGCGGAGGGCAGGTAGTCGACGATGATGGGCAGCTGACCTGCCAGCACATCGTTCAGCGCCGGGCCGGAGCCGCGATAGGGGATGTGCGTGACGTACACCTGGGCCGCGCTCTTGTACAGCTCGGCCAGCAGGTGCCCCACGCTGCCGTTGCCGGCAGTGCCGTAACTGAAGGCGTCCGGACTGGCGCGCAGCGCGGCCGCGAAGGCCTTGTAGTCGCGGGCCGGGAACGAAGGGTGCACGGCGATGACGTTGGGCGTCGCGGCGACGTTGCTCACGTGGACGAAGTCCTTGACCGGGTCATACTGGATCGCGGGATTGATGGCCGGGTTGGTGGTCATCGTCGACACCGAGGACATCAGCAGCACATGGCCGTCCGGCGGGGCTTTGGCGACCTCGGCCGCACCCACTGCGCCGCCGGCTCCTGCCTTGTTCTCGACGATGACCGTCTGCCCCAGCGCCTGGCCCAGGGGCTCGGCGATGACCCGCGCCAGAAGGTCGGTGGTGCCGCCGGGTGCGAAGGGCACCACCAGCCGCA
>Ga0209181_10008625_pt1 | contig 13634 bp, 12 predicted proteins | sample MAT05_FD_187208 | JGI IMG/M metagenome (GOLD analysis project Ga0209181, IMG submission 187208) | Freshwater microbial communities from Lake Fryxell liftoff mats and glacier meltwater in Antarctica - MAT-05 (SPAdes) (version 2) | ecosystem: Environmental > Aquatic > Freshwater > Ice > Liftoff... | reverse complement strand
CCGGCCCCAGCCACACCCAATTTCTAATACGTTGCCGCTGACCATCCCGGCCGCTTCGACATATGGGAACAGCAAACGCTGGTGAACAGGGTTGTCAGACGTGATTTCGGCGGAGGTAATCTCAGTGGTTTTGTACATTCTACAAAATTACTAGTTTGGGCTGGCAAAGAAAAATGAGGGCTAACAACTCGCAAGGGGGTCTTTTTTCGTTACTTTACTACATTATCCTTAGAACGTTACTCACTCGTTGTGTATGCGCCTGCTTTCCGCTTTCATCCTGACTCTGTTTATATCGGCTTGTTCGACTACTAAAAAGGCCGCTCCGACCGCTCGGCAACAACCAACTGCGGCCCGGACATCCGCTTATGACAACGCCCGGCAATCGTCGGCCCGCCCTGGCGATACTGACCGGAAGGTAGCCGATGCGCCAACCTCAGCGTCGCGCCCGTTGAGTACCGACCCCAATGCGGCTCAACGTCAATCGGGGACTTTTCGCCCTGCAAATGCTACTACCGGCTCGTCAACGGCACCGGTAGGTAATGGTGTCTCTGTTAGCGAGTATGTAGTTACGGCTATCAAAGGTAAATTTCTAGCGATCGATAGTTCGGCTGCCCGCGTGTATCTGAATATTTATGCACGCACCCCCGATGGTAAAGCCATCGGCAGTGCAGACGACTTCGGAAAGCGGTTCCTGGTGAACTACGTGTTATACCCCGACTACAACAACCGCGAACGGCTTGGCTATGGCAACATTCAAATCACACCCGAAAATCTGACGGTTCAGGACGATCACCTCGTGCTTACTTTCGAGGTAAAACGCCCCAAAGATGCCATTGGTGCGGTGATGCTGACTGAAATTACGGAAGTGAATACAGGTAAAAAATCGCTGAATGACCTGCAACTGCGGTTTCGTGCGCTACGCATCACCGACCGATATATGCTGTTCGATGCGAACGGCAAAACGCCCAAACTTCGTAATTTCATTAGCCGTAACGATACAATTCTGATTCATGATGTAGCCGGAACCAGCAAACCACTGTACGGTTTTCGGTACAAACACGAGTTCGATGCAGCATCGTCGCCCATGAATACCGGCACCCGCCCGGCCGCCAAAACGCTGGCTGTTGACTCCACGCTTATGGTGATGACGAATCAGCCGTTCCAATTACCAAAAGAGGGCTTGTACTTTTTCCTGGAAGATACCACTGATACCTACGGCCTCGGCCTGATGGTGACCGACAACCGGTTTCCGAAGATGACCCGCCCCGAAAAGTTGGTAAAGCCTGTTCTGTATGTCAGCACGAGTACAGAAATGAATGAACTAAACAGTACGTTGGATGCGAAGAAGTCGTTCGATAAATACTGGCTCGGTCTGATGTCGGGAAATGAAGAGGTAGCCCGCAAGGCCATTCGGGCGTATTACAACCGGGTTGAAGAAGCCAATAACCTATTTACAACGTATAAGGAGGGGTGGAAAACCGATAAAGGCATGATCTACATTGTGCTTGGCCCCCCCGACCGGGTGCAGCGCAGCCGCGACCGCGAGGTATGGGTGTATAATCGACGGGCTAACGTATCTGAAATTAACTTTACCTTCAACCGGAAACTCAATCAGTTTGTCGACGATCACTACGAGCTAGTGCGCTACGCTGAATACCAGCCTGTCTGGTATCCGATTGTAGAAGCCTGGCGAACGGGTGCTATCCGGGAATGATTTTTCTTCTTAACCGCAACGGCGGAATGTAAAAATGCAGAGGTCTTAGGGGAAACTTTGCGACCTTTGCATACCTAACTTTTGTGGTTCATGTACGTAAATGATGTAGTTAGCCCGATTGCAGAAGAATCGCTTGAACTTTTTCCCGCCGAAATCGGCATAAAACCTTTCCTGAAATGGGCAGGAGGAAAAACGCAATTACTGCCCCAACTTACCGATTTTGTTCCTCGTAGGTTCAATAAGTATATAGAACCCTTCGTAGGTGGTGGTTCATTCTTCTTTTCAGTTAATCCTGCAAATGCTGTCATAGCTGATTTGAATGAGGATTTAGTTATCGCTTATAAGGTAGTTCGTGATGACGTTGAAAGCCTTATAAGCGAACTGGGAAAGTATCAAAATGAAGAAGGATTTTTTTACAAAATGAGATCTTTGGATGTAGAAGAACTGTCAGATACGGAAAGGGCGGCCCGCCTGATTTTTCTTAATAAAACGTGTTTCAATGGCTTGTACAGGGTCAATAAGAAAGGTCAATTCAATGTGCCTTATGGCAAGAATAGTAGCGATTTTTTGAATAAGAAGCAGTTGAGATATACCAGTGAGTTCTTAAAAAACACAATTATTTTACAAGCTGATTATTTGCAGACATTATGCCAGTTTGCTGAAGAAGGAGACCTCATTTTCCTTGATCCACCCTATTATCCAGTCGGAAAGTATGCTGATTTTAAGCGTTATACGAAAGAGTCATTCTACCATGAAGATCACTATATACTGAAAAAAGAATTCGACAGGTTAGTCGGAATGGGTTGCCATGTTATATTGACCAATTCTGACCACCCTGTAATTTTGGATCTGTTCCGGCAGTATGAAATTAAGATTGTTGAAACGCGACGGTTGATTAGTAGTAACTCAGCTACCAGAAAAGGGAAAGACATTATTGTGATTGGCAGACCATGAGTAATCGACAATTAGAAATAGCAGCCTGTGTAGATCAGTTCTCTCTTTTTCCGGGAACGAGGTATATGGGGAGTAAAAATAAGATTATCCATGAGATATGGGATATATTGAAGGACTATAAGTTTAGGAGTTTTTTTGATGCTTTTGCTGGTAGCAATGTGGTAGGCTACTTCATGAAAACGAAAGGCAAACACCTGATCGCTAACGATTTCATGGCAATCAGCTATCTGACAGCAAAAGCAATCATTGAAAACTCAACAGTAACGCTTAGTGAACAGGATATGGAAAGACTGTTTACTTGTAATCAGAACAATGGCTACATTTCTACTACGTTCAAAGACATTTACTTTTCAGATGAAGACAATGTTTTTTTAGATAAAATACGATTTAACATTTCATTGCTCACCGATGAGTATAAACAAGCCATTGCCCTGTCGGCATTAGTAAAAGCTTGTATGAAAAAGCGACCAAGGGGTATCTTTACCTTTATTGGGCATAGATATGATGATGGTCGTGAAGATATTAAAAAAACTTTAGAGCAACATTTTATAGAGAGTGTGAAAGCCTTTAATGAGGCTGTATTTGATAATAATACCACCTGTAAGGCTCATAATTCAGCAATTCAGGATTTACACGTAGTGGCAGATCTGGTTTATTTAGACCCTCCTTATTTTACCCCAAATTCTGATAATGACTATGTTAGGCGCTATCATTTTGTGGAAGGATTGGCAAAAAATTGGGAAGGTTTAGAAATACAGGAGCATACGAAGACAAAAAAGTTTAAAAGCTATCATTCGCCTTTTTCAAAGAAAGAAGACGCCTATCGGGCTTTTGAGAGCCTAATCCGCCATTATTCGAATACAACAATTGCTATATCTTATTCATCGAATTGTTTGCCAACCAAAGAGGAAATGATTCAAATTCTAAAAAAATATAAGAATAACGTCGATGTTCATGAGATTGATCATGTGTATTCGTTTGGTAATCAAAGCCATAAGGTGGGTAACGAATTTAATCGAGTTAAAGAATATTTGTTTGTAGCAAGCTGATGAAACAAATAACGAGTGCTGATTTACCCCAGGCTGACCGACTTGAGTCGGTACTATTAGCTGTAATCGCAGTAGCCAATGGTGCAAAAACAGACATTGAGATAGCCAATAATATCCCCGGTATAATTGGAGATGATCGTCAGGGGCGTTATTACAGAAACGCAGCTGAGCTGTTGGGATTTATCAGCAATAATAAAAATCATGCAAGTTTAACGCATAAAGGTCAGGAACTTATAAAGAACCCTGTACTGACTAATTCATTTTTTATTGCTTCTGTTCTTAATCTTGATATTTATCAGAAGTTACTTCCTTACCTAGAACTAAATCCACAAGGCCGTACAAGGAAAGAGTTAGTAGCCTACATCAGTTCGATAGCCACTAGTGTAGCTTCTGAAACGATTAACAGGAGGATGTCGTCGGTTTTGGCGTGGCCAGAAAAATTAGGTTTCCTCATTGAAAACAATAAAAGTTTTCAGGTAAAAAATAATCTCAGGATTGACATCCCAACTTTTAACATTCAGGACATTGACCAGCCAATTTTACCGATGACGGGGGATTTGAAAGAGTTTCAGGCGATTGTCATAAAAAACCAAAAAGCAAAAGAAGAGATTGTCATTCTAAAAGATCAAGTCAAAGTGGAACGAGCTAATATTGTCCATTCCACTTTGGTTAACTTAGTTGCTAATCGAATTAGTCAGTATGGTGGGATTCCCAAATCAAATCAGTTAATAGACCTTGCCGTTAGCGTACAAAAGGACTATATTTTTGAAATAAAATCGCTTACTGGCGAAAACATAAGAAATCAGGTCAGAAAGGGGATCGGCCAGCTCTATGAGTATCGTTATCTTCAGAATAAACCATCGGCAACATTAGTACTTGTGGTTGAAAACCCATTAGATTCCAATCATTCATGGATGCTTGACTATCTGGAAACAGACCGGGGAATTCATCTGGTTTGGGATGGTAATTCCCAATTGTATGGCAGCGAGAAAACAAGGCAGGAGTTAGAATTCCTTAATCTACTCCCCTAGTCGCTCATTCCCTCCAAAAACAACGTGTATATGGATTACCCTCCAAAAAAATTTAACAAACCATCCCGCCCCGAACTCGGTGCCGACGAAATGATATTCGGGATACAGTCGGTGTTGGAAACACTCCGATCCGAGCAGCAGATCGACAAACTGTATATGGAAAAAGGGATGAGCCATCCCGAAATTCAGCAGTTGGCGTTTCTGAAGCGCGTTACGATTCAGCGGGTGCCGGTAGAAAAACTAGACCGATTTACGCGAAAAAATCATCAGGGAGTTGTTTGCCTGGTGGCTGCCGTTCAGTACGTAAAACTGTCGAATGTAATCGCCGATGTTCACGAACGGGGCGAGGTGCCCTTTATCCTTTTGCTTGATCGAATTACCGACGTGCGCAACTTCGGCGCCATTGCCCGAACGGCTGAATGTACGGGTGTTCAATGTATTGTGATTCCGGGCCGGGGGGCAGCGGCTATCGGTTCCGATGCCATGAAAACCTCGTCAGGAGCCTTGAATCACATCTCGGTGAGTCGGGAGTTCGATTTGGTCGATACCGTAAAATACTTGCAGAATTCGGGCATTCAAGTCGTGGCCTGCACCGAAAAATCACCCCGTGACTTGTACGAAGCTACTACCGATTTAACCGGACCATTAGCAGTAGTGATGGGATCGGAAGAGGATGGTATCTCGCCGGAAATCCTCAAAATGGTCGATACGCACATAAAAATCCCTCTGTTGGGGTCTGTTGCTTCGCTCAACGTTTCGGTGGCCACGGGCGTGGTACTCTACGAAGTGGTGCGGCAACGAACTAGTGGCAATAAGCAGTAGCAGTTGGCGGTCTCCCCGCCAGTCTGCCGTGGGCATCTATGCCAACTGCTACTGCTTATTGCCACTACTTACGCTTTTTTCTTCTTAGCCGCAGGACCCATCGAGTTGATCCACTTAGCTAGTTTCAGAGCATCTTCCTTTGGCACCTGCTTCATGGCTGCCATTGGTGGATAACCTGGCCAGTTTGTAGGCTTTGGTTCATAGATCAGCGCTACAATCTGATCGTTCGTGTATTTTTTCTTAGCCACTTCTGTGTAAGCCGGACCCACCAAACGCTGATCTACACGGTGACAGGCGATACAGGTGTGCTTGGCCATCAGGGCTTTCATGTCCTCAGGAATATTGTCCTGAGCCTGCGCGTTGAGCGAACCTACAGCCATCAGGGCTGTAGCGAATAAGAAGCCAAACGTTTTCTTCATGGGGCAATTGTTAGTAATAGAAACTAGTTAATATTGAGGTTCCAGACTGGAGCCGAAGACAGGTTGTAGCTAGCAAAAATAAGGGGTTTCTTATATCAGGCCAATTAAAACCAATAGATAATCCCATAAACTGATTCTTTGACCAAATTTACCCCAAAAGGTTTAATTCAATGAACAGATAACAGGGAACAAATAACAATGAGCAACGAGCAGTGAACGGGCAGTAGGCGATAGGGTATTTTGCCAGCTGTTAGCTGTTCACTGCTCGTTGTTGACTGCCAACTGACAACTAGTCAATGAATTACATCCGTACTTGGTTGGCAGTGCGGAAGTTTATTGATGCCAACGGTTATGATCCAGTTGACACGTTGACCTATCCATTAAGCACAGCGTGGGGAGCTGAAGAGCGTTTAGTACAGTTTCCTGTATTTTTACGATTGGGGCGGAATGGATGATCTATTGGGACTGTGTCACACTTTGCCGGAAAACAAAAACTAATAAATATCCCATTGTTACCCAATAGATAAAGTTAGCTTTGGCAATCGAAGAACCTCTTAATCACAATTAATGAAAACTATCTCTACGGTTTTCCGTTGCCTGTTTGCCTCTCTGTTATGCCTGATCTTTTCAATAACTCTTGCTCAAAAAACGGTTAATAAGGGCCTCCCACCCCAGGATTGTGGTACGCCCACTCCTAGTAGAGAGGCAGTAGAAGCGGCTGAAAAAGCTATTTTTCAACTCAAACAGGGTTTGGTGAATAAAGGATTACCCTCTCTGGTAACTCTACCCATCAAAGCGCACATTATTCGCCAAAGCAATGGTACTGGTGGTCTGAGCGAGGCTACACTGAATGCCGCCATTGCCACTATGAATACGATTTATCAGCCTACTAATCTACAGTTTTATCTCTGTTCGGGTGTTCACTACGTCGACAACGATAATTTGTATAACTGCGATGTTGACGTTGATAATTCGCTTCTGGTTCTGAACAATGTCAACGATGCCGTCAACATTTATTTTGCTGGTACGCTTACGGCGGGTAACACCGGATTAAACGGTATTGCATCTTTCCCGAGTGGCAATGCAGCCGCCAACCGGATTCTTTTGTACAATGGGGTAGTTGGTAACGGCCAAACGCTCGCCCATGAAATGGGGCATTACTGGAATCTGTATCATACTCACGAAACCGCCGTTGGTACAGAATTAGTGACCCGTAGCGCCGGAGCCAATTGCGGTACAGCGGGAGATTTAGTCTGTGATACCCCGGCCGACCCCTGTTGCTATTTTTATAACCCGTTTAATTGCACCTACAATGGCACAGTAGTCGACGTAAGCGGGGCTACTTATACGCCTTTAGTCACTAACCTGATGTCGTATTATGGAGACTGTAGAACGCAATTCACCACCGGGCAGCAAAACCGAATAGGCGACGGTTACACCTATCGCTTGTCGCTCATGCAAACGTCAGGCAGCTACGTGTTTAACTGCCCAACAACAGCCATTGCAGCGCCTTCAAACGTTGTAGCAAGCAATGCGACTTGTATTGTAAATGTAACCTGGACAGACAACAGCGCTAATGAGAAGGGTTTCATCATCGAACGCTCTTCCAATGCAACAACTGGCTTTGTGGCCGTAGGAGCAGTGGCGGCCAATGTTGTATCATTTGCCGATATATCGCCGTTGACAGGTACAACTGCTTACTATCGGGTGGTGGCGGCTAACAGCAGTGCCACGCCAAGCACAGTAGCTTCAATAACGGTTCCTAACGGATTGTGTTACTGTGTTCCGGGGTTTACAGATTGTAGTGCGGGCGATGCAATTATCAATTTTGCGCTGAGTGCGGGTTCGGGTACCCTCATTAACAGAGCATCGGGCTGTGGAACAAGTGGTTATAGTGATAATACCCAAACTACATCGGCCACGCTGATACCGGGTCAAACCTATACCGTTACGCTCACGAACCAGAATCAATATCCCGAAGGATTTACGGTTTGGATTGATCTGAATCAGGATAAAACGTTTGCCCCGAACGAAATCGTGTTCAGATCAGCTACACACGTGCAACAGACTATTCAAAGTGGCAGCTTTACCCTATCAGGGACAGCTTTGCCGGGTCAAACTCGCTTGCGGGTCCGGCAGAGCGACGATAGAGCCGAAGTGCCTTCGTCGTCTTGTAACTCATATCCTTATGGCGAAACGGAAGATTATACTATCGTAATCCCAGGTTTACAAACAGCGGTGTCGAGCATCACATCGGGAAATTGGAATAGCCCCGCTACGTGGACAGGTAATCAGGTTCCCTCAGCAGGTGTTGACGTAACAATCAACCCGATGCATACGGTTACCATCAACGGCATTACTGCCGTAGCCCGGAAAGTAAAAATCAATGGAAAAATCTCGTACCTCAACAACGGAAAGTTACAGGTAGGGCAGTAGAGTAAGCAATAAGACAATCAGAGTGTTGAAGGGTTGATGTATTTCAACCCCGATATTCGTTTGAAATCGGCGTCATTATCGGCTAAAAAAGTCAGATTATAAACTATCGCCGTGGCTGCGACGATGGCATCAGGAAGTCTGACTTTGGTGCCTCGCCTAATTTTTATAGTTCGTTCGATGATAGCTTCTGTTAAGGGAAACTCATAACCTGCGGAGATAACGCTGGCAATTTCTTGCTTCTGGGAATCTGTTTCAGGTTTATAACTTAGTAGCTCAATCCGCACAATCACCGAAAAATTAATTTCACTATCAAAAACGTCTTGCATGAACGCTAGGCCATTTTCTGGAAATGTTTTAGATAATGACTTGCTGATATTACTTGTATCTAAAAGGTATCTCTCTCCCATGAATTGCGTAATAACTGTAGTTGGGCGTCCATTTGCTCTTTCTGCTCAGGTGTTAAATGGCCCCAGCTTCCTATCAGATGGCCCAAGTTTGCTTTTTTTCTCGTTGGTAATTCTGGGAGTTCACCTATAGTTGCACGAGGTTTAGGGAAATTGTAGATATCATCAACCGGCTCGTCCATATCAACCACAACATTGACCTCAACTTGCCGATTGTTCAGGCTGCTTGGGATGGAAACCTGAACAATACCGTCTTTTACAATAGCATGTTTGCGAATGATTTGCATATTCTTGTCTAGTTATGAGTAAAGACAACACCTTACAAATCAAAAGAGAAAGCAAAGTTGAATAGGCGCTACATCTCCCAAATCACCCGCACAACCTTGGCCCGCACGCCAATTGTCTGAAAAAACTGGAGCCAGTGCAATTGCTGCGGACCGAGGTGATCAGTGGGCGATTTCACTTCCACAAATTCGTAATTACCCGCTTCGTTCCAGATTAGTAAGTCGGGAAAACCACGTGTGTGCTCTCGAACATTATGGGCCATTTCGAGCAGAATCAGCCGGAGTTGGGCCACATCCAAAATAGCAATGATCTGATTGACAAGGCTCAACAGTTCGTCGTTCCAGTCGACCAGCACATTGGTTATGCCGTATTTGGCGTTGTAGGTGCGGCCCACGTGCCTGCGCCAGTCGTTGCGCGTTTCGAGCTCAGTAAGGCGGTTACGCAGGAGTGCCTCACGACGCAGATAGAAGTCGGGCAGGTAAAAATCCGATGGCGCACGTTGGAGGGGGTGGTGAATCGCCGATACATTGGCATCGTAGATAATGTCCCAGAATACCAGGCCAAACAGCCCACGCCAGGGATAATTTTCGGTGAAAGCCGCGTCGAAATCGGCTTCCAGATAATGATTCATAACGCCCGCTTCTACATGATGCCGGTAGGCGGCCGGGATAGTCACACTTTCTGCATCAGACAGAAACCGGGTAGTGGCTTTTCGGCTTCGTTTTTTCTCGCTCAAGCCCAGGATTTTGTTGCGGAAGTCGGTGGCAAAATAGCGTTCCTCGGCATTTTGGGGAGTCACGGCAATCTCGTCGCACAGGGCTAATGCTTCCTCGATCGAACCGTTTTTAAACAGCAGTCGTGCCCGACGTTCGCGGGCGGGCACTTGATCGGTTAGTTCATAAACGGCAAGTGCCTGGTCGGGTAGTTTCTGTCGTTCCAGAAACCCTCCCACCTTGCACACTAGCCGCTGATAACCCGGAATAGCAATTTCGGAAAGCTCCGGGCGGATTTCGTTCCAGTTCAGAAACCAGTTGTAAATATCTTCGGCAGACGTTTCAGCGGTTTTGAGGTCATAAAACTCCTCGTTTGTCAGCGAAATCAAGAGCTTATCTTCTACCTCTTTGCGCGACCGGAAGCGAGCAGTCATCTTGCTATCGTCGTACCGCTCGAAGTTGATCATGCCGAGGTCGCGAATGACAAACTCGGTCATGTCGGAGCCACGGTTGCCGAAAAATAGGTATTTGACCATCATCACCTCGGCCTCGAACCGAATTTTTACTATCGTCTCGAAGGTTGTCAGGCTCGTTACTATTTCGCCGAAATCAATTTCATGAAGCGCATAAACCACAACATCTTCTTTTTTTTGACTTTTCAGCGGCTTAAGTTCTTCGGGTTCGAGTGGCAGCAGGGTAAGCAGTTCGGGCTTGGTGAAAACACCTAATGTCTCTTTACCCATTACTTCGTGGTGAGCCGATAGCCGCTCCACAAATCCAGTCAGTAGTAATTCGCCCAGGGCGGCCGGTAAGTCAGTTATCTCGTCGTAGTGTAGTTTGTTTACCCGAAAAAACAGTCCTTTGCGATTGCTGAATCGCACAAAAAGGCACTGTGCCTCCACGCTGAGTTCGTCAAAGCGACGCATAAAATCTTCTTCGACCTCGTTGAGGATGGGGCTGTACAGCCGCTTCACGAGGTCGAGAACATACCGGAAGTTGTCTAAATAATACCGGGGAGTCAGAAGGATTTTTGGGCGACCGAGCATACTGGAATAACACAAAAACGGGCTAATATGTCCCCAAAAGAGATTCTGAATCAACTGTATCAGCAGGGGCTTTTACCCGACGAGCAACGCCAAATAATCGCTGACGTTGAAGCGCGAAGGCCGTTTTCGCTTCATTGGGAGTTACGCTCAATTCTATACGTCGGCATTCTGTTTCTGAGTTCTGGGTTGGGATTACTGATCTACGAAAACTATGATAATCTGGGCCACCTGAGCATTCTGGGCGGCATCGGTCTATTGTGCATTTCAGCTTATGCCTATGCCTGGTATGTGCGTCCCCCCTGGACTCCAGCCCTTACTCAATCACCATCACCGTTTGGCGATTACGCGCTGGTGCTGGGATGTTTGCTGTTTTTGTCGGTAGAGGGGTACGCCCAGTATGAGTACACCATTTTTGGAGCTCGGTATGGTTTAGTGACCATTCTGCCTGCTGTGTTGTTTTTGGGGTTAGCGTACCGATTCGATCACCGGGGCGTATTAGGAATGGGGCTTACGGCACTTATGGCGTGGGTTGGAGTTACGGTTCGCCCGCTGGATTTATACCTCAAAACCAACTTCTTCGATGATCGCGTTATTTATTCGGCCCTTGCTTTAAGCGGGGTTGTGATTGGAGTTGCCTGGCTTTTTCAAAAACAAGGTATCAAACCGCACTTCACGTTTACGTATTTGCTGGTTATTGGTAACCTGTTGTTGGTAGCCCTGTTGGCGGGCATTTTCAATGTCGAGAAACTTCGGTTTTTGTTTGCCATCGGTTTGGCTGCTGCCTGTGTGGCATTCGATCAGTATGCCCGCCGGGAGCAGTCGTTTTTGTTCGGACTAATGGCCGCTGTGTATGGCTATATCGGCCTAAGCTATTTACTCTATACATACCTGCACCCTGATGAATACGTGTTTACATTTTATCTCCTGATTTCGGGCGGGGCGCTCGTCGTTTATCTGCTAAATGCAAAGAGTGAAAGAGCGAAAGAATGAAAGCCTACAACCCCGACCATATTCGTAACCGAGCCATTCGCCAGCAAGCTGATCGCTGGCAACGTGAAGGTCTGCTACGTGCTGACCAATTGATGACCATTCGGCAGTCGTACCCCGTTCTGTTTCGGGAAAGCAATGTCTTTGCCGAGATTGGAGCATTTTTATTTACCTGTGTTGCGGTGGGCGGGGCCTACGCACTTGTGATTTTACTTATGAATGGTTTAGTCGATAATAGCATCAGCTTTGGGGCTTTCAATGCCTTGGTAAGCCTGGGCCTTGTCGTACTGATTTACACCCTGATTCGGCGGTATAATTTCTACCGTAATGGGCCCGACAACGCGCTGATTGTATTAGCCGCATCCTTCCTGCTGACGGCTGTCAACGTTGTGCTGCCCAATGATACAGCCCTGTGGTTTAGATGTTTGCTGGCAGTGCCAATACTATTGGCTTTCGCCGTGTATTATGGCGATGTAATTGTAACGTTTATTACGCTGCTGGCCTTTTACGTGGGCCTGTTCACCGGTTTGCTCGAATTTCCCTGGGGTAGAGCTGCCTTACCATTTGTGTTGATGGCGGTGTCGTGGGGGCTTTGGTTTTTGCTGAAGCAAGTCAGGATACGGGTACCCGACCCGATTTATTATACTGATGTGTTCAATATGGCTGAGTGGATCGCACTGATTGTGTTAGCCGCAGGGGGCAATTATTTCGTGGTAAGGGAGTTAAATGGATTGCTTGCCGAAGTGGTGCCGGGTCAGCCCCACCCCGGAGTAGCTCCACAGATCGGTTTGGCCTGGCTATTCTGGATACTGACTTTTCTGATTCCGGGCATGTATGCTTACCTCTGCTTCACCCGGAAAGACCGAATGTTCGTTATTCTAGGGATTTTAGGGTTGGCCGCTGCGGCCAGTACTGTTCGATATTACCACGCGCTGCTCCCGCTGTCAGTACATATCACATTGGTGGGCATTGCACTCATTGGCGGGTCAGTGCTGGTAATTCGGTATTTGCGGCAACCCCGCTATGGGTTCACCGACGTGCCGGACGAAGAATCGCCCCGCCAGTTTTTCCTGAATGCCGAAGTGCTGAGCGTAATTTCAGCAACGGGTGCTACCATGAACCAGCAGCCCGATATGAAATTTGGAGGGGGGGATTTTGGTGGAGCAGGAGCAGGCAAAGAATATTGAGAACAGAAATGACATCTCTGCGAACGGATTTTGCTTTAGGAAGGGGATAGCAGTTAATCCCATACCGCTGCCGTTGAAAACAGCATGTCGAAGTTGGCGGGGGCGGCTTCGCGGATGTTTTGCATCTGCATCATATTCAGGTAGTTAACGGGAAATCCGCGCATGAGGTAGTCAATACCCGACCGCATGGCCGCTACCGAAGCCGTTGGAAGAAGCTGGACCACGTCCGACAGCCGCAGGGGTATCTCCGACGTTGACCACCAGATCATGGCTTCGCTCAGCACGTACTTTCGGGTCAAATACTTACCCTCATACTTGGTGGTGGCTTTGACATAGTCTTTATCGAACTTACGTTTGCCGCCCTGGTTGCGCCAGAAAGCCGCTTCTGAAACCGCTTTGACGGGCTGGGCCAGTTCGGCCTGGTCGGCTTTCAGTTGGGCCTGGGCTTTCGTCATTTCCCGCTGCCCGTTCATCAGCATGGTTTCGGATTCTCTGGCCTGGGCGCGGTCTTCGGCATTGGCAGCGGGGTTGTTTATGGTGGCCCGTACCTGCCGGAGTTGCTCGGCCATCATAGCTTCCTGCACCGG
>Ga0209181_10008622_pt1 | contig 13638 bp, 15 predicted proteins | sample MAT05_FD_187208 | JGI IMG/M metagenome (GOLD analysis project Ga0209181, IMG submission 187208) | Freshwater microbial communities from Lake Fryxell liftoff mats and glacier meltwater in Antarctica - MAT-05 (SPAdes) (version 2) | ecosystem: Environmental > Aquatic > Freshwater > Ice > Liftoff... | reverse complement strand
CACCCTTCGTTTATAGTGGCGTCTTGCACCCATTAGACCACCTGAGAGGAGTCCTCGGATGTTTATCAACTCGGCGACGCTGTATGATATCATCTATGGTTACAAAGATTACGCGACCGAAGCCGCAAAAGTACATGATCTCCTCGCCACGCGCCTTCGTTCCGGCGGGCGGGCACTCTTGGATGTCGGCTGTGGCACCGGCACCCATGCCCAACATCTACGCGCCCATTATGCCCCTCTCACTCTGCTCGATCTCGACGCGGGTCTGTTGGCAATTGCCCACACCCGCTTACCGGACGTCACGACCGTGCAAGCGGATATGGCGACCTTTGCCCTCGATCAAAGTTTTGACGCTATCGTGTGCTTGTTCAGCGCCATTGGCTATGTCGCCTCGGTCGAACGGCTGAACGCCACCCTCCAACGCTTTGCCCACCACCTCGCCCCTGTCGGTGTCGTCCTTGTCGAGGCATGGTTCTATCCCGAACAATTCGACACCCACGGAGTTTATACCCGCACGATCAATTTGCCCGAACTGAAAATCACGCGCATGAACGCCAATCGAGTTGAGGGGCGACTATCGTTCCTTGATTTTCACTATTTGGTGGGCACGCTCGACGGGGTCAATTATTTCACCCATGATGAGTATCTCGCCGCCTTCGCCCAAGCCAAACTCGCTGTCGAATACGATTCCAAAGGGCTAGATGGGCGCGGACTCTATATCGGCACGAAAGCGCTGGCATGACCTCACCCCTGCGCGCCCCCGCGTTGCCGATGTTGTTCGTGACCATCTACACAGGCATGGGCGGCGGCGAAACCTCGCTCCTGACGTTGGTCGAACACCTCGTCCGGCAAGAGCCACGCCTCCAGCCGCACCTGCTGACCCCCCGCGACGGCGAACTGGTGGCGCGCTGGCGGGCGCATGGGTGGGCGGCGCACACGACCTCATGGCGTGGGGCGACGGTGTACTTTATCCCGTCGCTATGGGCGCGCTTCCCGATCACCGGACGGATCGCGGCGCTCGTGCGGGAACACTCCTTCGTCGCCATCCACAGCGATTACCACAGTTTGCCCTTTGCGCTGCCCGCCGCTCGGCACGTCGGCGTGCCCCTGCTGTGGACATGTTCCGGTTGGTGGTTCCGCCCCAAACCCTATCAGCGCGCTTTTTTTCGCCAGCCCGATGTGACGTTTGCCAGTTCTCAGGCGATCAAAGAGGGCTTTTTGGGCGATCCGCCCTTCATGCCCCCCGCCGCTATGGACGTGCTGCCGCTGGGCGTCGATACCACCCGTTTTCGCCCTGGGATCGACGGCTCCCCCGTGCGGGCGGACGCCGCCATTCGTGCCGACGCGCCGGTCGTGGCGTTGATCGCCCGTTTTCAGGATGTAAAAGGGCATGAGGTGTTTCAGGCGATGGCACGGCGGATTGCGGCGGCATTGCCCGAAGCGCGCTTCATCGTGGCGGGCGAGAACGTGCATGGGCAAGCGGCGGATGATGCGTACAAAGCCCGCATCTTGGACGCGCACCGTGCCGATCCGGTGTTGCGCGCCCGCTTGAGCTATCTCGGTTTTCGCACCGACGTGGAACGGGTGATCGCGGCGGCGGATGTGGTCGTGTGCAGTTCGCACTTTGAAAGCGTGGGCATGGTCAATGTCGAGGCGATGGCGTGCGGCGTGCCCGTCGTCAGCACGCGGCGTGGTGGACCGTCCGAGATCATCGCGGAGGGCGAAACCGGCTTCTTGGTGGATGCCGGTGATGATGCCGCCCTCGCGCAGCGGGCACTTCAATTGCTACATGATCCGGCACTGCGGCGGCGCATGGGGGCGGCGGGGCGGGCGCGTGTGGAAAAAAACTATTCGGCAGAAGCGATGGCGGCACAGTTTAGGGAACATTTAGCAAAGGTCTTGAACAAATGAACATTCAACCGATCACATTATCCGATGAGGACAAGATCGCGCAAGCGGCGGCGCTCTTGATCGAAGGCTTCCCGCTCAATACGGAATGGAATACCCGCCCCAGGGCAATGTATTTATTCACCTACCCGTGCAGACCGCATTTTGCCCCAGTCTTATAGGGTTCATTATGTGTTTCTTAGGCTCAAAATACGTGATTTTGAGCCTAGGCATATGGATAGGTGAATAAATACAGGGCAATTGCATCTAAATTTCTAATGAGGTCAAGATAGATTAGGACGGTGTTTTAGAGACAGCATTCTTTTTGTTCGCTACGACGGACGCGCAGAAGTGAGACCCTACGACGCTTCATGAGCCATAATGGACTGTGCGGCGATTTAGATGGTATTTATTCACCTACCCGTGCAGACCGCATTTTGTCCCAGTCCTATTGGGTTCATTATGTGTTTCTTAGGCTCAAATTCTAGGATTTTGAGCTTAATCCCATGGGTAGGTGAATAAATACTTTAGATGCAATTGCCCTGCTCGTCTTGCCCCAATTGATTGACAATCGAAACCACATTGTGTTACGATTCCTTTCGTTATGGTTACGCGCTTCCAGCAGTGGCGCATTTCAAAAGATTTTAGTGTGAAACGTTATAAAGCTAGTGTTTGGCAGCACCCAATTTGAATGCGTCAGCCATTGACAACCAAAGCGGTTGCCAGATGTGCTTTTGATTTACGCAGAGTGTCGGCTTTACCGGAAATCACCGGGTCAGGGGAAAATCACTCCATCATAGACAGTCTGAATACGGGCGCGGCACCGATAGCGCCTCAGCAAGGAATGTTTTGATTCTTTGAACCGGCACGCACAAATTTTCAGCAACAGCTTGGCAGTACCCGGTAAACTTTTAGATTTGTTTCAGTCAATAAGGGAATAACGGCATGATCAAGAAAACTTTCCTGATGGTGGTGGTGCTTCTGGCACTGGCGTTTAGCATCCCCGCAAGTGCGCAAGATGCTGTTACCGAACTCAACATCTGGTGGGCGGAATGGGACCCAGCCAATTATTTACAACAAATCGGCAACAATTACGAAGCCGCGACCGGCATCAAGGTCAACATCGTGCAAACCCCATGGGGCAGCTATTTCGACCGTGTGGCAACCGAATGGGCGGCACAAGGCAGCTCGTTTGATATGGTCGTCGGTGATAGCCAATGGCTGGGTCAAGCCGTCACCGAGGGGCACTACCTCGACATGACCGCCTTCTTGACCGACACCGGCATCAAGGACACCGTCACCCCCGCCACCCTCGCCTATTACGGCGAATACCCGTCGGCAAGTGGTAGCTACTACGCCTATCCGACCGAGGGCGACGCCAATGGTTGGGCTTATCGTAAAGACCTATTTGAAGATGCCGACAACATGGCAGCGTTTGAAGCCGCTTACGGCTATCCGCTCGCTGTCCCTACCACTTGGGCAGAACTGCGCGATATCGCCGAATTCTTCACCCGCCCCGATGACGGTCTGTATGGTATTGGCGTCTATACCCAAATCGACTACGACGGTATCACGATGGGCTTCCAAAACCCCTTCTTCGCCTTTGGCGGCGATTGGTACGATGCCGATTTCAACACGCTCGGCGTGGTGGACTCGGAAGGGTCGATTGCGGCGTTGGAACTCTATAAGGAACTGTACTCATTCGCGCCTCCCGGCACCAACAACGCCTTCTTTGCCGAAATGAACGATGTGTTCATTAACGGCTCGGCAGCGATGATCATGAACTACTTCGCCTTCTTCCCGGCGTTGGCAAACTCGGAACTGAACCCCTTTGCCGAAAGCACCGGTTACTTCTCTATGCCGTCGGGTCCCGATGGCGAACGCTTCGCGGCGTTGGGCGGTCAAGGCATCAGCGTGAACTCATACATCGATGAAACCCGCCAACAAGCGTCGTTGGACTTCATTACGTGGTTCGCCACCGAAGAAATTCAACAAGACTGGGCAGCACTGGGCGGTTACACCTGCAATATCGCCGTCCTCGAATCAGCTGAATTTCCAGAAATTGCCCCCTACAATGCGGCATTTGCCGAGACCATGACCTTCGTTAAAGATTTCTCGAACATTCCTGAATTCGGTCAACTGCTCGAAATCGCCCAACGCTACTTGCACGCCTATGTGGTCGGCGGCGAAGGCACAGCGGCAGAAGCGATGACCGGTATGGCAGAAGATATGGATGAGGTCTTGGTCGAAGCGGGCTACGTGCAATAACATCCCTCATTTAGGGACATGATCTGTTCAGTGATGTAAGACACAGGGGCGATACACGTATCGCCCCTGTGTCAATATAGGTGGGACACGCAACCGCGCCCGCCCACTTACAATTCCGACCCGCATGACCCATCCGCCAAATTCGCTAAAGGGGTGACTTGTGGCACAAGCTAGAACCGAACGCAAACTGACCAGCACCACTACGGCACCCCGCCGTGCCGGGGGCGGGCGTCAGCTCAGTGATAACCGCATCGTCCTGTTGTTCATCCTGCCGACGATGCTGCTCTTGATCGTCATGAATATTTTTCCACTGATCTACAGCCTTTATTTGAGCTTCACCAACTATTCGGTCATTTCCACCGATGCACCCGTGTGGGTGGGGGTCGAAAATTACACCCGTATCTTGTCCGACCCTGATTTTTGGCACAACTTCGCCGTCACCGGGCGCTATACGCTCTTGTCCGTTGGGCTGCAAACGGTGGTCGGCTTTTCGCTGGCGATGCTGTTGCGCACCAAGTTCACGGGCAGCGGCATTTTAACAACCATCATCCTCATCCCGATGATGCTGTCCCCGATTGTGGTCGCCGTCTTTTGGAAACTGATCTTCAATCCTTCCTATGGCATTTTCAACTATCTAATCGGCTTCACCAACATCAACACCGCCCCCGAATGGCTAGGGGAGCCACAACTCGCGTTATGGGCGATTGTGATTGTGGATGTGTGGATGTGGAGTCCGTTCGTGATGTTGTTGTGTTTGGCGGGCTTAAGCGCCATCCCCGAATATCTTTATGAAGCTGCCGCCATCGACCGCGCCAGCGGGTGGTTCCAGTTCCGGCGCATCACCCTGCCCCAAGTCATGCCGCTGCTCTTGATCGCCATCTTGTTTAGGACGATTGAAGCCTTTAAGCAGTTTGATCTGGTGCAAGGGTTGACCTTCGGCGGACCCGGCGACGTGACCGAGACCGTCTCGGTACAATTGTACCGCCTCGCGTTTCAAGGACAGTTCAATACGGGCGAGTCCAGCGCGCTGGCTTATATCGTCTTGGTCGTGATCATCGCTATCAGCAATATCTTCATCTTGGCGCTGAACCGAGTACGGGAGAGCTAAGGATCATGACCGCAGTCCCTTCCAATCCCAACGCCGTGCCCACCCCGGGCGCGCCCAATGTCAATGTTAATTTTTCGACGCGCGTCGATAAAGTCAGCCGAGGTGCCCGCTGGACGCGCAACGTGCGCGCGGTGATCATCATCATCATCGCCCTGATCATGCTGATCCCCACCGTGTGGATGGCGATGACCGCCTTCAAAAGCCGCCCCGATGCCGTCGCCGTGCCGCCCAAAGTCTTTTTTGAGCCGTCGCTGGAAGGCTTCGTGAGCTTGCTCACCAACCGCCGCCAATTGACCGCGACCGAAATCGCTGAATACCAAGCCCGTACCGATCTGGCATGGGCGGATCAAATCGCGCTGGTGCGCGGGCAAACGATCATCGGTCCGAGCGACTTCCCGCGGCAACTGCTCAATTCGTTGATCATCGCCGGCGTATCTACGATTTTTTCGGTCGGTTTTGGCGTGCTGGCGGCGTATGCCTTCAGCCGTTTTCCCGTGCCGGGCAAGGATGACCTGCTCTTTTTTATCCTCAGCCAGCGGATGTTGCCGCCCGTCGTGGTGACGATCCCGATCTTTTTGATGTACCGCCAAGTCGGGTTATACGATACCCATTTCGGCATGATCTTGTTGTATACCGCCTTCAATTTGTCGTTTAGCGTCTGGCTATTGAAAGGCTTCATCGACGAAATACCGCGCGAATATGAAGAAGCGGCGATGGTCGATGGCTACACCCGCTTACAAGCATTCCGTAAGATCGTGCTGCCCCAAGCGACCACCGGCATCGCCGCGACGACCGTGTTTACCTTGATCTTCTCATGGAACGAATACGCCTTCGCCCTCATGTTGACCTCCGATGTGGCGCGCACGGCTCCCCCCAGCATTCCGCTGGTGTTGGGGACGGGCGGCATCGAATGGGCGGCAATTGCGGCGGGGTCGCTGGCGTTCTTGATCCCAGTGGTGATCGTCACCTTCCTGTTGCGGAAACACCTCTTGCGCGGCGTCACCTTTGGGGCGATCCGCAAAGGCTAACATTCTGCCCTGCTAACTTCTGCCCGGCGAAGCGCGCAACCACCCGTATTTGAGCAATGAGGGCATAAAGACACCGATATGGCAAATATTGATTTGGTCAATGTAGAAAAGAAATTCGGCGATGTGTTCGCCGTCAAACCGCTCAACCTGTCGATTAAAGAGGGGGAATTCATCGTCTTTCTCGGTCCCTCTGGCTGTGGCAAAACCACCACGCTGCGTATGATCAGCGGGCTAGAGGCGGTCACGGATGGCAACATCTTGCTCAATCAGCGCGATGTCACTTGGCTGCACCCCAGCGAGCGCGATATCGCCTTCGTGTTTCAGTTCTTCGCTCTCTATTCGCACATGAGCGCGCGCGAAAATATCGCTTTCCCGTTACAAGCCGCGCAAACCCCGCGTGATGAGGTTAAGCAACGGGTGGCACAAGTCGCCAAAATGTTGCGCATCGATCACTTGTTGGAACGCAAACCCGGCGCGCTCAGCGGGGGCGACCAACAGCGAATCGCGTTGGCGCGGGCACTCGTGCGCCGTCCTGCCGCCTTCTTGATGGATGAACCGTTGGGCGCGCTTGATGCTGAATACCGCGAGTCGATGCGTGCCGAGATCAAACGGTTGCATCTCGATATCGGCGCGACGACGGTTTACGTCACCCATGATCAGGTCGAGGCGATGGCGATGAGCGACCGCATCGTGATCATGTCGGCGGCGGTCGTGCAACAGGTGGGTACCCCCACCGAGGTCTACAACAATCCCGCCAATTTGTTCGTGGCGCGTTTCATTGGTAGCCCCGGCATGAACTTGCTGAAGGGCACCTACCAAGCCGGGGCGATCCATCTGCCGGGGGACAACCGTTATCCCGTCTCGCCCGCGTGGCAACGTACCCTTGACCACCATTTACCCGGCAACGGCGCGGTGATCGTCGGCTTTCGCCCCGAAGCCGTGCAACTGAACCCCGAAGGCGAACTTAACGCCAGCGTCTATGCCGACGACTTGCACGGTGGCTACAGTATGCTCCACCTTGAACTGACCAAAGGTGAGGTTATTCACGCCCGCGCCGGACGCGAAGTGCATATGAATATTGGGGCACCCGCCCGCTTCGAGATTGTGCCGGAACGGGTGCGCTTCTTCCATCCAGAGACCGAACTCGCCATTCCGCTGCCCGAAGGGAGTGCTACACGATGAGTGATGTTCGGCTAGAAGGCATTTACAAACGGTTTGGCGACAATATCGCCCTAGAAAATGTCGATTTGAACCTGAAGGATCAAGAGTTTTTCGTGTTGCTCGGTCCTACTGGTGCCGGCAAGACGACCGCGCTCCGCGTGATCGCCGGACTAGAAAAGCAAGATCGCGGGCATGTCTACCTTGATGGCGAAACTGTCGATAGCGTGCAACCCGCCGACCGCGACGTGGCGTTCGTGTTTCAGCAATATTCGCTCTATCCGAGCATGAGCGTATATGACAACCTCGCCTTCCCGCTCCGGTCGCCGTTACGCCAAACGCCGGAAGATGAGATCAAGCGGCGGGTGACGGGGGCAGCAGAGATTTTACGCATCACCCACTTGTTAGAACGCAAGACGGCACGCTTATCGGGCGGCGAAATGCAGCGCGTCAGCATCGGGCGGGCGATTGTGCGCGAACCGCGCATCTTCTTGATGGATGAGCCGCTCAGCAATTTGGACGCCAAACTGCGCGAGTCGCTGCGGGTGGAACTAAAGCATATCCAAAAGACGCAAGGCAGCACGACGCTGTTCGTCACCCACGATCAAATCGAGGCGCTGACGATGGCGGATCGGATCGCCGTGTTGCAAGACGGGCGCATTGTGCAGGTGGGCACGCCGCACGATATTTATGACCGCCCCGCCAATACCTTCGTGGCGCAACTGGTGGGCACCCCGCGCATTAATTTGGTGAGCGCCGCCCGCACCGATGGCGGTTTGCGCGTCGTCGGCAGCGATATGACGCTGCCAGCACCCTTGACGAGCAACGGCAAAATGCCGGAAAAAGTCATGATCGGCGTCCGTCCCGAAGACATCCGCCCCGGCAGCGGGGAGCATCGCGGACAGTTGGCGCTGGTCGAGCCGCTCGGCGTCGAAACCATCCTCCATATCAAAACGGGCGAGGTGACGCTGGTCAGTGTGGTGGCGGGGGTGCCGTTTTATCGTTTGGGCGACCCCATCGCTTTCGCTCTTGCGACCGAACGGTTACATTATTTCGACAATGACGGCAAACGGGTTTAACGGATATGCCATAGGGAAGGGAAACATCATGCGTTTTGGGGTGAATACATGGGTGTGGGCAAGCCCGTTGACGACTGACGAATTGCGGACGCTGGCACCCAAAGTGCAAAGTATGGGCTTTGATTGGATTGAACTGCCGCTCGAAAGCCTTGACGATTTTGACCATGCCGAAGCCCGACGCATTGTCGCGGATCACGGGTTGGGGGTGAGTACCTGCGCGGCGATGGGACCAGATCGCGATTTGATCCACGCCGACGCTGCCATCCGCGCCAATGGTCATGCCTATATTCGCGGCTGCATCGATGCGACCGCCGCCATCGGCGCGACCAACTTGGTGGGTCCGATCTATTCGGCGGTGGGCAGGACATGGCAGCAAAGCGCCGACGAACGCGCTTATGATCTCGATGTGTTGGTGCGCGGCTTGCAAGAATTAAGCGTCTATGCCCATGACAAAGGCGTGATTTTGGGCATTGAGCCGCTTAACCGTTTTGAGACCAGTTTCATCAATACCGCCGATCAAGCCATTGAAGTGATCGACCGCGTGGCGCATCCAGCGTGCAAAATCATGCTGGACACCTTCCACATGAATATCGAAGAAAAATCACTCGGCGATGCCATCATCGCGGTTGGGGCACGCCTCGTTCACCTCCACGCTTGCGAAAATGATCGCGGTGCGCCGGGCAGTGGGCATGTGTCGTGGTTGGATGTCGCGGATGCCATCGGGGATATTGAGTATGACGGTCCGGTCGTGATCGAGTCGTTCACCAGCAAAGTGAAGTCGATTGCGCGGGCGGCGGCGATTTGGCGCTCGTTTGAGGAGAGCCAAGATGCGTTGGCACAAAATGGCGTGACCTTTTTGAAACAGTTATTTGAATCATGAGTCTTAGGGTGGCAAAGTCATGACCAAACGGTATTGGGGACCCATCCGCGGCTTGGGCGGGACGGCGTTGGTGGCACTGGTGATCGGCTTGTTGTTCCCCGCGCTCAGCAACAGCCTGTTTTCGGAGGAAGCCCGGCAGGGTGTCTTGATCCTCGCTGTGCCATTCGTGGCATTTTTCATCACCGTCTTGATGGTGTACATGCTGGTGATCACGCTGGTGGTGCGTTATTACAATGGGCGCATCCCCAACCGCGCACACTCGCCCATCCTCAATCTATTGATGGTGGGCATCTTGGGGGGCGTGGTGTGCCTGTTTCAGCCTTTCCACATCGTGGGCTATCGCTATGGCTTTATTTTGCTGCTCGGTTCGACGCTCTTTTTCATCTTGTGGAGCCACATCTTGCCGAAAAGCGCCCGCCTAGACATCGATCTGCCGAAACTGACCTCATTGCAACACGGGATCGGTTTGGTGGCGGGGGCAGTCGTGCTGATCGTGTTGGTGGCAGGGGCGGCGTCGGTCAATGCCCCGCGTGAACCTTATGGCGAACGGCAACGCCTTTGGGATCGTATGAGCGCGGAAGAACAAGCCGCAGTCGCAACAGCGGCAACTCAAGATTTTAGCGGCATCGAAGTGCCCTTCTTGATCGTGCTGAACCTGTTTCCGGCGGCGTTGGTCTATTTTATCGTGCGCGAGGCGGCGGGGGCATTTGTGACGGGCGGCACGACGACGGCATCTGCCGCCGGACGACTGCCGGTATCGGCGCGCGTCAACTTTTGACGCGCGGCACAGGTTGCCGCGCCCTTTTAAAAAAACGCACAGGGCATGGAAGTTGCGGTTCCATGCCCTGCACAGTCGGTTTGTTGCCCTCATTATCCGCGAGGGCGGCGGGGGGGGAAGCAGTTGCATTAATTGCCAGCGGGCGGGACGGCATCCTGTGGTGGTTGCGCATCTATGGGCGGGGGGATGATCCCCCGTGGGGTGAAGTCACAGGCACGGGCGGGCACCAACACGGAGCTATCGACCCAACCACCCGTCAGCGTGATGTCCCCAATTTGGAGCGCTGCTTGAAACCGTGCCTCGCCTACGACCATGGTGAGCGCCTGCAACGGGGTGCCGCCCGGCACCGTCAACAACGGGGTTTGGGCATCGGCTTGCGCGAAAATCTCGAAAGGTGCCTCGGCAATCGACATACATTGTCCATCCACCACGATAAAATCTTGGGGGACGACCATCGGCACGGGCAACCCTTGCCCCGGCGGTGGGGCGCTGAGGGGCGGTTGTCCGTCAACGGTGGGGACGGGGGTGGGGGGCAATAACGCGGTGCTGCCGCCTTCACCTGGCGGGGGAACAGCATCCGACGGGCGTGTTGCCGTCATGGGTGTGGGGCTTACTGTTGCCACAACGTTGAAAGGGAGGCAGGTTGAGCCATCGAATACCCCATCAGCGGCATTGATCCACCCTTGAGTCACCCCACTGTCAAGACTCATCCCCTGAACATAAATCCAGTTCGTCACCCCATAGCGCGGGTCAGACCCGCTATAGGTTTCGATCACGCCCACGGTGCTGCCGCTCTCCAACAGCAGGATCACGCTGGCTTCTAAGGCGGGGCGGGAGCGCAACGGCACGTTGTTGGCGCTATCGATGATGACGGTGCAGACGGTGGCTTGCCCCGCTTGTTGATTGGGTGATAGGTTGGCACCGCCGATAAACGTTCCGCCCGAAGCCCCGCTTGATGGCAGACGGCTGATGAGCAAACCCGCGAACAAGACCACCGTGATGACGGCAGCGAGCGAGAAGAGTCCCCGTTGGGGGGCGAAGCGCGTTGAAACAGGACGACGGCGTGCCCACGTCGTGGATGTTGTGTAAAGTGGAAAAGTCGCTTGCATCATGTTATTTTGCTCCTGTGATCGAGCAGAAGGTTGCAAAAGTGGGTGGGTGTCTGTGAAGGCGGCGTGCAGTTCGATCACCGCTTGCTCCAACGCGGGATCGCGCTCTGCCGCCGCCAGCACCGCCCCGACCGTTTCAAAATCGCCGCGTTCGAGCGCGGCATGATATCGGAAGAGTAGTTTTTCGCGGGCAAGCTTTTGCTTATTCATAGCGATCCTCGTGTTTCGGATTCAGTGGTCGGTAAAGCATCGCGCAGTCGTTTGAGGGCACGGTGCAGGCGTACCCGCGCCGCCCCCGGTGAAATCCCCAACGCCGCGCCTAAAGCCGCGCCGTCAAGTTCGTTTAAGATCGCCAGACGCAGCACCTGCGCGTCGTCGGCGGGAATATGGCTGAGCAGGGTTTCGACATCCAATTGGGCGTCGGCGGTGTCGCTGACGGCGTGCGCTAAGGCGGCTACGCGGTCAAACAACAAATCATCAGCATGGCTATCTTGATCCGCATACAGGTCGCGCACCAGGGGTTCGCGGCGGTGGAGGCGGGCTTGTTCGGCTTGGCGGCGGCGGATGAGGTTGGCGGCAATGCCCAACAACCACGCGCGTGGTTGTCGCCCTTCTTGAAAGCGTGACTCGTGGCGAAGCGCTTCGACCACCACATCACTCAGCAAGTCGTCCTCAGAGGTGTTCAAGCCGGCGCGATATAAGTACACACGCAGGATGGCTTTGAGCGTCTCGGATTCATGGGCGATAAATTGCCGTAACCGCGAACTGCGATTCATCAAACCTCAACTTCTTCTAAAATTGCACAATCGACCGCGATCTGATTGCATGATGGATATTCAATGAGGTGGGGGCAAATGTTACAGGGGGCGAATGATGAGGGTCAGGTTTTGGGGTATCTTAAGCACCTATTGCCCTGCCCTTGTCTTTATGTTATCTTTCGTTCCATATGTCCGCCGTGCTTAATGGGAAATCCCCTTGTCCTCCAAAATCGCGCTCCTGATTGACGCCGAAAACATCTCGCACAAATATTTGCCTCATATTCTCGAAGAAGCCGAACTTCAAGGCGATATTGTTTTGAAGGCAGTGTATGGCAATTGGGAAAACCCACCTCTGCAAAAATGGTATGAAGTTGCCGCCAAAAGTAACTTGAGAATTCGGCATCAAGCCAATCCATCAAAAATAAAGAATTCATCTGATATGAAGCTTATCATGGATGCGATGGAGGTACTGTATCGCCTCCAAGTAGACGGTTTTTGCTTGGTGACCAATGACGCCGATTATGTGCCGTTGTGCGATAAAATTCATGAAGCTCAAAAATTGGTCATTGGGATAGGCACACCACAGGCAGCAGAAGGATTTATTCGTGCTTGTGACAAATTTATCTTTGTCGGGCGGGGAGAATCTTCTAGCCAGCCATTGGCTCCATTATTGACAGAACTTTTGACCGAAATTGCTGTCAACTCACCGAAACCAGTCGTAAAAATGGAACCGGCGGTGGCTGAAACCAATCAACAAGGGGTGCAAAAAATTCTAGTACAAGCATTTTCTAAAGCACTACCAGAGGATGCGCAGTGGATAACCTTATCTACGCTTGGTTCATACCTCCGTAAAATCCAGTCAGACTTTCAGTCAAATAATTACGGTCATTCGACCCTAACGAAACTCTTGCAAACATTGCCTGAGTTTGTAGAACTGAAAATCGAAGGAACTGTCACTTCGGCACGTCTAAAAGATGCTGTGAATGCCAAAGCGCTAAAATTAAATACACTACAAAAACTGATATTGGACGCATTTGCTAAAGCACAACAAGACGATCCGCAATGGATTTCCTTGACTTCTCTTGGAACTGCCATCAGTCAAGTCGTGCCCGGTTTTCGGTTAAATGGCTATGGACATTCAACTCTCACAAAACTTCTACAAAGTATGCCCGAATTCGTCGAAGTACAAGCTGTAGATGGAGTTAATTCCGCCCGGCTCAAAAAGATTTGAAGTTGCATGAACGGCATAAACGATGTCGCTGCAAATATATTGCCCCCAAGCGCCACTTTCGAGTTATGTCGACATGCTGTGGTACTGGGAAGGCTATCACCCGCCTCACCCGAAAGAGCGGATTCTGCCCGCTGGCATGATGGAAATCACGATTAATCTGGCGGATGAACCTTTTCAGATTTATAACCCACAGGATATGCTCCAACCTCAGAAAATCCATGGACTGAGGGCTGCGGGTGCGCGCTCCCGTAACTGCTCAGGCTGAAAAACGGTCGGTAATAAAGGGAGAAATGACCGTTGGCGGCAAATGGGTGGATATTCGGCGCGCGAACCTTCATGTTAACGAACGATTGA
>Ga0209181_10008621_pt1 | contig 13639 bp, 14 predicted proteins | sample MAT05_FD_187208 | JGI IMG/M metagenome (GOLD analysis project Ga0209181, IMG submission 187208) | Freshwater microbial communities from Lake Fryxell liftoff mats and glacier meltwater in Antarctica - MAT-05 (SPAdes) (version 2) | ecosystem: Environmental > Aquatic > Freshwater > Ice > Liftoff... | reverse complement strand
CAATGGATAATTATTGTAACGCACTTGCATTAGGTGGCACCAGAACTTTACCACAATTATTTGAAACCGCAGGATTGAAATTTGATTTTAGTCCGGATAAAATAAAAGTGCTGATGGAGTTTGTGAAGGAGGAGATGGAATTAGTAATTTTTAGCTAAGTCAAAAATTTTCGTAATATACTTACTCTCCATTTTTTCTTAACCCTAAGAAATTTGAGGATAATGTAGAGTTGTTTAATACCGATAACATTCTTAAAATTTTTATAGCAATTTTTTGAAATTATTTCATAATTATCATTATTTATTTCTGCATGATGAACTAACATGGCTCGAGCGGTCGTACTAAGTACTCTGACCCATCCCTGAGTTGGCTTGCTAAAATTTTTTTCTTCTTGTTCATGTAAATATTCTGAATCATTATGTTTCCACCTTACGGAAAAATGCCAAAAATTCCAACGCATGGGCGTATGTTCTATAACACACCTCCCATTATCTAGTCCACTAGATGTCTCAAAGGAAATAAGATTCTCACTAATATTGGAAATTTTTATTGTAAGGTATTGTCGATTATGCATTAAGAAAAAATCTGTCTTATAAATTAGTTTCTTAACTCTTCTGTTGGGGAAACAATAAAAATTATAGAATTTTTTTCCCTCTGGAGTCAACGCTATTTTTATATGTTCTATTTTAAACTTACCTAATAAACTCGTTGAGTAATCTGCAATATGTTTAGTCGGATCTGCAATATATCGTAGTTTTATGTTGCCCGTTTCTGAATCAATAATTTCATCCCCAGATATAGGATCGATGTGTCTTATTAAATGTAGATGGTCAATGCTACAGTTAATTTTTTTATATTGAGGTTGGGGTAATAATTGGTTAGGGTAGTTCATTCGGTAATGATATTTTTAAAAATATCAGTCTTTAATGTTGCCATTTCGAATCACATCTAATATAGTATAAAGATTTCCGCTTACTACTTTACCCAACTTATTTTTATCAAATGATGTTACTACAAATTCATCTTCACCATTTTCTAAATTTATATATTGGTCTATGTAAAATGTGGAGTTATCCTTTTTTATAGTATAAAACAATGATTTATCTTCACTTACTTCTGTCGAAAATGATCTGGGATTTAAAGTTAAAAAATAAGATAAACAAGAAGTAAATTTATTTTTTATATCTTCCTCAGAATAGTCAGTTAACTTATCCTTATTTAATTCGTATTCTGTTATGAATTTTTGAAAATATTTTAAAAACGCTTTTGTCTTGGGTCGCAATGTTTGTTTTCTATAAGATTCTTGACCATTTGTTTCATTTTCTGTTAAAAAATATTCCATAAAAGAATTGTCCGGAGCATGCACTATGGGAAAAGAGCAAGTGCTATCATTAAAGAATTTACTGCTATGCATTCGCTCAGAATCTATAAGAATCTGTTCGTATGAATAAGGGCACAGAAGATTTTCTGGTATGTTTGCTGCAGGTGATGCCATAATTTATTCGTAAACTGGGTTTAATTTTTTTAAGTAATTTTCATCTATTAAGCTGAAAAATATTTCTTTCTCTTTCGCATGCATTTTATCTAAAAAAACAAATAATTCGTCAACTGTATGAATGGATAAATTTTTTGCTATTACATCAATATCGATGATCGAAATTGGTTTCGTTTCAGCAGCTCCATCATTCATTATTCCCATAATCATTTGTGCTTTATGTTGTAAAGCTAAAATTACTCTATATTGATCCACGCTAAATTCACTTCTAAAAGCATATGTATCAGAACTAATGCTCGGAATTCCGAAGGAAAACTTAAACTTTGTGCAACTAGCTATATCCGTTTCAGGATATTCACTAACATAGCGTAAACCAACACGAGTATATTTTTCTATTTCTTTGATTGTAGAGATTTGTCGAAGAGTATTTATTATTTCGGCTTTATAAACCGTCCAACCTTTATATTTATCAAGGCAATTAAAAATTAGGGAATTAGGGCGCAAATCTAATTTTATCGTGTCTGTAAAAAATATACTCTGTGGCCCAACCTGGAATTCAAGAGATGCACGTTGAAATGCTTCTTGCTCATCTTTAGTAAAGGGTGCTGGCCTATTAGTATATTTATATGTTTCATCTAATGCATTAAATATATACCCAATCATAACTTCAAAAGGTAAGCGTGATGAATACTTAATTTCAATAATAGAATCACGAATGCTGTCAGGAGTTATTTTTATTGGAAATTTCATTTGATGCGAAAGGTAATTAATATATCGAAAATAAGAAATAATTATCCATATAAAGCACTATTTCTGTTAATTTGGCCATTTAGCTACTATTTGCATGCATCACATATCCCGCTGATCACTACATCAGTTTGCTTTTGCTTAAACCCTTTAGGCAATTTTACTTCAGGAATACTCACATTATCTAAGCAAATTGTTTTATCACAAACATCGCAGATAAAATGCACATGGTTATCGTGGTGATGGCCTGCTTCGCAATTGTCTTTACACAATGCGTATAAAATAGAATTATCGGTTGTTGGTATGTTATGAATGATGCCTTTATCAACAAAAGTCTGCAGCGTTCTGTAAACCGTAACCCGATCAAAACTGGCGTCGGTGCTTTTTTCAATATCGGCATGCGCTAACGCTCCGGCACTGTTTAAAAACAATTCCAGTATCTTTTTCCGGCTTTCTGTCACACTTAGCTGGTTCTTCTTTAGTATATCAAGTAATGCTTCCATTGCAATTGTAAAGTTAAATTTGAATGGTGAATGGTGAGTCGTCAATCGTAAGTTAGAAGCCTGCTGAAAAGTGAAGCCGCTTTTACTTTGCAGGCCTAACTCACCACTCACGTCCCACGTCTCGCCACTCACTAATTAGGATCACTGCTGAACCCATTCATAAAATGTTTCGTTTTCACTCTTTCTTTAAGCAACCCTTTAATATCATTAATTAAATTTTCCACTTCATCATTATTCAATCCATCGTAAACCATGCCCCTTACCCTGCGTTGTTTATCTACCAGTGCAAAAAATTGGGTATGTATAAACTGATCTTGCATTAATTGTGTGGTGTCGGGTTTACCATTGTCAATTCCGTAATCCTGCCGGGCCATCTTGTATAAAGCTGCTTTATCGCCTGTAACAAAGTTCCAGTTTGGGTTTAATAGTTTAGGGTTTAGAGGTTTAGAAGTTGTATCATATTCAATTTTATAAGACCCATCGGCATTCTTTACGAGTTTGCCATTAATCATGTTTGCTTCGTATGCTTTTAACAACGGAACTGAATCTGTCTCAGGCATACAGGTATGCGAAATAATCATAAAATTTGGCTCATCTTTAAATGCATCAAACACACGGCGCATATTGGCATTCATTTTAGGGCAAATGCCTTTACAAGTTGTAAAAAAATATTCCACCACATAAACTTTGCCGTCTACTTCTCTTTCGGTAATTTTTTTCCCATCCTGGTTTATAAATGAAAAATCTGTTACATTATCATTACGCACCATCAGGTTCGATTTTGAGAAATCATAATCATTAAACAAAAGCAAGTAAAACACGCCAAGCAACACTGCAAAAAAGCCAACGTAAATCAAAATCCACTTATTCCTCTTTGTCATAAAAATTATTTTCGCAAATTTACACCCGTTTGGGGTTTTAGATTTACGATTGCCGATTTTAGATTCTCCTTTTGAAAAAGCTTTGGCAAAGTTTAAAACTTTGTCAAAGCTACATCTATAGCTGTAACATAACATTTGCAACATTATTGCAAATATCCTATCTTTGCTTCCCGTCATTATTATGAACATTAAACTTAACTGGGACGCATTAGGCATTGGAACATCTATACTCTGCGCTATTCATTGTGCATTATTGCCTGTGCTTGTAACTACGCTACCCGTTTTTGGCATCAACATCATTCACAATTTAGTTTTTGAATGGGGTATGATAGCGCTGGCATTTGTAGTAGGTTCTTATTCTCTTTTTCATGGCTACATTAAACACCATCGCTCACTAAGACCGGTTTTAATTTTCAGTGTGGGATTTATTTTTCTGATATTAAAACAGTTTTTTACTCAGATCGAAATCCCCTTGCTCATCGTTGCTGTTATTTGCGTCATCAGTGCGCATTATTACAATTACCTGCTTTGCCACAGAACTAAGTGTTCGTCTCCGCATCATAAGCATTAACGTTAACCTGTTAATTAGTTAATTGGTGGTGGATTATTTATATTTAAAGTTTAAACTAAATAAAATGAGAAAAATTCTCTCCGTTTTTATTATTGCGACAATATTTTTTACCTCCGCTTCTGCACAATCAAAGCCTGCCCGTACGATAGGCACGGACGAACAAATTATCCGCACACTTATAGAAGAGCAGCGCCTGTCCTGGAATACAGGTGATAAAGAAAAATTTATGCAAACTTACTGGCAAAACGATTCGTTAATGTTTATTGGCAAGAGTGGTGTTACTTATGGCTGGCAAAAAACATTGGATAATTACAATAAAGGATATCCCGATACTGCAGCCATGGGTAAGCTTGATTTTGATTTACTGGAAGTAAAAAGATTATCGGTGATGTACTTTTTTGTGGTAGGTAAGTGGCATTTAACAAGAAGCATTGGCGATGTAGGAGGACACTTTACATTGCTGTTTAAGAAAGTAAAAAACAAATGGGTTATTGTGGCAGATCACAGCAGTTAATTAAAAATCAATGGCCATTTGTCATTAAGGCATTAAAAAATCCTTGCGGCCTTATAATTTCCATTTACGCTTCAGGTGAATTATTAGGAAAATAAAAGACGCCAGCAGAAAGATGTAATAGATGTAATTTTTCCAATCGGGTTGATCTTCAAAAAAAGCAAATCCTTTATAAATGCCGATAAACACATTCGCCATCATCCATATTAATACAATGGCAATGGTATTTAATATTCTCACCAAAAATTCCCTTGTTTCATCTTCCATGCCTGGCCCCCATCCCCTAAAGTGTGGTTATGAAGTTTTATAAAATTAATACAAAAAGGCTGTGAATTTTTATTTTGTGAGGAGCTTTTTAAACGCCGTGCTGTCTCCGTTAAACACATTAAAGTCAACATTAGCAGCAATACCGTTCACATGGCCTTTTTCATTGTGTTGCCAGATGAGCCAGTTGCGTTTTATTCTTGGTTTATCTTTTACATAATAATGTGCCACCCATAACGGATAATCATCAAACTTGCCATCCAGAAAATTTTCGTAAAAATCTACATTGGTATAGATGATGGGTTTTACTTTATAATACTTTTCAATCATCAGCAGCCAGTCTTTTGCCCTTTGTTGAATATCGGCGGCAGATGCGCCATTGGCAGTTTCAATATCTAGCACCGGTGGCAGGTCCCCTTTAGATAATTTTACTGTTTCAATAAAATTTTCGGCCTGCGCTTTACCGCTTTTGCTGCCTATAAAAAAATGATAGGCACCTCTTGGCACCAATGCTTCTTTGGCGTTAAACCAGTTTCTTCTGAATCTATTATCAACCCGGCCTAAACCTTCGGTTGCTTTAATAAATGCAAAACCAATCTTTACTTTTTTATCCTGCATAGCCCGAACTGCCTTCCAGTCAATATTATCCTGGTGGTGGCTTACATCAATACCATGTATTTCGTAATTTACCGGCAGGTCAATGCCAAAAGCGGGATAGCGTACAAATTTTGGCCGGGTTAAAAATTCATTGATATAATAAACAGCCGTGGCAATTACAGCAAGCAGTAACAGGGGAATAAAAATGCTTTTAAAAATGCTTTTCTTTTTTTTTGCCAAGGGTTGGGTGCTGTAATGATGAGCAGTAAAACGGTTACAAATTAGCCATAAATGCTATTATGGATCTGGTAAAGTTTTCCTAAATAAATTACCTCAGCAGTTTTTTTACAAATTTAAAATCGCCTGCCTCAATCTTTAAAAAATAAACACCTTTAGGCAGGTATTGCGAAGGTATTTCCAGATATTCCGATCCGTTTATCAGGTTAACAGCTCTGCTGTAAACCCTTTGTCCGGCTGCATTGTATAAATTAATGGTTGCATTATTGGTAACCATTTTACGCAGGTAAATATAAAAATGATCTCCCACCGGGTTTGGAAATATCTGTATAATATTTTGCCCCGCAGCCGCATCCGGTACTTTTGCAGACACATTATTTTTGGTTACCAGCCAGTACTCCGGATCAACCAATACAGTATCTGCAATAAATCCGATGTTCCTAAAAAATATTTCACCTTTCGTTTTATTATCTACTACAATTGTTTTTTCCTGCGTGGCATTTTTAAATTTTAGTGCTACTGGCAGCTCAAAAAAGTCGACTGATGTATGTGATGTGGTTTGGTTCATTTTTATATTTACATAATCCTTACCAACCTGTGTCCACTGCACATTATAGGTTGGATATCCCTGCCCTTTAAACCAGTCTTTAAAAAATTCTGCTAAGTCTTGTCCGCTTGTCTGTTCCAGGTTTCTTTTTAAATCAGCTGTATTGGCAAAGCCATAAGCCAGTTTTGTGTCTTTTTGATATTGGCGAAGCCCGTTAAAAAAAACAGCATCGCCCAGTTTCCAGCGTAGCATATACAACAGGTAACTGCCTTTGTTATAACTCAGCCTTCCCGAAAATATCCTTCCCACACTGGTTGTATCATCTACCCAAACCGAACCTCCGGTTGAAGAAGTGATATTATTGATCACATTTTTTCTGTTGGTAATGGTATTTGCCGGATATTTATTCTCCATATAAAAAGCAGCCAAAAAGGTAGCAAAGCCTTCATTCAGCCAGATATCTTCCCAACTGGCGCAGGTAATTTTATCACCAAACCATTGATGGCCTAATTCATGTGCAACCAGACTTTCATTCATATTTACAATAAAAGTGGCAGTCTGGTGCTCCATGCCTCCGCCCCAGCTAAACTGTACATGCCCATACTTTTCTTTTATAAAAGGATAATCGCCAAAATTGTTGTGAAACAACTGCAATGCATCCAATACATTTTGTGTTCCGTTTTGAAAAGAAACCAGACTTTCGGGATAGCAATAGGTTTGCATGGGTAAATTGGTGCTGCCTAATAAAACACTGTTATTAAAAACAGTATAATTGGTAACTGCAAAACAAACCAGGTACGATGCAATTGGATAGCGATGTTTCCAATACGTCAGTTTTTTTGTACCTCCGGCAATCAGTGTTTCGCTTTGCAACAAACCATTTGCGGCAGCTTTGTATTGAGGTGGAGTTGTTACTAAAATATCAATCGAATCTGCCTTATCATCCAGCCCATTTTTGCATGGCCACCAATCACGGCTACCATATGGTTCGCTCAGGGTCCACATTACCGGTGTTCCTGCATGGGTGGTGGTTTCAAAAGAGCCAAAGCCGTTGTTTGGGGGCACCCCTTTATAAAAAACAGTAATTGAATCAAGCACGCCTGCATTAACCGATGCCGGAAAATCAACTGAAAGAGTATTGTTGGTATGTTGTTTGGTCAGTAGCAAATTCCGTTGTTTAACACTATCTACAGTTAATGCGTTCATCAGGTCAAGTTGTATGTTATTTGTTGCAGAAGTTACTACAAAATACATTGTCACTTTTCCGGTGATAAATCTTACTGCCGGATTTACATCCCATTCGCCACGGTAATATTTTATATCATAATTATTACTGGCCGATGTTATGTTCTCAATTGTATTGTTGCCTGCAATTATTCTTTGATGAGCGGCTAGTTCCATTGCGGCAATATCATTTACCTGCTTACAGGATTCTGCAGGCAATTGTGAGTTAACCTGCAAGCTGCTGAGTATTAAAAAAATAAACAGAATACGCATATATAATAATTTAGTTGATTCTTGAATGCCTTATATCTGAAGTAAAGTTCCTAAAGTTTTGTGAAAGGGCAATAATGAACAAAACTTACCGTTTTGAAGATAGCCCGTATTTAATTCTGTACCCCCCATTTTGAAAACTTGATAAGGCATGATTAAACAAACTTATTCGCATTTTAAGGTATCCAAAGCAGTTTGGATACTTTTTTTTATTTTATTGTCGGGCTTTTTAGCTAAAGCAAATCCGTTGGCCGATACTACTAAGAAGAAGCTTTTGGCTGCTGTTACTGCAAAAGATAATGCAGCGTATATAACACTGGAGTCAAATGTTTTATTTCCAGAAGTATTGACTGGTAATGAAGAAGAGGCACTGACTTATATTGAAAAATTTTCAACAAACAGAAGGGCTTATCTCATACGCACATACAACCGGAGCAAAAAATATTTTCCTAAAGTAACCGCTATTTTAAAGAAACATAATTTACCGCAGGAGCTTAAAGTTTTGCTTGCGCTGGAAAGTGCATTTAATGCCAATGCAGTTTCAAGCGCAGGTGCAGTTGGTTACTGGCAAATTATGGATGAAGTGGCAAAAGAATATGGTTTAAAGTATGTTGCCTGGGGCAAAGACGATAAAAAAAAGAAAGATATTAAAATTGCAGTTAAAGGTAAAACAGCTCCCAAAGCTGCTCCTGCTAAAGATGACAGAAAGAATTTCAACAAATCTACATACGCTGCTGCACGCTATTTAAAAGACCGCAGCCGTAATCTTGATAATAACCTGCTGCTGATGGTAGCTAGCTATAATTGTGGTGTTGGTAATGTTTGGGGAGCAATGAAAAAGACAGGTATGGCCAATCCTGATTTTTGGGATATAAAAGCCTACCTACCGGCTGAAACCCAGTCTTATGTGATGAATTTTATTGCCCTGAATGTGGTTTTTCATAATTACGAAAAGTTTACGGACAATACATTATTATTTACTCCAACCAAAGTCAAGATTCAAAATATAGAAATTAAGACTGCAGAACAAACAACTTTGTTAGATTAAATAGGATATCTTTTAAAAACTTAGCCAGTACATTTGTACTGGTTTTTTTTATGCTGATTATAAAAAAGAAAAATAAGCTGATAATTATTGCCGCTGTTTTATGCTCGGCACTTTTTGGTATACTCATTATTACCCGTATCACAGGCATGCTGCAATATTTTATAACTCCAACTCCGGCTAACGACCCCAATATCAAACAAGGAGATAAGGTTTTTGCTTCAAACCTTAAAACCTCGATGCCTTACGACTTTGTAATTGTAACCAGCAAGTATGCAGATTCGATAAATATGAGTTTTATGCCTGACTTTAAAGCTGGATCTCATTACCTGTATCGGCTTTGTGGCATGCCTGGTAATATTCTTGAAATGAAAAACGGAATACTCTTTGTAAATAATAAAAATTTTGATAAAAAACTTAACCTGAATAATCAATATAAGATCAGCAGTGCTGAATCCGATTTAATTGACCAGGATGATTTAAATGCTATGGAAAAATCTGGTGGCGTATATAGAACAAGCAAAGATTCTGCCCTGGTTACTTTTGACAATGTATTACTGAAAAAATATGCTTCTAAAATTAAGCTTGTTCAATATCTACTGCCGCAATCTCAACAGGAATCTTTTAAATGGAACTATAAAAACGAAGCCTGGACGGTAGATAATTTTGGGCCTTTAAAAATTCCACATGACTGTTTTTTTGTTTTGGGCGATAACAGGCACAATGCCATGGATTCAAGATATTTTGGCTTTGTTAAAAAAGAAAACATAAAAGGTGTTGTACTCAACAGGTAAGCCCAATCGGCTTACCTTTGCCCATGCCCCAATTCAATTGGAACGATAGCAGAAATTTGTTAAGCAAACTTACTTTAAGGCGGTTGATAAACGGCGGCAAAGTGCTGGGCAGTTTTTATGCAAGCCGCCTGTTAAAAAGGCCGGTGCAATGGGGCTATCCGGTTTCCATTTCTTTTGAACCTACTACCAGTTGCAACCTGCGTTGTCCCGAGTGTCCCAGTGGTCTCCGGCAGTTTAGCCGCCCAACCGGTATGCTGCAAAATGATTTTTTTACTAAAACCATTGATGAAATTCACCAAGAGTTATTGTACCTCATTTTTTATTTTCAGGGCGAGCCATACCTGAATCCCGATTTTTTGAAGATGGTAAAATATGCCAGCAATAAAAAAATATACACAGCTACAAGCACCAATGCCCATTATTTAAATGATGATGCAGCACGGAAAACAGTGGAAAGTGGCTTGGACCGGTTGATTATTTCCATTGATGGCACCACACAGGATGTTTACCAGCAATACCGTGTGGGTGGCAATCTTGAAAAAGTGCTGGAAGGGGCCAAAAATATCATGAAGTGGAAAAAAGAACTGAAAAGTAAAACCCCTTTTGTTTTTTTTCAATTCCTGGTGGTAAAGCCAAACGAGCACCAGATTGAAGATATAAAACGCCTTGCAAAAGAAGTGGGTGTTGATGAAGTGCGTTTTAAAACCGCACAGGTTTATGAATATGAAACCGACCCCAACAACCTGATACCTACTATTGATAAGTTCAGCAGGTACAAAAAAAATGCAGATGGAACTTACACGGCAAAAAATAAATTGGCCAACCGCTGCTGGAAATTGCAGCATGCCAATGTAATAACCTGGGACGGATTGGTGGTGCCCTGTTGTTTTGATAAAGATGCCACACACCAGTTGGGTAATTTAAAAAACCAGAGCTTTAAAGAAATATGGCACAACGATAACTACAAACAGTTCAGAAGCGAACTGATCAAAAGCAGAAAAAATATTGATATTTGTGCCAATTGCAGCGAAGGAGTTTCTGTTTGGAAAGAGTAAATAATTTATTTATTAAAATGAATGTATGAATCAACAACCAAGTTTTAATGAACGGCTGAGACAGATACTGATCCTGTTATTGATTCTGTTGATAGCTGTGTTACTGGTAAGCCAGCTTACCATTTTTATACCCGGTCTGCTTGGCGGCATCACTTTATATATTTTAAGTCGCAGCATGTATTTTCAACTCATCTTTAAAAGAAAATGGAAAAAAGGGTGGACCGCTTTATTATTTATTATTTCTTACCTGGTTATTATAGCAATACCGGTTTATGTAAGTGTTACTCTGGCCTCTCCTAAAATAAGTGCTATTGCCGAAAACCAGCAACAGGTCATAGAAGGTATTCAATCGGTATCAGCAAAAGTTCAGGAAAAAACAGGTATTACCATTTTATCTTCCGAAAGTGCTAAAAACATTGCTCAAAAAATATCCGCCTTTATACCCACTATTATAAATAGTACTATGGCCTTGCTTACCAATCTCATCATCATGTTTTTTCTGTTGTATTATTTATTGGTACACGGCCGTGAGATGGAAATGTATTTAGGCAAGGTGATTCCTTTAAAGCACGACAATGTTAACCTGCTGGCAGGCGAAACCAAAATGATGATACGGGCAAACGCTCTGGGCATTCCCATTATATGTGTTGTGCAGGGTGCATTTGCAACACTGGGCTATTGGATATTTGGCATTGAGGATTGGGGCCTTTGGGGTTTTGTTACGGGTGTATTTGCATTTTTTCCATTGGTTGGCACCATGATTATTTGGGTACCGCTGGTTGGATATTTATTTATTCATGGAAGCAACTGGCCAGCCATTGGCCTTACTATTTACAGCTTTGTTGTTACAGGTAATGTGGATTATTTAGCCCGTTTAAAGCTGATGAAATATATGGGTGATGTGCATCCTGTAATCACCGTATTGGGTGTTATTGTTGGCCTTAACCTGTTTGGTTTTATGGGCCTTATTTTCGGGCCGTTGCTGATCAGTTATTTTTTGATCATGGTAAAAATTTATATAAACGAATTTGATAAAACACCGGAGAACACAAATGTGATTTCGGAAAAAACAACAACCAGTAACTAACGTGAATTTATGGGTATCGAAAAAGACATCAGCCAGCCATCATTTCGCAACGAATATCAAAAAGCCATCATCAATCTTATTTATACCTACAACTGGATGAATGAAAAGATGAAAAAAGTTTTTGATAGTGAAGACATAACCGGCCAGCAATATAATATCCTGCGCATTTTAAGGGGAGCAGGAAAACCAATATCTACTTTACAAATTCGGGAACGTATGCTAGATAAAATGAGCGATACCAGCCGCATTGTTGACAGGCTTGTTTTAAAAGGTCTGGCAAAAAAAACAGTATGTAAAAATGATAAGCGACTGGTAGATGTAAGCATCAGCGTTAAAGGAAAAACTCTTTTGGAAAAAATTGACCTATACGAAAAAGATATGGATGCCATTTTGGGTAACCTAACCGATGCAGAAGCAAAAACTTTAAACAAATTATTAGACAAGATCAGGGAACCAAAATAATCAAACCACTTTCATGAAATTTTTCTTTTCTTCCTTCTTCCTTATCCGCAGTATGCTGTGCAGTGCCTATTGCCTGGTGCCTATTGCCTTATTTTGTCAAACCAAAGCAGAATTTCGTGGCGTTTGGGTTGCCACTGTTGATAATATTGACTGGCCTTCCAGAGGAAATTTCAATTCCGATTCACAAAAAGTTGAGTTCATTAAATTGCTCAATATGCACCAGCGCAACGGCATGAATGCAATGATTGTACAGATACGTCCGGTTACCGATGCCTTCTATCCTTCGCAATACGAACCCTGGAGCGAATATTTAACCGGTAAACAAGGCAACCCGCCCGTGCCTTATTACGATCCGCTGGAATTTATGATTGCCGAAACACACAAACGTGGCATGGAGTTTCATGCCTGGATGAATCCTTACCGGGCAGTTTTCAATATCAGTAAATCTTCCATTGCAGCAAGCCATATCACCAAAGTGCATCCCGAATGGTTTTTAACCTACGGCGATAAAAAATATTTTGATCCCGGTATTAAAGAAGCTCAACAATACGTAACTGATGTGGTAAAAGATGTGGTTAGCCGCTACGCCATTGATGCCATTCATTTCGATGATTATTTCTATCCCTATAAAATTGCTGGTGCAGCATTTCCGGATTATGCCAGCTACAACAAATATGGAAATGGTATGAGCAAAGATGACTGGAGAAGAAGCAATACCGATTCCATAATCAGCATGTTGAGTATTGCTATTAAAAAAGAAAATCCAAAATGCCAGTTCGGCATAAGCCCGTTTGGTGTTTGGCGTAATATAGATAAAGACCCCGATGGCAGCAAAACTAATGGCGCCCAAACCAATTATGATGACCTGTACGCCGATATTTTATTATGGTTGAGAAAAGGCTGGATAGATTATGTGGCCCCGCAGTTATATTGGGAGTTTGGCCACAAAATAGCACCTTACGAAATTTTAATTGACTGGTGGAGCAAACACACATACGGCAGAAATTGCTACATTGGCCTGGGTATTTACCGTGCCAACAGTAATGCCGCCTGGAAAGACCTGACGCAATTGCCCCGCATGATTGAAACTATCCGCAGTACACCTAATATACAAGGCATGGTTTTTTTCAGTAGTAAAACTTTTGAAAAAAATCCAAATGGCTGGAACGACAGCCTGAGAAATAATTATTTCAGCATTCCTGCTTTTCCGGCGCCAATGGCGTGGATTGACAGCGTTAAGCCGGAGGCTCCGCAGATTAACTCTATTGGCTTACGTAAAAGAGACAGCTTATACCAGGTGAAAGGAGAATTTTTACGCCCGTATCAAAACATAAAAAAAATAGCGGTGT
>Ga0209181_10008619_pt1 | contig 13640 bp, 8 predicted proteins | sample MAT05_FD_187208 | JGI IMG/M metagenome (GOLD analysis project Ga0209181, IMG submission 187208) | Freshwater microbial communities from Lake Fryxell liftoff mats and glacier meltwater in Antarctica - MAT-05 (SPAdes) (version 2) | ecosystem: Environmental > Aquatic > Freshwater > Ice > Liftoff... | reverse complement strand
CTTCTACAAAGATAGCGTCCCCCTGGGACGAGTCGGCTGGATAGTTACTTTGAATGAATTATTCTGCCCGGACTTTTTGAGGGGATACCAAAAGTGATTATCCTAAACGAAGATACAAATTACTGATATTCAACCAATTAATACAATTTCGTGAATCGTTTTTCAATTGAAATGTGCAAGATAAATTTTCGCCCTTTGGACAGCCTACTCTCCGAGGTCGAAAACTCCGTGTACTAATCGCAATACTACCAATGTGCGACCTCTCCGAGGTCGGAAATCAATGGAGATTCGCTCTGTACCCCGGCTGTATAGTTACCTCACGGGTAATTTTTCAAGGAAGGCCCAATATTTCGCCCTGCCTCTAAACAAAGCCACGAGATAGAGTGAATAACTCATACCTCATACCTCATACCTCATACCTTATAACCCTCTAATATTTCGCCCTGTCTGATAGCCAAAGCCACACGACAGGGCGAACTGCTCACTGCTCCCTCCTACCTGCTCCCTCTTAAATCACTTCCACCCATTTCCCCGGCGTACTCGCCCCGATCCGGTTGTCATACATCGAAGACGCACCCACAGTCGGCAGGTAATAACGGCCTGCATAAGCCGCGTTGAGTTGAATGCGATAGACGCGGTAATCGTCTTTATTATTCATGCTGAAATAAGTGAACACCCGGTCGTCGCGCACGTCTTGGTACTGAAATACACTGTTGCTGGTCGTCCCGCTGTTGCCCGACGCAAAGCCGACCATACGCGTATTCATGATTTCCCAGCCGGACGGGAAGACCTGTTCCAGGGCCATGTCGTTGAACGGAAAGGTGAGCGGCGACTTGCGCGTCACGGTCACTTCAGCGACAAAATCGGTCCCTTGTTTGATCTGGGCAGGATCCATAGGCTTGCCTTGCGGGTCGGTGTAGCGCACGGCGATTTGCAGGTTGTTGCTGGTGGCAGACTGATCGCCTACGAGCACCTGACCCGCTACCAGCAGTCGGGCGTAGAGCCGGGCGGAGCCGTTGTTGCGGACAGCCACCGAGTTGTCGCTGCGGGCGGTTTCGGTAAAATTCACGGTGCTGACCAGCTTACTTCCATCGCCGTTTTGGAAACTGCCGTCTTTGCCGAGCCGATAAGAATAGGTGGCATTTTGGCCGGAAGCCATATTTTTCTGGGCATAACGCGCCAGGGCGCGGAGGCTGGTAGCAAGGCTCTGCGTATTCCAGTACCGGCCGTTTTCCTGCCCCATTTCCTTGCAGATATAGTCCACCAGCGCCTGCGAACGAGCGCCGTCGCCAAGGGCAGTATAGGTTTCCAGGATCAGTGCCTTGTCGCGCAGGTCGCTTCCGTAAGTATATCCGCACCAATCGTATTGCCAGTCGGTTTTCCAGGTTCCGCCGGTGATCTCGCGGGCGGCTTCGGGTTTGCCTGCTTGTGCGTATGCGGCGGCGAGCATGTAGGCAGACTGGGCATACATATCCTTCGATTCGCGGAGGCGGTTCATGCCTGCGAGGTCGGGTTTGCCCGCCAGGGCGAGGGTATAGAGCCGGTACGCCTGGCCGTAGTCGTCGTCGAAGCGTTCCCAAGGCAGTCTGTTGCTGTTGATAAGTTGCCACTTTCGGCTGAGGCTGGTCTGGAATTCCGCCCAGCGGGACAGCATGGTTTCTGATACTGCGTAGCCTTTGTTTTTGGCTTCGAGCAGGAAGTGGCCGGTGTAGTTGCTGCTCCACTCGTTGACGTAGTCGCCACCCGGCCAGTAGGAGAACGCGCCGTAGCCCGTCTGGAAATTCTGCATTTTATTGATGGCCGCAGTGACGTTGCGGGTGATGGCATCGCGTTGTTTTTGCGTCAGCGGCGTGATCATGTCCACATAGAGTTGCGGGAATGCGGCTGATGTTGTCTGCTCGATGCAGCCGTGCGGGTATTGGATCAGGTACTCCAGGTGGCGACTCAGGTTGATGGGTGGCAATGCGCTGACTTCGATGGAAGCGTTCGTAATGTCGGTGTATTTGGCGGGATCGAACGCCGCCGTCCACTCCTTGCCGACCTCGATGGCGCCTGACCATACGGTGGGAACGACGGGATTGGGGTTGCGCACCAGGAGTTCGATCTCCTGCGTAGCGGTTTCGCCGCCGCCCTGTGCTGTGATGACGAACCGCGCAATACCCGTTTTTTGTCCTACTTTCAGGTTGAAATAGGTCATTTCTTCACCGGGCTGCGCAAAATTGAGGGTGTTGACGGACGGACCTTCGATGTTGACGATGCCCGATTTTTCCTGGACCCGGATGGTTGCACTTTGCACTTGTTTTTCCATGGCAAACACGTCCACTGGCAGCCGGAGTGATTCACCCGGACCCAATACGCGGGGCAAAGTGGGCAGCACCATCAGCGGTTTGCGGACGGGACAGGTTTTTTCGGCGCTGCCGTACATGCCTTGTCCGCCGGCAGTGGGGGCAGACAGGACCACCATCACCCGCACGGAGCCGACGTAGTTGTCGATCTGCAAGCGGTGTTTCGCTATCTGGCCTTTTTCCAGGCGGAACGGCCCCAGGTGCTTCACGACGGGTTTGAATCGGTTGACCTGCGTAGCGTTTTTCGCTTTTTGGTTGATGCCGTCGCCGCCGATGGCAAGAATGCGTTCGAGCGACGCGCCGTAAGCGCCAAGTATATAGTCATAGATGTCCCAGGTTTTTACGCCCAGGCCCTCGCGGGCAAAAAAAGCGTCCCAGGGATTGGGTGTTTTAAAACGGGTCAGATCGAGCAAACCTTCGTCCACGATGGCGAGCGTGTAAACGCAGGCCTTGCCGCCCTTTTCGCGGAACGCCACGTTGAACGGCTCGCCGGGGCGCAATACGTCGGGCATGTCAATCTGCGCATCGAGGCGGGAGCCGGGGTTCTCAATGTTGACCGGCACTACGCCGTACATCCGGATCGGCAAATCGTTCACCGTCTGCGCATGCGGCTGGATCAGGCTGATGTGGGCGTACACAGTCGGCGCCATGGCAGGGTCGGCCTTGAATTTCAGGAAATTATCGCCTGATTTGGCATCGAACCAAAGGTGTTGCACCACACGGGTACCATTCTCCAGGGTCAGCAGGATGCGTCCGTTTTCGCTGGCCGGTACTTTGAGCGTGACTTCCTCGCCGACGGTGTATTTTTCTTTTTCTACGGAAAACGGCAACATCGCGGCGGCATTGCGGCTCTTGATGTCGTCAAGTTGCTCTGGATAGCCGCGCCAGAAAAAGTCACCGGCCGCGTGGCCGCCCTCTTCGTCCGTCACCCGTACGAGGTAGCGGCCCCAATCGTTGGGTTTGACTTTCCAGGTCGCCTGGCCGCGCGCGTCGGTCGTCAGGGTAGTGTGTTCGATGGCGGCTGTGTGGTCGGCTGCGTTGAACTGCGCGACATTGGAATAGCGGTCTTCATCCCACCACCAGCGCCAGTCGCAGCGGTAGAGGCCGACGTTGATCTTGCGGTTGGCGAGCGGTTTACCGTTTTTGTCCACCATGGCAAATATGGCGGTACCACCGAGCGGGTCGATGGTTTTTTCTCCCCAGCGTCCGGTAGGAATGAGCACGCCCACGAAACGATCGAAAGGCAGCACGTCAAGCGCGAAGTTGTCGGTGCTGAAATCGCCACTTTTTTCAAAGGCGCGGACTTTAAAATTGGCGATCAGTTTGCCCGGCGCCCGGTCGTTGTCGCCGAGTTTGAGCGGCACCGTCGCGACACCGTTGTCGTCTGTGGCCGCTTCGAAGAGTGTTTGTGGTTCGCTGTAATAATTGCGGGCGGGGTCGTCAAATACGAAGCCTTTGTAGCCTGGAAATTCGGTTTTGGTCGCCCGCACGAACATTTCGACTTTGGCTTTCAGGCCTTTGGCCACTGCGCCGTGCAGCCACGCCACTGTTAGTTTTCCCGAAACGCCCGGTTTCCCTTTTTCAGAAAAATCAGCAGCCGTCAGTTTTTCTTTCCCGAAATCCAGGTTGAGTTTCAGGCGATTGGGCTTCACGGTCTCGATTTTCAGTTGCTCCGTGAACGTCGCGCCGCCTACCTGCACTTTGGCCGTCCAGTTGCCCGTCGGGGCATCGAGTCGGGTTACGCAGTGGAGCGCATAGACACCGCCCACGCTGTTATTTTGTACGGTGCGGTGTTGCAGGGTGCCGCGCGGGTCGGTGAGTTCGAACGTGACGGGGTGACCGGCGGGCAGTTTGCCAGATTTATCTTCCAGTACGAAGTTGAGATAGATGGAATCACCCGGTCGCCACACGCCGCGCTCACCGTAGAGGTAGCCTTTCAGACCGCGCTGCGGTTCCACACCGGCTACGTCGAACCGGCTGAGTGACAACGTATTGCCATCGGCCATGCGGAGGTAGCCCCGTCGGTTTTTGCCCGTAGCGACCGTCACGAATGGTATTTCGCGCAGATCCTCTGCCATCGCAGTACCATCCTTGTCGGTGCGGGCTTTGCCGATAGACTGGAGTTGGTAATTGAAAAATTCGAGTTCGAGGTTGTTGACTGGCTCGGCGGTGTGGAGGTCGGTGACAGCGATGAACAGGGAGTTGTCTTTGCCGCGTTTGGCGGTGAGGCCGAGGTCGCTGACGAATACGTTGCGCTGGGCAAAGTGCTCGTTGAAATAGTATTCTTTGGCACAAGGGTCGCTGCGTTTGTCCCAGTTATAACCTATATTGTCGCCACCGTCCTCTTCGCGCGCTCCTTCATAATCGCCGTACCAGAGTTCGTCGTCGGCCCAGTAAATGCCGCGATAGCCGCCCATGACGGAAGCAAATCCGCCGGCATCTTCGTCCCGCGATTGAGCAGAGGTCGGCGTATCTTCCGAGGCGGTTGCGCAGCCGACATTGGTGTAAGAGCGGCGGAACGCGAGGCGGACCTGATAGATCGCGCCGGGATCCTGGCGGATCATGTCTTTGAGGTCGAGGGCGTAGCGTTGCCAGTTTTTGGAAGACGCGTCGGTATTCAGTTCGGAGAGGCTGATTTTTTTCTGCAACACGATTTTTCCGACCCGCTCCAATTCCTGTTCACCTTCGATTTCATTGACTTGCAAATACTGTAAAATATTGGAATTGAAGATTTTAAACACCTCCACATCCACGGCGTTCAGGCCGACGGCTTCGAAGGGGAAAATCACGCCACCGTTGCTTTGCTGCGGGATGATCGCGCCGCGTCCGACCAGGCGGACGGCAGGTTTGAGTTCCTCGAAATTCAGGGAGACGTTGAAGTTTTCCTTCATTGCCTGACCGGCGGCACTCCGCACACCCATGTCTACGCGCAGGGTCATATCGCCCGTAATCCGGGTGCCGGGATATACGCGGACGTAGTTGCCGTCCACAACAAAGCGCAGTTTGCCGGTGTAGTCGTCCAGGCGGATCAGTCCGTCGAGGGTTTGTGCAGGCGACACAGGGTCGCTGAAATTGAGCAGGATGTACTGTTCCTCCACTTGCACGACGCGGGCGCTGAGCACTCCGAATTCGTCGAAAGCGGCCACTATCTGCTCGGTAGCACCCCCTTTATCCACACCGATTGCTTTGCCCGACCATTCGAGGTTGACTTTCGAGCGGACATTGCCGCGTTCTACGCCGCTTACGGTCCAGTCGTGGCTTTTGCCGTCAACATTGTGCGTCCAGCTCACTAGCAGTGCCTTGTTGCCTTGTTTGGCAGCAAGCATTTTTTCCACATCGTTGTTGCCGACGGCCTCGTTGATGTGGATGCGCCCCGTGACACGCTGCTGGCGCGGATCGTTGGGGTCGGCTGCGATGCCATCGGTAATGACTTCGTAAGCCAGTTCGCGGATGTGGAATTTAAAGTCAAATGTTTTGATCAGCCCGGGCGCGTCGGCATAGATACGGCCCAACCGAACGGTGCCGGTGTATCGTTTCCCGAAGGGCAACCGCTCGGCGGGTTGCAGTTTGATGGTGCGGTCGTCTTCCCACACCGCTTCGCCGGAAATAGCGGGCGACATGGAGAATATGTTGGCTGGCACCCGCTGCCCGACCTGCTCCTTGCTCACCGCCGCATTCACGAAGCGAACCCGGATGGCATCGTCGCAACCAATCGCACCGCCTGAATAAGCATAGACGTATTGAGCAAGCGCCTGATAATAGGCTTCTGTTTGGACGGGTTTGCGATTAAAAAAGTAAAAGGAAGCGGCGGCCAGCGCAGTGGCGGCCAGCAGGGCGTAGGCTATTTGCTTTCGCATCGTTGTTGGAATGATAAATGATGAATGAGGGATGATGACCAATCGGCTATCAGGGGATAAATGTAGCAGGATTTCAAGCAGGAGATGCAATGAGGGAGGCGGGAAAATATTATTCGCCGGGAGTGGGCTAGGATTCGCCGGGCTGATACTTTTGTGGCGCCGAATTTTTCTCATCCATCACACTCTTATCTTTGCCGACCCTCTACCTCATTCCAACGCCGATTGCCGACGATGCGCTCCATACCTTGCCGCCTGCTGTGATCGCCACGGCCCGCCGCCTGGAAGTATTCATCGTAGAACGCGCGAAGACCGCCCGGCATTTTATCAAATCCATTGGCCCGGAAAAACCGCTCCCCGAACTTACATTCGTAGAATTGCCTGAAAACCAGGCGGCTGCCGAAGCGTCGGCTGTATTGCTCCAGGCGATTCGTTCGGGTCAGGATGTGGGCTTGCTTTCCGAAGCAGGCTGTCCCGGCGTCGCTGATCCTGGAGCCGCTATGGTCGCGTTGGCGCATCGGGAAGGGATGCGGGTCGTGCCGTTGGTGGGGCCCTCGTCGCTGCTGCTGGCACTCATGGCTTCGGGCATGAACGGCCAGCGCTTCGCTTTTCACGGTTATCTCTCGCCCAAACGCCCTGAACTGGCCCGCGACCTGCGCCGCCTGGAACAACTCGTTGGGCAACACGACCAGACGCAATTGTTTATCGAAACACCCTACCGCAGCCAGATGGTGCTGGAAGTGGCCCTCGAAAGCCTGCGCCCGGAGACCCGTTTTGCTGTGGCGCAAGACCTGACGGGCGCGGCAGAGTTCGTGCGCTCGTTGCCGGTGCGCGAGTGGAAGAAATTGCCTGCAATCGTGCTGAATAAACTGCCGGCCGTGTTTTTGGTGGGTAAGTAGTTCTACTTTGTCAGATTAGAAATAAATAAGGTTCCTGTAGCCGCGTAGCGGCGTGACGTCGGTAGAATGGCCCAAAAATGATCGTGCAGGTGCAGCGCACCGAAATGGGTAAGGTCGGTGCGCTGCACCTTCTGAATATCATTTGGGCCAAACCCTACAAATCTTTCGCCGCTCTGCGGCTTTACTAACCAGTTGCGTTCCTGGTTCCTGCTCAAAAATCACAAGTCGTCCGGTTGGCTTTCAACCATTTCTCTTTGTCCTGATAATCAGGCATATACCGTTCCACAATTGCCCAGAACCGGTCGGAATGGTTGAGTTCGACGAGGTGGGCCAGTTCATGCAGGATTACATAGTCCTGCACGTCGCTCGGCGCAAAAAGCAGCCGGGTCGAGAGGTTCACATTGCGGTCGCGCGAACAGCTGCCCCAGTTGGAATGGTTGTATTTCAAATTGACGCTGCGAACCGGCTGGCGCACCGTACGGTCGTTCCAGTCCAGCACCCGGCCCGTAATCTCCTGCTGAAAATCGCCCGCCACCACCCGCGAGAGCAAGGTTCGGATGGCTTTGGTGCGGTTGAGTGGTGTGGATTTGTTGCTGATCTGGAGTAAAATTGTGTCGCCGATCAGCCGGGCCGTATGTGTACGGCGGTCTTCATCGCGCACATCGAGGATGTACTGGCGCGCACCAACTTGTAGCACTTGACCGGTCTGAAAGGGTTTTTCAATGAACGGTTGGAGGAGCGCCGGGCGTTTTGAAAATACTTCCTGCGCCCAGGTCTGCAAGGCGACCAGTTGCTGCTGGATGTCCTGTGGGGTAGAGCCTGCCGGCATGCGCAAGGTCACGCGCCGCCCGGTGATACCGAACCGGTTGCCGTGTCGTCTTTCCAAAAAAATATCCACCGGAATTTCAAGACCGGTAGCCTGGATGTGGGAACGGTACTTTTTTTGAGGTGTCGGCTTTTTAAACATGCTACAGTAGTTGTGTCGTGCAAGCGGCTTTTCTGTGATTACCCGGCGCCGGTGCACGATGCAAAAGCAGTTATGGTATGGAAATTGTCATGCCCTGTTCTGAACTATGTCACCCGCACCATCTTCCATCAAATCTCTGAGCGTACTGCTCGCCGACGACCAGCCCATTTTTGTGGAAGGAATGCAGTCTATGCTGGCACATTCCGTCAACGGTCATTTTGCTTATCAGGTCAAAGGTATAGCGCGCACGGGAGCCCAGGTCTCCGAACTTTTGCGTGAAACCCCCATGGACCTGCTGGTCATGGACCTCAGCCTCTCGGAACCGGACGGGCTGGCGATTCTGCCAGTTGTCAAAAAAGGTTTTTCGAACACGCGTGTTCTGGTGATGACCTTGCAGGATGACCCGCGCCTGGTCAAAGCCGCTTTTCGTGCCGGTGCCGATGGCTATATGCTCAAATCGGGTACCAAAGATGAATTTTTTCACGCCATCGAAGAAGTTTTATGCGGTAAAACGTTCGTGGGAAAAGGAGTTCCGCTGGCCAACCACCGAAATGGAGACAGCATGAACGGCGCTTCCCCGGAAAAAACATTTGCCAAAAAGTACAATCTCACCCGCCGCGAAATCGAAATCATGCGCCTCATCGGACACGCGATGAACAACAAGGAAATTGCAGATATGCTGTTTATCAGCGATCAAACGGTGAGTGTGCACCGGAAAAACATCATGCGCAAACTGGGCGTCAACAACACTGCAACGTTGATCAAGATCGCGTTTGAGCATAACCTGGTGTAGGTTTCTCGCAAAGGATTGTGCTAGTGCCGCGTCCGGTAGTTGGCGTATGAATCCAGCACCCTATTTCCCCTTCTTCTGCGTTGCTCGTCGGTTAAAATATCCCGTATTTCGCCCTCCTCGCGCCTTGAGGAAGGAAAAACATGTCTCCTGGATTCATACGCCAACTACCGGACGTGGCACTAGGACAAAAATTGCACCCTTTTCACGGCATTTACCGCCCGCTTTCCACGACCATTCTCCTGAGTTCCCCGTTCAATTTTTCCGCAGCGATCAAGTCTTCCAACAAAAGGTGGACCCGGTAGCACCAGTAATGCTTCGGGTTAGCTGGCACATTGATGCGCTCATCGTGCGGGTTTTCCCGACGCAAGGAGCCGTCCATGCCCAAAAGGTCTTGCAATTGAAAAATGCTCCACATGGCTGGGGAATGGAGATGTTGCTCGAGCATCATTTGCACGAGGTAGGGCTCGCAGAACCAGGGCGCGTCGCCAGACTGTTGCAGGATTTCATTGTAAAAACGCTGGGTCAGCGCCCGGTCTTCCTCCCACCAGCCGCGCAAGGCACTCATGTCGTGGGTACCGGGCGTTAAGACTGACAAGTAAGGCGCGTCTTTCGGGTGAAAGAATGAACTCCCCGGCGCTTTCGGCATCCGCTGGATTTCGAGGCTTAAGAGGCCGAGTTCGTGCATCACGCCTGGCACACAATCCGGGACCATGCCCAAGTCTTCCCCGCAGATCAGCATGTCGGTCGAACGTTTCAGCGCGGGCAGTTTATCCATGGCCTGGAGTCGCCAAAATTCGTCCTGCCGACGATAAAAGTAATTGACATACAGGGATTTAAGCGAATCTTTGACCTGTGCCGGCAGTGCCTGAAACGAAGAAATTTTTTCGATGCCAAAGCGGAAAGCGCCTGACCAGTTGCCTTCAGTCGTAGAAGCGGTGCCATCCAGCAAAATCACATTGGCGATCAGGCTGTACAGCCCGTCGCGCAGTTGCCGCTGGTAATCGTTCGGTTCCTTGCTATTGAAATAGGCTTGGACTTTGCGCTGCGTATCGAACTCGGGCCGCAAATCGAAACGATCATCGTCGCGGGGCAGGAGGAAATTTTCGGCCACGATGTGCGCATTGGCGCCGAAAGTTCCCCACAGGACGCGCTCTGTGATATAAGGTTTACAAAGCCGGTCGTGGCTGAAGCCAATGCCCGCTGCCTGAAACTCCTGCTCGGTGACCGGAATGGCAGGCACGAATTGCCCTAAAATACCTTCTACCGCATCGAGGGGGATGCTCCAGATGCGGAAAAAACCCAGGATATGGTCAATGCGGAATGCGTCGAAATAGAGGCTCATCTGTGAAAAACGCTGTTTCCACCAGGCAAAACCATCGGCTTTCATGCGCGCCCAATTGTAGGTCGGGAATCCCCAGTTCTGACCTTTCTCCGCAAAATCATCGGGTGGGGCCCCTGCCTGCGCATCCATGTCGTAGAGATCGGGAGCCATCCAGGCATCGCAGGAATAGCGGTAAATGCCGATGGGCAGGTCGCCCTTGAGCGCGAGTCCGTTGGCGTGACAGTATTGCACCGCCGCTTCAAGTTGGAGATGTAAATGCCACTGCACAAAGAGGTGGAGCGCGATCTGGTCGAACTGTTTGGACTTGGGTGACAACAATTTTTCGATATCAGCGGCTTTGTAAGTGGAGTGCGACGACCATCGGTTGAAATCCGCCGTGCTGTTTGCATCGCGGAGCCAGCAAAAAGTGGCGTAGGGTTCAAGCCAGTGCTTATTGGCTTCGTAGTAAGTTTGGTAAGCCGTGTCCTGCAGCCAATCGGCTTTTTGCAGGTCGTAGAGTTGGCGGATGATGTCCCATTTTGTTTGCAAAACTGCCTCGTAGTCCACGGTTTCGAGTGCGTTGAGCGATTTTTGTTTTTTCAGAAACGGCTTCAATATCGCTGCATTCTTTTTACCCGCCACTTGTTCTACGTTCAGGTAAATCGGATGCAGCGCAAACACAGAAACGGGAGCGTAGGGGTATGAATCCGTCCAGGTGTGGGTGGAAGTGGTGTCGTTGATGGGCAGGAGTTGAATGATTTTCAAGCCGACGGATTTGGACCAATCGGCCAGCAGCAGCAGGTCGGTGAACTCGCCCACACCCCAACTTTTTTTGCTGCGCAAACTGAACACCGGGATCGCCACGCCCGCACCGCGCCAGGGGATGAATGGGAAACGGGCAAAGCCGTCGTGTAGCAAACTTGCTGCGCCTGATGGAGGGGAAGTCAGCACTCGGTTGGTACCCTCTTCAAAACCGATGAAGCGGTTCAGCCGCGTGTTCCATACGCCGTATTTATAGCCGAGTGGAAAACGTTCGCGGATGAGGTCCAGCGAGATTTCCCACCAGGATCCATTGCGCTCCAGCACGAGCGGAGCGGCGGTATCCCAGTTGCGGAGACCGTTGCCGTGGCCGAGCAGGCAAACGGCTTCGTCGGGGTGGAGAAGCGGGGCTTTTACGCGAAAGAGGACGTCGCGCCCCCCGGGGCCCTTATGCGGGGGGGAGTCAGGCACTTTACTTGGCTTCTGTGGAAAGAAAGCCTCTGTTTGACCCTGTTGATCCGTGGAGCGGGACGCACTCCCTCCCGCATGGGGGGACTGGGGGGGGGTAAAAAAGATTTCTTTGAAGGGTTTCGTCAGGAACGTATTTTCGAGGGCGCTGGCGGGGTTCCAATAATCCGTCACCTCAAGATTATCAACCCGAAATTCGTCCAAATCCAAGCAGCGCTCGGTTTCCCATTCGGTGGTGAGCGTACCGTCTTTTGCGCAGAACAGGTATTGCCAAGTGAGGATTTTGACCTTTTTTGGGTCAATTTCGGCAAAGCCGTGCCAGCGTTCTTCGTCGAGGTATTCCAGTAATTGCGGCGCCTGACCGTTGATGCTGACCAGGCACGATTCGCCGGATTGGGTATGATAGCGGAGGTGGAAGTGGATTTTCATAGAAATAATAATTGCCGTCGCGCCCCAGGAGGGTGGTGCGACGGCAAATGTAGGTTGGGAAATGTTTTTTAGGGTGATCCTTATTTCCGAAAATCCGACATTTGCCAACAAAACCGCTCACCCCGCTCACTTTCTCACGCCTCTCACTCATGTCTTTTACAGAAAAACCCAACTCCAAAGCCACCGAAAACCTCGCTGCCGGTCAGGCATTTCTTGCTGAAAATGCAAAACGTTCCGAAGTGGTGACCCTTGCCAGTGGTCTGCAATACGAAATCCTGACGGAAGGCACGGGCGCAAAACCAGGCCCAACCAGTGCTGTCACTTGCCATTATCACGGTACGCTACCGGATGGAACGGTGTTCGATAGTTCGGTGCAGCGCGGCCGTCCGGCCACTTTTCCACTCAACCGTGTCATTTCGGGTTGGACGGAAGCCCTGCAACTCATGTCAGTCGGAAGTAAATGGCGCCTGTACCTGCCACCGCACCTGGCGTATGGCGACCAGCACGTCAGCGCAGAGATTGGGCCGAACTCGACGCTGGTGTTTGAAGTGGAACTGCTGGGAATCGGGTAGAGCGGCTGCCAAGTGAGAGAAGGCTTTTCGCCGGTGACTGAAAGGGTTGCGAACCGGTGCGGTTTTTGGCAAATGTTGAGCAGCATTGGCAAGATGAAAAAATAAGTTTGAGCGTTGCTTTTTTCAGAACGCGCTCATTACGTTTGTAGCGGCTTCCGCCAAACGTTCTCACTCCACACATCACCTTCCAAAACTTTTCGACCATGAAAAAACGCTTAAAAATCGCCCTCCCCCTCGCAGGTTAGGCAAGATTTATCTCATCACCCTTGGGCTGCTGCTCGCCACGCTTCCTGATATGGCAGCCCCTTGTAAACTCGCCGCGCAATCGCCCCCCTGCGATTTCACCGTGTCTGTTTCTTCTAGCGGCCTCGCCACAGTTGATTTGGCCGCATCGCCTGGCAGCTGGTGCAAGAACGCTATAGACTGGGGCGATGGCTGCATCAATGAGAGTACGACCGATCCCGCCACGCACCAATACGTCAATTGTGGTAACTTCACGATCAAGCACACGATATATGATGCCTCCTGCAACGAGGCGGGAATATGCAGCGAACCTTTGACTGTTGATATCCCAGCCGTCTCTGTCACCTTGAGTAAAATGGGCTTCGGCGGTAACTGTGGTGTCCGGTGGAATCTGAAAACAGTGCTAAAAAAAGCAACAGGTTGTCAACCGGCTACCCAGCCTGTGACGATTTCTGGCACCATACCTGACGATCTCATGATTATTGGGGGAGGCGATTTTGCTGTGAATGGCCAGGCTGTGACTGCCACCGTCACAGCACAGGAAATTAATACTGGCACAGTGACGCTCGATCTTTCGGTCATTCCCAAATGGTGCAAGTACACCGCTCCTGTTGATCCTGTCCAGATCAACCTCAAAGCGAGTACGGCGGGTATGGCGCTTTCCTCTACGACGCAACCCAACATCTGCATTCCTAATCCCAATACGAACAACCTCGCGGTTCAACTCCAATGGGAGTTCACGCCTGTTCCTAAGTGTCCTGATGTTGTGATAGAGGTGCAAGGCTGTCAGCGTGTTTCTTTTGGAGCAGTAGCAAACCTTTTTAGACTTTGGACATAAGCGGAGCGGAGCGACGCTGTGTCACTGAGTGGTAATCAGGAAAAAAGATGGTTGTTTTCTATTCATTCTGTTGCATTTTAGTTTTTCTGATAGTTTTTTTGAATTTTTTGACGACGAAGAATCGGGTTCTTTGAGGGAATTTTTGGCCTTGA
>Ga0209181_10008616_pt1 | contig 13642 bp, 11 predicted proteins | sample MAT05_FD_187208 | JGI IMG/M metagenome (GOLD analysis project Ga0209181, IMG submission 187208) | Freshwater microbial communities from Lake Fryxell liftoff mats and glacier meltwater in Antarctica - MAT-05 (SPAdes) (version 2) | ecosystem: Environmental > Aquatic > Freshwater > Ice > Liftoff... | reverse complement strand
TGATCCCCGAGGCCTCGGCGAGCTTCGGCTGGAGGCGGGCGATGATCTCCGCGGCGCTGGCGTGGCGATCGCTGCGCGGCTTCAAGGCGATCGAGAGGCGGCCGCTGTTGAGCGTGGCGTTGGTCCCATCGGCGCCGATGAACGAGGCCACCGAGACGACGTCGGGATCCTCCAGCACCACCGCAGCGACCGCCTGCTGGCGATCCATCATCCGCGCGAAGGACACGTCGGGCGCGGCCTCGGTGACGCCGACGATCAGGCCCGTGTCCTGCTGCGGGAAGAAGCCTTTGGGGATGACCACGGCGAGGAGCGCCGTGAGGGCGACCGTGGCGAGCGTCGCCGCGAGCGTCACCTTCTGGTGCTCTAAGACCCAGTCGAGGCCGCGCTTGTAGAAGGCGACCATCGCGTCGAAGCCGCGCTCCGAGAGCTGGTGGAAGCGCCCCTGCTTCGCCTTGTCCATCGGCTTGAGGAGGTAGGCGCACATCATCGGCGTCAGCGTCAGCGAGAGCACGGCCGAGACGCCGATGGCCGTCGCCAGCGTGACCGCGAACTCGCGGAAGAGGCGGCCGATGACGCCGCCCATGAAGAGCAAAGGGATCAGCACCGCCACCAGCGAGACGGTGAGCGAGATGATCGTGAAGCCGATCTGCCGCGCGCCCTTGAGGGCGGCCTCGAACGGGTCCTCACCCTCCTCGATGTAGCGGGCGATGTTCTCGATCATCACGATGGCGTCGTCGACGACGAAGCCCGTGGAGATCGTCAGCGCCATCAGCGAGAGGTTGTCGAGGCTGTACCCGAGCAGGTACATCACGCCGAAGGTACCGACCAGAGAGAGCGGGACGGCGACGGCGGGGATCATCGTCGCCCGGAGATCGCGCAGGAAGACGAAGATCACCGCGATCACCAGCAGGATCGTCAGGCCGAGCGTGAGCTCGACGTCCTCGACCGAGGCCCGCACTGTCTCGGTGCGGTCGGTCAGGATCTTCACCGCGACGCTGCTGGGCAGCACCGATTGCAGCTGCGGGAGGATGGCTTTGACCCGATCGGCGACCTCGATGACGTTGGCCCCGGGCTGGCGGAGGACGTTGAGGATCACCGCGCGCTCGCCGTTCGCCCACCCCGCGAGCGCCGAGCTCTCGACGCCGTCGGTCACCGTGGCGACGTCGCGCAGCCGGATCGGCGAGCCGTCTTTGTAGGCGATCACCAGCGGCCGGTACGCATCAGCCTTGGTGAGCTGATCGTCGGCGGAGATCATGTAGGCCTGGTGCGCGCCGTCGAGGTTGCCCTTGGGCTGGTTGACGTTGGAGGCCACGACCGCCGCGCGCACGTCTTCGAGGCTGAGCCCGAGGCCGGCGAGCGTGGTCGGATCGACCTGCACGCGCACCGCGGGCTTCTGGCCGCCGTTGAGCGTCACGAGCCCGACCCCGGAGACCTGCGAGATCTTCTGCGCGAGGATCGAGTCGGCGTAGTCGGCGACCTGATCGAGCGGGAGGGTGTCCGAGCTGATGCTCAGCGTCAGGATCGGCGTGTCGGCGGGGTTGCTCTTGCTGTACGTCGGCGGCGCCGGGAGCGTGCGCGGGAGCAGGTTGGACGCGGCGTTGATCGCCGCCTGCACGTCCTGCTCGGCGGCGTCGATGCTGCGATCGAGGTTGAACTGGAGCGTGATCTGCGAGCTGCCGAAGCTCGAGACCGAGGTCATCTGCCCGAGCGAGGGCATCTGCCCGAACTGCCGCTCGAGCGGCGTGGTCACGCTCGAGACCATGGTCTCGGCGCTGGCGCCGGGGAGCTGGGTCGAGACGAGGATCGTCGGGTAATCGACCTGCGGCAGCGCGGCGACGGGGAGCTTCTGGTAGCCGAGGAGGCCGGCGAGCATCAGGCCGACCATCAGGAGCGCCGTCGCCACCGGGCGACGGATGAAGACCTCGGAGATGTTCATCGCGGCGCCGGGCCGTGGCCTGACGCAGCCCCTGGGCCCGGCGCGCCCGCGCTGCTCGCAGGCGCCGCGCTGCCCGCGGGGTTCGGGGTTTTCACCGCGACGCGCGCGCCGGGCTTGAGCTGCGACTGGCCCTCGACGACGACGCGATCGCCGACCTCGAGCCCCGAGGCGATGAGGACGTGATCGCCCTCGGTCGTCTCGATCTCCACCGGCCGCACCTGGACCTTGTCGCCCTCGCCGATCACGTACGCGAACGATCCCTGCGGTCCGCGCTGGATCACCGACGCGGGCACGACCCGGGCGCCCTTGCGCGTGGTCAGGAGCAGGCGCGCCTTGACGAACTGGTTGGGCCAGAGCGCCTTGTCGTGGTTCGGGAAGGTCGCCTTGAGCCGGATCGTCGACGTCGCGGCGTTGATCTGGTTGTCGACGAGCGCGAGGTCGCCCTCGGCGAGCTTCTTCTCGCCGTCGCGGCTCCGGGCGTCGACGCGGATTTTCCCCTCGGCCATCGCCGCGACGATCCGCGGGAGATCGTCCTGCGGCAGCGTGAAGATCACCGCGATCGGATCGACCTGGGCGATGACGACGAGGCCGGTCGCGTCGCCGGCGCGGACGACGTTGCCCGCGTCGATCAGGCGCACGCCGGTCACGCCGTCGGCCGGGGCGGTGATCCGCGCGTAGTCGAGGTCGAGCCGCGCGCCCTCGATCAGCGCCTGATCGGACTGCAACGTCGCGGTGTCCTGATCCGCCGCGGCGCGCGCGTCGTCGATCTGCTGCTGGGTCGCGAGCCCCTCTTTCTGGAGCGCGACGGCGCGATCGAGGCTCTGGCGATGGCCGCGCCGCACTGCCTGATCGCGGGCCATCGCCGCCTGGGCCTGGTGGAGCTTGTTCAGGAACGGGCGAGGATCGATCTGCGCGAGGAGATCCCCCTTCTTGACCTCCTGCCCTTCGCGGAAGACCACGCTGTCGAGCCGCCCGTCGACCTGGGGCTTCACGGTGACGGTGTTGAACGCCGTCACCGTGCCGAGGCCGTCGAGGTAGATCGGGACGTCTTGCTGCGCGACCGTCGCCGCGAGGACCGGGATGATCCGCTCGGTCGCCGCGGCGTCACGCCCGGTCGCGGCGCGCGCGTCGCTCTGGAAGCGCATGCGGACAGCGAGGCCGCCTCCGAGGAGGATGACCAGCGCGAGCGCGGCCCGGAGCAGCTGCTTTTTTTGCATTCAGAACACCGCGACAATAGCAGGGAGCGTGCCCGCTCAATCTCGACGGGCTGGCAACGCCGCGGGGCCGAGGCAGGCGAGCGAGCTGTCCCTTAGCTGCACAGGTGTCGGGAAATCAATACAGGCCGAGGCCGCATGGCAGTACGTTCCTGCCCTCCTGTGGCAAGCACGCGCCTTGCTCTCGGCCCACCGTCACTTCATGAGATCGTCCCTCCGCCGCCGCTTTCTGGCCGTCGCGCTCCTCAGCGTGATCTCGTTCGCCGTCTCGCTGATCGCCCTCGCGCGGATCATCTCGCTCAGCCACAGCCAGCGGGTGGAGCGCGCCCGCGACGCGGTGGTGCTCGAGCTCGCGGTGCTGCGCGGCGAGCGCCCCGCGATGCCGCCCGGGATGCCGCTGGCGACGACGCTGCTTGGGATGCGCGGCGGCTACGTCGCCTCCGCCGCCGGCTTCGACGACTCCACACCGAAGCTCGATCCCGCGTCGCGCGAGGCGCTGAAGCGAGCGCTCGCGATCGTCGCCGTCTCCCACGAGGTGTCCGTGCTCGCCCAGGAGGTGTCGGACGAGGTCCTCGTCGTCGGCGTGGGCGCGGCGCCGAACGGGTCGTTCGCCTGGGTCACCTACGCGGTGCGGCCTCCCTCGTTCGCCCTGGCGTGGCGGATCATCGTCATCGTGCTCAGCATCGCGACCACGGCGCTCGTGGCCACGGCGCTCCAGGCGGTCGTCTCGGTGCAGCGCGGGGCCGCGGCGCTCAACGCCGCGCTCGCGGCGCTCGCCACCGATCTCTCGGCGCCGGTACCGCGCCCGCAGCTCCGCGAGCTCGGGGAGGTCCGCGACGGCATCGCCGCGCTCGCGCAGGCGCTCGCCGGGGCGCAGGTGGACAAGGAGCGCCTCGCCGCCGAGCTCGCCCGGCGCGAGCGGCTGGCGTCGCTGGGCCGCGTCGCCGCGGGCGTCGCCCACGAGGTCCGCAACCCGCTCGCGTCGATCAAGCTGCGCGTGGATCTCGGCCGGCAGCGCCCCTCGACGACGCCGGAGTTGGCGCGGGAGCTCGCCTCGGTGTCCGACGAGATCACCAGGCTCGATCGCCTCGTCGCCGATCTGCTCGTGGTCGCCGGCCGCCGCACCGGGACGCTGATCTCGACCGCGCTGGGAGCGCTGGTCGAGCGGCGCGTCGCGCTCCTCCGGCCGTGGGCCGACGAGCGCGGCGTGCGGATCGAGGTCTCGGGCGAGGCCACGAGCGAGCTCGACGTCGACGCCGTGGCGCGCGCCGTCGACAACCTGGTGCGCAACGCCGTCGAGGCGTCCCCGCGCGACGCCACCGTCGCGGTCGAGGTGCGGGGCGGCGACGAGGCCGCGCGCATCGCGGTCCAGGACCAGGGCGAGGGCGTCGATCCCGCGCGGATGCACGAGCTCTTCGAACCCTTCTTCACCACCAAGCTCGAGGGCACCGGCCTCGGCCTCGCGCTCTCGCAGGCCATCGCCGCGGCCCACGACGGCGCGCTCCGCTACGAGCGACACGATCACACCACGTGCTTCGAACTGGTCTTCCCTCGAACCCGACGCGCGACGACGACGGCGGAGGCGCGCACGTGAGCGCGGTCCTGATCGTCGAGGACGAGCGCGGCATCCGCGAGGGCCTCGCCTCGGCCGTGGAGGGGCTCGGCCACAGCGCCTTGCCCACGGCCGGGCTGAGCGAGGCGCGCGCCCTCCTCGAGTCCGTCGACTGCATCCTCCTCGACATCCGCCTCCGCGACGGGAGCGGCCTCGATCTCCTACGCGAGCTCCGCTCGGGCGAGCACCGCGAGATCCCCGTCATCGTCGCCACCGCGTACGGCGACAGCGATCGCACGATCGAGGCGATGCGCGACGGCGCCTTCGACTACCTGACCAAGCCCTTCGACTTACCTGTTCTCCTCGGCACGCTCGAGCGGGCGTTGAAGCAACGCGCCCTGACCCAAACGCTGCCCCCGCGGCTCCCGAAGGAGAGCGGCAAGAGCGCTCTCCTCGGCACCAGCGCCGCGATGCTGGCGATCTGGAAGCAGATCGGGCGATCCGCCGCGTCGGACGCGCCGGTGCTGATCACCGGCGAGACCGGCACGGGGAAGGAGCTCGTCGCGCGGGCGATCCACGAGTACTCCCCCGTCGCCAAAGAGCCCTTCGTCGCCGTGAACCTCGCCGCCCTCCCCGCGAGCTTGATCGAGAGCGAGCTCTTCGGTCACGAGCGAGGCGCCTTCACCGGCGCCGGGGCGCGCCGCGTCGGGCGCTTCGAGCTCGCGCAGCACGGAACGCTCTTCCTCGACGAGATCGGGGACCTCGATCCGCTGCTCCAGACCAAGCTCCTTCGCGTGCTCCAGGACGGCTATTTCGAGCGCGTTGGCGGGAGTGAGAGGGTGCTTTGCCGCACTCGCGTGCTCACCGCCACCAACAAGCAAGTGAGGCCCGGGCAGCCGGGCGCTACGCTGCGTGAGGACCTCTATTATCGACTCGCGGTCTTCGAGATCGAGGTCCCTCCCCTCCGGGTGAGGCGGAGTGACATCCCACGTCTGGTCGCCCTCGCGCTCGAAGGGGCCCCGGCGCGCGCCGTCTCCGAAGAGGCCATGAGCTATCTCCTATCGTACGAGTGGCCCGGCAACGTGCGCGAGCTGCTCCACGTCATCCGCCGCGCCGCGGCGATGTGCGGCGGCGAGATCATCGACACGCTCGACCTGCCGCTCAACGTGCGCGAGGTGGCCGGGGCCGCCCCGGACGCGGCGCCGCTCTCGCGGCTCCCCCTCCGCGACGCCATCGCCGCGCTGGAACGGAAGATGATCCTCGAGGCCCTCGACCGCGCCGCGGGCAACCGCTCCGAGGCCGCCCGGCAGCTCGGGATCGCCCGCACCCAGCTCTACCTCAAGATGACGGAGCACGGGATTGGCGGACGAGGCGACAAGAACGCCTGACTCCGCCCCCCGCGCGGGCTCGCTCCACGCGGCGCCGCGCTCGACGGCCCCTCGCACCGTGGCCCCAATGTAGGCGCGAGGAAGACTCCCGCTCACGTCCCCCCAGAACCAACGCGCGTCCATGGGTGGTCGAATAACCACTCACTAACTCGCCCGTTTCCGCACCCCCAGCGGACAACTGCACCCTCATCGTGCCTTGTCAGGTCCTTTGGCTTTCGACTCGACTCGGCACGCGCAGTGCACTGCGTCATTGCCAGAATCCCAGCCAATCAGGCGGCGACCACGCGCAGTGCGCGGCGCCGACCCGCAGGAGACGCCATGAAGAGCACCCGAACCGGCCTGTACCCCCAGGCCCTCCGTATCGCGGCGACGCTGTCCATCCTCGGCCTCGCGGCCTGCGCCCCCGAAGCGGCCGACGCCGCTGGAGACGAGGAAGTGTCCCAGCTCGACGACGCCGTCTCCGGTGACACGTTCACGGCGACGAAGTACCCGATCATCCTCTGTCACGGCATGGCTGGGTTCGACTCTCTCTTCGGCGTCCTCGACTACTTCTATGGAGTCGAGTCGTCGCTGTCGTCGGGCGGCGCCAGGGTCTATATCACCCACGTGCCGCAGTTCAGCACCTCGGAGGCCCGCGGGGAGGCGCTGCTCACCCAGGTCCAGCACATCATCGCTGTCTCCGGGGCCAAGAAGGTCAACCTGATCGGCCACAGCCACGGCGGGCTCGACGCCCGGTATGTCGCGGCGGTCCGGCCGGATCTGGTCGCCTCGGTCTCGTCGGTGGGCACTCCCCACAAGGGCGCCGAGGTGGCGACGTTCCTCCGCGCCAACATCAAGAGTGGTGGCTTCTCGGAGCTCGTCGCTTCGACGCTCGCCAGCAGCCTCGGGACGATCCTTGGCCTCCTCAGCGGGCACACCACCGCGCAGGACTCGCTCGGCGCGCTCGACTCGCTCAGCGCCTCCGGCGCGGCCAAATTCAACACCAAGTACCCGGCCGGACTGCCCACCACGACCTGTGGCCAGGGCGCCGCCTCCGCCAACGGCGTGCGCTTCTACTCCTGGAGCGGCACGAGCCCGCTCACCAACATCCTCGACGTCGGCGACGGGTCGCTGGGCGTCGCCTCGCTGGTGTACAAGGACTCGAATGATGGGCTCGTGGGCAAGTGCAGCTCCCACCTCGGCACGGTGATCCGCGACGACTACACGATGAACCACCTCGACGAGGTCAATCAGCTCTTCGGGCTGACCGCGCTCTTCTCCACCAACCCCAAGACGCTGTTCCGGAACCAAGCCAACCGCCTCAAGAACGATGGGCTCTGACTCGTCTGAGCGGAGGGGCTACGGCCAGGGGCTGCTCGTCCTCGCCGCGGTCGTCGCGCTCGCCTTCGGGGCGCGGCGGATCGTCGCGGGGGCGAGCGCGCCGGCCGCACAGCCCACGTCGGCGCGCGCGGTCAGGACGAGCGCGCCTCTGACCACCAGGCCTGCTTCGGTGAAGGCAGGCGCCTCGGCGACAGAGGTAGTCAAGCCGGCAAACGCAGATCCCAGCTCGCTCCGGGGCACCGACGAGGACGGCTCGTTGCGCGTCGACGAGCGCGGTGATCTGGTCGTCGGGCCGGAGATCCTCGCGTTCTTCGATTACCACCTCTCGGCGACCGGCGAGCTCAGCGCCGCGGCGATCCGCGCGCGGATCCTCGCGCGGATCCGCGCCCAGCTCCCGGAGCGCGCCGCCGCCCAGGCCTCCAAGCTGCTCGATCGCTACCTCGCCTACCGCGAGGCGACCCGGCGGCTGCGCGAGGACGGCGACTCGGCCGCTCGCCTCGACGCGCTCCACCGCTTGCGACAAGAGATCTTCGGCGACGACGACGCCGCGCACCTCTTCGGCGATCAGGAGCGCACCGACGCTGTCGCCCTCGCGAGCCAGGTCGTCTTGAAGGACACGTCGCTCTCCGAGGAAGAGCGCGCCCACCGCCTCCTCGCGCTCGAAGAGGGGCTGCCCGAGGCCGTGCGCGCCTCGCGAGCCCGGGCCAGCCTCCCCATCCGCGAGCAGGCGGAGGAAGAGGCGCGAAAGGCCGCAGGCATCGGCGGCGAAGAGCTCCGCAAATACCGTGTCGCCACCGTCGGTGAAGCCGCGGCCGACCGGCTGGAGGCGCTCGACGCCCAGCAGGACGCCTGGAAGCAACGGCTCCATGCTTACCAGGAGGCGCGCGCGACGATCGAGCGCCAGACCAGCGACCCCGAGGCGCGGCGGGTGGCCGAAGCCAGGCTGCTCGAGGCCTCGTTCTCGCCTGAAGAGCGGCTCCGCGTCGCCGCGATCGACTCCATCGCCGCGGAAGAGCCCTCCAGCAACTGATACTGGGCTACACGCTGCCACGCTCGAGCAGCCGGACAGGGGGGGAGAAGGGCAGGGCGTCAAGCGCCCTGAGCGCTCAGACGAGCGACATCTCCCTGCGGCGAGGACAGACGCCCTCGCCGCAGGGGCCCTCTCAGGGCATCCAGGCTTTGGTTGTGGGTCCGTTTGACCGGCGCACGGGAGGGTGGGTCGATGTGGATCGAGGGCGGGGAGGAGTGGGTCTGTTGGGGCGAGAGGGGCCAACCAGGCCCATTACCGACCTTCGCGTCAACATCCATGGAGAGCCCGGCGCATAAGACGGCGGCCGAAGCGGTAGCTCGTTCGCGCGCGCACGCAGCCCGTAGCGGAGCGGGGCTTTGCGGTCGCGTTCCCGTGACGCCCGTGCGATCGCTCCTGCATGACGCGTCGCTCGGGGATGTCGTTCAGCTTCGCGCTCGACGCGTCGGCGCACGCTCACTTGCACGAGCAGCTCTACCACGTGATCCGCGCGGCGATCCTGGCCGGAAAGCTTCGGCCCGGGGAGCGACTCCCCTCGATGCGTGCGCTCGCGCTCCAGCTCAACGTCGGTCGCAACACGGTCGCGAACGCGTTTGGCGCCCTGGCGAGCGAGGGGTATCTCAAGACGCGTCACGGCGCGGCGGCCGTCGTTACGGACGATCTGCCGGAGGAGGCGCTCCGCCTGCGCCCGAGCGTGGCGCAGGCGGAGGTGCCCGTGAGCGCCTCGGCGACAGCGTCTCCCGAGATCTCGCGTCGTGGGCTGGCGCTCCTCGGCGCTCCAATGCCGTTCGTTCGTGGGATTCGTGGGTTCGCGTTTCGGCTCGGAACGCCGGCCCTCGACGCCTTTCCCACCACCGCGTGGGAGCGCATTCTGCGGCGGAGGTGGAGCTGCTCGTCGGCGCGGTTGCTCGGTGATGTCGACCGCTGCGGATACGCCCCTCTCCGGGAGGCGATCGCCGACTACCTGTCTGTGGCGAGGGGGCTTCCGACGCACTCCGATCGGGTGATCATCGTCGCCGGAGCGCAGCAGGCGTTCACGATTGTCGCGCAGCTCCTCCTCGATCCCGGGGACGCGGTGTGGGTCGAAGATCCCGGGTATTCGGGGTCATTGTGCGCGATCCTCGCCGCCGGCGGCGTGCCCGTCCCGATGCCCGTCGACGACCGCGGGGCGCGGCTGGACGCGGCGTTGCAGCGCGCGCCCAACGCACGCCTCGCCGTCGTGACGCCCGCGAATCAATTCCCCCTCGGGGTGACGATGTCCGACGCGCTTCGCCGCGATCTCGTGGCGTGGGCGCCGCGCGCCGACGCCTGGATCCTCGAAGACGACTACGACGGCGAGTTTCGCTACACGGGAACGCCGGTGCCCGCGCTCGCCTCCCTTTCGCCGGAGCGCGTGGTCTATGCGGGAACGTTCAGCAAAGTCCTCTCGCCTTCGCTGCGACTCGGCTACCTCGTCGTCCCCGACGCTCTCGTCGACGCGGTGGCCGCGACGAAGGCGATCGTCGCGAACCACACTGCCATCTTCGAGCAAGCCGTCGTCTGCGATTTCATCACCTCCGGCCAGTTCCAGCGGCACGTGCGGAGAATGCGAGTCCTCTACGGCGAGCGCCGCGAAAGCCGCGAAGACGCGGCGCGCGCGGAGCTCGGCGGCGTGGCGACGCTGCGCCCGATCCAGGCCGGAATCCACGCGATCCTTGATATCGATGGCGACGCCGACCTGCTCGCGTCGCGCGCTGCGACGGCGGGGATCCACGCGACGCCGCTTTCGGCGTTCGCGGTCGAGGGGCGCCCGCCGGACGCGCTCGTGCTCGGCTTCGCGGCCGTCCCGCCGGCCGAACAGCGCCGGGCGCTTCGCGCGCTCGCCGGCCTCCCCGGAGCCGCGGGCGGCGCTCGCTGAAGCTCGGCCGTGCCGGCGCCGCAAACTGGCTCCTTCGATCACGGTCCAAGTGGCTCTTCCACGATCGCAGCCGGGGTCGTAAGGTGCGCTCGTGTCGCTTCGCCCGCCCACCGGATCACGGGCCGACGGTGAGGCGCGGAGAGGAGCATGGATGATCGACGGGAGGAGCGAGCGCGAGAGAGAGACGATGAGACTCGCCTCGGCGCCGACGCCAAGCGCGGCCTGGACCATGGTCGGATTGAAACAGCTCGCCGTACTGGGATGTCGAACAGGGAAACGAAGGAACGATGCGAAACTTGAAGAAAGCGGTTTTGAGTCTGGGGTTGGCTCTGCCTCTCGGGATACTGGGATGCGCCGCCGTGGCCCATCGCGCGGCTGCTGCGGACACGCCGCACGCGATCGTCACGCCGCTGCTCTCGAAAGAGTTCGCGAACATCCCGGGCAAGGAAGGCACGATGCTCTTGGTCGAATTTCCTCCCGGATCCGTCGACGCCGTCCATCGCCACGACGCTCACGTTTTCGTGTACGTGCTGGAAGGATCGATCATGATGGGCGTGAAGGGTAGCAAGGAAGTGACGTTGACGGCGGGGCAGACTTTCTACGAAAACCCCAATGACATCCACACCGTTGGCCGGAACGCGAGCACCACCGAGTCGGCCAAATTCCTGGCGGTATTCGTGAAGGACCAAGGTGCCCCGGCAGTGATACCGGTGAACTGACGGCTCGCACCAGTCCTCTCCCACCGTCAATCCACCTTCCCCCCACCGCTCGCGACAGCCACCTTCGCGCCGGCGACCTCGGCGCCGGGATCGAGCGCGAGGAGGCGCACCCGGCCTGTGGCCACGAGGCGCTGTTGGTCGTCGCGGATTGAACACTCCCACACCGGGCTGCGCCGCCCCCGCGTGAGCGGCGTGGCGACGGCATGGAGCGTCCCTTCGCGCACCGCGCGCAGGAACGAGGTGTGGTTCTCCAGCCCCACCACCGTCTTGCCCTCGGCCATGGCGTGGATCGCCGCGCCGATGGACGCGAGCGACTCGATGATCCCCGAGTAAACCCCGCCGTGGACGATGCCGTAAGCCTGCAAGTGGCAGGGCTGGATGGTCATCTCTGCGGCCACCTCTTCACGCGTAGCGCGCACGAGCCGGAGCCCCATGGCGCGCGACCAGCCCTCGCCGGCCGCCGCATTGATGATCACCGCAAAGTCCTCTGAGTGGATATCGGCCATGGCCGGCAGGCTACCACTCGCCCCGGGAGTGGACTAGGGTGACGCCGCCCTGATGATTCCACCCGCTTCCTCTCACGCCCGCACGCTCGCTCCGCACGATCTCCGGCGCTCCCTGGTCCGGCTGCTCTGCGCGCTCTTCGTCGGCGGGGCCGTAAGCTTCAGATGTCGGGACATGGAATCGCGTCTCTGCGGAAAATCAGTATGGTACCAATGTAGGTGCGCACGGAAGTAAATGATGCCCTCCAAGACATTCGCGACGCGTTTTCCGGCAGATAGTCGTTGGTCGCCATGGTTTTGGGCATCATCTATTCCCTATTCCATGTCCCGACATCTGAAGCTTGCTCCTCAGCGGCTTCTACGGGGGCCTCGGGTGGGCGGTGCGGTGTGTCGCCGGGTGGGACGTCACCGCCGTGACCCTGCTCGCGCTCGCCTGGTGGATCATGGGCCGCGCCGACGCCAAGGAGACCCAGCAGCGCGCCGCCGCCGAGGATCCCGGCCGCAACGCCGTCTGGGCGCGGGTCCTGGTCGCCAGCACCTTCAGCCTCTTCGCCTCCGCGGTGGTCCTGCGCCGCGCCAAGACGCTGGCGCCGAAAGAAGAGGTGCTCCTCGTCGCCCTCTGCCTCGTCGCGGTGATCAGCTCCTGGCTCCTAACGCACACCGTCTACACGCTGCGCTATGCCCACCTCTATTACCGCGAAGGCGTCAAGGCCACGGGAGGGCTCGAGTTCCCCGGCAAGCTCCCGCCCGATGACTTCGACTTTGCCTACTTCGCCTTCACGATCGGGATGTGCTTCCAGGTCTCGGACGTGACGATCCAGAGCCGCGCCATCCGCCGCGCCGTGCTCGGGCACTCGCTGCTGGCGTTCGCCTACAACACCGCGATCGTGGCGCTGGCGTTGAACCTGGTCTTTGGCCTGGTGGGGTGAGAGGGCCGGTCAGCAGCGCGGATCCCCGGGTTGCGGCACCAGCCCGGCCGCGCCGATCCACTCGACGAATTTCGGCACCAGCGGCGCGCACCCGTAGGCCATCTCCTCGTCGTTGTGGACGATGGTGTAGGCGAGCCGCTCGCTACATCCGGCCGTGAACGACCAAAGCCTCCTCGAGAGAGAACGCCTTTTCTTCGATGAGCCGGCGCCGGAGCTCGTACGGGAGGGGCTGGAACCGACGGGCTCGAGGGGTGTTCTCACCGCCCCATCTCCCGCTCCTCGGCGAGGCAAGCCTCGCTGTCGCCAAGGCGGACCATCCGCGGCAAGAGCGACCGATAGACGATATCCGCTCGCGTCGGTCCCCCGCCGTCACTACCGCTCACCAGGCCGGCGTCGGGCTCCGGAGGGGGCCCGGGGACGCTGGCCAGCTCCTCCAGGGTGATCGTTTGATCCCCGTCCGCGTCGGCCTCCGCCATCGCGTCGAAGCGCAGCGGGGAGTCGTCGTTGAGGCGATCGCGGAACAGCTCCTCTCCGTGGAGGATCAGGCCGATCGGGAGCACCGCGCCGCCTCGCAACGTGACCACGCTGGCGAGCCCGGTATTTCCGGCGGCGACGCAGTCGTGGAGGTTGAACCCCAGGCGGAACGACCATTCAAAGCGCTTGGTCACCGCGCCGCGCGCCGCGCGCCCGCGCACGTACACCGATCTTCGAGCGAGCGTGGCGACAGCGTCGGTCTCTTCGGTGCGCATGAAGGCGAGATCCGCGGCGGCACCACGGCGGGAGCGACCACGGGAGGCTCAGCCGCGGCGAATCGAGGGAGCGCTACGCCGCCAAGGAGCGCGAGGAGGCCAAGCGCCCCTACGGCGATCCGGTGTTTTCGCGGCGGCATGGGGGCGACTATGTCGCACTACCATGGCGGGTGCGCAAGGATGCAGGGAGAAGAGGGAGAGGGAGAGGAGAGAGGGAGCACCCCCGCCCGGGGTTAAAACCTCATGATTGCGCACATCTCAAATTCTCCGCGGATCTGCCTGGTTCCGAGCCGCCCCCCCGCCCGGTGGTACCGCGCAGCACCCCCGCCCGGGGTTGAAACCCCGGGCTCCACAGTACAAAGTCCGCCTGAAGGCGGACTCCCGTGAGGGCTGTGCTCGGCCAATGCA